>Ga0315281_10014888_pt1 | contig 10454 bp, 9 predicted proteins | sample YL17G07_0_MG_FD_204540 | JGI IMG/M metagenome (GOLD analysis project Ga0315281, IMG submission 204540) | Sediment microbial communities from Yellowstone Lake, YNP, Wyoming, USA - YL17G07_0 | ecosystem: Environmental > Aquatic > Freshwater > Lake > Sediment | place: USA: Wyoming | collected...
GGGCGCGGCGTGGGGATGACCGAGCTCGGCCCGGAGGAGGTCGAGGACGTCTGCCACTTCCTCTACGACGCCTCGTGCCACGGCTTCGTCGTGCGCACGGTCGAGGGGCCGATGTTCCGGCGCGTCACCGCCTGGCGCGAGGAGGGGCGCCCGTGCGAGACCGGGCCGCTCTACGCGCGCCTCCGGGAGAGCCTCGTGCGCGAGCTCGGGGAGCCGGCCGGGCGCTCCAAGGCGCAGACGAAGGGCACGCGCGACGGCAAGGGGATCGTCTTCGTCTCCTCGACGGGCGACGTCTACCCGGCCGGCTTTCTCCCGGTCGTGCTCGGCAACGTCAAGGACGACCCGCTCGCCGAGCTCTACCGCGGGCACCCGCTCCTGCGCGACATCCGTGCCGCGCGCTTCAGCGGCCGCTGCGGCCGCTGCGAGTACCGCGACCTCTGCGGCGGGTCGCGGGCGCGGGCGTTTTCCGCCTCGGGCGATCCGCTCGGCGAGGACCCGGCCTGCGCCTACGTGCCGGCCTAGGGCTCCCGGGGGCGGCGACGCCGACGCGCGCCGCCGCCCCCGGCAGGTGTCAGCGCTTCGCCGCGGGTGCCTTGACGGGCTTGCGCGTGTACTGCTTGATGAACTTCTCGGTCGCCTCGTAGGCCTCGTCGTCGACGATCTGCTTCGGGGGCGACTTCATCAGGTACGAGCTCGGCGCCTCGAGCGCGCCGGCGACGCCGTTGTTCAGCGCCAGCTTCGCGAGCCGCACGGCGTCGATCACGATCCCGGCCGAGTTCGGCGAATCCCACACCTCGAGCTTCAGCTCCAGGTTGAGCGGCACGTCGCCGAAGGCGGAGCCCTCCATGCGGATGTAGGCCCACTTCCGGTCGGTCAGCCACGGCACGTGGTCCGACGGGCCGACGTGGACGTTGCCCGCGCCCAGGTCGTAGTCGAGCATCGAGGTGACGGCGTTCGTCTTCGAGATCTTCTTCGACTCGAGCCGCTCGCGCTCGAGCATGTTGAGGAAGTCGGAGTTGCCGCCGACGTTCAGCTGCATCGTCCGGTCGAGGTGGATCCCGCGCTCCCGGAACAGGCTCGTGAGCACCCGGTGCGTGATCGTCGCGCCGACCTGCGACTTGATGTCGTCGCCGATGATCGGCACCCCGGCGTCCTCGAAGCGCTTCTGCCAGTAGCGCTCACGGGCGGTGAAGACCGGCATGCAGTTCACCATCGCGCAGCCGGCGTTGAGGATCTGCTCGGTGTACCACTTGGTCGCCTCCTCCGAGCCGACCGGGAGGTAGTTGACGACCACGTCCGTGCCCGTGTCCTTCAGGATCCCGACCACGTCGTCGGTCGGGCCGTCGGCCTTCTCGACGATCTCCGAGAGGTACTTGCCGAGGCCGTCGTGCGTCATCCCGCGCGAGACCTTGATCCCGGTCTTCGGCACGTCGGCGAACTTGATCGTGTCGTTCGGGTGCGCCCACATTGCCTCGGAGAGGTCAGCGCCGACCTTGCCCTTGACGACGTCGAACGCGGCCGTGAACTCGATGTCGGAGATGTGGTACCCGCCGAGGTTCACGTGCATCAGGCCGGGGACGAACTGGTCGTCGGGCGCGTCCTTGTAGTACTCGACGCCCTGGAGCAGGGAGTTGGCGCAGTTGCCGACGCCGATGATTGCGACCCGCACCTTGTCCTCGGTCCGGGGCCTGTGCCCGTTCGTGGATGTCATTGATTCCTTTCTGCGGCCGCCCCCGAAGGGGACCGACCGTCGAGTGTTCGATGCGAACGGAACCCCGAGCTGCTCGCTGAGCGCGCGCAGGATCACGTCGTTCGTGTTGCTCTCCGCCTCGAAGGCCTCGAGCTGGATCTTCTTCTTCAGGTCGGGCGGAACCCGGAGCAGCACGACTCCGCTCGTGCCCGCGGCTGGGCTGCGCCGGCCGGTCGGCTCGAACGGGATCTGATAGCGGTTGGCCAGGATCCCGACCGCGACGTCGTTCAGGTTGCCGCCGCGGGCCTCGGTCTCGTGGACGAGGCGGCGCTTGAGCTGGGCGGGCATCCGGACGAGCACGCTCGTGCGATCGGTCTTGGCAGCCAAACTGCTATCAGTATAGCATTGGCGTCATGGCGGATCTCGACAGCCTGCTGGCCGAGGAGCAGCTGCTCCAGTTCACGACGTTCACGAACGACGACGCGTGGGAGCTGGGCACGCGGCTCGTCGAGGCGGCCCGCGCCGGGGCCCTGCCGGTCACGATCGACATCCGCCGCGGCGACCAGCAGCTCTTCCACGCCGCGCTTCCGGGCACGTCGGCCGACAACGACGCGTGGATCGAGCGCAAGGTGCGGGTCGTGCGGCGCTTCGGGCGCAGCTCGCTCGCCGTCGGCACCGCGCTGCGGCTCGAGGGACGGACGATCGAGGACACCTACCTGCTCGACGAGGCCGAGTACGCGCCGCACGGCGGAGCGTTCCCGGTCACGGTGAAGGGCGTCGGCGTCGTCGGCACGGTCACGGTCTCGGGCCTCCCGCAGGAGGACGACCACGCCCTCGTCGTCTCGGTGCTGCGCGAGTTCCTCGCCGAGCGCTAACCCGTCCCTCGATGTGAAGTTGAGCCACACCCGGCCGCTCCGGACGGGGCCGCATGGTGCCGAATCTGAGCGAAGCTACCAACCCTCCGAAAGGTGCCTGACCCCTTTAGGAGAGTTGAGGGTTAGCGCTGCCGGAGCTGCTGCCGCACGCTCCACACACGCTGGCCGACCGTGACCCACGCCGTCACGCAGAGGACCGCAAGCGCATACGGCAGCGCCCCCCAGGGTGCGAGCACCAGCCCCGCGGTGATCACGACCACACGCTCGGCCCGTGAGCCGATCCCGACCGCGCCCTTCAGCCCGAGCGCCTCGGCGCGCGCCCGGGTGTAGCTGACGAGGAGCGAGCCGAGCACGCCGAGGAACGCGAGCCCGACGGTGAGGAGGCGCGCGTCGCGAGCCGCGAGGAGCGCGATCGCGCCCAGCATCAGCCCCTCGCCGATGCGATCGGTGGTCGAGTCGAGGAAGGCGCCGAACTGCGTGCCCTTGCCGCTCGTCCGCGCGAGCGCGCCGTCGAGGATGTCGAGCACGGAGCCGATCACGAAGAGCGTGGCGCCGGCCCAGTAGAAGGCGTCGCCCTCGTAGGCGAAGTAGACGAGCACCGCGGCCGCTGCGCAGAGCGAGACGCCCATCGCGGTGAGCGCATTCGGCGTCACGCGCGTGCGCCCGAGCGACGTCACCGAGCGCGCGGCAAGCCGGCGTGCGCCGTCGGTGTAGCCCTGCTTGAGCGCCGCGCCGCGGGTCACGCGCGGGCGAGGACGCGGCGGCGCAGCGGCTCGCGGTAGATCACGAGTGCGGCGACGATCGCGACGAGGTCGCCGGCGAGGATGTCGAGCCAGAAGTGGTTTCCGGTCGCCATCACCGAGAACCAGACCCACACCGGCCAGAGCGCCCAGAAGAGCTTGAAGATCGGCCGCCGGCAGATCATGGCGAGCGTGACGCCGACGATCAGCGCGTCGGCGGCGTGCAGGCTAGGCATCGCCGCGTACGGATTCGCGGCGAGCTGCACGAGCCCGTCGTGGTGGGCGCCGATGAAGCCGAACGACGGGAACATCCGTGGCGGCGCGGTCGGCATGAACACGTAGCCGACGAGGCCGAGCACGTTCGCGAGCAGGATCCAGTTGCGGAAGCGGTAGAAGCGGTCGTGCCGCCGCACGTAGACCCAGAGCAGCGCGAGCCCGACGACGGTGAACTCCGAGTTCCAGTACGTCCAGCTCGCGGCGGTCGAGAGCCAGTGCGAGTGGCCGGCGATGCGCTGGAAGGTCAGCTCGTAGAGCGCATTGGCGTTCGTCTCGAAGCTGATCACCCGCAGGCCGTTGTGGAACGCGGCCGCGGGCGAGCGGTCGGCGACTCCGCGCACGACCTGGTAGACGAGCAGGAAGCCGAACCAGATCGCGAGCTGGCGACCGAGGTCGGCCCAGCCGCGCGGGAGGTAGCGCCTGCCTGCGCGCACGACCGCGTCCGTCATCGCTGCTCTCCCGGGGCCCGCATTGCGCGCTCATTCTACTCCTCGGGGCGGCGTGCCCAAAAACGGCTTCGGCTCTAGCCGCCGATGAAGGACATCTCGACCTTCTCGAGGCCCGCCGTCTGGGCCGAGCGGAGCTCCGAGTAGCGGTCGCCTCGGGCGAGCCAGACCGAGCCGATCGCCGCCTCGAGCTCCGCGTCCGAGGCGCCCGCGCGCAGCGTCGCGCGCAGGTCGTGGCCGCGGGTCGCAAACAGGCACGTGTAGAGGGTTCCGTCGGCCGAGAGCCGGGCGCGCGTGCAGTCGCCGCAGAAGGGCTGCGTGACCGACGCGATCACGCCGATCTCGCCGCCGCCGTCGCGGTAGCGGTAGCGGCGGGCGACCTCGCCGCGGTAGTTGGCCTCGGCCGGCTCGAGCGGCAGCTCGGCGTCGATCATCGCCACGAGCTCGGCGGCGGGGACGACGTCGTCGAGCCGCCAGCCGTTCGTCGAGCCGACGTCCATGTACTCGATCAGGCGGAGGATGTGGCCGCGCTCGCGGAACTCCCGCGCCATCGGCAGCACGCTGCCCTCGTTGAGGCCGCGCCGCACCACCATGTTGACCTTGACCGGCGCGAGGCCCGCGGCCGCGGCGGCGTCGATTCCCTCGAGCACGCGCGAGACGGGGAAGTCCACGTCGTTCATCGATCGGAAGACCTCGTCGTCGAGCGAGTCGAGGCTGACCGTGACCCGCTGGAGCCCGGCATCCCTGAGCGCCTGCGCCTTCGCGGCGAGCAGGGCGCCGTTCGTCGTCAGCGTCCTGTCGAGCCCGGGGATCGCCGCGAGCATCGCCACGAGCCGTTCGAGGTCGCGGCGCAGCAGCGGCTCTCCGCCGGTGAGGCGGATCTTCTCGACGCCCTGCGCGGCGAAGGCGCGGGCGACGCGCTCGATCTCCTCGAACGTGAGCAGCTGCTCGCGCCCGAGGAACTGGAAGTCGCGCCCGAAGACCTCCTTCGGCATGCAGTAGACGCAGCGGAAGTTGCAGCGGTCGGTGACCGAGATCCGCAGGTCGCGGAGCGGCCGGCCGAGCGTGTCGGCGACGGAACCCACCACGGAAGCGTACTAGCGCTCGGCCCAGATCTGGGCGAGGTGGACGATCGTGGCCGTCGCGGCGCCGATGTCCTGGACGCAGATCCACTCGCGCTCGGAGTGGTACTCGTGGCCGCCGTCGAAGAGGTTCGGGGTCGGCAGCCCGAGCTCGGTCAGCACTGCGCCATCGGTGCCGCCGCGGATCGCGGCGCGGACCGGCTCGAGCCCGGCCCTGCGGATCGCCTCCTCGGCGGCCTCCGTCAGCTCCGGGTGCCCGTCGAGGACGCCCTTCATGTTCCGGTACTGCCGGCGCGTGGTCACCTCGACCTGCGCGCGCTCGGCCGAGGCGGCGGTCTCGGCCGCGAGCCGGCGCAGCAGCGCCTCGTGCGCGGCGAGCAGCTCCTCGTCGAAGTCGCGGACGATCAGCACGACGGTGGCCTCGGCGCCGTTCCCCTCGATCGAGTGGGGGTGGACGAATCCCTCGCGGTCCTCGGTCGTCTCCGGCGAGAGCCGGTCCCGCGGCAGCGAGGCGACGAAGTCGGCGGCGAGCTTGAGCGCGCTCACGAGGTGTCCCTTCGCGAAGCCGGGGTGCATGCTCACGCCTCTGAAGCGGACGATCACCTCCAGCGCCGAGAAGGTCTCGTCCTGGATCTCGCCGGCGGTCGAGCCGTCGAGCGTGAACGCTGCGGCGGCGCCGAAGGCCTCGATGTCGAAGTACGTCGTTCCCGCGCCGACCTCCTCGTCGGGGGTGAAGCCGACCCTGAGCGCCCCGTGGGGAAGCTCCGGGTGCGCTGCGAGGTACTCGACCGCGGCCATGATCTCGGCCACGCCCGCCTTGTCGTCGGCGCCGAGCAATGTCGTGCCGTCCGTCGTGACGAGGTCGTGGCCTGCGTGCAGCGCGAGCTCCGCCAGCTCGGCGGGGTCGAGCGCCTTGCGCGGGTCGGCTGGGAGGACGAGCCGCCCGCCGTCGTAGCCGCGGACGAGCTGCGGCTTCACGTTCGCGCCGCTGACCTGGGGGCTCGTGTCGACGTGGGCGATCAGGCCGAGCACGGGCACCGGATGCTCGACCGTCGCCGGGAGCGTCGCCATCACGTAGCCGTGCGCGTCGAGGCACGCGTCCTCGAGCCCGAGCTCCTTCAGCTCCTCGACGAGCAGGCGCGAGAGGTCGAGCTGCTTCGCGGTCGAGGGGTACGTGTCGGAGCTCTCCGACGACTGCGTGTCGATCACGACGTAGCGCAGGAAACGCTCGAGCGTCGGCTCGGCCAGCTCGGCCGCGAGCGGCGAGGAGTAACGGGCGTCGGTGGCCACGGCAGCCCGGAGTTGTACCGCTTCCGAGAGAATCCCGCGATGCCCTCGCCGCTCAAGAGCCGGACTGCGCCGCTCCTCTCGCTCGTCCTCGTGACGGCGATCTGGGGGGTCACCTTCGTCCAGGTCAAGGACGCGGTGGCGATCTACCCGCTGTTCGCGTTCCTCGCGGTCCGGTTCGTGATCGCGACGCTCACCCTCTCAGTTCCCGCGGCCGGGCGGCTGCGCGGGCTGGGGCGGCGCGGCTGGAGCTCGGGCGCTTCGCTCGGCGTGCTGCTCGCGGGCGGGTACGCGCTGCAGACGGCCGGGCTCGAGCGGACGACCGTCTCCAGCACGGGCTTCATCACCGGGATGTACGTCGTGCTGACGCCGCTGCTCGGGCTCGCGCTCTTCCGCACGCGCGTCGCGGGAGTCACGTGGCTCGGGGTCGGCCTCGCGGTCGCCGGGCTCGCGCTGCTCTCCGGCGTCCAGGCCGGCTCCGCGCTCGGCGACCTGCTCGTCCTGGCCGGCGCGGCCGTGTACGCGCTCCAGATCGTCGTGATGGAGCGCTTCGCGCCGCGCTACGACCCGCTCGCGCTCACCTTCGTCGAGATGGCCGCGGCAGCCCTCGGGCTCACCGTCGTCGCGCTCGCGCTCGGCCAGCTCTCTGTGCCGCACGGCTGGACGGTCTGGGGGGCGCTGCTCGTGACCGGCGTGTTCGCGAGCGCGCTCGCTTACCTCTTCCAGACCTGGGCGCAGCGCCGGCTCGACGCGACGCGGACGGCGCTCGCCTTCGCGCTCGAGCCGGTCTTCACCGGGATCTTCGGCTTCGCGCTCGCCGGCGACCGGCTCGGGGCGGCGGGCTGGGCCGGCTGCGCGGTGATCCTGGCCGGGATCGTGGTCGCCGAGCCGGCCGCCGCGGACGTGCTCAGCCGCCTCGTCCGCCCCCGCGAAGGCTCGTAGCTTGGCCGTCCTCCTGGCGCTCCTCTCCGCGTTCCTGTTCGGCGCGATGACGGTCGTGCTGCGCTTCGCGCTGCGGCGCTCGCCGAGCGCGGAGCTCGGAGCCTTCGCGACGACGGCGACCGCGCTCGGCGTGGCCCTCGTGGCACTCGCCTTCGACCACTCGAGCACCGGCGACGCGCGCGGGCTCGCGCTGTTCGCGCTCGTCGGGATGCTGGCGCCGGGCGGCTCGCAGCTCCTGTTCACGATGGCGGTTCGCGATGCGGGGCCCGCCCGCACGTCGGTCGTCGTCGGCGCGGCGCCGCTGATCTCGGTCGTGATCGCGATCGTCGTGCTCGGCGAGCCCGCCCAGGCGGTGCTCCTCGTCGGCGCCGTGCTGGTCGTGGCGGGCGGGATCCTGCTCGTGTTCGAGCGCACGCGGCCGGCCCACTACCGCGTGATCGGGCTCGTCTTCGCGCTGCTCGGCGCGACGCTCTTCGCGATCCGCGACAACGTCGTCCGCTGGGCCTCGCACGGGACGACCGTGCCGCCGGTCCAGGGCGCCGTCGCAGCGCTGCTCGGCGGAACGCTCGTGCTGCTCGTGTTCCTGCTCGCCTCGGCTGGCCCGCCGCGCCTCGAGCGAGGGCTGCCGTTCGTGCCGGTCGGGCTCCTGTTCGGGCTCTCGTACCTCTCGCTCTTCGAGGCCTACTACCGCGGCCGGGTGACCGTGGTGTCGCCGATCGTGGCGACCGAGTCGCTGTGGGGCGTCCTGCTCGCCGCGATCTTCATCGGCCGCAGCGAGCGGATCGGGCCGCGCGTGATCGGGGGCGCGCTCTGCATCGTGGCCGGCGGCGCGCTGATCGCGGTGTTCCGCTAGGGCGGAAGCGCTTGCGAAGCGGGACAGAACCTTGATACGATCCGGCTTAGATTTTCTTAGCACCAACGTAAAGGAGCAGTTTCGAGATGGCGAAGACGATTGGTATCGACCTCGGTACGACGAACAGCTGCATGGCCGTGCTCGAGGGCGGCGAGCCCACGGTGATCCCGAACGCGGAGGGCGGGCGCACGACGCCGTCCGTCGTCGCGTTCGCCAAGGACGGCCAGCGGCTCGTCGGGGCGCCCGCGCGGCGCCAGCAGGTGACGAACCCCGAGAACACGATCTTCTCGATCAAGCGCTTCATGGGGCGCAAGTGGGACGAGGTCTCCGAGGAGATGACGATCGTCCCGTACAAGGTGGACAAGGGCCAAAACGGCGACGCGCGGGTCGAGGCCGACGGCAAGGAGTTCGCCCCGCCGGAGATCAGCGCGATGATCCTGCAGAAGCTGAAGGCGGACGCGGAGGCCTACCTCGGCGAGGCGGTCACCGACGCCGTCGTCACCGTCCCCGCCTACTTCAACAACGCGCAGCGCGAGGCGACCAAGGACGCCGGCAAGATCGCCGGGCTCAACGTCGTCCGCATCATCAACGAGCCCACCGCGGCCTCGCTCGCGTACGGGCTCGACAAGGAGGCCGACCAGACGATCCTCGTCTTCGACCTCGGCGGCGGCACCTTCGACGTGTCGGTGCTCGAGCTCGGCGACGGCGTGTTCGAGGTCAAGTCCACGAACGGCGACAACCACCTCGGCGGCGACAACTTCGACAAGGCGGTCGTGGACTGGATGAGCGCCGAGTTCAAGAAGGACCAGGGGATCGACCTCAGCGCGGACAAGATGGCGCTCCAGCGCCTCTACGAGGCGGCCGAGAAGGCGAAGATCGAGCTCTCCTCGACGATGACGACGCAGATCAACCTGCCGTTCGTCACCGCCACGCCGGAGGGCCCCAAGCACCTCGACCTCCAGCTCACGCGCGCCAAGCTGAACGAGCTCAGCCACGACCTGATCGAGCGCACGGTCGGGCCGACCCGCTCGGCGCTCGCCGACGCCGGCCTCGACAAGTCCGGGATCGACCACGTCGTCCTCGTCGGCGGGATGACCCGCATGCCGGCGGTGCAGGACAAGGTCAAGGAGCTGATCGGCAAGGACCCGCACAAGGGCGTCAACCCCGACGAGGTCGTCGCCGTCGGCGCCGCGATCCAGGGCGGCGTGCTGCGCGGCGAGGTCAAGGACATCCTGCTCCTCGACGTGACCCCGCTCTCGCTCGGGATCGAGACGAAGGGCGGCGTGTTCACGCGGCTGATCGAGCGCAACACGACCATCCCGACGAAGAAGTCCGAGACGTTCACGACCGCCGAGGACAACCAGCCCTCGGTCGAGGTGCACGTCCTCCAGGGCGAGTCGGAGATGGCGCTCTACAACAAGACGCTCGGCAAGTTCCAGCTCGTCGGCATCCCGCCGGCGCCGCGGGGCATGCCGCAGGTCGAGGTGGGCTTCGACATCGACGCGAACGGGATCATCCACGTCCAGGCGAAGGACCTCGGCACGGGCAACCAGCAGCAGATCCGGATCGAGGGCGGCTCCGGCCTCTCCGACGACGACGTCAGCCGGATGGTCAAGGAGGCGGAGGCGCACGCCGACGAGGCGCACCACCTGCGCGAGCTGGCCGATGCCAGAAACCACGCCGAGTCGCTCGCCTACCAGACCGAGAAGAGCCTCAAGGAGCACCGCGACGCGCTCGACGAGGCCGACGCCTCGACGATCGAGGGGCGCGTGATGGAGCTCAGAGCGGTGCTCGACGGCTCCGACCTCGCCGAGATCAAGGCGAAGACCGACGCGCTCCAGGAGGCCTCGCACAAGCTCGCCGAGGCGGTCTACGCCGCCGCGAGCGCGCAGCAGGCGTCGTCGGCGCCCGCCGGCGACGGCGCGGCCGCCCACGACGACGAGGTCGTCGAGGAGGCCGACTACGAGGTGATCGACGAGGACGAGGCGGCGAAGAAGGCGTGACCGACGAGACGCTGAACGAAACGCCGCCGGCCGAGGAGCCCGAGCCGACGCCCGGCGAGCGGCTCGTCGAGGCGGAGGCGAAGCGGGACGAGTACCTCGCCGACCTCCAGCGCCTCGCCGCCGAGTTCGACAACTACCGCAAGCGGGCCGCGGGCGCCCCCGCGGCCCCCGGCGCGCGGGGCCCCCCGCCGGGCGGGGAGGGGGGGCCGCCCCGCCCCCACCACCACCCGGGGGGGGGCGGGGCGGCCCCCCCGCCCGAC
>Ga0315281_10014889_pt1 | contig 10454 bp, 7 predicted proteins | sample YL17G07_0_MG_FD_204540 | JGI IMG/M metagenome (GOLD analysis project Ga0315281, IMG submission 204540) | Sediment microbial communities from Yellowstone Lake, YNP, Wyoming, USA - YL17G07_0 | ecosystem: Environmental > Aquatic > Freshwater > Lake > Sediment | place: USA: Wyoming | collected...
AGATAAATTATTTCATAACTTATTCTTATTCAGGGCTCTTGTTTCTTCTTTTGCCAGGCGGCTTGTCGCTGCTCTCTGGCGAGTTCCTTGTTTTTCCTGTCCATTTGAGTCTTTTCAATTATTTCTGGATTGGATGCTGGAATTCCGCGGGACTGCCAGGCCTTCTCCTTTTCCATGCGCATTATTTCCAACTCCTGACGGTCTTTAACCAGTGCTGGGCTGGAAGGCACTGAAGTGATTTCTCTTGACCCGGATCGGACTTTGTTTTTCCATTCCTCCTGGCGCTTCTGCCGTTCCCTTTCCCGCGCAGCATGATCCAACAGGTCAGAAGTCAGGGAAGTGCGGCCCTCTCTCTCAAAGGTGCTTTGCGATTCTTTGCGGGCTAACTCTCGAGCTCTCCAGTCTGGGCGGGGCTCCTCCTTCCCTCCTTCCACTCCAGGTTCGGAGGCAGTTCCCGCCTTCCAAGCCGCCTGCCTTTCCCGGCGCCGGATTTCGAAGGATCGTCTGTCAGCAGGTCCAGATGTGGGAGGCAAATGAGGCAACCCTTCCGGTGCTGCGGGGGTGGAAATCTCCTTCCGGATCCGCCCCAAATCTTCTTTCTTTTCGAAAATTTTCTGATCGGACCGAAAGGTTTGTTGCCGGATTTGGCGCAATCTTTCTTTTTCCTCTAGGATTTCCGGGAGAGCATGACGAGGTCCCTCAACAGGAGCTCGTAGACTGGCTTGAGATGGAGAAACGGGGTCTCGCAGCCTCTTTTCTTTACTCTCTCTCTCCTTTTCTCTCTGTTGCCAGTCTATACTCTTTGGCGGGATAGACGGGGATAGCTTTTCCTCTGCTGACGCTCCAGGACTCGGCCTTACGCTTATTTCCTTGGTTTTATCCAAGCTCACTTTTCCTCCAAGATAGCTGGCCTGAAGGTCGGGGTTCGCCAGGAGCTCCTGGGCACTTCCTTGCATAACGATGCTGCCACTGGCCATGACGTAACCGTAATCACAGATTTGTAGAGCCATTTTGGCCATCTGTTCTACGAGCAAAATCGTCATCCCCTCCGAGCGCAGTTTGACGAAGGTATTCATCAGCTCCCGGACCAGCAGGGGAGCCAGTCCCCAGGAAGGTTCGTCGAGCATGAGTAAGTGGGGGCGAGCCATCAGGGCCCGCCCAATGGCCAACAATTGCTGTTCTCCGCCCGATAAAGAACCTGCCACCTGTTGGCGGCGCTGGGCCAGAATCGGCCAGCGCTGCAAGATGGCCTCCAGGCTGCCGGCTGAGGTGGTCGCTTTGCTGGATCCGGCTAACAACAAGTTGTCCTCAACGGTCAATCCCCCGAACAGGTGCCTTCCTTCCATCACATGGGCGATCCCGGCGGCGGCAATTTCATGCGGGGGGAGGCCGATCAAATTGATTCCTCGAAAAACGATCTCTCCGCTCGATGGACGAATCAGGCCGGATACGGCCCGCAGGATGGATGACTTGCCGGCCCCATTTGGACCGATCAGGGCAACAATTTTCCCTTCATCCACACGCATGGTCGCCCCGGAAACGACTTCCACGGAACCGTAATGAATGGAAAGCCCGTTAATCTCAAGCATGGCTGGCTGCCCCTTGCTCAAAGTATGAATACATGAGAGGACGACACAACCTCTGGTGATGCCTGATAGGATTCAAATTCTTTGGCGGCTCCGATAATAAAAATCGGGTCCATGCCTATCTCGCTTGCCTATTCGCCAAGGTAAGCTGCCAGCACGGCTTCATTGCGCTGGATTTCAGCTGGGATGCCTTCGGCAATTCTAACGCCGAAGTCCAGCACACTGATCCAATCGGCAATGGACATAATAAATTCCATGTTGTGTTCAATTACGAGGATGGCAATGCCGTTGGATCTGATGACCTGAAGCAAGCGCTGTAGGTGCTCCATCTCCTTGGGGGCCAAACCGGCGGCCGGTTCGTCGACAATCAGCAGACGGGGGTGCACCCCCAGAGCCCGCGCAATCTCCACCAATCGCTGGTACCCGTGCGGCAACTGGCCGACGGGGACATTGGCAGCATCTGCCAAGCCCACAGCATGTAGCGAATCGAGGGCTTCTGAACGAGCAGCAGCTCGCATGCGGTGGTGCCTGGGCAACCCAAGAAGGGTGGATACGATTCCAGCCCGCAGGCGGTGATGGATGGCCACCTGCATGTTTTCAGCGGTGGTCATCTCTGCGACCAAAGAGGGTTGCTGAAAAGTGCGCCCCACCCCCAGGAGCGCAATCTTATCAGGAGTTTTGCCATGCACGGAGGTACCCCGGATGCGAACGTCACCCCCGTCAGGCGGATACAACCCGGTAATCACATTCACCAGCGTGGTCTTGCCAGCCCCATTAGGACCAATCAAGGCGTGGATTTGACCCGGTTGAATACTTAACGAAACATTTCGCAGGGCAGTCAGGCCCCCGAAGGTCTTGGTAACATTTACCACTTCCACTATGGGACGGGTGTCTCCCCCCCGGGCATAATTCACCGAGTAAACCGGATGGGTCAATTTCCATTCCCTTCCCTGGGGCAGAAACACCCGGGCTTGATTCCATCCTCTCCGGATCCAGCCGATGATCCCGGTCGGGGTAACCAAAAGGAAGAAGAGTAAAATGAGGGCATAGACGATGTTCATATACTCCACAAGCCCGCCAAAAAATATCGGAATAAAAATAAGAATGGCCGCCCCCATTGAGGGGCCGAGGAGTTCGCGTTTTCCTCCCAGGACCACCATGGCCAGCAGGACGACCGACTGATCCCAGGTAAAGTTATTGTAATTGAGCCGTCCCATCATATGAGCGAACAAGACGCCAGCGCCCCCGATGATAATAGCCGAGACGACGAAGAGCAACACTTTCAAACCCGGCACCGAGTTCCCCATGAACAGGCAGGCCGTAGGGGTTTCCCTCAGGCTGTTGGTAACCAGGTTCCAACTGGAGGTGTTGAAATTGTGGACCATGTAGAGGGAAACGAGCCAGGCGAGGAGGATCAAGTAATAGAAACTCTCCAGGTCAAAAAGGTGGCCGAATAAGTCGAACGTAGGAATATTAATCATGCCTGCGGCTGCGTCTGTCAGGTCAGGAAACTGAACGATCAAACGTTCTACCACGATGTTGAACGCCACCGTGGTCATGGCCAGGTAGACTCCGACCAGCCTCGCCGAGGAAAGAGCCAAAAGCCACCCGGCGAAACCCGAAACAACGACCGCGACGATCATGGCGATCCAGACCGGCCATCCGAATTTGAGCGAAAGGACGGCAGATATGTAAGCTCCGATACCGAAAAGACCCATGTGGCCGAGGGAAACGATACCCCCCTTGCCATAAACAAGTGATAAGGCCAGCGCCGCGATCCCGTAGAGAGCCGCAATTTCCAAAAAGCGCATATAATAGGGGTTGGAAATGACCGCAGGTAAAGAAAGGAATCCGATAATCGCCAACACGATCCAGAGAGAACGCCAGGAGACCCCGGCGCGTTGGCTAATACTGCGCCAGAGACTGGATTCAGCCTGGTAGGCCGGATGTACGGACATCAGGCCTCCCTCTGCCAGCGGGCCTCTCCCCACAGCCCCGTCGGACGAATGGCCAGGATAATCATCAATACAACAAAGATGATCGACTCCTTGCTTTCACCTCCAAAGAAATAGCCGGAAAGGGATTCGGCGACGCCGAAAATCAGGCCTCCCACAATGGCTGAGCGGCCGTTGGTTAGGCCCCCCAGGATGCCGGCAGCAAAGCCTTTCAACCCCACCATCGTCCCGATCCGGACATTCGCCCCGGCAATGGGGGCGATGAGGACCGCCGCAATGGTGCAAAGGATTGCGGCCATGTTAAAGGCGACGGCATTGATCCACCCGATATTGATCCCCACGACCCCGCAGGCTTCCTGGTCTTCCGCAGCCGCCTGCATCGATTTCCCCAGGATGGCCCGATGCTGGATCAAGTCGACGACGAAGAGGATCACCACCACAATGATAATCGTTACGATATCCTGGGTCGTCACAATCAAACTGCCCAGGTTGAATAGGGGAATTTTACCGAAAATACTCGGAAAGGATGCCCCTGCGGTCCCCCAGACCAATTGCCCTCCCGTAACCAATAACAGTCCGAACGATAACGTCACTAGTAAGGCAGTTATGGGGTCAAGTTTCTGCAACCGGCTCAGCGCCGCCGCCTTGATGACTAGGTTGATCAGCACGGTTATGGCACAACCAATGACCAGGGCAGAAATAAGGGGCAGTCCCCACAAAGCGGAACCAGTGAAGGTCACCATGGCCGCTATCATGATGAGTTCCCCGATGGCGAAATTCACAACCCGAGTGGTAGTGTAAATGATGCTGTAAGCCAGAGCGACCAGGGCATAAATCCCTCCGGTCAGCAGTCCGGCAAATAAGGATTCGATCATCACCGTCCTCCGGGAGGGGGGATGCGGCCCCGCTGCCGTGCAGCGGGGCCGGCAAGATTTATTCCACAGGCATAACCTTACCTTTTTGAAAGCGGAATAATTGAGAGGGAAGGTGACTACTGGCGTTATGGTTGTCCTTGGAAAAGATGTACGTGACCCCGCTGATTCCTTTGTAGGGCCCCAGGGTCTCCATTCCATCACGAATTTTCTTGGCATCCTTCCCGTGCTGCTTGATCACTAAAGCCAGGTAGTGCATAGCGTCGTAATATTGGAAAGCTGTGGGAATCGTGGTCAGAACATCGGTGTAGCCTATATTCTTGTATTTAGCAGACCAGCTACGGGTAAACTCAGCAAACTTGGGATCCTTAGGAACGGAAGAGGAATTTTGAGGGCTGGTGATATAAGCTCCTTCCCCCATGTCCACAGCTGTTGTCCGGAATGCCAGTTCAATAGCCGCCTCACACAATAACAGTGGCTGTTTCATACCCAGTTTCCTCATGGTGTTATAGATACGGGCAGCCGGGGCGCCCAATGTTCCGACTACGATCACGTCTGCATTCGCATTGATGACCCGGGTCAAGGAAGGGGTATGGTCGAGTTCCATTAGCGGAAACATCTCTGAGGCTACAAATTGGACTTTGTTGTTGGCCGCGGCCTTGGTCAAGTCTTCTTTCCATTCCAAACCATACCCAATGTTGTCATGCATCAGCGCAATTCGCTTTCCTTTTAATCTATCTCTGGCGATCTTCACTAGACCGTCTGCTTGCTGACTCACTGTTGCGCCAAAGCGGAACACCCAGGGACTACACAACTCGGGCTTATCCCCCACACCCGTTAAGGGACAAGTAACATCCGACTGCTGGGCCCCCAACAATGCGGGGACGCCGGCTTTGATACAAACTGGACCTGTTGCCTTTGCAGAGCCGGTGATGGTGGAAGGAAAATAGGCGACAACTTTTTCTTTATAGATCAGCTCTTCAGCCTGTAAGGCAGCTTTGGTGGTGTCTAAGGCATCGTCCCGGGCCAAAAGCACTACCTTTTCACCGTTAATGCCTCCTTGGGCGTTAATCTCTTCAATGGCCATATCCATGCCAGCCTTGGCATCCAACCCCCAAGCAGCAAAGGGGCCAGACATAACATTCCCTAAGCCAACCTTAATCTCCGCTTTGGCAATACCTGCTAGAAGCAGGACGCAGCAGGCTACGGCGAATACGATGATTTTCCCTTTAAAGGTCTCTTCCATTGGTATCCTCCTTGCTAAGAATTTCTGCTATGGCTTTTATACATAGCAAACAAATGTCCTACTTTGAAGACCATCCCCCATATAATGGATCTAAAGTATCGCCTCCTTTCCCCCATATTGGAATGGCTACAAAAAAGTCGGCTTAGGAATCTATCTAGAGTCATTCTCCTTGCAGGCCCATCCTTGGGACGAATACTTCGTTGAAAGAATCCGCTATCGGTGAGGATAGGAAGAGAACTACGCCGACCGAAACTTGATGATGGCCTTCCTGCGCCCGTATCTCCTTTCAGAGCCGAAGCAAATCCGGGAGTATTTTAAATTCCACTTAGCCATTTGTCAAGTATCACCTTGGAGGGGACTGATAGAGGCAGGTAAAAAAGGTTGGTGTGTTGTGCTAATAGGTCAAAACTATCGATAAATTGGCAATATTTGCACTTCCAAATAGTTATAAAAATGTTAAGAATATCAAAATATTGGCCACTTTTTGCCTTCCTAACTATTTGACTGCGTAATCCGAATTGTTAAATACCATCAAAATCTCCACCCAAGGCCTTGAAGATCAATTTTCTCCTAGCCAAAATGTTTTCTTTCAATTTGTCCCGATCTGACAATCTCGTCTGTTATGCTTGCGACAATAGGTTGAAGGCTTGTGGCTCATGGTTTTATAGCTTCACGCTTTTCGCTTGGCGCCTAACGCCTTACGGCTCTTGCTCTTGAACCTGCAACCTGAAACTTGAAACATGTAACGTGAAGCACGGGATTAACGCCTTACGCCTTACGTTATTTACAAGGAGGTTCGACCAGGTTCCTTTTCAGCGCTTTTCCCAGAGGAGAAAAAGGTAAAATCTTAACCGCGGAGAGCGCAGAGAGCGCCGAGAAAAAAGGGTTGAAATTTCTTTTAAAAAATTATACTATCTCCGCAATCTCTATTGGTTTTGCGTTGAGCGGATTCCCACGGAAGACTTCAAATACTGCTGAGATGAGATTCTTCCTTCTCTGCGTTCTCCGCGTGCTCTTTGGTGAGAAGGGTAGTTCACGCTAAGGTGCCAAGGTCGCCAAGGAAAACAGAATAATTGGAAATCAATTAAATATTTCTCTGCGTTCTCCGCGATCTCCGCGGTGAATAGGGAAGGTCGTTATGCGGGGGGATCAGCTAGCCCGTCAGTGGCGGGTCGTCCGGGCTATTGAAGCCAGCCGAAATGGGCTGACTGTAGCTGAGATTGCCATTCTCCCTTATCCCTTCAGATTTAAAACCCCTCTTCCTTGTACCTTAACCGGATTCATGTCGTTTTACTTTTACAGGGACCCTGATTGCAAAGCCTTAGATCAAGCCTTGCCCCGGTATCCATTGGGCCATAGGGGGCTGTCGATTTGATAAAGGAATCCCGAGCTATTTGACCCGGGACTCTTATGACAAAAAGTGATATTTCAAGGCCTGGCGCTTGGTCCCACCCTGGGGGTAAATATGGATGAATCAGACAATTTGGTTCCTGCTGAGATAATTGAGAAAAGGATATTTTTACTCCGTAGCCAAAAGGTTATGCTGAGTGTGCATTTAGCGGAACTTTACCAGGTAGAACCGAGGGTTTTGATCCAAGCTGTAAAAAGAAACATAGACCGATTTCCCGGGGATTTCATGTTTCAATTGAGCAAGGAAGAGTTTGCCAACTTGAAATCACAATTTGTGATTTCAAGTTGGGGTGGTCTGCGAAGATCCACTCCGTATGCCTTTACCGAACAAGGGGTTGCAATGCTTTCGAGTGTTCTTCGTAGCAAGCGGGCCATTCAGGTCAATGTTGAAATCATGCGGGCATTCGTTAAATTGCGACAAATTCTTGCCTCCCATTCTGAGTTGGCACGCAAGCTTGAATCTTTGGAGAAAAAATATGATACCCAATTCAAAATAGTTTTTGATGCCATTCGGCAACTTATGGCGCCGCCGGAAAAGGGGCCGAAGAAAATCGGTTTCCAGTTAAAAGAAAGGCGGGCCGCCTATATTAAGGGGAAATAAAGGGAGTCTTCGAGGGCGGAGGGTATGTCGTCCTTGCGATAGACAGAAAGAATTAATGCCAAAAAAAAGTTATGCAACGTAGGAAACAACGTCCCGGCTACGTTGGCCATTCTTGATCATTATTAATGGTTATTAATCTTTAATCCTGTTTTTTGTATTGCTTTCCTCTTTTTGTTTCCGGGGGATACTGGTCTCTTTTTTATTCATTCATTTTTTCATTATTTTTTCATTATTTTTCCCTTGACAACTTTAAGATTTTGTATATAATAATGCGCATTCTTTAACCTTCCTGCATATTGGCCATTTTCAAAAAAAGATTTTTTGCGGAGATGCAATCATGGAAAATTGCGCATTTCCTCCGCGACCATTCAGGCAAACCGTCGAGGGTTCTTTACTACATCTTTGCCTTTCTCTCCACCTCAGAATTTTCAGACGTTCAACCCTATTCGTCCGTTGCTCTCCTAACAATTCCAGCAGAAGGGTAAAAATTTATCTTGGGGAACGGGAACAGCTACCAAGAACTGCTTAGGTCTGTACCTGGGTAACCCATAATCGAGAAAAATTTTCGGACTTTTATTCGCGGAAAGGATGAGGTGGATCTGATAAGTCATTTCTCTCGGAGGGTGAGAAAAGGTTGAATTCCCCTGGAGGCGGTGTTGGAATGGGCATTTTGAGTTCGCAGGCCAGCCAGACTCCCGTAGGCAGAGATGTCGCAATCACCCGGACCATGCGCTTGCTAAAGAGTCCGGACTTGAAAGTCGGCCGGAAAATGCCGGAAGGGCCACCGTGCTTTGAAGATCTTGCTTCAGACATCTCTGCCAGGTTCGTAAAATACCCTCCGAACCAGCTGGACGATGAAATTACTCGGACCCTGGACCTGATCCGTCATTTTTTCGGTGTCGATTGTTGCAGTCTCATGGAGGTTCTCTCTGACCGAAGGCAGATTCATGTCGTGCACATGAGCCACGAGGAAGAATCAAAACCATTGACCGTCGCGATGGAAATCTTCGCCAGTTCCCAGTGGTTCTATCATCGCCTCGTTGAACAAGGCGAGCCGATTGTCTTTTCATCCTGCGAGCAACTTCCGCCGGAGGTGAATGGGGAATGGGCTTCCTGTGGAAAATCAGGAGTCCGGGCCATGCTCATTCCTTTGCTGGGCATCGAAGGCCAGTTGAAGCACGTAATCGGCCTGTGGAGTGACGGGAGTGGCCGCGAGTGGCCCGCAGCCTACTTGCGCCGTTTGCGGCTTCTCGGTGAGATTTTCGCCCATGCGCTGATTTACCGGCGTGACCAGGAGGCACTCCTCAAGAGCAAGAGGGAGCTGGCCGAAGCCTTCGGCGAGATCAAAAGGTTAAAGGAGCAGATCGAAGCCAAAAACAAACCTCCCCGGGAAGAGATAATATCCTCAACTGGGTTTAGGGATATCATCGGCGTAAGCGACCCTTTAAAATATGTCTTGTACAGGGTCCGGCAGGTTGCGGGTACGAAGACAACGGTACTCTTGATGGGAGAGACCGGCACCGGGAAAGGGCTCTTTGCTCAAGCCCTGCATGAATTGAGCGGCCGAAGAAGTAAACCCTTCGTGAAGGTAAACTGCGCTGGACTGCCGGCGAACCTGATCGAAAGTGAGCTCTTTGGCAGGGAAAAGGGCGCCTTCACCGGTTCGACGGCCAGACAGATCGGCCGTTTTGAACTTGCCAACGGCGGGACTATTTTTCTGGACGAGATCGGCGAGCTCCCGCTTGACCTCCAGACGAAGTTACTGAAAGTCATTGACGATGAGGAGTTTGAGCGTCTCGGGAGTCCCCGCACGATCAAAGTGGATGTTCGGATCATTGCCTCCACAAATAAAAATCTTGAAGAGGAGGTTGAAAAAGGCCGATTTCGGAAAGATCTTTTCTACCGGCTCAATGTATTCTCGATCACCATCCCTCCCCTCAGGGAGAGGAAGCAGGATATTCCTCTCATCGTGAAATTTTATGTAGAAAAATTTGGCAAGATCCATGGCAAAGGCAAAAAAGAGGTTCCGGAGAATACCATGAAAGCTCTCGGAAATTATTTCTGGCCGGGCAATGTTCGGGAGTTGATCAATGCAATCGAGAGGGCGGTTATCATTAGCGATGGACCCGAGCTCCCGCTCGAAGTGCAAATAGATGCTATGCCCCTTGACCATGTACAAGAGAAAGTGCCCAAAGGCATAGAAGAAAGAGAAAGCAAAGGTCTTGTCGAAATGGAACGGGAATACATCCTGGCCATGCTTCGAGAAATCGGGTGGAGGATAGAAGGCCGCAATGGAGCCGCTCAACTCCTGAGAATAAATCCGAGCACCCTGCGTTCTCGAATGAAAAAGCTGGGCATCAAGAGACCAAGTTAAATGCCGCAAGCTGCAGGGAACAGGTCGCAGGCTGCAGGTCACAGGTCCCAAGTCGCACGTTTCCGAAATCCGCAGTCGATAGTTTCCTCAACCTTTGCCTGCGAAATATCATGGGAAGTCGCGAAACATCATGGGAAGCCGCGAAATATGATGGGCAAATCCGCCTCTCAATCCACGTCCTGAAATTTGTCTGCTAAAAAGTATCAATAAAATCAAACTATTTTTGAATTTCTTCTTCTGTCAAGCCTTTGGCATAAAACCTGCCTGAGTCCGTAGAGCACGAAGGTAAGCGAGTTCAGTCAGGCCAAGCAGAAGGGGTAAATCATGTTGACGATGACGGTCATCGCGCAGGTCAAACCCGAAAAGCAGCAGGAATTTCGGCATGCAATCAGCTCTTTATACAGTAATGG
>Ga0315281_10014891_pt1 | contig 10453 bp, 15 predicted proteins | sample YL17G07_0_MG_FD_204540 | JGI IMG/M metagenome (GOLD analysis project Ga0315281, IMG submission 204540) | Sediment microbial communities from Yellowstone Lake, YNP, Wyoming, USA - YL17G07_0 | ecosystem: Environmental > Aquatic > Freshwater > Lake > Sediment | place: USA: Wyoming | collected...
AAAAGCCAGTCCTTCCACCTTTCTTACATCGTTCACAGGCGTATCGAAACTGCTCGTTCTTCCAATCGTCTTGGGGGGCGGGGGATAGGGGGTTATCGGAAAAGAAAGCTCTCCCCGAAGTTCCCGCCAAAGCAGAATGCCCATTTTACCAAAGAGCCTATGCACAAAACTTTCCGGCAGTTCCGCCAGTTGCTGGCAGGTTTCCACGCGATATTTTTTAAGCAGGGCTTCTCGGCTGAATCCAATCCCAGGCACTTCCCTCACCGGAATCTGTGACAAAAATTCCTTAATCTGCTTGCCGTTCACAACGGTGGTCGCATTGGGTTTGTTTATTTCACAGGCCATTTTTGCCAGCGTTTTATTCACCGAAATCCCCACGCTCACCGTGATGCCTAGATTCGTCTGAACTTGTTGCCGAATCATATCTCCGAGTTGCGGATAAGATTTGCGGTACATCCCCCGAAGTCCGTTCATATCCATAAAAGCCTCATCCACCGAATACACTTCTACCTCCGGCGACCACTCCTTTAAAATCTGCATCAGCTGACGGCTGATTAAAGTGTAATACCTAAAATCCCCTTTGATATAAATGCCGTTGGGGCAGAGTTTTTTGGCTTCCCACGATGGAATAGCCGTTGTAATGCCCATCTTTTTAGCTTCCGGCGTTTTGGCCAGAATGCAGGTATCCAGCCTGCCGAAAACCATCACGGGTTTACCTCTAAGCTGGGGGTTGCGGGCCAGTTCGCAGTTTGCGTAAAAGTAGTCCGCATCAACGTGCGCGACCGCATTGGGCCAGTTTTGAATCATATTTTTTAAATGACCAATGTCCAATGACTCGCTACGCGACCCTCACCCGCCTGAGGCGGGCAAGGGCAATGACCAATTGGAATTAAATAACCATTCAGATTTTTTTCAATTTGGTCATTGGTCATTGTGTCATTGGTCATTTCAATACTTTCTTACCGTTCCGCGAACCACTCCTACCAAAGAATGACTGCCGAAATCATCCAGATTCAGCGTGGGATATTCAGGATTAGCGGCATCCAGATAAAAATGTTTGCCTTCTTTGCGCAGGGTTTTAACGGTGAATTCGCCTTCCAGATTCACCACCACGATTTGCCCGCTCACGGCATCGGCCGTTCGTTCCACAATCACGATATCGCCATTCATGATGCCGGCATGGATCATGCTGTCGCCCTTCACTTTAATAAGCAGGGTACTGTTGGGTTTTTCAATCAGATAATGGTCGAGCGATAATCTGTCGTTCGCTTCTTCTTCGGCAGGGCCGGGAAAACCCGCCTTAACGGATTGAAAGTAAGGCGATCCGGTAAAATTACGCCCTGGAAGGAGCTTGTGATTTTTGCGTCTGAGAAAGCCACCTGTTACCAATTTATTGATAGTGTAATAGGCGGTGCTTTTGGATTTGCAGTTAAACACATCGCGCATTTCATCGTAAGTCGGCAGATCGCCGTGTTTACGATAATAGTTCCTGAGTTTTTGGAGTTGGGATTCAAAAGTCATACATTGGTTTTAAGTAATTTAGAACATATGTTCTACATTCATCATGTTATAGAACAAACGTTCTAATTTCAAGAAATTGGAATTGACGAAAAGGGGCGTTCGAATTCCGAACTCATAGCAAAGAAACAGCGAGGGATTTAATTTAGTGTCCTTCTGAGCGCGATTCTTTCAGCTTCAGCGCTAATATCTGCCCGATCTTCTCTATCAGCTAGTTCATTAAGATCTTTCACTCCGGTTTTTTCCCTAATTCTACTCGCCAGAGACTGCATGTTTTCCAGTTCATCCTGCGACCGCACCAAGGGGGCCTCATCATCCAGTTTGGCATCGGTTGCCGTATTGGGTACTTCTTTTCGTTGTTCGGAAGTCCTATCTTTTAACGCCAACTCACAAACCAATTCACCGTAAATTCCCAAAAATTTCAAAAGTTCATCAGCTCGTCGTCTATCATTGGCTCTTTCTATATCTGCCAACATCAACTGTCTGCTAACAGTATTTGTTATGCCCACCTCTAAAGCCGCATCGTCAGCTTCTTCAATAAGTTCACGGACTTCCGCGAGCCAGGCTTTGGTATCGGTGATTTCGGGATATTCGGAAGGTTTCATGGTCGTGGATTTAAGGCAAATTTATTTCGATTCCCAAACTACCTCACCTGTTTCAGAGTTCCTCAAAGTCAGTTTAGGTCGGGGTTGATTCTGAGCTATAGAAGTTTTTCGGACCATATCGCGCATCCTGATAAAAAGCCCGTAGTTTTCAAGCGACTGAGTCTCGGCAGCACCTTCACTATTCGCAGGGGCAAGCCTGGCGGGGCGTTCGGAAGGACGGGATTTCATGAGGATAATTTAAGCTTAGTTGCATATTATACTAAAAAAGTAGAATAAGTCAAATCAGCTCTTAAAATCCGGAATCACCACAACCGGCATCATGCCAAGATGAAAGCAGGCTTCAATGGCCTGCTCCAATTTTGCGATATCAATATCGCTCACGTTATAAGGTCCATACGTGGTACTCACCCCGTACAAACGGCATTCCGCATAATCGTCCATCAGTTCCAGTTCCATTTTGCCTCCCCCTGCCATCAGATCCATTACCTCCTCCTTTGTTCCGTCTTCCACTCCGCATTCCTCCACAATCTGGAAATGAAAATATTTCGATCCATCCCACTCCTCCCTCGGAAAAAGCCGCGCCAGAAATTTGCCGTCCGCCGTCACCACAAATTTACCCTTGAGCGCTCTTTGCGCGTAAAGATCTAATCCGTCCGTCAGAAGGGTTATGGCAGGGAGTCCTTTCAGGACCTCCTTAGCATCAGCATGTGTATTCATGCTATCAGCCTAATGGCTTGTCAGAGGTTTTTCAAGTTCACTCACCTTCCGGTGTCTCAGAATCGATTGTTTCAGCTGTAAGATCTCTCAGCATTTCAATGAACCTGATTAGACCCTGCTCCGTTCTTATTTCCGGATCCGGCTTCATTTCTGTACCGGTAACTCCATAAAAACCATCATCAAAAAATATTTTTCCTCCTTCCGCTTCCACCCGAAGAAGGCCCATATTACTCAGCATCTGTTTCATCCGTTCATTCATGCCTAACACTTTTTTAGGGTCCGAAGTGTAAGCCTCGTAAATGTCATTCGAACGGGTGACCACCAGCGCTAAATGGGGTGCATAATGAGGATGACCTTCGCCGAATTGCGGACCTAAAGGAAAGATATATTTTCTTTCTAAGCCGACCCCTCCAAGACTTGGATCGATTTCACAGAATCTGCCTCCTGAAACATGAGTACGGATGGTTTCCCAGTCCTCTTTTCTTTCAGGAATAAAAATATTGGCCAACTCAGTAAAAAGATGAACCGACTGAAGGTAGCCCGTCTCATGATCAAAAGTCACAGGATCGCTTGGTCCGATAGCTACAAACACCGACTTTCCTTCCTCTTCAAAACGCCGGGCCGCTTCCTCCAGTTTACTCAGATTTCCCGGCTCCGCGTTGGCGTAAATAATGCTGTCGGCTTCCGCTGCTTCCCGACCGAAAGGGCAGACATTCATCTTACCCATAAGAAAGTAGCGCATGGTCTCTTCTTTCGATAGCTGCGGATTTTCGGAAGGGGGTCGGTGCATGGATTATTTATTTTCAGCCTCACTTTGATCTGTCTCCATCACACTTGTTATTGCTTGGACAGCCTGCTGCACACTAAAAGGCTTCTCAATAAATCCGGTTGCTCCCGCCAGGCGCATTTCACGTTTAACCTCATCTTCGGCATCCCCAACTCTTCCATCAAGAATCAGGCGGCCACTCATGGCAATCAATTTGTTAATTCCTGATAGCCGACTCGCTTCTAAGACCTTAGCCCCAGCCGCCAGGCCATCCGGCTTCATGTCCCAGTCCGTAAGTACCACATCCAGACCGCCGTTTTGAAGAATACTCTTGATGCGCTCTCTTGCTTCGAAAACGCTGTTGGCTACGATTACCTCAAAGCCCTCATCGCGAAGATCACGGGCAAGTAACATGGTGATTGTATGCTCATCATCAACCACTAAAATGTGCAGTTTTTTTGACTCGGAGGAGGACATGATTTGGAAGGTTAGAACTTTTAAAACTTCAGGCGCAACGCATTATAGAAAGATTTTTATAATTTGTCAAGTGTCTTAGGAAATGCCTTGCCTCAGCCTCTATATTTTGTTAATCTCACGTGGCTTCGAGAACGACACGAGGGCGCTTAGCTCAGTTGGTTAGAGCGACTGGTTTACACCCAGTAGGTCATAGGTTCGACCCCTATAGCGCCCACCATCCGAAAAATTGTTAGAGCGACCCCGCCTTGGCGGGGTAGGTAATAGCCTGCCTACCGGCAGGCAGGGTTCGACCCCTATAGCGCCCACCATCCGAAACACCCATAACCATCCCTAAAATGCGAAGAGAAGTAGCCGCAAACATCAACGAATTGCTTGATCGGGATGACCCTGATTTTTTTGAATCCACAGAACCTTCACGAATCAGCCAGATCATTCTTACAGGAGGCATCAAACCACCGGAGGATAAAGACGCTGGGAAAGCCGCTGTCGAAGATTGCAGGGCTCAAGTACATGATGTGGTGGGTTTCAAAAAATAATTCCTCGATAGCGCTGGCGCTAAGAAATCATTTTCATTACAATGCATTTGATTCTTAATTGTTTTTTATGGCTGCATCAAAATCTGTTCTTGCACCAAACCAACCGCTTCATAGTCACATTGTAAAAAGTCGACGTGAAAAGATTAAGAGTATTAAGTCAAAAATGGATGTAGGAAGAAACTGGTCCGATAGATTGGCTGACCAGCTAACCGGGTCTTTCGGTACCATGTGGTTTTTAAGTTTCAACGCGCTTTGGTTCGTATTGTGGATGATCCTCAATACGGGGCTGATTCCAGGTATTATCGCCTTTGATCCTTTCCCTTATGGCCTACTTACCATGGTTGTTTCTCTGGAGGCCATCTTTCTTTCGATTATCGTTTTAATGAGTCAAAATCGAGCCTCTCATGTTGCTGACCTTCGGGAAGAAATAGACCTTCATGTCAATGTAAGAGCTGAAGAGGAAATCACCAGGATTTTAATCATTCTTGATCAAATCCATGATCACCTTGGCCTACCCAGTGAAGATGATGAAGAGCTCGTTCTCATGAAGCAGAAAACCAACATTGATGCCATTGAGGACGAGCTATTAAAGGACATGAAATAAATCCAATCCCCGTCCGATTGAGGAAGATTTATTTTTTTATTTCCCTCTTTTTTTGCGTAGGCAGGCATCCAGCGTCCATGAATCCGGCGCAGACATAGCTAAAGAAAAAGTGCAGGCCGATAAAGCCGCATCCCGAACGCCAACTCCGCCACCCACCGTCCAGGCAATTCCGGCCAGATGAATCCCCAGTATTAAAGCTAAAAATCGGGTAAAGAGGCCAAGAGCCAGTAAAAGAGCACCAATCAATTCAAACGAGCCATTTAGCCGTACGAATGTTTCGCCTGTTACGGGCAGATAACTAATCCACGCAGGCAGGTAAGCGATCCAGACACCCGGTTCAGTTGCCTGCTGAAAACCAAACCATAGAAATAAAAGGACGATGGCAATACGGACGACGATGGGTGAGAACTTCTGCATACAGTCAATCAGGTTTAAATTGCCCGAATTATAGTCCGTTTTTAGGATTAAAAAAAGACCCCATTCCACCGAAGCGGGACGAGGTCTTTCCGGATGATTAAGCAAAAATTATGCTCGTTCTTCTCGTGGTCGAGCTTCGTTAACGATAACCTTTCGGCCATCTAACTCTTTCTCGTGCCACATTTCAATGGCAGCAGCAGCCTCATCGGCTGTAGCCATAGTCACAAAACCAAAGCCCTTTGAACGGCCGGTCATGCGATCACTGATAACAACTGCATCCTCAACGGATCCAGCCTTACCAAATGCGTCTCGTAGAGCAGCATCGTTGGTTTTCCAAGCGAGGCCTCCTACAAACAGTTTAGTACCCATATAATATTGGGATAGAAAATAAAATGATACTTTCTTTACACTTCTTCCTCAATACTATGAGTAAAAGAACATATATAACGAAAATAACATGGTCGAGTATGAGGCAGTTAAGCCTAAAAGTCAAGCAGGTCGTCAGAGCCTCCGATGGCATGCCAGCCGTACCCGCCTCAGGCGGGGAAGGCTGGTAGCCTCAAGGGGAATTGAACCCCTGTTACCAGAATGAGAATCTGGCGTCCTAGCCACTAGACGATGAGGCCACACACGTCGGCATTTTACTGGAGCCAACTACCCTGCGCAATTAAAAAAATAATTAGAGGAGTTTAGATTTATCTGATACTATGGGTTCGCCCTAATTACAAATCATTAATTATTCATAAAAATGGAACATAAAATTAAAGCGCTGGCAGATGCGATCACTCACGTTCATACAAGAAGTCTGATACAAACGCACGTTAGAGATATGGTTTTTAATGAAGAAACCCGTCATCTGGTTATTTACGTAGACAATGCTGCTCCGATGCACGAATTACAAACCGATGAAGGGGATCACCACCTAAACAGCGGTCTTTCGGAAATTTACGGCGATGACATTACCTATGAGGTCAAAATTCATCACGACGCTAAGAACGAAAGAAACAAAAATGTCCCCCACACTTTAAAAGATCGCAAGTTCACTAAATAGGTTTCACTTTCATATCGGGGCGTAGTTCAGTTGGCTAGAATACACGGCTGGGGGTCGTGTGGTCGCAGGTTCGAGTCCTGTCGCCCCGACCATTCATATTTTAGTTGTGTGGTCGTCCGCCGCGGCGGATTACCCCGACCGTTTAAAAACCATCGGGCTTTTTAAAATTGCTTTGATATTTCGTCCATTCCGATATAAAATAACCAGTACAATCTCTAATCCAAATTTATATGGCAAAGGAAAATCTGGACCTTTCACAGCGCATGTACACACTCGCTGTAATCTTTTTAGTGGGTGTTATGGGCTTTTGGTCATTTCGGATGTACGAAATCTGGAACACAGCTCATGGAAATTACGCTCGTGAAATCAGTGTAGAGGGGCAAGCCAAGGCCTACGTGACACCTGACGTTGGAGAAATTTCATTTGGAGTGAACACCGATGCACAGACATCCCAGGAGGCTGTTGCGGAAAATAACCAAAAAATGAACGCTGTGATGGCAAAAATTAGCGCTGCAGGTATCGACAAAAAAGATGTTCAGACCACGGGTTATTCCCTGAACCCTAAATACAATTACCGATCCGATGGTTCAAGCTATGAAGATGGTTACACACTGACACAGACGGTGAATGTGAAGGTCAGGGACTTTACCAAAATCGGTGATCTTGTAGCTCAGGCAACCCAAGCGGGGGCGAATATGGTGGGAGGAGTCAGTTTCAAACTCGAAGACCCCGAAACTGCCAAAGCAGGAATCCGTGCTGAAGCCATTGCTAAGGCTAGAGCCAAAGCTGCATTGATTGCTGAAAATGTCGGCCTAAAACTTGGAAAGGTCGTCAGTTATTATGAGTACGATTCATCCGCTTATCCTTTCGATTATGGCAAAGGTGGAGGTGCTATGATGGCCGATAGCGCAGCTGTATCGGCTGTGCCCATCATTGAACCTGGTCAGCAGGAAGTGGCTCTAACCGTTACTCTCAGTATCAAATTGCAATAGTTAGGGTGTAGTCAAAATCAATTAGTAAAGGGCGCAAAACTCTTCCGATGAATCGGACTCGCGCCCTTTTCTTGAATGGCCTTTAGGTGAATCTCGGTTCCATAGCCCATGTGCTGAGCAAACTGGTAGCCGGGATATTTTTTGTCATACCCCATCATCAGATGGTCTCGTGTGACCTTGGCGATGATGCTGGCGGCGGCCACACTGAAAATCTTTGAATCCCCCTTAACTATTGCCATCTGAGGGATATCCATGATGTTCAGCGCAGTGGCATCCGTGACCACAAAATCAGGCCTGGGATCAAGCTTTAATACCGCTTGGCGCATAGCTAGCTTGGTGGCATTCAGGATGCCTATTTCGTCAATTTTAGAGGCTGTGATAATACCTACCGCATAGCTGATAGCCGAATGCTTTATCTCCACAAAAAGGTGCTCTCTCTGAAGGGCGGTAAGGGTCTTAGAATCCTGTATCAGCCTATTCTTGTAGTTGGCATCAAATAACACGGCAGCAGCCACTACAGGGCCCGCCAATGGGCCTCTGCCTGCCTCGTCCACTCCTGCAACCATCTGGAAACCTTGTTTACGAAGCTTTTGTTCTTGTTGATACATATTTTTGATGGGCGATCTAATAGGGGAACTAATTGGGGATCTTATTGGCTGATAATCACCCATTAGGTCATCAACCCGCGAAGCGGTGTTAGATCACCAATTAGATGCCCTATTAGGACTTTTTTAGGTGTTTAAGCATGTCTGGGCTCACGGCCCCTGTGAAGTAAACCATGGCTCCGTAAACCACGCCTCCGAGTGGAACAAGTACAGCGAGCTGCCACACGTACCATAGGTTTGTCATCCAGTGGAAGCCAAGGCTGATAAAAACGCCCATCGTGCAGGCCGAAAGCAGGAGCTTGCCAAGGGTTTTTCCGGAAATGCTGAAACCAAGAGCATTTTTGGCGGCCCACCCAGCGCAGATTAAAATGAAAACTTCAGAAACAACCGATGTGAAAGCCGCTCCGCGAAAGCCCCAAACGGGAATCACGAATAAATTGCTCACTACATTAAGTACAACGCAGGCCGCATTGATATACATCAGTTTAACCTGTTGGTTCAATACGAGGAGCGTGAAGCCAAAAAGTGAGTTGATGAAAGAAAAGAACATGGCAAACATCAGAATTTTTACGGCATAATCCGCTCCATACACAAACTCATGACCACTGATAAATTCCGGACTCGAGATAAACATAATGATAGGAACCGCAAGCACGTAAGCTCCAACCAAAATGGGTATACCTGTGGCCACCAGAAAATCAAAGGAATACTGCATTAGCTCGCGGATTCGCTGGTTTTTCTCTTCAATGAATCGGGTCATAATCGGCAGTACGGAATTCATGAAATACACGGGTATAATCACCAGCACCTCCAGAAAGCGCATGGCCACACCATACATACCCACTTCAGTGTCTCCGCACAGCACATCATGACAGGTGATTCCCGCAGCAAGGGTGCTGGAATGGGGTAGAAGCAGGGTCATGAGGATAACGCCTATCCGCAGATAAACGGTATTAAGGACCAGTGCCACTCCGTAAGGCAAAGACGTGAGGAAAATCTTTTTCCAGTAACCGAAATCAAACTGGTAAGTGATTTTGCCGTACCTGTTAACAAAGTAGCCCGTAATCAGGAAGTTCACGGCATTGCCGATGACACCAGCCCACAGAAGATGATTAAAACCAGCCACCAGATCCTGCGTAAACAGCATATAAACCACCGCAACCATGTAACCAACACTCACGATTTTGCCGATTATTAAGCCATAAGTGGCGTACTGCATTTTAAGATGCACCTGCAAGACACTGCTGACAGTTCCGTTCAGCAGGGTAAAAAAAGTCGATAGCGTCGCAATCAGAACTCCCATTGGAACCACCGTCTTGGAGTATCCGGGCATCAGATAAACGCTGATGGCAGCCAGCCCCATGGTAACAATGATGAGCACAGTCCGAAGCCCCATCACATTCCCCAGAATCTGCGGAATTTTAGATTCATCCTTGCTCATTTCCTTCACGGTAATCGAGTAGATGCCAAAATCCGCCGCAATACCAAAGAAAGCCAGAAACTGATAAACCGTCGTGTAATCGCCATAACCTGCCGTTCCCAAATAACCTGAAATGATCTTCAGAATAATAATAGAAAGCCCCGCGGTGACCACTTTTCCCAAGACCTGCACGAAGGTGTTTTCAAGGACTCTCCTTGCAATACTCATATATTGATATTCGTTTAATCGCTAGTGGAGTATAACTCATTTTAAGCGTTAAAAAAAACGGAGAGTCTAATCTATCCCCGCCCGAAGCGGATCTGACTTTTATTCCTGTTCAGTGAGTTTCTTTTTGCTACTTTTTTGAAGCCAAAAAAGTACCGCCAAAAAGCTCTGGGGTTTCGCTAACCGGGTCAGCGCTTGCTTACCATCAGCCTCCGCCTTGACGCTCAACCCCAGGCCCCGTTTTTTACCTAATATCTTCTACACGCCCTCAACTAGGTCCGTGAGGCTGGCTCCTGACGTATCCGAGTGTGCCCCTATTAAAAAATACCCCATTGTTAAAGAGGGATAGGGGGATTTAAAACAAACAGCAAAAATATCTCCCCCTTAAAAAGGGGGAGGCAGAGGGGGTCGAAAAAACAAAAGAAGTCAGTCTGCCGATAGGCAGGGTAAAACAGAGTAAACCACTATTGACAAATATGTAAAAATGTTGTAGAATTTCTCTCCAATCTAGGAAACACCC
>Ga0315281_10014892_pt1 | contig 10452 bp, 10 predicted proteins | sample YL17G07_0_MG_FD_204540 | JGI IMG/M metagenome (GOLD analysis project Ga0315281, IMG submission 204540) | Sediment microbial communities from Yellowstone Lake, YNP, Wyoming, USA - YL17G07_0 | ecosystem: Environmental > Aquatic > Freshwater > Lake > Sediment | place: USA: Wyoming | collected...
TTAAAATGAAACAAAACCCAGAATTGGGGAGGAGGCTTAGTTGAATGGTTACGCCTTGACTGCCAATACTTAGATAAACATTTCTCCAAATTCTCGCGCATTCAGTCGGAAAAGTCATTACATCACGCGGCTTGACCGGTTTATTCCAAAAACTCAGTTTTCTATCTTCGCTCTTAACTGATCTTCGCATGCTGGGCAGAAGCGTTCAGATTTTACATCGATCTCTTCCACAGCGGTGGAACTATGCATAACGCACCGATAATCGTGGCAATGAATAAGTCCGAAAGTATGCCCAAGCTCGTGTACGACCTCTTTGATGAGTCGTTCTTCCAGCAGTTTCGGATTGTCAGGAAGTCCATAAATCGTATCGTCGAGTCGATAACTGGAGACGACCGCGATCGGCCCGTCAAGCTGCGCTTCCCCAAATACATAGGTCAGCACAGGCACGAAAAAGTCTACGGAAGTAATCCCAAGCACTTTTCCTTCGTGCTTTTCGAATTGGCGGATTAATGCAGAGATAATTGATGTGGAGTTGTACTGATTCCGGTATAGGTCGAACGCAAACGACGGATCAACAGTGCTTGAGGTATTAACGTGGACGGAGAGGCCAAACGTTGATTGAACCGGCGAAACCAGTGCGTTGACCTTCCGCATATCGAACGGCGGTACCGGGACGATGAGGATAGAGGACATGGGTCACGGTTTGATTAAGCCGTACTTTGCGATTTTATTGTAGAGTGTTACACGGTCAATGGATAGAATTTCTGCCGATCGTGTGATATTCCAGCCGGCCTTCGCAAGAATCGCTTCAATGTGCGCCTTCTCCACCGAGGCGATTGAGTCATCCGACGGCGCCTGATGTTTGGGGACAAGTTGAAACGGCAGATCGCCAGGACGAATCGCCGGGGGCTTTGCCAATACCATGGCGCGCTCAATCACGTTCTCAAGCTCTCGAACGTTTCCGGGCCAATCGTATCGCACAAGCAAGTCCACCGCATCTGGTGATACTTCGGCGACCGCCTTGTTCATCACGGTAGAATATTTTTTCACGAAGTGGTGGACAAGAAGGGGAATATCCGCACGTCGTTCACGGATCGGCGGAATAAAGACCGTGAAGACGTTCAGTCGATAATAGAGATCTTCGCGGAAGGTCCCTTCTTTTACCGCCGCTTCAAGGTCTCGGTTCGTCGCACAGATGATCCTGAAGTCGCTGTGAATCATTTCATTCCCGCCGACACGGCTGAACTGTTTCGATTCGATAACGCGAAGAAGCTGAACCTGCATTTTTTGAGTGATAGTCCCGATTTCATCGAGGAAGATCGTACCGCCATCCGCCACCTCGAATTTCCCCTTTCTCCGGAACTGTGCACCCGTGAACGACCCTTTTTCATGCCCGAACAATTCACTCTCCAGCAGCGTCTCCGGAACTGCACCGCAGTTGACGGCGATGATCGGGAAGTAGCGTCGAGGACTGTTGGCATGAATCGCGCGTGCGATGAGCTCTTTTCCGGATCCGCTTTCACCACGTATCATTACCGTAGTATCTGTCTGTGCCACAGTTTTCGCAAGCTCGATCACTTTTTTCATTTGTGGACTGTTGCCGATGATCTCGTCCCCTTGTGCCAACTCGGAAATATGTTGTCGCAAGTCGGCGTTTTCGGTGGCGAGTTTCTTTTGCCGCAGGGCATTGGTCACGAGGTGCGATAGATGGTCGGGATCGACCGGCTTTGTGACGTAGTCGAAGGCCCCTTCTTTTAACGCCTGTACCGCACTCTCCACCGATGCGAAGGCCGTTATCATGATGATCGTCGCAGCCGGATCGATTTCCCGCAGTCGTTTCTGAAGTTCAAGTCCGCTCATGCCGGGCATTTTGATGTCAAGGAGTATGATATCCCACGGACCTTCATTCATTTTCTTGATCGCGTGAGCCGCATCCTCCGCCGAGTCGACGCGGTAGCCGTCTTGTTTGAACCATTTCGACAACGAATCCCTGACGACAAGCTCGTCGTCAACGATCAGGAGGCTATTCTGTTTTATTGATTTCTCGTTCATGTTCGTGGTCAGTAGTGAAGTGAAGTTGTGGAGGCGCTCTGAGGCGTCTCAGGATTCATGCGGGGCAATATGATCGTAAACGAAGTCCCGCCGTGAACTTGTGATTGGACGTTGATCGTACCGGCGTGGCGTTCGATAATTCCGTACACGACCGCAAGACCAAGTCCTGTACCTTTTCCGCTCTCTTTTGTCGTGAAGAACGGTTCAAAAATATGGGGCTGTGCTTCTTCCGGAATTCCAATACCGGTATCGCTGATAATGATTTGGACCGAGTCGGATCCGGCAAGGCGATGGGCGGAAACACGAAGGACGCCTTCATCGGGCATCGCTTCCACCGCGTTGATTTCAACCGCAAGAAGCGCCTGCTCGATTTGCTGCGGGTCGCAGAAAAGCGTCAGCGGCTCCGACTCAAAATCTTTCTCCAATTTGATATTGTGCATTCGTAAATGATGGTCCAGCAACTTTAACGATCGGTCGATTGCAATGCGTACATCATCCTCTACAAATTCTCCGACCTTCTCACGGGAGAAGAGGAGGAGGTTCTTAACAATATTTCCGCAGCGGGCCGTCTCATCCGCGATGGTCGAAAGCTCACTTTGGATTTCGGAAGCCGTCTCGGACGTGAGCGTTCCTTCCTTCACGGTCTTCTTCAAGAGCTTTGCATACGTGAGTACACCTTCAAGCGGGTTGTTGAGTTCGTGAGCAACGGTCGATGCGAGTTTTCCCAATGAAACCATTTTTTCCATTTGCACCATATTCGCCTGTGCCCGCCGGAGCTCTTCCGTTTTCTGCGCGACTCGTTCTTCTAGTGTCTGCGCCCATTTCGTTAACTCGTCGTGCGCCCGTTTTAGTTCATCCGTCATCTGATTGAACGAAGAGGCAAGGCGTCCGATTTCATCGTTCGATCGGACTGAAATGCGGTAATCGAGATTTCCTTTTATGATCTCCTGGGTTCCAAGCGTCAGTTTTCTCACCGGGATGTTCACAACGATCCAAATAAAAATACCGACGAATGAAGTCATCACAATGAACATGAGGAATGCGCTCAGGTACTGAGATCGGTTCAATTCAGCGATGTGTTTGTCAACGTCGCGCAACGGCATCATTACATCGAGCACTCCGAGAACAGTCTGAGAAGGGGCATGAGCGTGGCAGTCGGAAGTCGAGCAAGTGGGATCATTTCTAATTGGGGTGATCATCCCCAGTACCCGGTATCCTTTGGACGACGAAAAAATTCTGCTCAACTCGCGCGGGTTGGACGAGGTGGGAGCTTTTCCAGGGGAATGGCATGCATTGCAGGCCTCGGCGCTCATATCGAGTGTTTTCCCGACCTCACCAGGGAGAGTTGATAGAGTTATTTCTCCTTTCTTATTATAGATGCGGATCGCTTCGATGCCCGGTTCGGTTCCAATGGTATTGATGATTTCGTGAATGTCCTCCCGCCGATTGAGCATCATGCTGTAATTCGTCGAGCGCTTGATGACGTCGCCGACGCGGTCAGCTCCCATGATGACTTCGCGCAAATATTGATCCGCCTGCTGATCGACGTTTAATTTGGTTAGTATAGCCGTGCCGACGAGCATCACGAACAGAATGATCAGGAAAACGCGAAAGGCGAGGAGGTTGGTAAATTTCATGGGCTTCTCCGCATTCCAATACGACAAGTACCGTGCCATTTCCAGGGACTGAGAAAGGAGCCAGAAATTATGCAGAAATGAGGGGTTACAGCCGGACAATTACGCAAAATTGCGAAACGGAAATCCAATTTCCCGATTTCCGCGATATGCGGGCCAATCACTTTTTTCAAAGTTTCGAAAACAACTTACAGATTATCTCGAAGTATTTTTTTGGGCCGAGAATTTCCTGAACACTCTTCACCGGCTCACCGCCGTCGAAGAGTGTGAGTCCCACGCTCGGCTGTAATTTCCGAAATGCGGCGGCGAACTTGTCTCGCACGCCGCGCACTTCTTTATGAAAAATTGGAGTGAAACTATCCGAGGTAAGAAGTTCGCTCCGCGGTTGTTTGCCGTCTGATTTTCTTGTACGAAGCAGCCAACCTGAGTTGTACGGATCGTCCAGAAGGAGGTACGGATGTTCAAGAAGATTGTTGTTCGCCTCTGTCGCAATTCCCGAAACGGCGGAGCGAAGTGCAATTGTTCCCTCTCTGAGGACCAGCCATGTGCACGGAGACTTGTATTCAATGCGCGAAGGCGTCTGCGGAAGCACCACGCTAACGATTGGCTGGAGGAAGTATGCGCCAATATGATCAACGCCGATCGTAGTGTTTGAAGAGGAGTCGTTTTGCACCCACATGTGGCACTTGGTGTAGAGCCGGTCGGTAGGCAATTGCACCGACAACAGAGGTTGGAAGAAATCTTCAAGACTCCGTTCAAAATGTTCCTTCGGAGTGTTGCGATGCACTCTCTCCATTTCCGCATTCATGGGGTGAAGTGAAGACAAGGGAGGTCGGTCCATGAGTGCGGATTCTTTCCGCATCAAATCATCGAGGGGACATTCTTCACATTTGAATTCCCGGTCGCACAGTTTGTACGCGACGAGGCCGGCGTTCATCCAAATGCAATATTCATCCTTATGCGATGCATCGGCATTTTTAGAGTTGACATCTTCCATGGTATCCTCGGATAAATGAATCCGTCAATGCTTTGTCGGTCCGCTTCTGTTTTCAGTTCAGCTTCGAAACAAGCTCCAAATCCTTAATCCACTCGTGCTCGGCCGGGTGTGCCGGCGCATCCTCATGGTGCGAAACGAAGACGGGGAAATTCTTCGCGATGAGGTAGAAAGCGATAAATCCAACCGTCCCAAGTGCAAGCGTAACGAACAATTCCTGCCACGACGGCACGTACATTCGCTGGGGCCAATGCTCCATGCTTGTGATAGCCGTGTTCATCCTGTTGGCCACAAATCCTAAAATGACAAATGTAGAAGTATAGAATAGTCCCTTCTGACTTGATCTTATTTTTTTGAAGAGAAGAAGGGAGAAAGGAACGACTATACCGATAATAATTTCCCCGAGAAATAAAGCGCTCTGATATGTCGGCTGAAAGACATACTGCAACGCATCTCTGCTCATCAGGTCCTGGATGCGGACGGTGAACAGCAACGCAAGGACAACGGCCAACACTCGCGAGAGTTCCGTGAGCAGCGGCAGTTCGATTTCCCTTTTGAATGCCCGCGATGAGAGGAACGACTCGAAGATTATCATCGCGAGACCGGCTGCCACACAGGAAATGAAGAATAGGAATGGAATGATGCTTGAGTACCAGAGCGGATGCATGCGTCCGGGGATGATAAGAAACAACGAGCCGAGCGAGGATTGATGGAGTGTCGAAAGGAGGACACCCAAGACAACGAGAGGAATGGTGATCGCATGGATTATCTTCAGCGGTCGTTGAAGATTGAATCGTTCGAACACGACAGGGCTGAATTCTAACGCAAGAACGGCTGTGTAGAGTATCACGCACCAGGCAACTTCAAACATCACCGAATGGGGATTCCACATAATGAACGCATGCCAGATCGTCCAGGGTCGGCCAAGATCGACCATGAGTCCGGCGATTACTAAGACATATCCAAGAAATGCTGTCAACACCGTTGGGCGAAGAATCGGTTTGAACCTTTCGATATTGAAAAGATAGACGGTCGCTGCAATGGCAAAACCGCCGGCGGCGAGGCCAACGCCGACGAGTATATCGAATCCGATCCATATTCCCCACGGGAATGTATCAACAAGGTGCGTTGTCGCGCCAAGTCCCATGGAGTATCGTTCGATTGCTGCAATCGCACCAAGCAATATGAAGACGATCGCCACAGATTTCCAAAATGTCAACTTGAGAATGCGAGGAAAATTCATTGTCGTTGCCTTTCCAGAGAATGTGCCTAGTTTCTTTCTACGAGTTTCTTTTGTTCTGCTTCGAACCGCGCCACTTCGGTTCGGCGGGCAGTGATCCAGTGAATACCAAAGAGGACGACACTGGCTGCGACGGAATATTTTGGGATCTGCGAGAGCACCCTCCAGGAAAGCTGCGGAATCGGTTCATTGGGAATATTCATCGGCAGGCCGAGCTTTTCGAAGGGGATATTGGAAATATAGAGCACGGAGGTCCCGCCCGCCTCTGTCAATCCGTAAATGTGATTTATGTATGTCGTTGGACTCTCGTCAATTCGTTTGCGGGCTTCTTTGATCATTTCATCGCGATCGCCAAATGTCGTCGCGCCGAATACGCACGCTTCCGAACATGCGGTTTTTCCGCCTGCTGCGACTCGTTCGTAGCACATCTTGCACTTCTGCACTTTTGGCGAGAGGCTGCTCCACTCGTACCGCGGCACTTCAAACGGGCATGCCTGCATGCAATAGCGGCAGCCGATACACTTTGATTCGTCGTAGAGAACCGCGCCCGTTTCCGTTTTCGTAAAAGCACCGACCAGGCATGCGGAAACGCATGTCGGCTCATTACAGTGCATGCACAACCTTCTAACAAATGATTGATCGTCGTTGATGCCCTGAACCACGGTGTAGTGTGTCGCGGAAAGTTCTGTAGCATCTTCCTGTGGGAGATTGTTCGCTTCGGCACAGGCCCGGGCGCACTCGCGGCAGCCGACACATTTTGAAACGTCAATCAATAATGCTTTACTGTTTGTCATCGTCGTCTCCGCTGGCGTTAGTGGACAAGAAGGAATTGTTGCTCAAATTGCTCGCACTGCTCGGCGTTGAGGCATTTCAATGTGCCCTCGACCGGCAGACCGCCGTCCTGCAGTAGAACTGGAACGGGAGATCCCTGATGATGGGCTTCTGCGATGAAATCCCGCAGACGTCCCAGCTCCTTTTGGATCCATGCGCGACTGTTTTCTCCGAGGAGCAGCTGCGTTAGTTCTGAGGTCCGTTGCGGCTTTACGGTGTACGCCCAGCCTCCGCTAAAGAGCATCTGTTTCAACAACTCCGGGTGCTTCTTCACATCTTCATTCGTCGCGAGTATTTCTCCGTCAATCGGCGAGCGGACAGTAAGTGTACGCGAGCCCTCGCGCAACTGGAAAAGCGGTTCTCCTTTTTTTGCCCGTGCCCCCGCGTTCTTGAGAAATACGACGGTGGGGTTCTCCATCATGCGCAGGATAAAGTCATCGGCTCCGATCCGAACGTTGCCGGATGGAAAGAGACTAAGCCAGGTGTGCGATGGAGCGAAAAAGATTCCCCCGGGAGCGCGAAGGGGAGACGAGTCGCGGCGCACTATTTGTGCGGCAGGACTTGTCTTGGTTTTGCGTTGAACGAAAAAGTCGATCGCAAGGAAGAGCACGATCATTGATAGGAATAAGAGGACTGTCATGAGAGTGATCCTTTTTCAAGAATTGTTGTTATGGATTGTAGTGCTGCAATGCGGGAAAAAATCGTTAACGAGCAAACGCCACTCCGTGCTGTCCACGAGGTCGCTGACGTTGTCGACAATCCCTCCACCGTCTTGCATTACGGTTCCTAACTGGGGCGAGAACCAATGCACGAGAAGTGTGCGGACCGATTCCTGCCAGCGGTCTGCGGTGACACCTCGTAAGAGATTGCGCAACTCAAGAGTGAGATCGCGGGGCGAAATTTTTGCGATCCATCCGCTTTCGAGAGGAGAGTCGTTGACGGTCGAGGGATTGCTCTTCAAGTGATTGTTCACCTCCACGACGACACCCGAAACCGGCGCGACTTGCGTGAGCGACTTATCGCCGCGCTTCAGCGTCACCATCGCCTCGCCCTGACGGAGAAATGAGCCCTCCTCTGGCAATTCGATGCCGTCAAGCCTGCCGATGAATCGTTGGGAGAAATCATTCACGCCGACTACGACCGGTGCAGACGAGCGAACAAGTACCCAACTATGTCCGGGATGGAAGTACCGCTCAATTGTTGCTGAGGTGGTGGGATGATGAAGACTTGGAATGCCCTGAACGCTGGGCGAAATCTTTTTTGAGAAGAAAAAGTATTCAGCGATGAGGAATACTGCAACCATTACTATGAAAAGTCCGATGACCATATGCTTTGCTCTTTCTGATTGTTCTGCCGATGAATTATGAAACAATCGTGCCACAGTGAGCGAACACGCCGTTCTATTTCATAACGCGTTCTATATCAGCACGTTAGGGGAGCGCAGCCAAGGTAAGTGTGGGGAATCTATGCGAGCGGGAACGTTGAGAATGTCGACAAGAATCGTGGAAGATCCAAATATATTGTGTAAGTCTTTACATCGTAACGATATTCAAAGTGTGGAGTTTTGCAACGCGAAGTGCTTAATATTTCTACAAAAATGCATCGGCTACCCTTCCGATTCCTTCTCCCAAAGAGATTCGAGGAGATCACCGTTGCTAATGAAAAGTTGTGCACAGAACTCACCGGCAGATTTTCCATCCATTCTGCATTGAGCAAGATTCTTTCTGATTGCGTCCGTATCGTCGGCGCTGCTTGAGAAGCAGAAATTCTCCAACATTGCGCCGCATTCGGTGCAGAAAATCTCCTTTTGCTGCAACAATTTTTTCCGTGTCTGAGGCTCGATCTTCTTCATCAGTTATTCTTGCCGTAACTTATCTATTCCGCAAACTCAATGGAATTTGTGATAAGTGCAGGGCTCATTGCAGCGGTATTTTCAAGGCTAGTCGTTTGAAAATCACGTAATGCTGGCCCATCGCCAAGGGTTCAGTGATTTCGTTCTCTTTCAGTTGTCTGAGCGCCTTTTGCACTCCGTGAGCGTATCGATGGATATCCACTTGCCCAAGATCTCCGTCATTTGCCTTCGATTTGGAGATCGAGAAGAGGGAAACGAGCCTTCCAAAGTCTTCGCCGCTGAGAAGCAATGAGTGGACCGAATCGGCGAGACGAAGATCCATACAAGTAAACTCTGCAAGCCCCATCGTTAGCGGTTCTTCTGACTTTACATATGCACGAATCGTAACCCACATTCGGATAGGATTACCAGCGTGAATTGCCGGGGAAAACTTCCATTTTCCGATTCGCAGTGTAGCGATCGAATCCCACTCCGCCTCGCCGGTGGGATTCAATATCACAGCTTTCAAAACGTTTCCATTATCTTCGATCTGCAATTTAAGATCAAATTCGTGGTGCGTTTTGGATACTGCATACGACATTGGCGGAAATGGTTCCTGTTCGATCAGATGCGGTAGTTTATCCGGCAGTTCTTGCGGTTGAAATGAGGCGCAACCGCACCAAAGGAGAAGGGTCAAAAAAAGAAGATAGAGTGGTTTCATGATGCACCTCCCGAAAAACAAGAAAACCTCATCATCCGTTTCAGCGGATTTTTGAGGTTCTTCTTTTTCTAGCGCTTGTTGATTCATAACACCCTCTGTGCTGATCCGAAAACTCTCGTCAGATCTACAGATTACTTGGTTGGTGTTACTGTAACGAAGCATCTCTTGCGCAAAGATTGTAACTAATTAGGTCAAAGTCAAGAGTGAGTAGTGGACCGATATCAAGCCATCCGATTGCTTGAAGCATTCGGATAGCTGCCGGACTCTACGACAGTCCTGTTGACTGCACCTTTATTTTCTCTCTGCATAGAGCGTGACAAACTCCTGCAATCCTTTGACAATTTGTGCGGCGATGCGAATCCGAAAATTGTCGTCGAGCAGGAGCATCTCGTCTTCAGGATTAGACATGAAAGCTGTTTCCACAAGCACATTCGGAAGTTGCGTCGGTGCATTGAGAGTGAAATTGAAACTTCCGACAAGGCCGAACTGATCTAACCCCAACTCAAGCATCTTTCCGTACATAATGTTTGCCAATGGTTGAAAACCAATGTGCCGGTAGTACGCGCTCGTCCCTTTTGTCAACTCCGGATCCGAGTTGTTACCGATGGAATTCGCATGGACACTGACCAGAATATTTGCGCCGGATGAAATAATATTCTCCGTTCGGCTGGCCATTGGCACGGCGACGTCGGATGCCCTTGTGAGAACAACTGTGGCCCCTTTCGACTTCAAAAGAGAATCGAGATGCTGGATTACAGAAAATGTTATGTCTTTTTCTTTTGCGCCGGTGGAGCCCAATGCGCCGTTGTTATCGCCCCCGTGACCCGCATCGAGGGCAATCTTCAATCCAAAAAGAGCCGAATCTGGCGACGAAATGACTGGCGGACGACGAACAGCTATGCGCATCGCCGAGTTGTTGTCGTAGCTGATGTCGTATCCCCAGTGTTGCTGATACTTCAATGTGATTGTGAGCCGGTACTGGTCGGCCGCAACTTGATTCCAGGTGACGCTACTTATCCCGCGCCCTGATAATTGCTGCGTGATCCAATTTGTATTGGAAGTCGCGCCAAAGATATCGACGGTGATCGCCTGCGGATTAACCGACTGCAGGCTCAAGTACGGAAGCCGTTGATTGAGGGAGACTGTCAC
>Ga0315281_10014893_pt1 | contig 10452 bp, 13 predicted proteins | sample YL17G07_0_MG_FD_204540 | JGI IMG/M metagenome (GOLD analysis project Ga0315281, IMG submission 204540) | Sediment microbial communities from Yellowstone Lake, YNP, Wyoming, USA - YL17G07_0 | ecosystem: Environmental > Aquatic > Freshwater > Lake > Sediment | place: USA: Wyoming | collected...
GCCAAGGGGTTAGAGTAGGGAAGCGGACACTAAATTATGAAGAGAGTGTTGCTTTTCTATTTATAAAAGATGCAATACGTTTGTATTTTAACGGTGCATATTTCTGCCAGAAACCGTGAACCTTTACAGGTGGAACAAGTAACCTGACAGTGTCTGTTGACTCAAGTCTTCTCTATTAAAGTTTAATTATTTGAGAGAGGGAAAGATAAAAGGTAACTATTTTAGGGTAATTATAGAAGATCTCAATGGTAATTGGAGACAGGTTCACATTAGATTATTCAAGGTCGTAATGTAATTTTAAGGCTCGATTGATATCCGCCATAATCTGCTCAGGAAGGTGACCCAATTTTTTTATCAGTCTAATTTTATCAACCGCTCTGGTCTGGTTGACCATCACTTTTGAGCGAGTTTTTAATCCACCTACACCTAGGGGAATTTCCACCTCAAAAGAATAGACTTTGGTCACCTTTGAAGTAATTGGGGCAATGGAAACAATCGGGGAATGAGCATTGTTGATGTCATTCGAAACTACGACAGCAGGACGGGTCTTCTTAGCTTCGGCTCCAACTGTGGGATCAAAGTTGACTAAAAAGATATCCCCTCGACTAATCGAGGCCATCCGATATGGCTCCTTCAAGTTCCTGGTTGACCCTGCGGATCTCTGCCGCCGCCTCTTCATATTCGGCGGCGAGTCTTTGTCTCTTAAAGTCTTTCAGAGATTTTTTCACAGCCTGAGCGATGAACCGACTCTTCTTTCTGGGTTCGATATCCTTCGAGAGTTCTTTAACAATTTCTTCAGGCAGACTTATATTCATACGAACAGAACCCATTGCATCTCCTTATTGTGTATTTTTATTACATCATAATTGAGAGCAAAGAATTTGTCAATAAGGAGAAAATAACAGGGAAGTGTTCCTCTTCAGGAAGCTCTGACGTTGACATACAACCCCCTCTCTCTTATATTCAATCTAACCCAAAGGAGAGCCCTTATCACTTCTTCTTATGAATTTTTGCCCAAATTGATTTCAATAGGAATCTGATATGCGGATTTGGACTTTTTTTGTTATCATGGTGTGGATATTCACAATAGCCGAAATAGCCAAGGGAGAAGAGAAGGGAAAAATGAATCGAGAGATTTCCCTGTCCTCAGAAGTCGGGGGCTGGAAATGGGACGAGAAGGAAATGAGATACAATTCTAAGACCTTATTCGAATACATCGATGGGACCGCAGAACTTTATCTGGCGTATGGTTTTCAGAATCTTACGGTTCGCCGGTTTGAGAAATCGAACCAACCTCCGCTTATCGTTGAACTCTATGAAATGGCCTCTTCAGAGGATGCTTATGGGGTTTTTTCTTTTGAGCATCAGGATGAAGCCGTAGGAATCGGCCAGGGATCGGAGTTTGGAGGAGGGTTGCTTCGTTTCTGGAAAGGAAAGTATTTTGTCAGCATCTATGCAGAAGGCGAGGGGGCAGAGGTTGAATCAGGAATCCTCAAGATGGGCAGAGCTGCGGCAAATTCAATTCCGACTAAGGGTTCAGAGCCCAAATTGGTTGGCTATATTCCAGGGAAAGATCTCGGCATGGTCGATAAGAGCGTTCGCTATCTGAAGAGTCACGTTCTCCTGAACCAGCGGTTTTTCGTAGCCCACCAGAATATCTTAAATCTGAGTCGTAAAACGGAAGCCGTGCTCGCTCAATATCTTCAAGATAAGCAGAAGACCCAACTTCTTCTGATTCGATACCCCGATTCGAAAGAGGCCAGAGATGTTTATCATAGCTTCATGAAAGCTTATCTTCCTGATGCTCGGGGGAAGGATCGTTCCAAAACGGAAGACGGGGAATGGACGTTTGCCCGGCAGCTGAATGAATTTGTTATCATTGTTTTTGGAGCCCCCAAGGAGGCAGACGCCGAGGTCCTTCTCAAGGCCACAGAAAAAAAATTGCCCGGGGGACGCTGAACGCAGATTGCTCTCACTGAGTGCACTGCGTCAAAAGTCTCTTAACTTGGTTGTCATTCCGGGCTTGACCCGGAATCCAATATATCTGAACTGGATTCCCGCTTTCGCGGGAATGACGACTTCGGAGCTAATGTTAAGAAACGTTGGACGCACTATGCTAGCCCTCTGCTCCGCCGAGGAGGAGAGAACAGAGGATAGAGAAAGGAGTTTGAGTTAGATGGGAGAAAAAATCATCACCCGTAGGGATTTTCTTCGAGTCACAGCTGGAACCGCGATGGCCGCTACCTTGGGGTCAGGGATCCTTGGGGAAGCTCGAGCAGAAACAACGGCAAAAGTCGTCCTCATCCGGAATGCTGAAGTATTAGGACCCCAAGACAAAGTGCAGGAGCAGATCCTGCAATCTATGCTGGATGAAGCCGTCAAGAGTCTCGTGGGAACTGATAAGCCCATGGAGGCGTGGAAGAAACTTTTCAAGAGTTCGGATATGGTGGGAATTAAAAGTAATGCATGGGGAAGGATGCCAACTCCCAAAGAATTGGAGGCAACCATCAAGCGCCGGCTGCTGGATGCAGGAGTAGCGGGGAAAAATATCGATATTGATGACCGGGGAGTTCTGAATAATCCAATCTTCCTTAACGCTACTGCACTGGTCAATGTGCGACCGTTGAGGACGCATCACTGGTCCGGGGTCGGGACTTGCCTGAAAAATTACATTCAGTTTGTCCCAGACCCTTCATCGTATCATGATGATGGTTGCTCGCCCCTGGGTAAAATTTGGACTTACCCCATCGTAAAGGGAAAGACCCGCCTGAATATCCTTAGTGCCCTCACGCCCCAATTTTATGGAAGGGGAGCCCATTTTTTCGACAAAAGATACGTTTGGCCCTATAAAGGGCTAATTGTAGGAATGGATCCCGTGGCTGTAGATACAGTAGGTGCCCATCTTCTCCAGGTAAAGCGGATTGCCTTTTTTGGGGAAGACAAGGCTCTGGATGTTCCCCCCGTCCATATCGTGGCAGCAGATAAAAAATATCACATTGGGGTTAGTGACTTGAGCCGCATTCAGCTGATCAAATTAGGCTGGATGGAGGAGGTGCTGATATAGCTTTCATTAAGGGAGGTGTACGTTGAGAAATTGGGGACGGGTTCACAATAGGGGATTAAAAGATTTAAAGGGAGATTAAGAATAAGTCCTTCAATATTTCACCGTAGGATTTAAAGCACGAATCATGAATCGGGTTTTCCAGAAACAGCTTTTCATGCACCTTCCAAATCACTTTCAGTATCCGATTTTGCCCCCATTTTACAATTTCCATCAAAAACTCCCCCATCCTGGATAACGAGAATGGGAGTAAAAATGGTTCCGTGTAACTTTCCTCTTGAATGGATCTCCATTCGTTCCTTGGCATTCACTTCTCCTTCCACACTGCCATTGAGGATAAGTATATCGACTTCCAATTTCCCTTTGATGACTGCCGCCTCACCAATAATTAATGTCCCGCGATGGAAGATTTCTCCCTTCACCTTCCCATCGAGACGAAATATCCCTTCAGAGGTCATTTTCCCATTAAAAACGGAATCCTTACCCCAAAAAACGTTAATTTCGTCTAAGTTTTGCTTCATATAAATTGGGGACACATTAAGGAATTTAAAAGGGAAAATTATAGGAAGGTATAGGTATTCACTTTCTTCATCATTCACTTCCTTTGGATTCTTCTTTTGATTTCCCATGAGCCATAGAGGGTGAGAATCCGCCCATGCTGATAAAGGGGAAGGACTCCTGACCTTTTTCTAGGTTGGCGATAATGCGGATCCTCCTGTCAAAATCCTTCAATTTGGAAAGTTTTTTATCCAGTTCTTCAATCTTTGTTGAGAATAATTGAATCTGGGACTTCTGAATATGCGACTCCTGGCGTAATTGATTCAGTAAAAAAGTTTTCTTCTTGACCTGGATGTAGTCACATAAGAAGAATGTGACAGCGAGTTGAAAAAAAACAAGAAGGTAAATTAGGATTTTGAAAGTCTCTTTTTGTATCCTCAAGCGTCTGATCCCGAAGGTCGTGTGGCCGAGGACGAGGATATTTAAATAATCTTTGTCCATAATGATTTCCTTAGAGCACATGCCGGTCAAAATGGAATAATAAGCCCAGGTCCTTTTTCAGAAGGAATGGCATTCATCTCTAAAAACACATGTCCTCTCACCGGGTTAAAGGAAAAACGGAATCCCATGGATATCTCTTTGGATATATCCTTCCTTTTAAATTGCAGAAGCTTAAACGTATCCAGTATCTTTTCTTCTTCAAAATGTCTACTTCCATTTGGATAGGACCTCAAAACGGATTGACTGACATCAGGATCTGATGATTTAGCTTCTGCGACTTCCATGAAACTTGGGAAATGATTCCTCCAACCCTTCTGAGCGAAGTCGTACGAGAAAATCACTTTATCTAAGAAGTCTGTCAATAGAGACTTCTTTGCCTTCACAGCTTTTAAATAATTTATATCGAGCTTGGATCTACTCATCATGAAACCATCATCTGTCTGTTGAATACCGAATTGAGATGTGACCTGGCTTTTTTTCGATGATTTAACGGCTTCTTTAGCATGACTCTTCTTTTTCTGCAGGGCACCTTTATTTTCATCCATTTTCATTATCGTTTCTTGATTAGCAGCATCGTTTATTGACTTAACTGGATTAGCCCATACCTGTATGAAGATTGCGAAAATGAACAAAGTTAACAAAATTGCAACTTTTATCGCGGTCATTCTTTTAAACTCTTTTCAATAATTAGATGTGGAAACTGTGAATAAATAAACCCTATTTGGTTTTACGATTTTTTACCTGAAGGAGATCCAAATTTTAATTAGATAATGAGCAATTTAAATGCCAAAAAACCGCAATTATAATCACGGGGGAAAAATGGGTTGACATTTCTAAAAAATATAATTAATGAGAATTAGATTTAACTTTATTGACTAAGGGAAATAGATGGAAGATGGTTGATTTGATCTAGAAATCAGATCTTGAATAAAATATTTATATCCAAGAAGTTTCATCCCCTTAAATTAAAAAGGCGGTTTAAAAATGAAGAATAAAGTAGCGAAATTATTAGCAATATATTTTGTTCTTATCTTCATCAGTTTATCTTTCTTTATTCAGGAGGTTTTTTCTCAATCGCAGAAGACTTTTTTATGGAAAGTTCGATCGAAAACAAACACTGTTTATGTATTAGGCTCATACCATCTTTCTAAGAAAGAAATTTATCCTCTTAATCAAAAAATTGAAAATGCCTTTGATCAATCGGATATTTTGGTAGTCGAGGCAAATGTTAATGATATTAAAAAAGTAAATATCCAAAAATTAATGGAGAGCGCCTTCTATCCCGCGAATGATACGTTGGAAAAGCATCTTTCTACAGAGACCTATGAATGGGTCAAGAAAGAGACAAGCGGGCTGGGTATTCCCATTGAGCTAATTAATAAACAAAAACCATGGTTTCTTTCCATGACATTGGTTTCATTAGAAAGTTTAAAACTTGGATTTGATCCAAACTATGGGATAGATAAGTATTTTATTTCAAAAGCAGAGGGGAAGAAAAAGATATTAGAGCTGGAGAGCCTTGATTACCAGATCGACCTACTTTCTAATCTTTCCGATAAAGACCAGGAGTTGTTTCTAATCTATACGCTAAAAGATTTAAATATCATGGAGCAGGAATTGAATAAATTGACCCAGGCATGGATTTCGGGGGATACAAAAGGCATGGAAACCATTCTGACAAGAAGTGTTTCAGAAGATAAAAGGTTATCTTCCATTTTTGAAAAACTCATCTATGAAAGAAACAGAAAGATGGTTTCGAAGATTGAAGATTTCTTGAGGACAAAGGAAGTCTATTTCGTGATGGTCGGGGCAGGGCACCTGGTCGGCAACCAAGGGATCATCGAAATCCTCAAAGGAAAAGGGTATCTCGTTGAGCAATTATGAAAAGTTGTAAGATTTTAATTTTCCACTTCCTACTCTCTATTATCTCGAAGGCATTATTCTTTAAATAATTTTATAGACAGGGGCGGTAAATTTTTGTTATATAAAAGGAAATTTAATTCCATTTCTGGAAAGAAACGCATGTTCCATACCGCAGATCCAAAGGAAATCAAGGAAGGGAAATTAACGGATATCTATTTTGTGAGGACGATGCAGGTCCTCAAGGCAAAGAAGATTGATAAATGGGTGAAAGCCGAATTCATTGCCAAACGGTTCCCGGAGGATTATGGGTGGGGGGTGTTCGCTGGAATCGAGGAGGCAGTCCATCTGCTGAAAGATCTGAAGGTCAGTGTCAGGGCAATGAAGGAGGGGACGATCTTTCGTGCTTTTGAACCGGTCCTGGAACTCGAAGGGATGTACACAGATTTTGGTCTCTTCGAGACCTCTCTTCTGGGTCTGCTCTGTCAGGCTTCGGGTGTGGCAACCAAGGCTGCTCGCTGCAAAAAGGCAGCTGGCGATCGAAGGGTGATCAGTTTTGGTGCAAGGCGGATCCACCCTGTCGTAGCCCCGATGGTGGAGCGCAATGCCTTCATCGGTGGCTGTGATGGGGTATCGGTGGTGAAGAATGCTGAATTGATCGGCGAGGAACCCTCGGGCACCATGCCCCATGCCTTAATTCTGATCATAGGGGATACGGTGGAGGCGACCAAGGCCTTTGATGAGGTGATCCATCCAAAAGTCAAACGGGTTTCCCTCATCGACACTTTTAATGATGAAAAGATAGAAGCCATCAGAGTGGCTGAGGCTCTCGGGAAGAAACTCTTTGGAATCCGCCTTGATACCCCCAGTTCAAGACGAGGAGACTTTCAGAAAATCATTGAGGAGGTTCGCTGGGAACTGAATTTGAGAGGATTTGGACATGTCAAAATCTACGTCAGCGGCGGATTGGATGAGAAACGAATCCTTACCCTCAATCCTGTGGTGGATGCCTATGGAGTAGGGACTTCGATCACCAATGCACGGGTGATAGATTTTGCAATGGACATCATTGAGATTAATGGAAAACCTCTAGCGAAGAGGGGAAAGATGTCAGGGTCGAAAAGTGTAATCCGATGCACGAAATGTTTCCAAGATAAAATAGTCCCCTTCAAAAAAGAACGAGGTCGATCTACTCGGGGTGTGGATCGATGCTCATGTGGTGGTCGGTTTAAAGAACTTCTCTCCCCTCTCATCCAAAACAGAAAGATCCTTTGGGACCTCCCCAAACCACAGGCAATACGAGAATATGTTCTTGAACAACTTCCTCATTTTGATCTTTAGAGTCCGCCTAGTATTTGATCAGGACGGGTCCTGTCCGGAGATAGGAAACATGATATGAAGGAGGCCATGCTTTACAGTCCATTAGAGGATGGAAAGGTGCAATGCATTCTTTGTAACCATCGATGCATTATCTCCTCATCGAAAAGGGGACTGTGTGGAGTGCGAGAGAATCGAGAAGGGAAACTTTATACCCTCGTATACGGCCGTGCGATCTCCATGAATGTGGACCCCATTGAAAAGAAGCCAATCTTTCATCTCTTTCCTGGGTCAACCTCTTTCTCCATAGCCACTGTGGGTTGCAATTTCCGATGTCTCCAATGCCAAAATCATGAGATCTCCCAGATGCCAAGAGGTGAGGATGGGCGTATTGAAGGTTCGGAAGTCTCTCCCTCTAAAATTGTTTCGTTAACGAAACAAAACCGATGCCAATCCATCTCATACACCTATACTGAACCGACCATCTATTTCGAATATGCCTTTGAGATTGCTCGGCAAGCCCATCAGGGAGGAATTAAAAATATCTTCGTTACCAATGGCTATATGACCGAGGAGGCCCTAAAGACCATCCAACCTTACTTAGATGCAGCCAATGTCGATTTAAAGAGCTTTAGGGAGGAATTTTATAAAGAGGTCTGCGGGGCGAAATTGAAACCGGTTCTGGAGAACCTCAAACAGATGAGACAGATGGGGATCTGGGTGGAGATCACCACACTCATCATTCCTACCCTGAACGACTCAGACCAGGAGTTCGAGGAGATCGCCCAATTCATCGTCTCCTTGGGACGCGAGGTGCCGTGGCATATCTCTGCTTTTTATCCGACCTATAAAATGTTGAACCTTCCGAGAACCCCTGTCTCAGCGCTTCATCGAGCAAGGAAGATCGGAATCAATGCGGGACTCCGGTATGTTTATTGTGGAAATATCCCTGGTGAAGAAGGTGAAGATACCTTCTGTCCTCAATGTGGCCGCAGGGTGATTGAAAGGGTAGGGTTTCGAGTAGCAAAAAATGATGTGGTGAACGGAGCATGCCGTCATTGTCATGAGAAAATTGACGGCGTTTGGATTTAAACAGACAAGATTTTATTTTTTATATTTTGGCTTTTAGATCACGGACACGCCTTCGTGCCGAAATGCATGCATTCACGAAGCCTGCTTGCGCTAAAGCTTCAGCGAAGGCAAGCACTGCGGCGTGCAGGCACGGATCACGAGTCATGAATCACTATTTTTTAGGACAGGAGAATTTTTAGGGTGGGGCAGACTCAAACGAGCCATCGGAAAATGATCTGGACCATCGGAGGTGGCAAGGGAGGAAGCGGTAAAAGTTTTATCACCGTCAACGTTGGTATCTGTCTTTCGAAACTGGGGGTCCGGGTGGTCCTCATCGATGCTGATTTAGGAGGAGCAAACCTTCACACGTTTTTGGGAATTTCTCCTCCAGCCCTTTCCCTTTCTGATTTCATAAAAAAGAGAGTTCCCCATCTTCGCGAAGTCCTCATCCCGACAGCCATTCCAAACCTTCAACTCTTGACCGGCGCACAGGACCTCCTGAATGCAGCGGATGCGAAGAGTGTTCAGAAGAAAAGATTGGTTCGTTCTATCCAAAGTCTGGATAGCGACACGATCCTTGTGGATTTAGGAGGGGGGAATTCTTTAAGTGTTTTGGATTTCTTCTTGATGTCTGATGGGGGGATTCTGGTGGTCACCCCTGAACCTACTTCCATTGAAAATACTTATCGGTTTCTCAAGAGCGCTTTTTATCGGAGGCTTAAACAATCGGTTTCCTCTCCGTCTGTCAAGGCCCTGATCGATGGGGCAATGGACCACAAGAATGAGATGGGGATTCAAAATCCTCATGACCTCATCAAAGCGGTGAGGCGGGTCGATGAGGAGGATGCCAATAGAATGATTAAGGAAATAGGGACTTTCCACCCCAATTTGATCCTGAATCAGGTCCGTTCAAAAAAGGATATTGAGATTGGGTTTTCAATCCGGAGTGCCTGTCTAAAATATTTTGGCATCCACCTCCACTATTTGGGCTATGTGGTCTATGATCAGGAGGTGAGTAACTCCATCCGCAGAAGGAGGCCACTGGTGCTGGAAAATTCCAGATCCAGGGCTGCCCAATGTGTGATGGAGATCGCCTCTAAATTAGCGAACAGTCATTAGAGGGTTTATCCTTTCAATCAATTTGGACATGAAATCGATTAAAGACCAGACATATTATGAGATTTTGGAAATTAACCCAACGGCTACGGTCAAAGAAATTCAGAGGGCTTATGAGCATGCCAAAGAGACCTTTCATGCCGATTCATTGGCTGTCTATTCTCTCTTTTCCGAGGAGGAGGTAAAAGAAATACAATCCTCCATCGAAGAGGCCTATCGGGTTCTGATGGATGAGGGATTGCGAAGGAGTTACGACCGGTCCCACTTCCAAACGGTTGAAGGACAGGCACCAGAAGTACCTTATGAAGCCCAAGGGGTTTCCAGAGAAAAAAAGACTCCCCTCTCTTTTACAGGCCTTTCGTTCAACGCCAATGAAGAACTCTATCGTGGGAAGAAGCTGAAGCAAGTTCGAGAAAGAATGGGTGTCGAGCTCCAGGCCGTCTCCAAGGAGACGAAAATTAGTATAAAGATCTTGGAGTGGATTGAGGAGGAAGCTTTTGAAAAACTTCCGGCCTTGGTTTATCTCAAGGGATTTTTGAAAAGCTATGCCCAATCCCTTGGATTGGACCCCCAAGGGGTTATTGAAGAATACGTCCGTTCCATGGAAGAGTCTAAAAAGAAATAATTCTTCCCTTCCCCTAATATTTAAATCCGAATATCGGAATCCGAAATAAATCAACACTGACTTGAAAAAGTTCAAATGTCAAAATCCAAATGAATGCCGAAATGACTCAGTGTCAAAACATTTTCTTTTTTTAAATTTTGTCATTTGGGCTTTAGATTTCATTTGACCTTTGAGCTTTGAAATTTGACATTATTTTGTTTAGTCTATTTGGATTTCGTGCATCGCATTTCCTCAACAAAGCCGGGGATTAGGGTTTTTCTGAGGTGAGGTCTACGACTTTGGCAGTCATCTGTTGAGCAATCGTACTATTAAATCCGGTCGTTCTTTCTCGAATTTTACCTTCCTTATCGATGAGGAAAGTAGTTGGGATACCAGTAACTCGGTAACTCCTTACCACCTCTTC
>Ga0315281_10014894_pt1 | contig 10452 bp, 9 predicted proteins | sample YL17G07_0_MG_FD_204540 | JGI IMG/M metagenome (GOLD analysis project Ga0315281, IMG submission 204540) | Sediment microbial communities from Yellowstone Lake, YNP, Wyoming, USA - YL17G07_0 | ecosystem: Environmental > Aquatic > Freshwater > Lake > Sediment | place: USA: Wyoming | collected...
GGCCGGCGGCGCAGATGGCGTCGCGCAGCGCGTCCTCTCCCCTCGGGTCGTGGTCGGCGGTCACGGGATGGATGGTACCGGCAGCCGGCGGGTGTCGGCGGGTCGCGCCACGCGCACCGCACAGGGCCCCGCGGGGCGCGTCGCGCCAGCGCCCCGCTCCGCCACACGGCGTGGCACGATGTCAGCCCACGGCGGCGATTCACCAGCGCGAGGTTCCGTGACTCCTTCCGCCTCTTCCCCGGTCATCGATGTCGTCGGCCTGCGCAAGCGGTACGGCCGCGTGGAGGCCCTGGCCGACCTGACCATGACCGTTCAGCCGGGAGAGATCTTCGGCTTCCTCGGCCCGAACGGCGCCGGCAAGACCACGACCGTCAAGCTCCTCCTGGGGCTGGCGCGTCCGAGCGGGGGGACCGGCCGGATCCTGGGCGCCCCCCTTGGCGACCGGGAGGTCCGTCGCCGGATCGGCTACCTGCCCGAACTCTTTCGGTACCAGCCCTGGCTGCACGCGCGCGAGCTCCTGGCCCTGCATGCCGATCTGATGCGCCTGCCGCGCACGGGACGTGCGCAGATCTTCGGCGACCTCCTGGACCTGGTCGGGCTCGCGGAGCGCGCCGATGACGTCGTCGGCGGGTTCTCGAAGGGGATGCAGCAGCGTCTCGGGCTCGGGGTGGCGCTGCTCGGCAACCCCGCCCTGGTGATCCTCGATGAGCCGACTTCGGCGCTCGACCCGATCGGCCGGCGCGATGTCCGGGAGATCCTCCGGACCGCCCGCGACCGCGGGGCCGCGGTCTTCCTCAACTCGCACCTGCTGAGCGAGGTCGAGCAGATCTGCGACCGGATCGCCATCGTCGATCGCGGGCGGGTGGTCGCCGAGGGGCCGCTGGACGCGGTCCTCGGGGAGCGCGCCACCACGGTCCGGGTCGAGGGCCTCATGCCCGAGGATCTTGCCCGGTTGTCGGTCTATGGAGAACCCCGCTTCGATGGCAGCGAGCTCGTCATCCGTGCCCTGCCCGACGAGCGGGTCCCCGATCTCGTCGCCGAGCTCGTGGCGATGGGCGTCCGCGTCCACGCGGTCTCATCTGGAACGGAGTCGCTCGAGCAGCGCTTCCTCGAGCTGGTCGGCCGGCCCCGGGTCGGGGATTCGCCGCCGTCCGCCCCTGGCGGACCGGGGGCGACGGGGGCCCCGGCATGATCACGATCGCCCGATTGACGATCGGCGAAGCGGCCCGTCGCCGGATCCTGTGGGTCTTCGTGGGCCTGGCGGTCCTCGCCGTCGGGATCACGGCCTGGGGCGTCGACCGGCTGGTCGCCGTCTATCGGTCGTCGGACAGTCCCGAGGTCGGCCTGCAGTTCGGGATCTCGCAGCTCCTGATCTTCATCGCCTTCCAGTTCAGCTTCGTGCTGGCGATGACCGCGGCCTTCCTCGGTGCCCCGGCGATCGCCTCCGACCTCGAATCCGGCGTCGCGCTCTCGATCCTCGCCCGACCGATCCGCCGATCCTCGTACCTGCTCGGGCGTTTCCTGGGCCTCGCGGTCGTGCTCGTCGCGTACGGGGGCGGCGCATCGGCCCTGGCGATCATCGTGGTCGGCAGGATCTCGGGCTACACGCCGCCCGCGGTCATCGCGCCGGTCGCCTACATCGCCGCCGAGGGCCTGATCGTCCTCGCCCTCAGCCTCCTCCTGTCGACTCGTCTTCCGCCGATCGCCGCCGGGGCGATCAGCGTGGTGGCGTTCGGCCTGGCCTGGATGGCCGGCGCGATCGAGCGGGTGGGGACCGCGCTCAGCGCCCACGGTTCCAACGTCAACCTTGCGATCGTCGGGGACGTCGGGCGCGCCCTCCTGCCGACCGACGGCCTCTGGCACGGGGTGATCTACGGCCTCGAGCCGGCCGTCGTGATCGCCGCGGCGCGGGCACAGCCGCTCGCGGAGGCCAATCCGTTCTTCGCCGGGTCGCCACCGTCGCCCCTCTTCCTCGCCTGGTCGGTTGCCTGGACCGTCATCGTCCTGGGCCTCGCGATCCTTTCGCTCCGGCGTCGAGAGCTCTGACCCCGGCCGACTTCACCTTGGCTCCGGCACCTTGCGTCCCGGCGCCGATGCTCAGCCGGTGTATCGGAAGCAGCCGGGCAGATGGTCGTCAACGAGCCCGACACTCTGCATGAAGGCGTAGGCGATCGTCGGGCCGACAAAGCGGAAGCCTCGCCGACGCAGGTCCCCGGAAAGCGCGTCGGCGACCGGCGTGGAGACCGGGATGTCGGCCATCACCGCGAGGCGCGGGAGCCGCTGCGGCGGCGGTGGGGCGAACGTCGCCAGAAACGTCGCGAACGAGCCGAACTCGGCCACGACCACCCGGAAGGCCCCGGCATTCCCGATCGTCGCCTCGATCTTCGCGCGGTTCCGGACGATGCCGGCGTCGGCCAGGAGTCGCTCAACCTCGGCCTCGCCGAACGACGCGACGAGCGCGGGATCGAAACCGCGGAAGGCGTCCCGGAAGGCGTCGCGCTTGTTGAGGATCGTCTGCCACGACAGGCCGGCCTGGAAGCTTTCCAGGGCCAGGCGCTCGAAGAGCTCGACGTCATCGACCACCGGGACGCCCCACTCGGTGTCGTGGTACGCCTGCATCCGGGGAGCGGGTCGGGTGCCGACGCCCCACCAGCAGCGCTGAAGATCGTCCATCGGCGCCGAGGATAGCGCGACCGTCCGTCCACGACGTGACCGCCTCGCTGGTTGCCCGATCGATGACTCCCGGCTATCCTCGGCCGTCCGAACCGCCTCATCCTGGAGGAGGGGAGCATTGCCCGAGGTCGTCGGCCGCCTGCGCGCGGTCACCACCGCCCTGTGCGCAGCGCTGCTGCTCGTCATGCTCCTGGTGCCCGCGATCACCGAGGGGGTCGACCCGCCGGATCTCGACCGGTTCATGGCTGCGTTGAGCTCGGTCGAATCAAACGGTCGCTACCATGCGATCAATGCCTCGTCCGGTGCCATGGGCAAGTACCAGATCATGCCCGCCAACTGGCGCCAATGGTCGCGGCGATACCTCGGAGACGGGGATGCCGCTCTCACGCCGGCCAACCAGGAGGCGGTGACCCGGCTCAAGCTCAGGGACCTCTATCGATGGCTCGGTGACTGGCCAGCCGTTGCCCACTGGTGGTTGACCGGCGACGGCGAGACGGAACCTGCCCGCTGGTCGGACTTCTCTCGCGACTACGTGAACAAGGTCCTCGCCGGGATGAGTAGATCGGCGCTCGCCTCCCGGCCGACGGCATCCGCGCCCGGCGGGTCCGAAGCATCCGCTCCGGCAGGGCAGGTCATCGATGATTCGCGCACCCGGGAAGTCCATTTCTCGAGCGGCTGGAGAGAGGTCGCATTCGCGAGGTACGCGGGTGGTCGCGCGCACTACGCCGTCGAATCCGGGGCAACGGCGTGGTTCGTCTTCTCCGGGAGGTCAATCGCCTTGATCGGTCCGATGGGCCCGACCCGTGGCCAGGCGAAGGTCTACGTCGACGACCAACTGGTCGCCACGATCGATGCCTACGCGCGCGTCTTCCGGGCGCAGACCATGGTCTTCTCGACGGCCTTCGAGCGCCCGGGCATCCACACGATCAGGATCGAGGTCGTCGGGACGCCAGGCCGCGAGACCGTGGCGCTCGACGAATTCATCGTGACCGGCTGACCCGTCCTTTGTGCGCGGCGGCGCCTCAGCGCGCGGCAACCACCACGATCTCGACGCGGTAGTCGGCGGCGAGCCCACTGACGCCGACCGTGGCCCGCGTCGGGGGCTCTATCGGGAAGAACTCCCGGTAGACGGTGTTCATCCGGTCGAACTCCGAGAAGTCGCGGAGGTAGACCGTCGACTGGACGACGTTGCCGTAGTCGAGGCCGGCCGCCCGGAGCAGCCGACCGACGTTCTCGAGCATCCGGCGAGTCTCCGCCTCGATGCCGCCCGGGATCGCGCCGTGGCCGCCCGGTGCATCGCCGACCTGGCCGGCAAGGAAGACGAAGCCGTTGGCCTCGACCAGCTGGCTGAACGGCAGGCTGCTCGGCGGGACCTCCGGACCGGTGATGACCTTCCTGGGCATGCTCTGACCTCCGACGCAAATGACCTGATCAGCCGCCATGGTAGGGCCGCCGAGCCGGTTCCGGTGTCAGGCCTCCCAGGCCACCCGCCAGACCCGCCAGAGGGCCGCCGGGTCGGAGAGCGGATCGCCGTGGACGAGGAAGAAGTCGGCCGACCCGCCTTCGATGATCGCCCCTGCGGCCGGCTCCTCGAGGAGCTCGCCACCGCGCCAGGTGGCCGCCGCCAGCGCCTCCCACGGCTCGAGTCCGGCGCCGACGAGCGCCTCGACCTCCCAGGCGAGCTGGTTCGCGCGGGTCGACCCGCCGCCGAAGTCGGTGCCGGTGGCGATCCTGACCCCGGCCCGATGGGCGATCCGGACGCTCTCCTCCGCGCGGGCTCGTCGCTCGCCGATCCGACTCCGGCTCTCCGCGGACGCGAACCGCTCCATGCTGGTCGTCGAGCCGAATGACTGCCACGACCGCAGGACGGCCAGGGTGGAGACCAGGAAGGTCCCGCGCGCCGCCATCTCGGCGGCGATGGCCTCGTCGAGGTCGAACCCGTGCTCGATGGCGTCGACGCCGCCGCGCACGCCCTCGACGGCCCCGTTGAGGCGTCCCGAATGCGCGGTGACCCGGACACCGCGGGCGTGGGCGGCGGCCACCACCCGACCGACCTCCTCCGCCGACCACGGGGAGACATCTGGGTCCGGCCCATCGAGGTAGAGCTTCAGGAGGTCGGCACCCTCGTCGAGCTGGACGATGGCGTTGGCGAGCAGCTCGTCACCGTCACGCGACTCGACCGTGTGGGCCGCCGCTGGCAGCGTACCCGCGCGGTCCAGCCAGGTGCCGGCCACGCGGAGGTGCGGCATCTCCACCCGACCCGCCCAGCGCTCGCGGAGCCCGAGGGTGAGCGCCCGTACCCGTCCGTCCACTGGATCCGGGAGTCGGGGCGCACCCACGTCCCGCGCCCAGCGGACGCCGGCCCGGGTGAGCAGGTGGCCGTTCCGTTCCGCGACGTCGAGCAGGGTCGCCGGCGGGTCGTCTATCCGGTCGATCCAGTGGGCGCCGCCGGGGAGCGTGACGTGGCTGTGGGCATCCACCATGCCCGGCACGATCGTCGCGCCGGAGGCGTCCACGACCTCGAGGGATTCGGCTGGCCCGGGATCCGCTTCGTCGTCGGCCGGGCGGATCCAGCGGATGGCTCCCTGTTCGACGAGGATGCTGACGCCGAGGCGGAGCTGGTCGGACCGACCATCGGCGAGGGCGGCGTCGCGATAGAGCGTGCGGGCGGTCTGCATCAGCGGCGTCAGCCTAGCACCGGGCTACGGACGGATCTCGCGCCGCCGACCCCGCGTCATTGGACGGTCACGGTCCCGGTCATCGCCGGATGGACCTCGCACAGGAAGTAGTACGTCCCGGCGGGGATCGGGCCGACGGTCAGGACGACGGTCGACGCCGCGATCGGATCGAAGCGGAAGAGAACATCCCCGTCGAAGCCCTGCTTGGTGCGGATGGCGATGTTGTGCATGTCGCTGTCGCGGTTCACGAAGACGAGGCTGGACTGGGTGTTGGCGGGCAGGTGGATCACCCCGGTGTCGAAGTGGTGATCCTTCGCCGTCACGACGACGGATCCCGGCGGATAGGTCGGGGGCGGCGTTGCCGCGCCACCGCAGCCGGCTGTCGCCAGGGCGATCACGGCGATCGTGACCATGACGGAAGCGATTGACGTGCGGCGGCCAACGGCCGGACGCGACCGGGGAGCGGCGATACGACGGCGGAGGGAGACGTGAACGCGCATGGAACGAAGACTCCGGGTGGGGAAGCGCACGAGAGTGGCGCGGCGCAATCCTAGCGAACCTCGAGAACCCGATAGACGGCGGCGCCGCGCGGCGTGCGGACCTGGACCTCGGCGCCGGCCACGGCACCCAGGAGCGCCGCACCGACCGGCGAGGACGAGCTGAGCATGCCGCCCGCGGGGTCGGCCTCCGCCGAGCCGACGATGGTGTACGTGAACGTCTCGAAGTCGTGCTCCACGACGACGACGGAGCCGAGGACGACCCGTCCGCTCCGGTCCTCCTCGATGATGACGGCATGGCGGAGGCGCTCCTCGAGGAGCCGGACCCGGCCCTCCAGGAACGACTGTTCCTCGCGGGCGGCCTGGTACTCGGCGTTCTCCTTGAGGTCGCCGTGCTCGCGGGCGGCCTTGATCCTGGCCACCACCTCCGGGCGCTGGACCCGGGTCAGCTGGTCGAGCTCGACCTCCGTCCGGGCGTAGGCGTCGCGGGTCAGCGGTATGGGTTCGACGCGGGAGCCCGGTCCGGGCCCACCGGGTGGCTTCGTCGTGCCGCGCGTCCGGGTCATGGACCCGGCGATCGGCGGGGCGGCAATCGGCCCGCGACGGACTGTTCCCGTGCTCCGCTCCTCCTTGCGGGCCCCGTCGGCATCCCCGGGCGGCAGGGCCGTGACGATGGTGCCCGGCGCCGGCGGCGCCGGCTCGTCGGTCTCCGGCACGACCATGCCGGTCAGGCCATGGACCTGCCGCTCGCCGGTGGGGCGCCGGGTGTTTGCCCAGGGCATGAAGCGGGCGTCGGCCGGCCGTCCCTCCAGGACTCCGCCGGGCTGGGCGGCCCTCATCGCCGCGCCGGCAGCGAAGGCCTCGAACAGCGCATCGAGGTACTCCTCGGGAGCCTCCGTCTCGGCCCACCAGATCCGGGCCCGCTCGATCCCGGAGAGGGCATGGAGCCACTGGCCGTCGGCGTGCGGGCGTCGATCACCGAGGACGTGCTTCGCCATCGACAGGACCCGGCCCCCGATGCTGCCGGTCGTCGCGCCGATGTAGAGGATCGTCTCCACCGGCAGCCAGAGGGAGGCGAGCCGATTCGCGAGTGCCCGTGAGGTCGGGCGGCCGCCGTCCAGGTGGAGGTCAGGCAGCCGCTCCATCCACTTGCCGATGCGGGCGAGTTCCAGGGGTGCCGTGGGCAGCGGCTTGGCCAACTCGACGAGATAGACCCCCGGCCGATGTGTCGTCAGGGGGCGACCCCAGACGCCGGGTCCGTCGGGAAGCAGCCCGACCTCGCGCAGCAGGACCGCGCCGCCGGTCTCCGATCCCATCAGACCTCCGCTCCTCGGTACCCTCCCGCCGCACGTGCGCGGGCAAGGGCGCCAACCGGGGTATCGTCGCACCGACCGCCTCAACCCGTCGGAGGAGTTGCTCGCCCGTGCGTCGCGTTGTCCTCGTCGCCGGCCTGGCCGCGGTTCTCGGACTCGGCGCGCTCGTCGCAACCCTGAGTTCCGCAGGTCACGGGCTCGATCTTGCCCGCGCCTCCGCCGCCCCCGGGGCTGGAGTCACCGGCGCGCCGACGGGGTCGGAGGCGGCCCCTTCGCCCGGCGGGTCGGCGAATGGAGCGCGCCCCCCGACCTCCCTGGTGAGGACGACCGTCCCCGCCCTCCTCGACCGGCCAGGCATTCGCGAGCAGCTCCAGGCGGTCCTCGAAGCGGGGTGCCTCGAGCTGGCCGCCCCGGGCGCTGCGGCGAGCATCCTTCTCCCGGACGGCCGGCAGTGGATCGGCACGGCGGGCGTGGCCGATCTCGCGTCCGGCCGACCCCTGACGCCGTCCACGCCGTTCGCGGTGGCCTCGATCAGCAAGACCTTCCTGGCGGCGGAGATCCTCGCCCTGGTCGAGGAGGGGAGGGTTACCCTCGATGCGGCGGTCGCCCCCTCCCTGCCCGGGGTCCTCGTCGGCGGCAAGCCCATCGACCCCCGGATCACCGTCCAGCAGCTCCTGGACCACACGAGCGGCCTGCGCGACTACCTGGTGGACCCGCGACTCGATCGGGCGGTCCGGGCGGATCCGACCCGCCGCTGGACGGTCGTCAAGGCGCTCGCCTACGCGGGACGGCCGGTCGCGGCGCCCGGCGTCCGGTACTTCTACTCCAACACCAATTACGCCCTCCTCGGACTCCTCGCGGAGCGAATCACGGGTCGGACGCTCGCCGCGGAGTACCGGGCCCGGTTCTTCGGGCCGCTCGGACTCCACTCGGCCTTCTACCAGGGCGTCGAGGCGCCGGTGTCGGAACTCCCGACCGCCTATCGGTACACGTCAACGGCGCTCGGTGCGACCCCGATCGACACGACCGACGGCACCGGGATCCGCCCCTTCACCGCGATCACCACGGCTGCCGGCCCCGCCGGATCCGTGGCAGCCAGCCCGGCGGACCTCGTCCGCTGGGTCGAGGCGCTCTACACGGGCGGGGTCCTGGACCCGGTGACCGTTGCGGCCATGGTGGGTGACGCCCGGACGGTCGCCGCGCTCAAGCTGGGTAGCTCCTACGGCCTCGGTGTCCAGGTGCTCACGATCGACGGCCGGGTCTCCTACGGCCATACGGGTCGGCTCGTGGGCATGCGCAGCGTTGTCCGCTGGTTCCCGGATGCCGGCATCGCCATCGCGGTCACGACCAACGAGAGTCGCTTCGATCCGACGGTCATCCTCACAGGGCTCCTGGCGGTCATTCTGCCGCAGACCGGCAGGGCCCACGTCGGGGGTGTGTGAGGTTCGCCGGCCGGGCTCGGGGCACCGCACGCCCGCCCGGCGGCCCGGGACGGTGCGCATGGGAACCGGGAATCGCTGCCGCCGGTACCTCCACCGCCCCGCGCCCGTACGGATGGGGCTGGCGCGCCGCCGCCGAATTGCCGATGCTCAGGCAACAGCAGCGCACGGGGGTCGCGGCATGCAAGAGATCGAGGCATTCACCGCCGGGGGCGTGGTCAGCGGGGCCGTCGTGCGGCACGGTGGGCCGCGCGACGGCCTCGACCGCTCGGACTTCCTCGAGGTCGACCGGGCGATCTCGTACCCACTCCTGGGAGAGACGACCGAGTATCTGCCGCGCCTTCGGCTCGAGATGGACGACGTTCTGATCCTCTGCCCGGATTCCGCGGAGCTCCCGATCCACGCCTCGTGGCATTTCGTGGAGCTGACCATCGGCCCGTTCCGCGTCAGCGGCGAGCTCCCGACCCTGCCCGGCTTTGATCCCGGACGGGCGCTCGCACGCCCGGGCGGACCGTTCATCCTCCTGCGGGACGTGCGGGTCGACCTCCTCGATCACCCGGAGGGCGGACGCGTGGAGCGACCACAGGCGCTCGTCAACCGCTACGCCGTCGAGGGTGTCGGGGCGGACATCGACCTCGGCTACTTCTTCCCCGGCGCGCGGTTCCACGCGCTCATGGGCAGCCCGTCGGCCTGATTCCGCACCGCTCGCGCGGGATCAGCCGCGCGAGGGACTCCCGGATCGAGGGTGCCCACCGCTCCGATGCGGGTAGTGATGGCCCCGCGCCGGTCGACCGTCGGCGGGAGGTCCGCCGCGCAGCGGCTGCGGTTCCGCGTTGCGGTCCGGGACGAACCCCTCCTCCACGGTCCAGGGGATCGCCCGCTTGAGGAGGCGCTGGACGCCGCGGAGCAGGTCCGTCTCGTCGATCGAGACGAGGCTGACGGCATCCCCGGTGGCGCCGGCCCGACCGGTCCGCCCGATCCGGTGGATGTAGTCCTGCGCCTGCCACGGAAGCTCGAAGTTCACGACGTGTGGCAGATCCTCGATGTCGAGGCCGCGCGCCGCGACATCGGTTGCCACCAGGACGCGGATCTCGCCCGACTTGAAGCCCTCGAGGGCGCGGGTGCGTTCCGGCTGGGATCGATCGGAATGGATGGCGACGGCCTCGAGGCCGCGGCGGTCGAGGTAGTTGGCGAGCCGCGAGGCCCCGATCTTGGTCCGCGTGAAGACGAGGACCTGGCGCCAGTTCTCCTTGGCGATGAGGTGCGCGAGGAGCGCCTCCTTGCGATCGCGATCAACCGGGTAGACGAGCTGTCGGACCGTTTCGGCCGCGACATTTCGCGCGGCGACCTCCACGACCGACGGATCGTTCAGGATGGACCCCGAGAGGCGGCGGATATCGTCCGAGAAGGTCGCCGAGAACATCAGGTTCTGGCGGCGCACCGGGAGGAGCTCGATGATCCGGCGGATGTCGGGGAGGAAGCCCATGTCCAGCATCCGGTCCGCCTCGTCGAGGACGAGGATCTCCACCTGGCTCAGGTTGACGGTCTTCTGGCCGACATGGTCGAGCAGCCGGCCCGGCGTGGCGACGAGGATCTCGACCCCGGCCCGGAGCTCCTTCAGCTGCGGCTCGATCGGCACGCCGCCGAAGACGACGGCGGGACGGAGCGGGACCGTGCGGCCGTAGGTCGTGACGCTCTCGTCGACCTGCATGGCGAGTTCGCGGGTCGGGACCAGGATGAGGGCCCGGACCGGGTGCCGCGCCGGGGAGAAGCTCGTATTGGCGTGCTTCCGCAGGCGGTCCAGGATGGGCAGGACGAAGGCGGCGGTCTTGCCGGTTCCGGTCTGGGCTGC
>Ga0315281_10014895_pt1 | contig 10452 bp, 7 predicted proteins | sample YL17G07_0_MG_FD_204540 | JGI IMG/M metagenome (GOLD analysis project Ga0315281, IMG submission 204540) | Sediment microbial communities from Yellowstone Lake, YNP, Wyoming, USA - YL17G07_0 | ecosystem: Environmental > Aquatic > Freshwater > Lake > Sediment | place: USA: Wyoming | collected...
TATACGCGGTGCGCATTCGAACCGCGCATTCTAACGTTGCTCAGTGAAAAAAAGGTTTTGGGCCCATTCTCTTTGAAGAGTATGGGCCCGGTTGCGGAAGAAGCCTTTGTCTCGATGAATCAGGCAGCCGATGCCTATTATTTCGAAACCGTCCTGCGGCGGCAGATCGCCGACCAGAAGAAGGCTATGGCCAGAAGGATGAGCCAACTTTTAGCTCGCCTGCAAAGAAGAAAAGAAAACCTCCTGGAGGACCGGGAAAAATTCAAGAAAGACATAGAGCTAAAGGCCTATGGAGAAATATTGGTGGCGCATTATCCCAAGCTTAAAAAAGGGATGCGCCAGATCGAAGCGTTAGATTTCCAGCAGGACCCGCCGCGATCCATTCTCATTCCCCTGGACGAAGCTCTGGACGCAGCGGGGAACGTGGAGCGATATTTTAGGAGGTATAAGAAGGCCAAACGAGGCCTCGAAATGACTGCTGGGCGCCTGGCGGCCACCGAACGGGAAATGGCCTACCTGGAATCCGTTTTATTTCAGGTGGAGGAAGCCGAGGATGCTGAGCAGTTAGAAGAGATTCGAAGCGAGCTGGAAGAAGAAAAGATCCTGGCCATTACCAAGAAGCGAAAGCTGGCTAAAGAAAAGAAGGAAAAATCCCTGCCGGTCCGCCGGTTTCGATCTTCAGAGGGATTGGAAATCTTCTGCGGAAAACACAACGTAGGAAATGACTATCTCTTGCGCAGACTGGCGAGGGGAAACGACCTCTGGTTCCATGCCCAAGGGTTGCCCGGCTCCCACGTTCTTTTAAAAGTCGGTCTGAAGGAGCCGAAGTTCGATTCAATCCTAGAAGCGGCCATGATCGCAGCGCATTACAGCCGCGGGCGGGACTCGGGGCGGATTCCTGTTGATTACACACCCGTTAAAAATGTCCATCGGCCCAAAGGCGCCCACCCGGGATTCGTAACCTACTTCCATCAGAAGACGATCGTGGTCAGTTCGGATAAAGAGAAAGTCGAAAAGCTCTTGTTGGCTTAACCTTATTCCTTTTTCCCTTTGGGCTGATTGCGATTCCGCAAGAATCCTTTGGCCCTCCTGTACCTATGGCTTTTTCCTGACTGCACATAATTCTGCAAATTTTAGGGCGATTATAAAACCCCATTTAAGGTCCCCGCAGTCCAGCCGGCCAGCCGCAGCCGCAGCCCGCTGAACCCGACCCGTAGAACTTGGTGACAAAAAGAAAGCCAGCTTCTGATCCTGCTTTTTTAAACGTCCCTGCTCGCTATTATTCTTTATATGCCCCAGGGAAACCTTGTCCTACCAGACATTGTCAGGAAGGGCCGTAAGTGATAGTTGCACCTACTCTTCAATTTGGGTACTTTCCAATGGTTGAAGATTACCGAAAGAAGTCATGCATCCCGATTCAGGAGATGGAAACCATATCGCATCTGTTTATGGTGAGCTGGAAATGATGGATAGCAGATATTGAAACTTGTGATACCGGCCTTATAAGTGGCCTCGATGGCGGCATCGAGCTTGCGCGTCTCAGCCATCTGCTCCTTTGCCGTCTCCGCCATCTCCCGCAAATTTCCCGTACCGCCGACCGGGATGCTACGCATCCTTCTCTTCCTCCGAATCCGGGGTTCCCAGCTCTGCTTCGATCTCCTCCACTGTAGGGAGGATGCCTTTGAATTCTTTCGGGAGGGCCTTGACAATCCGCGTCTGCCATTGAGCTACACCGATCGGTTTTTTCAAGCCGCGCAGGGCGTACTCAACCACCAGCTTGTTCTTTGAGCGACAAAGCAGAAGGCCGATGGTCGGTTTATCCTCGGGGTGGCGCAAGAGATCATCCACGGCAGAGAGGTAGAGGTTGATCTGACCCACAAAGGCGGGATCGAAAGGAACGGCCTTCAATTCGATCACGACGTAACAGCGCAGTTTCAGGTGGTAGAAGAGGAGATCGACGTAGAAGTCTTGATCACCGACTTCGAGCAGGATCTGGCGGCCGACGAAGGCGAAGCCGCTTCCCAGTTCCAGCAGGAAGCGCAGGATGTGATCGACCAGCGCCTGCTCGACCTCGCGCTCCCGGCTGGGATCGGCCGTCCCGAGAAAGTCGAACAGGTATGGATCTTTGAAGACCTGCCCAGCCATGTCGGACTCGGCAGGCGGCAGGGTCGCCTTGAAGTTGGTGAGAGCCTTGCCGTGGCGCTCGTGGGCGCGGCCATCGATTTGCAGGCACAGGGTGGGTTGGGACCATCCGTTCCGAATCGTTTGTTCGGCATACCACAGCCGGGTCTTCTCATCATCCAAGCGCTCGATCAGAGCGATGTTCTGACGCCAGGGCAATTGTGCAATGACCCGTTGCACAATTGCCCGGTCCGGCCACGCAGCGGCGAAAGCGCGCATGTACTTGAGATTGCGCGGCGAGAAGCCCTTCATGTCGGGGAAGCTTTCACGGAGATCCGCCGCCAGCCGGTCGATGACCCTGGCGCCCCAACCTTCCCTTTTCTGACGTTCGCGGATGATTTGGCCGACATCCCAATAGAGCAGCACCATCGCCGTATTGGCGGAAAAGACCGTACGCAGGCGCTCACGTTTGATCCGTTCCTTTATCTCTGCCAGTATCTGGGCATAATCGGCGGGCATCTGCGAACGCGGAACCGCGGCAGGGAACATGCCCTCCGACCGCGTCCGTCCCCGAGCAAGGCGCTTGGTTCCAGGGTTTTCCTTTGGAGGAGGTCTTGTACTAGCATTCCAATCCGGAGTGGATGGAACTTCGCGAATTCTATTGCCCCGGCTGCTATGCCCTCCTCGAAGTCAAAGCCGTTCCCCCCAGATACCGGGTGATCTTCGGCTTCAAACCCGACCTTGAAGCTTTCTGCAAAAAGATTTTGGGCAGAGATCTTCCTTCCTGAAAACCTGATCCTTCCTGAGGGGATCCTCGGGTTAGGCAGGGATCCCCTTATTTTCCCCCTGCACCCTAGAAGCCTCGAACGCTGTTTTATTGTTTGACATCTTTTTTTTGCTTTGCTATAAGGGGGTGGGTTTTCGCATCTCAATTCCCCAATTCAGAAAACCCTCTGAATAAAAGGCAACGGGAGAGATTTTATTCATTCGGCGTAAGGTTCTTGAGAAACACGGTAGTCGGTAAGGAAAAAAGGAGACGGTCATGGGAAAATGGACAGAGAAGGTAGAGGAACTGGTCTATCAAGGCAGGATTAAAGTTCCTTATACCTGGTCCGTGGGCGAAGTGGGAACCCGTTTTTTCGTCGAGCTTCGCGACCATCAGAAAATATTCGGCACCCGCTGCCCGGCTTGCAAAAAAGTCCTGGTTCCGGCTCGAAAGCTCTGCGGCCATTGTTTCCGGCAGACCGATGAATGGGTAGAAGTGGGCAATCAGGGGATCGTCCAGAGTTTCACGGTGGTCCGCTATCCCTCGGCCGTGCAGCCGCTGAAACCCCCTTTCGGCTATGGGATCATCCGGCTTGACGGGGCGGATACGGGGATGGCCCACCTCCTGTCGGGGTCGGACCCGGCGAAATGGCGCATCGGGATGCGGGCTCGGGCGGTCTTCAAAGAGAAGCGGGCGGGAAACATCCTGGACATCGCGTATTTTCAACCTATATCTCCTTAGGGAGAAATTCGAAATAGGAAGCACGAAATCCGAGACAAATCCAAATCATCAAATTTTCTAAACGCTATTAATTCTCCTGTTTATAATTTTGAATTTTGGATTTCGACATTTGAATTTTTAACCCCGGCCCTGCCGGGTTTTAGGGGGAAACAATGGAGCGTATCGCAATTGTCGGCGTAGGCCAGACGAAATATGAACGGATGAAAAAAGGGGATAGCTTCGCAGACATGGTTTTTGAGGCTACCTCCAAGGCCCTTCAGGATGCTCGGATGGCCATCAAGGAGATCGACAACGTGGTCACGGTTTCCAACGACTTCTGGGATGGGCGGACCATCTCCAGCATGGCGGTGATGGATGCCTGCGGCGCATACGAGAAAAATGTTTCTACTGTCGAAGGGGATGGAACTTTTGGAGTCCTTTACGGGATGATGCGTATCCTTTCGGGCTCCTTCGGGACGACCTTAGTGGTGGCCCATTCTAAGGGTTCGGAAAGCATCTCCAGCCTGATTACCAACGGGATGTTTGACCCGATCTATCAGAGAGCTCTGGGCCTAGATGCCATTACCTCCTCGGCCTTGCAAGCCAAGCAGTACATGCATAAGTTCGGAATCAGTGAAGAGCAGTGTGCCAAGGTCTCGGTGAAGAATCACGGGAATGCCAAGAACAACCCCTATGCCCAGCTGGCTATGGATATTTCTGTGAAAGATGTAATGGCTTCCCGGATGCTCTCGGACCCGATCAAACTTTATGATGCCTCGCCGATCTCGGATGGATCCTGCGCCGTCATCCTGGCCAGCGCAGACCGGGCGAAGAAGATCGGCCAGAAGCCAGTGTGGATCAATGGCGTGGGCCATTACTCAGACGCCTATTTCCTCGGAGATCGGGACTTGGCGGAGTGTCCCTCCCTGGAAGCGGCCGCCAAAAAAGCCTATTTGATGGCCGGTGTTTCCAATCCCTTGAAAGAGATCGACGTTGCCGAAGTTTATGATGCTTTCAGTTATATGGAGCTTCTCTGGAGCGAGGGTTTGGGTTTCTGCGGAAAAGGAGAAGGCGGAAAGTTAATCGACAGTGGAAAGACCCAGATGAAAGGTGAGCTGCCCATTAACCCATCCGGCGGGGTACTTTCGGCCCATGCGGTCCTGGTAGCCGGGCTGGCCCGCATTGCGGAATGTGTTCTCCAGCTGCGGGGAGAGGCCGGTACTCGGCAGGTAGAGGGCGCGGAGACCGCATTGGCCCACGGCATCAATGGGCCCTGCGGGCAGAGCCACTGCGTGATTATTCTGGGTAAATCATGAAACCACAGAGTTTACCGAGCAGCACTCTGGGTGCTCAGAAAATATAGCTAAGGCCAATGGAATTGCCTCCAAGGAAAAAAATTAGAAATGGAGAAATAATTTTTTGAAAGAGTGACTCAAGCTGAAAAGTTCTCTCAGAACAACCGGCAAGAGATGTAAAGATATAGAGGACCCAGGGGGGACGGGCCGATTTACGATTTATTGAAAATCCGAATTTCTCTGCGGCCTCTGTGGTTCCGTTAGGAGGTACTATGGGCAAAAGAGTTGCGATTGTCGGCACGGGGCAGACCTACCACAAGAGCTCCCGGCTGGATGTCAACGGCATGGAACTCATCAACGAGGCCGTGACGAGGGCCCTGGAAGATGCTCAATTAACCCTCAAAGACATTGATGCGATCGTCATCGGGAACATGGACCACTTTGAAGGGATAAACTACGTGGATGCCTGGTCAGTCGATGGATCCGGCGGTTACATGAAGCCTATTCTCAAAGTGACGACCGGGGGGACGACGGGAACAACCGTGGCTATGGCCGGGTATTATCATGCTGCCTCTGGGCTATTTGATACAGTACTGGCCATAGGCTGGGAAAAAAACTCAGAATCGGACACCACCGGCGCGATCATCACTGCTTTCGACCCGATCTGGGACCGGCCAGCATTCGCCGGAGCAGTTGCCGGGCTGGCGGTGGAAGCTTCCGTATATATGCATAATTATAGGGTAACCGAGAGGGATGCGGCCCGCGTCTCGGTTCGCGATCGAAAACATGCCACCCATAACCCCCATGCCCATCTGCGGGGGGAAATTACCATTGATGATGTCCTACGCTCCCCCATGCTTTCTTACCCCGTCAAGCTCCTGGATATGTGCCCGAGGACAGATGGGGCCTGTGCAGTGATATTCGCCGCTGAAGGCCGCACGGAGAAGATCACCGACAAACATGCTTGGGTTTGGGCCACGGCCACTCGTCACAACTACGTATATATTGGAGACTGGGAACCAACAGCAGGATTGAAAACCCTCGAGTCAGCGTCGAGAGAGGTTTACCAGAAGGTGGGAATTCGTGAACCCCTGAAGGAGATCGACGTAATGGAGTTGTACCTCCCTTACTCCTTTGCGGGGCTCAGCTGGATCGAATCGCTGGGCCTCTGCAAGAAAGGGGAGGCGCCGAGGCTGCTCTGGGACGGCGTTACCGACATGGGAGGGGAGCTACCCATCAATCCTTCAGGCGGGGTCATCTCTTGTAACCCGATTGGAGCGACTGGTTTGATCCGAGTGGCCGAGGCGGCCATGCAAATTCAGGGCAAGGCCGATAGACGCCAAGTCCCGGATGCAAAAGTGGCCTTGGCTACAGGATTCGGTGGCTGCTTCTGGTCGGACATAATGATTTTAGGGAAAGAAAAAAGGTAGGTTTTCGCCCTCACGCCTTTCGACTTACGCCTCACGGCTTTTTAAGAGGAGACATCCATGGAAAAGAAGGATCTCTTGACGATCTATTCAGGTGAAATGGCCCAGCCCTTTAACTGGTCTGTGGGACGCTATGGGAGTAAATTCCTCACCGAACTGCGAGACCATAAGAAAATATTCGGAATCAAATGTTCTTCCTGCGGCCGGGTTTATGTTCCGCCCCGCCGGGTCTGTGGGAGGTGTTTCGTGGAGATGTCCGATTGGGTGGAACTCCCTCCCAGGGGTACCCTGGCCGCATTTACGGTGCTGATGTTCTCGTTCGTGGACCCTGATACAGGATTGGAACGCCCCGTTCCCTATGGTTACGGGTACATTAAATTCGACGGCGCCGACAATACCTTCCCGCATTTTTTAGAAGAGACCGATTACAAAAAGATCAAAATTGGGCAGAGAGTGGAAGCCGTCTTTGAAGAAAAGCGTCGCGGACACCTCCTGGACATAAAACACTTTCGGATCCTTTCCGAATAGGCCACCTTAAGGTTTCACCACAGAGTACGCAGAGAGCGCAGAATATTCCTAAAATCAAATATCAAGAACCAGAGTCAAAATTTGGCATTTTGATTTTTGTATTGTAAAATCCATTCCATCTCGGCGTCCTCTGCGGTCTCTGTGGTTGAATAAATCCTCAATCCGCCCAGCGCGGCGGCCATTCCATTACCATATTCCCCGCGGCATCAAAAGGTACCTCCTCCAGCCCTGAGACCACTTCCAGGTTAGGGTTCGCCTTGGCTTCTTTGAGGATAGGCTCGGAAGCCCAGAGGTACTCCATTTCCAGCGTATTCTTAATCCAGACCAGGCGCAGGTCCTTGGAGTCGAGAACCCCGGAGTTGTCAAACGCGGCCTGCAGGGCCTCGCGATCCTGATCAAAAGCGATGGGGACGCGGCCGCACTCCGGTCCCATGCCGGTAATGGAGTTGATGGCCGTGGGACGGGGGTCGATCTTTTTCACCAGGCGGGTGGTGGTGTATTCGGCAAAGCCGATGCCGATGGCATTGCCCTCGGTCTCGGGGGTAAGGTCGCGCACGAAGATGCGGGTGATCTTCGGCTCCTTGAGTGGGGGGCTGCCGATGAAATAGAGGCGGCCGGTGACGTTGGGGTCCATGCCCGCGCCGCTGATGTTCTTGCCGATCTCATCAACCACCAGGACGTCCATTTGTTTGAAGGGCAGTCGGGGCATGATCTCTTTGGCCCTTTTAAGGAGCGGTTTTTCCCCTTCCCAGAAATCATTCGGTTGTAACAGATGGAGAGAGGCGGTCTGGTCATATTGATTTTCGATAATGCCTACACCAAAGAAAAAGGGAAGGGCTTTGCGGACAATCGACTGGACCTCACAGAGCATCGTTGAATATCCGTGTTTGATGGTCAGTCGGTGAGCCATCAGAGCTCCTTTGTGCTTGCCCATGCCGATGACCATCATCTTGTTCAAGCCGCTCTCGATCTCATAGTCAAAATCCGTATGGGGTTTAACGCGATTGACCACAATGACCCGGTCAGCCTGGGAGCAGATGTTGGCATCGATGAAAACGGGTGTGCCGAAGATCGTCCGGCCGATCTCCTTCACCTCCATGGAGGAAACGATGGGAACCCCCACAAATTCCCCGGTGATGCCCAGGTGGTGCAAGATCTGCACCTGGCCTTCGGCTGTAGCCCCGCCGTGTGATCCCATGCAAGGGACGAGAAAAGGTTTCGCGCCTAGAGCTTTCAGCCGGGTGGCAATGACCCTTAATACTTTCGCCTTGTCGCGAATTCCACGGCTCCCCGCTGTAAGGGCGATACGCTCTCCAGGCCGGACTTTACCAGACAGCCCAAAGCGGTCCAGCAGGGCATCCATTTCTTTTTCCACATCGACCAACCGGGGGGCCTCAATCTTCTGCCGAATCTTAAAAATTCGGGGTAGGGGGTCCATTGCTTTCCTCCTGTAAGTTAATGAGAAAAATATAGCACATTTTAAGGGTGGATTAGAAATTGATGATGGCGGAAAAAGGAATGCAAGTTTCCGATTACGAGTTTCGGGTTAGGAGTTGCAAGCATTTTTATGATCTTAGCACGAAACCTGAAACTTGCAACTTGCAACATTTTTAATGTTGCCACTTTGGATTTTGATATTTGATGATCTAGTAAAAAGTCTCAAATCCGTCACTCCTGAGAAAGCAGGAGTCCAGAACTTGTTGATTTTACTGGATTCCCGCTCCCCGCTTTCGCGAGGACAAGCTTTGCGGGAATGACAAAATGAGGAAATCTTGATTTTTTACGAGTCCAGTATACTTGGTATTTTGATTTACTAAGCTATCCCCATAAAATCAGACCTAGAGAATAAGGGTTTGCGAGAAGGGGATGAAAGGGGAGGACTCGCACCCGAAAACCAAACCGACCCACCTCCTGACAGGGTATTTCTCCACGAAAAACGGTCGCATTTTCCTCCTGGGTAAAATCCCGCAGAGCAATGGTCTCCCGATCCAGGAAATCGGCCTTGGAATCCACGGGTCCGTAATAAATATTCACCGCAAGGTCGTTCGGAGAAATCTGTCCCAGACGCATGCGGACTTCCACTTTTAAAGTCTCGCCAATCTGGATCATCTTTTTTGCCTCCGCTCGTTTCTCCAAAATTTGCAGCTGGGACCAATTCGCCCGCATTTTACCGCCCCAAGCCGCAAGCTGCCGGGCCCCTTCAAAACCATTAGACCCGATCTGTTTCCAGTTGAGGGCCGAGGGGAGATAAAATCGGTGGACATAATCTTGCACCATTCGATGCGAGTTGAAACGGGCGGCCAGGGTGCGCATGGAGTTTCTCATCATGCTGATCCATCCCCGGGGCAGGTTATCGCGGCCCCGCTCGTAAAAGAGGGGAACGATGTATCGCTCCAGGAGGTCATAAATCGCCTGATTTTCTATCTGATCCTGGTAATCAGCATTCTCGTATTCCTCCCCTGAGCCGATGGCCCACCCCACCCCGGTCTGGTATCCTTCGGCCCACCAGCCGTCCAGTACGCTCATATTCAAAGCGCCGTTTGCCGCAGCCTTCATCCCGCTTGTCCCGCAGGCTTCCAGCGGACGTCGGGGATTATTCAACCAGACATCGGACCCCTGCACCAGATAACGGGCCACATTCAGGTCGTAGTCTTCAATGAAGGCCATCCGGTGGCGAAATTCGGGCTGATTGGCCAGATGGATGATATTCTTGATGACCTCCTTTCCGAAGTGGTCCTGCGGGTGGGCCTTGCCGGTGAAGATGATCTGCACGGGCTTTTGCGGGTCGTTCAGGATCCGGGCCAAGCGGGCCGGGTCTTTTAAGATGAGGTCCCCCCTCTTATAAGTGGCAAAGCGTCGGCCGAACCCGATGGTCAAGACCTCTGGATTCAGGGCCTCACTGGCAGCCTGAATCTCCATTTTTTGAGCTCCCCGCCGGCTGAGCTGCTCCTGGAGCCTTTGGCGGGTGAAGGCCACCAACCTTTCCCGCCGGCGTTCATGTGTTCGCCAGAGCTCGGAGTCGGGGATGCGGTTGACCCTCTCCCAGACCTTGATGTTATCCGGGTCTTCTGCCCAACGCCGGCCCAGATACCGGTCGAAGAGGCTGGCCATGTCGTCGGAGATCCAGGAGGGAATATGGATTCCGTTGGTCACTCCTTCGATGGGAATGTCCACCTCGGGCAAAGCCTTCCAGAGTCCGCTCCACATGCGCCGGGAGACTTTTTTGTGCAGCTCGCTGACTCCGTTCGTCTGGACTGAGTTTTTCAAAGCCATGATGGCCATGTTGAAGGATTCGTGCGGGTCCTGTGTCCCCAGCGAAAAAAAAGCATCCAGGGAGATGCCCAAGGAACGGATGTAGTTACCCAGGAGGGAGCTCATCAAGGGGCGCTCGAAAATATCGATGCCTGCCGGAATGGGTGTATGGGTGGTGAATATGCTGCTTGAATAAACAGCCTCCCGGGCTTCGTCGAAGGAGAGATGATGTTCTTGCATCAGGAGACGGATCCTCTCCAGGATGGCCAGGGAGGAATGTCCTTCGTTCATGTGAATGACCGCCGGGTGAAAGCCCACCTTTTCCAGGGCCCGAACCCCCCCG
>Ga0315281_10014896_pt1 | contig 10451 bp, 8 predicted proteins | sample YL17G07_0_MG_FD_204540 | JGI IMG/M metagenome (GOLD analysis project Ga0315281, IMG submission 204540) | Sediment microbial communities from Yellowstone Lake, YNP, Wyoming, USA - YL17G07_0 | ecosystem: Environmental > Aquatic > Freshwater > Lake > Sediment | place: USA: Wyoming | collected...
CAGGTCTTGTGCCTGCCCTTTATTTAAGTTCGATACAGAGCAATCAACACGGTTACCACAACAACAGGGCAGGCACAAGACCTGCCCCTACGACTCTGTGCCTTTGTGGTGAATTCCTTTTCTTTTTAATATGCTTATTATTACTTTTGCAAGAGGCTCTTATAAATAACAATTGTTTATAAAAAACTATTTATATTAGTTTTATAATTATATCTATTACTTATTATTGATTTATGATATACTAATATAAAATTTTAATAAAACAGGAATTTGTATCCTGTAATGTTGTATAATGTGCAGGGTGCAGCAGGAGGTAATATTATGATAGATCAAAATCTTATCAAGTCTATGATAGATTTATTTAACAACCCAATTTTCCAAAAATGCTCAATGGATTTTTTCAGCAAGATGCAGGATGGGGGCTTGGATGACGCTAAGAAATACTGGAATCTCTCTCCTTATAAAGATCAGTTTTTCAGCGGCAGTTCTGCTGGCAATTATGATGTAATGGAGCAGTTCAGTAAATTTTATGCAACTATGGGCTTTGTGCCGGGCTGGCAATATAACAAGCTCAAAGAAGAAAATGTAAAACTGCAAAAAGAAAATCAGTTTCTGAAAGACACTATTAGCCAGCTCAATCTCAAGGTATTTGAAGAAGGCAGTAAAAAGATTCAAGATGTCTGGACTTCTACCATAGAGGCGCAGATGTCTATAGGTAAAGAACTCGCTGAGAGTTTTCTTGGCGTGGTAAAAAATAAAGAACAGAAATAATTAGGAGGTTTATTAAATGGAAAGCAACACAGATTTTTATGATATGTGGCTAAAGTCGCAGAAACAATTTGTAGATGGATGGTTAGAAAGCATTAAAAACATGCAGGATGCTATCGGAGGTTCTAAGGACTCTAATCCAGCAGGCGGGGCATTTAATCTCTATAATTCATGGCTGAAGACAGTGGGTATTTCATTTGATAATATGATGAAAAATTTCTCCTCTGAGACAGGAAGAGACGCATTCTCAAAATTATTCAGCGGAGCAGATGGATATATGAAATTATTTGAATTCTGGTCTCCTTTACAAAAGATGATGCAGACAAATGTAACTGATCCAAAGGCATATCTTGATCTATTTAACCCTTCAATGTATAAAGAAGTCATTGACAAGATATTTGGATTTAACAATGCTGATTCTATGCAAGATTTTTATGGTCATGCTTCAAAGCTGATGGAAGCCTTTGGAGGATCATCACAGAATATCATCAAGCCATGGTTAGATGCAATGCAGAAAAACGGCGCTCCATTTATGTCTTTTGCTTCTGGAGGAGATATTGACGCAGGGCTAAAGATATTCCAAAACGCATATTCAGCCTTTGACGGAACATTTGGTAAAGCATTTAAGATGCCTACAGTTGGCAAGGACAGAGAAAAGATTGAATTAATACTTTCCTGTTTTGACAAATACTCCACTTATCAGAAAAACTATATAGAATTCCAACACCTAACATACAAAACCAGCAATGAGGCATCCAAAAAACTCTTTGAGACAATCACTACAAAGATCAAAAACGGTGAAAAAATTGAGACATATGGCGAATTTTTCAAACTCTGGTTGGAAGAAAATGAAAAAACATTCAATGTCTTGTTTAAAACCGATGAATTTTCTAAGATTCAGTCAGGCATATTAGATACAGGGCTTGCAACAAAGAGACAATTCCAGAAATTAATAGAGTTACTCTTAGAGGATTATCCAATTGCCTTACGTTCTGAGGTTGATGATGCATATAAGTCGATTCATGACCTAAAGATGCGTGTACGCGCCCTCGAACAAAAAGGTTAGTCGAAGTATTTACTAAAAAAACAAAATAACTATTCACCGCAGAGGCACAGAGTACACAGAGAAAGACTAAAGATAAAAGTTATAAATAAATTTTTTCTCTGTGATCTCTGTGTCTCTGGGGTGAAATATCATTAATATTTTTAGGAGGCTATAATGAACGCACCTTTTATAACATATGATTCTAAGGCAGTTCTAAAAGAGATTTTGGATATGAATTCCAAACTCATAAAGGGATCAGAGGCATTAATGGATATTGACGAGGTTGATGTTGGCACATCGCCTAAAGAACTGATATATGAACAGGACAAGGTTAAGCTATATCACTACAAGGCTACGACTGCTTCAACATGCAAGGTACCAGTGCTTATAATATACGCGCTAGTAAACAGGCAGTATATGCTTGACCTTCAACCAGATAGGAGCTTTGTAAAAAAACTGCTTGAAAACGGTTTAGATTTATATATTTTAGATTGGGGCTACCCAACAAAGGCTGACAGATACGTTACCCTTGATGATCATATTAATGTTTATATGAGCGACTGTGTTGATCATATCAGAAAGTCATCTGGCCATGATAAAATTAATCTCATGGGTATATGTCAAGGCGGGACATTTTGCACAATGTTTTCAGCAATCTATCCTGACAAGGTCAAAAATCTAGTCACTCTTGTAACGCCTATTGATTTCTCTGGACAAGATGGTCTTTTATTCAGATGGTCAAAGGATATGGATATCGACGCCCTAGTTGACACATATGGAGTAATACCTGGAGATTTTCTAAACTCTGGGTTTACAATGCTGATGCCTTTTGCCCTAAATATCGGCAAATATACAGGTATGCTTGATATAGTTGAAGATAAAGATAAGCTGATGAATTTCCTTAGAATGGAAAAATGGATATTTGACAGCCCTAATCAATCAGGCGAGACCCTTCGTCAGTTTGTCAAGGATATGTATCAAGAAAATAAACTAGTAAAAGGCACATTGGTAATTGGCGACAAAAAGGTAAATCTCAAAAATATTACCATGCCGTTATTAAATATCTATGCAATATCCGATCATATAGTTCCACCTTCTTCCACTAAACCTCTAAATGACTTAGTCAGCAGCGCAGACAAGGAACTTTACGAATTTAAAGGCGGTCATATAGGCGTATTTGTTGGCGGAAAGTCACAAAAAGAACTTGCCCCAGCTATCGCAAGCTGGCTGCAAAAAAGAGCAGACGGAGGCGCGCCAAAGGCGGCTAAACCTGTCGCTGCCCCAAAGGCTGCTAAATAAGTCTATTACTTATAATAAACTTCTGCATCATTGCGAATACAGATGTAGGGGCAGACCTATGTGTCTGCCCTTTTTTTTGGGTTCTAAGCATTTGCCTTATTCAGGGCAAACACATAGGTTCGCCCCTACGATTTAAAAAAACCTTGACTTTGAAATGAAACTTAGATTATATTTTATACAATATGTCATATATTAGAAGCAAGATTAAAACACCAATAAAATAAAGAAAATTGAAGGATTTACAATGGAACTTAATGGCGCAAAGATATTATTTGACGGTTCAAAACTTGAGGAATTACATATTAGAGGCATTAAACACTATTCAATAAGTCTTATAAATGCATATAACAAACTCGGAGTAGATATAAGTGTACTAGTTTCGAAATATCCTTTAAAAACAATAATAAATACAGATGCCTCAACCATCTTCCAAAAAAAATCCTTTTGGAATTCCCTTAAATTTTCTTCTCCTCTATTACTAAAGGCAATATTTGGCATCTCTGGAAGCGCAGATTTAATACATATTTTAAAGGATATGAATCTCCCAGAGGACTTTGCATTTTTAAACGATGCAAATATATATTTAAGCCCAGAGTGCTACCGCATTGCAAAAAAATTACGTTTGTTAGGCTTAAAACTAACAATTGCACCAAAACCAAAGGTAGATATTTGGCACACAGCCTATTGGACACCTATAAAGATTAAGGGCGCAATCAGGGTATCGACTATTCACGACATTATCTTCCTGAATAACCCAATCATTAAAAAATCTTTCAAAAACTCAAGATTTTACAAGAACATATTTGCTCAACGTGTCAGAGATACTATCCATGATTCAAATATGGTATTATGCGATTCTGAACAAACAAAAAAAGAATTGATATATTTGCTTGATGTTAATCCTGACAAATTATTTGTAAATTATCCTCCAGTTGTGTTTAAAGACAATGTAATTCCACAAGATACGTTACTTAATAGATTAATGTCCTTTGATCTTAAATATGGTCAATATATCTTATTTATAGGCACAGCATTACATAAAAATCTCAAACGGCTTGTTGAGGCATATCTTTCACTATCCATTGATATTCCACTTGTAATAATAGGCAAACCAAAATCTGCTTATATTTTTGTAGAATTAAATAAAGCGATATTTGATAAAAGAATCCGCATACTTGACTATGTCTCAGAGGCAGACAAATATGTGTTATATAAAGGCGCCATGTTCTTAGCCTTTCCATCTCTATATGAGGGATGCGGGTATCCGCCTATTGAGGCAATGAGCGTAGGAGTTCCAGTCCTAACCTCTTCAGTATCATGTATGCCTGAGGTCAGCGGTGACGCTGCTCTTTATGTAGACCCATACGATGTAAAAGATATTGTAAACAAGATTACGATGATGATAAATGATAAAGAACTTAGACAGAGACTTATTGAAGCAGGATATGAGCGCGCTAAATTTTTCAGTATGGATAATTTTAAAAAGGGTCTAAAGACCGCTTACAGCAAGCTATAACTCCAATAGTGATAAATTTATAGACCTCATAATCAATTCAATATTTATAATTCAATTACCAATTGTAGGGGCAGGTCTTGTGCCTGCTTGAGTTCTACGCTATAATGGCACAACATTTATAATAGAACTGCCAATTAATCTGAATCAGGATATTGTGATGCATCCGTATAAACCAAAGATTGAAAAAAACGCTTTAATCTCAATTGCAATCCTTCAATATCACAACCCTATAAAGCGTCTCTCCGTTTTCGGTATCCCCATATATCTTAGACATCCATCCCATAGAGCTTAGACGCTGTGTAATGAGCGTGGCATCTTTATTATTTTTAATATCCTCTGGTCTCAATGAAATCTCGCCAGTTGACTGATTTACCAAAATGCTTACATTATTTATTGAACCAATAAACCCTTCCTTTTTTATTCTAAGGTCTTCACCCATTGATTTATCATAACAAAATGGGGCAATCAATACCTTGTGTAATGTGCCTCTGCCAGTCTCATTACTAACGGTTTTCACATAGGTATTTATTCCTAAAGTCCTTAATCTGTCAGATATCATCTTAGCGCTATAAAGATTAGAAAATGCGTACAACTGCATGGAATTTATCCCGCTCTCAGGGTCATAATATCTATAAATAGCCTTAAATTTATCCACTGTTGTCAGAGTGGTCTCAGAACTTTGAGGAATTTCAGACCTTTGAAGAGTCTCAGACCCTTCAGATGACTTCTCAGAAATTATCTCTGACTTTGTATTTTCAAGGCTTGCCTCTGCAGGTAATAATATATTATCCATTTCAGGAGCGGAAGGCATTACGCCCCTGCCTGAAGTTGAGCTATAAAGGGATTTTGCAGCATATAAAGAGATTAGAAGAATCGGTATAAGGACTATAATAATCATGGGTTTAGTTGTTGCGCTATAATTCTCTTTAGCGGTATGCCTTACTTCCAAAAGGGAAAATAACATCTGCATACCTAAATATCTTTCTACGTCTGCTGGATTTTTAATTGTATGATCAAAGTATTCCCTGATAAAACCAAGACTTAATCCCGATATTAGACCTAAAACCAGCCCTATTGGAATAATAACGTCTTTTTTTGTTGAGACTGGTTTTTCTGAGGCATGAGCGGCTTTCACTATTGTTATAATGAAACCTGTTTCATTCTTTGCTGAAAGGGAGAAAGGCATTACACTCTTACTGGTTGATTGGGAAGATTCAATATCTGACTTATCCGCAAGAATCATCTGTCTCTTGAGGGCAAGATTTCTATCTGCAATCTGTATAATTATAGAATTAATATTTTCTTGCTTTTTTGCTATCACATTTAGCTCGTTTTTCAAAGATGTAATAAAGGCTTGCAACTGCTCCTTGAGTTCTTTTTGTACTGATTCAATCTGTTTATCAATTGCCTTGACATTAAAACTATCTTCTTGATATTGACGCAAAATCGTGCCTCTTTCAATAAATAATCCCCGAAGTGAGCGAGTAAGATCAACTATTGCAGCGTTTGTTGAAATTGAGGCAAAATACTGCCAATTATTTCCTAAGAATGCCCTTTCAAACTGCTCAATGTAAAGGGTTTTTTCTATAGTCTCATTACTCAATGAGTATAATTGCTGCTCCAGATTAGATTTTGCGTTTAGGTTTTTCTCAATCTCTGCAAGCTGTGAGACTCCATTCGTGCTTTTAATGAAGTTGCTAAGTTCGTCTTCATTTAGCAGTGGCAATTGAGGGTGCAGCAGACTGCGTTGTTTTACCCCTATGGGTTCAATATTCCTATCTGAAATATATTGCTCGATCAAGGCATTAAGGAGATCAAGCACAGCAGGCCTGTCTCTTTCATAATACCTTATCTCAATCTCGCTTGATAAGGGATTAATACTTGTCTTGAGCCTATCTCTTATGTAATCAATCTGCGCATTTAAGCTGCGGGGCAAGTCCCATAAAAAAGATTTCGAGGCATATCTTAAACTATCTTTCCCATCTTTATGGGTGTCACTCTGTGACTGTAGATTCTTAATTACCTTTGAAATCAACTCTGAAGATTTAATGGTCTCTGCCTCTAAGGCAAGCGTTTCACTTGTGATTGTAGTTTTAATGGTTTTATTTTGCCTTGCCTTTATTGAAATCGTAGCGCTTGCGTCATATTGGGGAGGCAGATAATAAGCAGCCAGTACTGACCCAAGAGAGATTATCAAAAATGTTAATATTATAATTTTCTTCTGAGCAAAGATAATCATTATCATTTCATTTATGCCTTGCCTAGTTTGGGGGCGCAGCCCCAAATGCCCAATCTGTCTATCTTTATTATCTTTTATCATATTACCTCTTATATCCTATTCGGATTTGCCCTTAAAACTGACATTATAGCGCAAAACACGAAATTTATGGTTTAAGCTGCAAACTCAAACCTGCAAGAATCTTTTCATTAACAACATTCACTATTTTTTATCATATAATTTACCTTGGGACATAAAATATATCATCAGGGTATAAAAAGAATATACCTTCTTGTTTGGTTTTATGGGAATCGCCCTGCAGCTTAGGCTTGATTAAGGCAGTAACATCCATTTCTTTAGTGGTTATGTTTTTTTCTTGCCTTTGCATTATTAAACAATGAGCTGCGTTTGCATTTTCCGTTAAGCCGCCTGCTAATGTCAATGCCTCAAGCACTGTAATTGGTTTTTTTACCACATAGGCATTAGGGTGTTTAACCTCACCCATTACATATATAAGAGAATCAGTATGATTTTGCAGAAATACGTCTGCCTTTAGTTTGGGATATAGTTTTTCATATGACTCATTTAATTCAAGTTTAACCTGTGGCAGCGTTTTACCGGCAACATTTAAATCGCCAATCAAAGGCATCGTTATATATCCATCAGGTCTGACCTTTGCTAATCTGCTCAAATCCCTTGGTTCAATATTAATATCCATCCGATTTCCTATAGGCTCTGGCACTGTGATATAAAATTCAGGATTTCTAAGGATTTTACTATAAACACCCTCAAGTTCTTTTTTCAGGACAATGATATTTTTATTGGCTGCCATTATCTCTCCGACATATGGCAGAGAGATATTGCCATTAGGTAAAACCCTTTGAGCCTCTACATTAAGTTCTGGGGCATGTACAAATTTTATTGTAATGGTATCGCCAATACTGATAAAGAAATCAACGGGTTTCAATAATTTTTCTGTGTAAAAAAATAGATATAACTCATCTTCAGGCATTATCTTATATTCTGAGTTAAGCCAGTTATTAAAACTATCTTCTCCTAAAGAAATAGTTGAATTAACATCATTATGCATATTTTTATTTGAGCAGCCAATATTAGAAAGAACTAAGATGGTTATAATAAAAATCAACAATCCCTTGATAGTCTGATAAGTTAATAATCTAAAAGTTATTTTATCAGATAAAGGCTGCTTATTATCAACAGGCAAACTCTGCAAATCATTAAGTGAATAATCCGTATCCATATCTTATAACAATCTCCTTGAAAGAATCATAACGATTATAATATCAAAAATCTCATAGTGATTTTATCCATATCTTATAGCAATCTCGAAAAAATCTTTGGAATATCAAACCTTCGTTTATTTAAAACTACACCCAATATATTGCCATTAGACATTTCTATCTTTGATTTTACATCTTGAATATCAATAAATTTTGTCCTCTCACACTCAATCACCAATAGTATTCCATCAAAATATTTTACTACATCAGAAATATCTGGGGAATCTACGATTGAACTGCCATCAAATATCACATAATCAAACAAATTTAACCATAAATCAAAGATTTCAATAAATGTCTTATTGCGAAATATATTAAATGTCTTTGACATTGCCTTACCATTAGGCAAAATCTTAAGCCTTTCAAATTCAGTACTCATAGGAATCAGATTTCTGCCGCCGCTATCTCTAAAGATATCTAAGATACCCGGTGAAAGATTAACATTAAAAATATTATGAATATTTGGAGTCCTAAAGTTACCGTCTATAAGCAATACCTTTGCATGCTGCGCAAGGGCATAAGACAAAGAAACAGCAGCAGTTGTCTTCCCTTCTTTGGGAAAACAGCTTGTTAAATATATTGTCTTAATCTTTTTATACTGAGCAAGGATTGACAAATTGCCCTCAATTAATCTTAATTCCTTAAGATTGCTGCTTATCAGCTTCTTGACTCCATTTGATAATATGCCCGTCTCACTCATTTGTTGGCTGCCTTCCTATATTCATTATTATAAATCTAAAAGAAATTCTATATATTTTTATCGGTAAACATAAAGCATAACTTTAATATTATTTTATGAATTATTTTTTAACCCTATAATCAAACGTCATAAACGTCATATCTGAAATTATTCACCGCAGAGGCGCAGAGACGCAAAGGAAGGATAAAAGAGTAAAGATAAATGAATAATAGTGAAAAAAATCTCACATTGTGCCTCTTTTCCTCTGGTCTATTATTTTTTTTAAGTCATTATCTGCGCCTCTGCGGTGAATAGTTATTCATTTTGGTGTTACATATAGGCAGACTCAGGTTATTGGAAAGGTGGTCGAATAAATTAGGGTCTGTCCCCAATTATCGTCCCCAATTATCTGTCCTGACCCTAAAATTCCCTAAAATTCTGTTTTTTACCGATATTCTATATATTAATGCGAAAATCGACGTTTGAGATGGATTGATTATAATATGTTATTAAAATTATATTCCATATGGTATAATAAAAATATTGCAATGGTATTATATATCTTTTATTATCTAATAATTTAAACGGCAATTTTTGGAGATGAAAATGATAGCAATAACTGAAATACTTGAATCTATCAATAAAACATTAAATAATAGTGCATATACCGATGAAGAAAAACTTGATGCCATTATTGAAGCAGCTTTTCCTATAGATAAAGCAAAATCTAAAATTATCAATCGTTCAGATGGGTTTGCAAGACACTTAGCCAAGCAGCTTCAATATAAAGATTTTGGTAAATGCGGCTGGATTAAAGAGATGGCTAGTGGAAAATATCTTGGCTACTGGACTGGTCTTTTGATTAAAGATGACAGACCAGTATCAAAGGAAGATTTTAAGAAATGGGTTATAGATGGTGTTTCAAGTGAACTTGATGCAAAAGTCAGGATGAGAGAGGCAAGAAAAGATGTTCAAAGTGGAGCTAAAGCAAACCAGTGCATTGTTACTGAACTGAATATTATTGAGCCGAAGCAGTTTTTAAGAATATGGGAGAATTTTATTGAGTGCATTGCTGATAAATTTGAATTCGAGAAAGAGTATCAAGAAGAAGAAATCATTGCATGTATAGACCATGCCGTTGAAAAAGTAATGGGTATTCACTCGTTTATGAGGTCGGTAATAAATTATAAATAGTATGTAGATTCTCAAGAGAATTGACTCCGCAAAAAATTACCAGTCTGATTTGTGATATAATCGTTTATTTTATGAGGTCTCTTTAGAGATAACATATTAAATCTAAGTAGGTGATAATTGGGGACAGACCCAATACTGTTCAGTAGATTTGTCAATTAGCTTTGGTGGTCATGGTGGTCATGTTCAGAATAGAGAAAAAGAATTAACTATTTTTACGTATGTAGGGGCGTATTGCATACGCCCTTTGAAAATACAAGACCTGACTCGCCAAGTCCTTAGGTTTGTCAATTTAAATGGTCGCTGTTCAGCAATTCTCGGTCAAGCATAAAAAATAGTAAATGAACATATAAGTTTATTAATACCTGCCATAAAAACATACAAAATAAGAATAATGACAATAATTTAACATTTTCAATTCAAAAAAGTATCTG
>Ga0315281_10014897_pt1 | contig 10451 bp, 10 predicted proteins | sample YL17G07_0_MG_FD_204540 | JGI IMG/M metagenome (GOLD analysis project Ga0315281, IMG submission 204540) | Sediment microbial communities from Yellowstone Lake, YNP, Wyoming, USA - YL17G07_0 | ecosystem: Environmental > Aquatic > Freshwater > Lake > Sediment | place: USA: Wyoming | collected...
ATTTCATGCGAATGCTGGAACTCCGCGCAGTCAATCTTGATCACCGCGCGCGGGTCCCCAAACAAAATTTCCGCCGCCGCTTCCACGATGCGCGTCTTTCCCGAACCCGTCGGCCCCAGGAACAGCAGGTTCCCCACCGGTCGCCCCGGCGAGTTCAATCCCGCGCAGAACACCTGGTACAGGTCCACCAGCGCCTGCACACCCTCGTCCTGCCCTACGATCTTCTCCCGCAGCGACGCTTCAAAATCCATCGTCTCGTGGCTGCGAATGCCCGGATCGAGTTGCATGATTGGCGCGCTCATCGTTCCTCCTAACAAACCCGTAACTGCGAACGGACTGCCCGGAGCCTGCGACTGGCTCCAGTGTATGAACTGTGAGATGCCGCGGTAAATGGTACGAGCCGTCCAAACGCATTACACTGCCTCAAACCAGTTACCTGTCCTTTGCCTGTCCTCATTACCATCTCTTTCCGAACCGCCCTGGCACCAACTTCTTTATCGTCCGCGGCGGCCTGCTGCATTAAACCCGCCCCGCGCTTTTTTCTCTCGCCGATTTTTCTTGCCTGCCAGCGCCACTCCGCCTAGCATTACGTTTTCGCAATGAGAGCGCGCTAATTCACCATGACCTGGGAGCCCGTCTACAATCTCGTGCAACAAATTCCCCGCGGCAGGGTTCTTACCTATGGCGCCGTCGCTAAACTTCTGCGCCTCCGCGGCGGCGCTCGCTCCGCCGGCCGCGCCATGGCCGCCACTCCCCAGGGCCGCGGCATCCCCTGGCACCGCGTCGTCGGCGAGCGCGGAAAAATCCTCATCCGCGAACCCTACGCCAGCCTCCAGCGTAAACTCCTCGAAACCGAAGGCGTCGCCCTCATCGAATCCCGCGTGGACCTCAAGCGCCATCTCTGGTCCCCGCCGCGCAAATCCACCCGCAAACGCCCTCTGGCACGAGTGAAATTGGGGAAGATTGAATAAGCGGCGTAGAACGGAGAAAGAACCCGGGGAATCACCATCCAGGTTCAGAAATCAGGCTCTGTGCCAGAACCAAACCAATTGTGATTTTAGAAAGTCGGCGACTTTCGTGACCCATGCCGAAAGTGCAGCAGTTCCACAACATGCTTCTCTTCCCGTATCTGGTAATAGACCAGAATCGGGCTATGCAACAATTTGCGCACGCGCGCCCGTTTCCGGATCGTATTTCCCATCCGGGGAAAGCGCGTCAGCAAGTCCACGTGGTCGAGCAAGGCATTGCCAAAACGAGAAGCGGCGTCATCGTCGTCTTCGGCAATGTGGCCGATGATCTCGGCGAGGTCGTTCAGCGCCCTTTGCGTGAAGAGGAGGCGGTAATCCATTGCGGCAGGAGTTTGCGGACTTCTTCCATCGGAGCCGTTCGGCCGGCCTTGGCATCGCGGATGCCTTCATCGATGGCGGCGAGGGTCGCCTCGTCTTCCTCTTCAAGGAGAGGAGCCGGCTTCTCGAAATCGAATTCCTTGGCTTTGGCCATGCGTTCATGCTAAACCCGATTGCCAGTGGACGCAATAGAAAGTGGACGGCGCGTGGCCAGGACGTAAAGCAGAAAGAAGAATTCGGGTGGCCCACACGCCGGGTTTGCGTGTGGGGGTTTAGAATCAACCTTATGTCCAACTTATCCGCAAACGAACAATCGTGCTATCGCGCCAGATACTACGATCCCTCCGCGGGCAGGTTTCTATCTGAAGATCCGTACTGGGGCAATGGTGATCACACGCCATACAGCTATGTACGAAACAATCCCATAAATTACATCGACCCATCAGGAATGGTTCCGGAGAATTCCTGTGAGTGTAAAGGAAGCAGCGGTGGGATACGGGTGGCAGCCAAGTGCTGCACGAATGCGCCGCCTGTGTCTCCAGACGAAGCAGTAGCACCGCCCTACGATCCGTGTTTTTCGTATATGTTCGTTAACGCGAACTTCATGTTTAGACACGGCGGAGGAAGTGGATGGGGAAACGCCGTTAGAGGATGCTTGCTTTGCGCATACAAGTACGGGAGTAATTCTTCCGCCGCGCATGCGTTCTGTTATGCGGAAGGATCCAGACAGACGCGCAAGTGGTGGGACCCTGCAACACCTGGAATGTTATCCGCCAATTATGGACTTTTCCGCGCAATAGGCGGAGCAGCTGCGAGTCTCGTTGACCAAGGTTATGACTATGTAAGAAGCCGCGGCAAGAGGCCATTCCCATGTCTCAACGTAAAGTGACCCCAGCCCAAGGATCGGGCGTTCGCGTATTTACTACCGCAGGTTTTGCAGGAGCGTTAATCGGTGGACTCCAGGGCATGGTGGGATATTTCCCTCATGTGAACTGTCTCCTGATGACGGTTTCGGGAGTCGTCGTTGGATCGGTTGCAGCGGGGATTCTGGGGCTTGGGCTCTATTTTGCAGCATTTCGTTCTTGTGATGCTGTCGCGGTGATCCGTTCAATCGCCTGGGTTTCAGGGGTATGCGGTGTTCTGGCCTCGCTAGGCTTTCGATGGTGGACATTTGGCGAGGGAGCAGTCCTTTCCATGTTTGTCACGCCAATCGTGGCCGTTATTGCCGCTGCCGCCATTCGCGCGTATATCGAATTTGGGCGGCGCGTGGCCCGGACTTAAAGCAGAAGATGAATTTCGATGGCCAACATGTCGGATTTACCTGTGGGGGTTTAGAGTCAACCTTATGTCCAACTCATCCGCAAACGAACAATCGTACTATCGCGCCAGATACTACGATCCCCATTTCTCTAATAAATTTCCCGATTGACAGTTGTGTACTTTTAAGGTAACATCTCAAACTGAGATGCGGCGAACCGAATCGCCCAAGTTGCCACCGGAACTCCCCCCGCAAAATCCTCTCGGCCAAAACGAAAATTCCGCTAACCCTTTTGGATTCTGCACTTACAAAAAACACGTCCGCAACCCCTTTAGAATCTGCACTTCCAAAACAAAGGACTTAAAACCCCGCAGAATCAACACTTACGAAAAATACCGGGGGGAGGGGGTCATATTGTTAACCAGATACCCGGCGAAGGGTATCTGTCCTGAGCGACCATCGGGAGCGAAGGACCTCCCCTACAAGCCTGCCAATCCGCACCGGCGACCAACGGGAGCGAAGGACCTCACCCCGCCCCTCATCCCCCATGACGGCCCCAACCCCGTTCTGCGGTATGCTATACATTCATTTCCCGAACGGAGCCGCCGCCCCATCACTCCACTCATGTCCAACCCCATCCTCCAAGTCGAAAACCTCACCAAGAGCTACGGCCCCGTCGAAGCCATCCGCGGCGTCAGCTTCGCCGTCGAGGAAGGCGAAGTCTTCGGCCTGCTCGGCCCCAACGGCGCCGGCAAAACCAGCACCATTGAAATTCTGGAGGGTTTGCGCCGCCTGGACAGCGGCCGCGTCTCCGTCTGCGGCCTGGACCCGCAGCGCGACCCGGAAAAGCTGAAGCGCGAAATCGGCGCCACGCTGCAAGCCACTTCCCTGCCGGACAATATGCGCGTCTTCGAGGCGCTCAAACTCTTTGCCAGCTTCTACGAGCGCCGCCGCGATCCCGAAGAACTATTAAAGCGCTTCGGCCTGGAAGAAAAGCGCAACGCCGCCTACAGCAAACTCTCCGGCGGACAAAAGCAGCGCCTCGCCCTGGCCATGGCTCTGGTCAACGACCCCCGCGTCCTCTTCTTCGACGAACCCACCGCCGGCCTCGACCCGCAAGTCCGCCGCGAAATCTACGGCGTCATCGAAGAGCTGCGCCGCGAGAAAAAAACCATCGTCCTCACCACGCACTATATCGAGGAAGCCGAGCGCCTCTGCGACCGCGTGGCCATCGTGGACCACGGAAAAGTCATCGCCCAGGGCACCCCGCGCGAACTCAAGCAGCGCTCCGGCGACACCACGCGCATCGAAGTCCGCCTGGCCAAACCCGGCTCCGTGGAAAAACTGAAAGCCCTCGACGGCGTGACCGACTGCCGCGAAGTCGACAGCACCTTCATTCTCCATTGCCAGCGCCCCCCGCAGGCCATCGTCGCTCTGGTCAAACACCTGGAAGCCGAAGGCAACGAGCTGACCAACCTGGAAATCTCCACGCCCTCCCTCGAAGACGTTTTCATCGAACTCACCGGAAGGAGGTTGCGCGATTGAAGCACTTCCTTACGCTCACGCACAATCGCATTGCGCTGACCATGCGCAACCGCGTCTTCCTTTTCTTCACCCTGCTCATGCCCATGGGAATGTTTTTCCTCTTCGCCAGCTTCTTCGGCAAGGGCGAACCGCTCATGGTCGCCTATCTGCTCGGCCCGGTGATCGCCCTGACGGTGATGGGCAGCTTCTGGGGCTTGAGCGCCAGCCTGGTGATGTACCGCGAACAAGGAATCCTGCGCCGCTTCCGCCTCGCTCCGCTGACCGCCGCGGACATGCTGGCTTCCAGCCTCGCCGCCAATTTTATCCTGACGATTCCCACGGTCGTGCTCGAACTTTTCCTGGCGCGCTGGGTCTACCACGTCACGCACTTCGGAAATATATTTTCCATTATTATCCTCGTGAGCGTCGCCACCATCTCCTTCGCCGCTCTCGGCCTGATCGTGGCCAGCATCACCAACTCCATGCAGGAGACGCAGATCATCTGCCAGATCGTCTGGTTCGCCCTGCTCTTTTTCTCCGGCGCCACATTTCCCCTGGCCACCCTGCCCAAATTCGTGCAAGGGCTGGCGGTGTTTTTGCCGGCGACCTATCTGGTGGCCGGCCTGCAAAAAGCCATGCTGCTGGCCCAGAACCCCTGGATGCTGAAGACCGAGATTTTCGTCCTGGCCGCCTGGTCCATCCTCGCCTTTTTCATCTCCACGCAACTTTTCCGCTGGGAGCCCGGCGAAAAAGTGACCCGCAATGCCAAGCTGTGGGCCGTGGCCACCGTCCTGCCCTTCCTCATCCTGGGCGCCTGGGAAATCAAACACGGCAACGTGCAGACCCAATCCCGCACCATCTACCGCATGGCCACCGCTGCAGGCGAGCCCGCACCGGCGCCTGCGGCGCAGCCCGTTCCCGCAAAGCAGGCCCCGCGATGAACGAATGCACGCCAATTTGGCGGCGATTTTCCCGGCACTGGTACTATCGGCGCATTGACGCTCTCACGCCGCTGCCGTATTCTGCCGATAGATCAGGATTGAAAGTCCCCGCGAGGGAGCACGAATAGATTTCGCCCAGGAGAGCGGTAATGCCCATACAGAAGACGGAAAAAATCTGGCACAACGGAAAATTCATCAACTGGGATGACGCGCAACTGCACGTCCTTTCCCACGTGGTCAGCTACGGCTCGGCGGTCTTCGAAGGCATCCGCTGCTACGAGACCAAGCAGGGTCCGGCCATCTTCCGCATGCAGGAGCACATGCAGCGCCTGGTCAATTCCGCCAAGATTTACCGCATGGAGCTGCCCTACACCGCCGAGCAATTCGGCAAAGTCGCCGTCGAACTCGTGCCCATGAACAAAATGAAATCCTGCTACGTGAAGCCCATGGCCATGCGCGGCTACGGCGAGGTGGGCGTCAATCCGCTCAGCTCTCCCGTGGAATGTTACATGGCCTGCTGGAGCTGGGGCGCTTACCTCGGCCCCGAAGCTCTCGAAAAGGGCGTGGACGTCTGCGTCAGCTCCTGGACGCGCATCGCTCCCAACACTCTGCCCGCCATGTCCAAGGCCGCGGCCAACTACATGAATTCGCAGCTCATCAAAATGGAAGCGGTGCTCAACGGCTATACGGAAGGCATCGCGCTGGACGCCTCCGGCTACGTAAGCGAAGGCTCGGGCATGAACGTCTTCGTGGTGCAGAACGGCACGGTCTATACCCCGCCGCTCGGCGCCAGCGTTCTTCCCGGCATCACCCGCGACGCCGTTCTGACCCTCTGCGAGGACCTGGGCATTCCCGTGAAGGAGCAGCTCATTCCGCGCGAAATGCTCTACATTGTGGACGAAGCGTTTTTCTGCGGAACAGCCGTGGAAGTGACGCCCATCCGCACCGTGGACAAAATTCAAGTGGGCAAGGGCCGCGCCGGCGACATCACCAAGCGCATTCAGGATGAATTCCTCGCGCTCACCAGCGGCAGCAAGCCCGACCGCCATAAGTGGCTCACGCCCTGCGGAGCCCCCGTGGCCGCGGCGCGCTAAACACAAAGGAGAAAATGCCCGTGTACAACACGCCGCAAAAGCTCTCCGCCGAATTCATCGGCACCTTCGCGCTGGTCTTCTTCGGGGCCGGCGCCATCTGCATGGACCATTTCCTGCACGGCGCCGGCAACCCCGGCCTGCTGGGAATCGCCCTCGCCGCCGGCCTCTCCTACGCCCTGCTGGTTTCCACGCTCGGCCACGTCTCCGGCGGACACTTCAATCCCGCGGTGACCACCGGCCTGTGGGTCATCAAGCGCTTCAGCACCCTCGACACCGTTCTCTACTGGCTGGCGCAGCTCGGCGGCGCCGCCTCCGCCGCCTTCCTGCTCAAGGCACTGGTGCCCGAAGACGCCTGGCGCGCCGTGGCCCTGGGCACGCCCGATCTCGCGCGGGATTTGCCCATGTGGAACAGCATTCTCCTGGAAGCGATCGTGACGTTCTTCCTGGTGCTGGCGGTTTTCGCCGCCACCGTGGATGAAAAAGCCGCCGGCGGAAAAATTGCCGGCCTGGGCGTGGGCTTCGCCGCCGCCGTGGGAACGCTGGTGGCCTGGCCGCTCACCGGCGCGGCGCTCAATCCCGCGCGTTTTTTCGGTCCCGCGCTGGCCTCGCATCACTGGGCCAATCAAGGGGTCTACTGGCTGGGACCGCTCGCGGGCGGATTCGCCGCCGGCCTGGTCTACGATTCGCTCTTCCTGAAAAAAGGATAACCTCGATTCGAACGTCAAAACGTACAGGTAACTGGCTGGGAACGGCCCTCCGCGCAATGCTTGCCCCTGGGGTGAGCGGATGCTACGTTTGCAAGCGGACCGGCGCGAAGCCGTCCATACGGGGATAAACGAAAAATGGCGCTCAGCGTTGACGATCTGCTGCGACGCGCAGTGGAAAACAGATCTTCCGACTTGCACTTGAAGGTGGGCAACCACCCTTATTTGCGCGTGGACGGGCAGCTGACGCCCATGACGGATATACCGCGCATTTCGCCGGAAGAAATGCTGTCCATGGCGTTCAGCATGATGACCAACCGGCAGAAGCAGAAGTTCAAGGAAACGGCCGAGTTGGACATGGCCTACGGCGTGGCCGGGCTGGGCCGATTCCGCGTGAACGTATTTCAGCAGCGCGGCAACGTGGGCATGGTGCTGCGCGTGATTCCCACCAAGATTCGAACGGCGGAAGAATTGGATTTGCCGTCGGTGATCAACAAGATTTGCGAAGAGCAGCGCGGGCTGGTGCTGGTGACGGGAACGACCGGGTCGGGCAAATCGACCACGCTGGCTTCGATGATCGACCGCATCAACGCGACGCGCGCCGACCACATCATCACCGTCGAAGACCCCATCGAATTTCTGCACCGGGACAAGCGCAGCTTCATCAACCAGCGCGAAGTGGAAGTGGACACGGCGAATTTTTCGACGGCCTTGCGCGCGGCCTTGCGCCAGGACCCCGACGTGATTCTGGTCGGCGAAATGCGCGACCTGGAAACGATTTCGACGGCGCTGCTGGCGGCGGAAACCGGGCACATGGTTTTCTCGACGCTGCACACTCTCGACGCCACGGAAACGATTCAGCGCATCATCGCGGTTTTTCCGCCTCCCGAGCAGAAACAGATTCGTTTGCAACTGGCCTCGACATTGAAGGCCGTGGTCAGCCAGCGGCTGGTGCGGCGCGCCGACGAGAAAGGGCGCGTGCCGGCGGTGGAAGTGATGATCGCCACGGCGTACATCAAGGATTGCATCATCAACCCGGACAAGACGCGCATGATTCACGACGCCATCGCCGCGGGGACCAGCCAGTACGGCATGCAGACGTTCGACCAGTCGCTCTTCGACCTGTATTCGCAGAAGCTGATCACCATGGAAGAAGCGCTGATGCGTTCGACCAACCCCGACGAATTCAAGCTGCGGCTGCAGGGCATCCGCTCGAGCGCGGACACGGCGCGCGAGGAGATGGAAAAGCAGATGGCGGATTTCGAACGCACCTCCGCTCCCAAGCGGTAGGTTTACGGCCGGCAATTCGCGATTCAAAAGAGCGGCAAGGGCGAGTTCCCTTGCCGCTCTTTTTTTTGCCGACGCCAATCGTTTTTCGCTTCGCTTGATTCCCTTCCGGCCACGCACTATGCTTCCTGCGTGCGTCCTCCCCGCAAACTGGAAAGCGAAACGGAACTCTACGATGCCGCGATCCGCGCGCTGATGCGCCGGGCGCATTCCGTGCATGAGATGAGGAAGTCGCTGGAGCGGCGGGCCGCGAGCAAGGAGATGGTCAAGAGCGTGCTGGAGCGGCTGAAGCGGCAGAATTTGCTGGACGATGCGAAGTACGCGCAGCAGTTCACGCGGCAGCGCATACAGATCCGGCGGCAGGGGAAGTTTCGAATTGCGCGGGACCTGCGCACGCGGGGCGTGCCGGACCGGCACATCGAGGCGGCTCTGGCTGCGGCCGTCACGCCGGAGGATGAGACCGCGCTGGTGCGCAAACGCATCGAGCGCAAGCTGAAAGCGCTGGGCGGGGTGATTGATCAAAGGAAGATTGCTTCGCTTTATGGCAGCCTGCTGCGATTGGGTTTTCCATCGGAAATTATCCGGCGGGAGATTCGGGCGATGACGCGGGAAGAGGTTCCGGAGATTGCGGACAGTGAGGAAGAGTCCGCGTAGGCGGGTCGAAAAAAAAGAAGGAGTTAAACGCAGAGGCACAGAGGAAGCAAAGAGGGAGAGGGCATGGTCCCAATCGGAGCGCTGCACGCGCAGCGGGGGACAATTGCGGCGGCTCTGGCGGCTCTGCCATAATGACAGTGTGGGAAGAAAATCATTGAGGTTTCCGTGACCGGCAACGAGATACGCGAGAAGTTTCTGCAATATTTCGAAAGCAAGGGACACCGGCGGGTGCGCAGTTCTTCGCTGGTGCCCATGGGCGACGCCACGCTGCTGTTCACCAACGCGGGGATGAACCAGTTTAAGGACGTTTTCCTGGGGACGGAGCAGCGGGACTACAAGCGGGCCACGACGTCGCAGAAGTGCGTGCGGGCCGGGGGCAAGCACAACGACCTGGAAAACGTAGGTTTCACCAAGCGGCACCATACGTTTTTCGAGATGCTGGGAAATTTTTCGTTTGGGGACTACTACAAAGAAGAGGCCATCGCCTGGGCCTGGGAACTTCTAACCTCTCCTCAATGGTTCAACATTCCTGTCGACAAGCTGTATTTCACTGTGTTTGGCGGAGCCGATATAGCACCTGGCGTTCACATCGGCCTTGATAGTCTATCCCTGAATTCATGGAAGACCGCGGGTGCCCCAACTGAACGGATCGTTTCTCTCACAGGAGATACAGGAATCAAAGAACTCTTCTGGAGCATGGGCGATACGGGTCCGTGCGGATCGTGCAGTGAGATTCATTACGATATGGGGCCGGCGGCATCCGACGAAGTCCACACCGAATGCGAATTCCCCTGCGATTGCGGGCGCTACGTGGAGATCTGGAACCTGGTCTTCATGCAGTTCAACCGCGACGCCAGCGGGGCGCTGGCGCCGCTGCCCAAGCCGTGCGTGGACACCGGGATGGGCCTGGAGCGGCTGGCGGCGGTGCTGCAAGGCAAGCTGAGCAATTTCGATACGGATTTGTTTACGCCGCTGATTGCGCGCGCGGCGGAATTGACCGGGGCGAAGCGCGGGGCCGCGGAACGCTCGGACGCATCGCTGCGCATCATCGCGGACCACGCGCGGGCGACGACGTTTCTGATTACGGATGGGGTGCTGCCCTCGAACGAGGGGCGCGGGTACGTGCTGCGGAAGATCATGCGGCGGGCCATCCGGCACGGAAATCTGCTGGGGGCGAAACAGCCGTTTCTTTTCGAAATGGTGCAGGCGGTGCGCGACCTGATGGGCGGGGCTTATCCGGAATTGCGGGAAGCGTCGGCGGCGCGCGTGCCGGAGATCGTGCTGGGCGAGGAAAAGCGGTTTGGGCACACGCTGGACATCGGCTTGCGCAAGCTGGAAGAGGAATTGAAGCCGCTGGCGGCGCAGCAGGCGGCCACGCCGCCGATGTATTCGGGCGACAGCGCGTTCAAGCTGTATGACACCTACGGGCTGCCAATGGATTTCATTCTGGATGCGGCGCGGGATCTGGGCATCCGCTTCGACGAAGAGGGTTTCGAACGCGCCATGCACGAGCAGCGCACGCGGGCGCGGGCGTCGTGGAAGGGCGGAGCCAAGGAAGCGGCCAATCCGGCGTTTGCCAAGCTGGCGGAGACGTACCGCACGGAGCCGGATTTTTATCAGGGAACGAACACGCGGGACTGCCG
>Ga0315281_10014899_pt1 | contig 10450 bp, 7 predicted proteins | sample YL17G07_0_MG_FD_204540 | JGI IMG/M metagenome (GOLD analysis project Ga0315281, IMG submission 204540) | Sediment microbial communities from Yellowstone Lake, YNP, Wyoming, USA - YL17G07_0 | ecosystem: Environmental > Aquatic > Freshwater > Lake > Sediment | place: USA: Wyoming | collected...
GCCCCGCCACGCTCTTAGCCCCATCTATTGTCTGGGAGGAACAACCTTCCTACTCTTCGTCGTGCTCGCAGTCACTGGCGTACTCCTTTCGATGTACTATATTCCGACACCGGAGAGCGCATTCGACAGCGTCAGGGCGATTACGAAGACGGTGCCTTACGGTTGGCTCATCAGGAGCGTTCACTTCTACAGCGCGAACGGCATGCTCATTCTGGCAGTTCTACACATGCTGAGAGTCTACTACACGGGTTCGTACAAGGCTCCACGCGAGTTGAACTGGGTTGCGGGCGTCGGTTTGGGGTTGCTGACGCTGTTCGCCGGATACACGGGCTACACGCTCAGGTGGGATCAAGTAGCAGTTGGCGCCTCTGGGATCGGCAAAGGAATCGCAACGTCAATCCCCTATCTCGGGCCACTATTCGGAAGGGCGCTTTGGGGTACAGGGTCAGGCGATACGCTCTCACGCTACACTGCAAGCCATATGCTGCTCATACCCGGCGTTATGATCGTCCTTATGGCGATTCACTTCTGGATGGTGAAAAGGCATGGAATCTCAGGCCCACTCTAACTCCTCCCACTCCTCAACGGAGGACGAGATTCCGTTCTTCCCGAACCATCTGCTGAGCGAGATTGCTCTTGCATTTGCGATACTCGGTTTGATCGTGATGTTCTCTTCGCTTTTTCCTGCGGAGTTGGGAGAGAAGTACGATCCGCTGAACCCGCCTCAGGTCCTAGAGCCTGAGTGGTACTTCATGGGCATTTACCAGTTCCTGAAGACACAGGGAGTCCAGCCCATTCATGGGGTAGCTTTGCTATCTATGCTCGGTATACTCCTTGTTCTGGTGCCCTTCATCGATAGGGGAACTCGGCGCGCACCCAGAGATAGGCCGCTCATGATGGCAGCCGCATTCGTCGTTGCCTTGCAGTTCCTGGTTCTGACAGCGTACGGTTATGCCACACCTGGGCAGGTGGCCATGTTCTCAAACCCAACATTTCTGACAGTGCTTTTCGTCGTCAACGGGATTTCAGTAGTCGCCCTACTGCTAGGCGCATACAGGCAAAGAAGGATCTCCAAGAGGTAGAGGCATGATGCCCAAGCACACAGGAGCATTGTCGATGCTTGCTTTCATCATCGTATTTGTGATCGCGACCTATGCGGTTTCGCAGCTCACGTCGCTAGCCCCCCGATTATTGCAGGGCGCCGCATCGGTACCGGATCTGTTGATAGGCCTCGGATACGCTGTAGTGACTGTAGTTTCGGTTCTAGTTCTTGGTCGCATGATTTACTCAAGCGAGCGGACCGCTGGGAGAGTCAAGCGGAGGGTACGATTCCTTGAGTGAGACATCCGAACGTCGCCCTACTTCTGTATCGAACTTGTGGACCGCTGTGTTCGTAGTGCTTATGGTCATCGAGGTAGCCTTCCTATTCGAAGCTTACACGTCCGGTCTCGCTCGTCTGGAGCGAGTCTTCGGTATCTTCACCGGCCTTGTCTTGGTCACTTTCGGAATCATATTGTATGCAGGGAGATTGATCTTCTATGACTAATTGGATCACACGACTTTTCGGAAGAGGTGGGGACCTGAACCCTAGGAACATGCGCCTTGGGATCTGGGCTTGGTTGATTCAGCGAGTCTCCGGTATCGTTCTGGTCGTGTTCGTTGTTGCACACGTGGTTGCGATCTCTCAGGCGAGTTTCGCCCTGAGGGGGCCACTAGTCGCGATGCTTGACGGTTTGAGGACCCCGTTCTACTATGTTGACAGAACATTCCTCGCCATAGATCTCATCATGCTCGGCATTATTGCGTTCCACGGCATGAACGGAATTCGTATCGTACTCTTCGACACGGGTGTTGGGGTAGGCCTTCGCTCACACAAAGTCATCTTCTGGATCCTGATCGCTGTAGCCGTTGTCACAAGCGGCCTCGTGATCTACTACGGGCTTCCGTTGCTGGGGGGAACCTAACCACGGGCGCGAATCGATCAACTCCCACGAACGTCTGGCTCTGGCTATTCCAGAGAGTCACCGCCGTGCTCTTGGTCGTCATTCTCGGAGTACACCTTTGGCTCTCCAATTTTGGCCAAGCGTCAGCGTCGCTGCGTGCGATCCTTGGGGTCGTGCTTCTTGGGCTCGCTCTATTTCATGGCTTCAACGGTGTGCGAACCGTGATCTTTGACTTCGATATAGGCGCTCAAGGCCGTAAGTTCACAACAATGCTGCTTCTGCTTCTTGGCATGGTATCGCTTCTGTTTGGGATGCAGGGGCTTTGGCCCCTGATCGTCGGAGGATAATCAGGGGCGCCTGAACAATGCTTGAACATGACGTGATCATAGTTGGCGGCGGACTCGCCGGCCTCCGAGCTGCCATCGAAGCCTCCGCTCTTGTTGACACGGCCGTCATAAGCCGAGTTCACCCGCTACGGTCGCACACAAAGGCGGCTCAAGGCGGTATCAACGCAGCCCTCGGAAATGCAGAGGGAGGAAGAGACGATACTCCCGATAAACATGCGTTCGATACGATCAAAGGGAGCGACTTTCTCGCTGACCAAGACGCAGCCGAACTGATGACGCGGATGGCTCCTGGGTGCATATTCGAATTTGAACACTGGGGATGCGCCTTCAGCAGAACCGAGGAAGGAAAGATCGCTCAACGCCCATTCGGTGGAGCAGGCTTCCCTCGCACATGCTACGGCGCAGACAGGACAGGACTTTACCTATTGCAGACCGTCTATGAGCAATCGGTGAAGAGGAACATCAAGGAATACTTGGAATACTTCGTGACCTCACTCATCATAGATGAGGCGTCGTGCAAAGGAGTCATTGCACTTAACATCAGAACAGGTGAACTCGTTCCGATCGCTGCCAAAGCAACAATCCTCGCGACAGGCGGCGCCGCCTGGACATACAGCATCTCCACAAACTCGATGATCAACACAGGCAACGGAATGACGATCGCATATCGAGCGGGCATGCCTCTGAAGGATATGGAGTTCATCCAGTTCCACCCGACAGGACTGTATCCGAACGGCATTCTCATCACCGAAGGCGCTCGAGGCGAAGGAGGCTACCTAGTCAACGCCAAAGGAGAACGCTTCATGGAACGATACGCGCCCAAGGCCATGGAGCTTGCACCCCGTGACATTGTGAGTCGCTCAATCCAGAAGGAGATCGATGAAGGACGAGCCTTCGAGAACGCCTACGTACACTTGGACCTTCGGCATCTCGGAAAGGAGAAGATCATGACGAGGCTTCCTGGAATCCGCGAGATCTGCTTACTCTTTGCGGGGCTCGACCCAATCGACAAGCCGATCCCAATACGACCTGCCGCCCACTATACTATGGGAGGAATCGACTGCAACCTCAACTGTGAGACCCCGCTGAGAGGGTTGTACGCAGCGGGCGAATGCGCATGCGTTAGCGTGCATGGCGCCAACAGACTCGGCGGAAACTCATTGCTCGACTGTGTCGTCTTCGGCAAAGTCGCTGGCGACAAGGCCGCGAAATTCGCCGGGTCGCTTAGTGGCGGGAGAGACGAAGCCGTCATTCAATCATTTCTGGAGAGAGAACAGAAGCGAGTCGAAGCATTCCAGAAAGGGAACGGGACTGAAGAACCTACCGCGCTACGCGATGATGTGCGACTGATCTTGACTCAGAAGGTCGGTATGTTCAGGTCGGGCACAGACCTTGAAGAGGCATTGAAGCAGATTCGAAAGCTGAGAGATAGATTCTCTCGGCTTAGGCCGATCAGTGTTGACAAGGTCTTCAACTTAGATTTGATACGAACATTCGAGGTGGAAGCGATGCTCGAGCTGGGCGAAATCATCACAGCCTCAGCGTTGGCCAGAAAAGAGAGTCGAGGAGCGCACGTCCGCTTGGATTTCCCTCAGAGGGACGACGAGCATTTCCTCAAGCACACGCTCGCACACTACACGCCCGAAGGGCCAAGGCTGGATTATTCAGATGTCAAGATCACACGATACAAGCCTGAGGCGAGGAAGTATTGATGAAGAAGAAAGGAGACGGTGCGGCGCTTACAATCCTACGATATGATTCAGCCAAGACCATTGAGCCACATTACGAAACCTACGACGTGACTGCAACGAAGGGCACGACCGTACTAGACGCGCTGTTCCAGATCCTAGAGACCCAGGATCACACGCTCGCCTTTCGCTACTCCTGCAGAAGCGCGGTCTGCGGAAGCTGCGCCATGTTCATCAACGGCCGGCATAGGCTCGCTTGTTCGACATTGATCTCGGAGATTGGACGAGATATAATCGTGCAGCCTCTCCCTCACATGCCGATCATCAAAGACCTAGTTGTCGATCTAACGACATTCTTTGAGAAGTACAAGGTCATCAAACCATACGTAGTTCCAATCAAGCCGGCTCCAGAGAAGGAATGGATCCAGTCGCCACAGCAGAGAAGCAAAATAAACGACTCAACCGACTGCATACTGTGTGCCGCATGCTACTCGTCCTGCCCCATCGTGTGGACTGGAAAGAAGTATCTGGGCCCCGCGGCGATCTTGTGGGCATATCGATTCGCTGCGGACTCACGCGACAGTATACTTCGAGACCGCGTTGAAGTGCTTGGCGCTGAGGACGGTGTCTGGCGATGTCACACGATCTTCAACTGCACAGAAGCATGCCCAAAGAGCCTGAACCCAGCGCGATTCATAGAAAGCCTCAAACGGACAGCCACCAAGGAAACGTTGAAGGCGAGAATCCCGTTCTTGCATTAGCTGGTTTTTGATTTGAGCTGGTACTGTCCCAAGTGTAAGACCTCATTCTCCGAATATCAGCCGCGATGCCCCTACTGCCTCCTGCAATTGAGGAGATCGAAACGATTCGATTAACAGATACGCACGCGGCAAGGCGACCGTTGACGCATCAAGCCCTCTATGGCGAAGATGGAACAGTAAGGCTTTAGCCGTCAGATGTGCTTCTGTTGGCGCGTGCGGCCGTAGTCTAGTCTGGTTTAGGACGGGAACGCGCGCATTTGCGCGCCGCAAGCCTGCCAACACCGGGCGGATCGCTTCTGGCCTACAGCCGTAGGGAAGAAACCCGGGTTCAAATCCCGGCGGCCGCACCATCTAGACATTAGTGTGTAGACATTGAGCTAGAACTACTGGTTCAAATTTGGGTGCTCGCACCAAGGTACCCACACACACAAAATGACTGGTCCAAACTATGATACTGTGGGATGGCCTAAACGGATTCATTTTCGCATGCCTTCGGGCGAGTTCCTCTTAGCGTATAGACTCTCCAGCACTAAGAGCAGTTGTCGTCAGTGTCGTTATGCATGTCATTGATGCATGGAGGGAGATTTCTTAAGTTTGAACAGCATGTGAGTTAGGATCGATGCTATTTGTCAGAGGCGAAGGAGAGTTCGTCGCGTAGAGACTTTCTGAAGATTGCTGGAGGGTTCGCTGCAGGCGCGGTTGTCGGTGGGGCAGTAGTTGCTGCAACTCAGCCCTTCGCGGGGCCTGGGGTGACGCAGACCGTGACTGAGAGCTTGACGGAGACGGTGCCGCCGAGTGTAGGAGACCTGGGTGCTTTCCGGTCCGCACTTGAACGAGATGGTTTCACTGTAGGGGAAGGGGCAGCGGCCATGTTTCCTCTGATGGAGGCGTACGAGGCAGGCCTGATCAAGGCATGCTGGGGCAACGACCCCACTAAGCCTTACCTAGTGTGTTTGGTTCCGCCGGCGCCAGGAGAACAGGTTCCTAGCTACAAGTTCAAGGTGGGTGAGTTCCTCGGCCTCAAAGGTGTCACGATTCTCTATCACATGCGCCCCGATGAAGCTCTCGTCTTCGTCGGGCGGACACCACCCGAATGCGATTACTACAGCTACTGCGGCTACCTAATGGACAAAGTCTACGGAAACGAGAGAAGAGTAGTCTTCGCGGACATAACCGACGCGCTGAACAATCTGACCATCAACACTGAAGGGACCCCGAATGGGTCGGAGGGGAACCCATTCAGCAAGAATACGGTCATCGTGACCACAGCCGACAGAGGCATTGATGAACGTGTCCGCGCAGCAGCCATCTCAGCCGGATACGCATCCTCCATCACGAACACATACGTGATCCCATCTCCAATGCTGAAGATGGGGCTCGAGGATGATTCTGACACATTCAACTTCTTCATCCGGCCCTCGTTCTTTAAGGACCAGCAGGCAGGCGATGCATACATCAAGGACCCGCCTGCAGCAATTCTGCGCATAACCCCGAAGGAGCCAGTCAACCTAGATCCTTACGGTGTACCTGAGCTGAGGGTGCGGGGAACCGGCAAGACGGAGCATGATCTGACGCCCGCCCTCAATGATCTACGCAAAGCTATCCTGGCAAAGTACAGTGACTTGGAAGCTACAGAGCTTGAGATCAGTGAACCAATCCCGGAGGGGAATGAGGCCATCCAGAGAGGTATCAATGTGTATGGGCCTACCCGCGATGCGCTGTATCTGTGGACTGGTGGACAGCTCCAATTCTACCCGCCCACGCCGTCACTGTTGACGGGCGAAGCAGAGAAACCTCCGAAGACTTTCACTCTCGCCGACGATCCGAACGAGTTCCTTATCGTATACGGAGTCAATCATGAGGCCTCGCGGAAAGCCACCTTCTCAAGCTTCACCGTCTATGGGGCGGACATATGGAATGGAGTCGGAGGGATAGGCAGCGACCAGTATCCGACGGCTGAGGAGTACCTCCCCGGCAACCCCAACGCCAAGCACTTCTACGTCTACAAGATCGCTCGTCGATGTGACGGGGAGAATTGTTACAGAGTTCCAGGTCCTAGCTTGAAGGCGCATGGCATCGAGCTGGACCAACCGATCTTCATCATCTTCCGCGCCTACTGTGAACCCGCGACCAAGGTGGGTCCTGCGAAATCTGAGATTCTGTGGGACCGCGCGATCAAGTTCAGTCCACGGAAATGAGACATGACACGCTGAGGCGAATCATCCAGAGAGTCTTCCCAACGCAAAGCCTGACTGCTGTCTAGGCAACATAGACTGGAGAAGGCCTAGAGCGCAAGTCAACGGGTCATGCTCTATAAGATGAGTTGAGGCCTTTTCTCTGTAACGTAATTGACGCCAGCGTGAGCGTTGTAACTGGTGGTGGCGATTCTCGTGGTGCGGGCGGCCGAATTTGAACCGGTAATTCCGATTCGATGTATGCACATTAATGTCTAGATGGTGCGGCCGCCGAGACCTAGCCTTTCAGAGACCAAATCGTCGACAGCTTCGCCCTTACTTCTTCAGAACGTGAGATAATAGCAGCTGGGAATACTTATCGCTTGTCGAGACAATAACCCGTGACCAAGAAAACAACGAGAATCATAGTTCAAATTTGCTGGCCTGCACAAAGCTACCCGACGACGGTTCAAATTCGGCCGCCCGCACCACGAGACCCACACACAAAATTCCCCAAAACGACGAGGGTTCAAATTACGATACCCGCACCAGCTATATCACACGCACGAGACCTGCCACTATCGGCAAAGCGGCCACCAACATGAAGATAGGAACACCGAAATCAATCAGCCACGGAAAGCATATCGATATTCCGCAAAATCGCCTGTGAAGAGGAAGAGCAACCATACTATGAGAAGATACAAGAAATACAACAAACAAGATCAGAGGTCGCTGGCAACTTGTGCTGCGGATTGTGCCGAACGAGTGCTTCCGTATTTTGAGAAGGCATACCCGAAAGACGACCGACCTCGCAAAGCCATCGAAGCATGCCGAACATGGGTTCGCACAGAGGTGTTTAAGATGGCTGATGTACGTGGAGCTTCTCTTGCAGCTCATGCCTCCGCCCGCGAAGCAAAGGAAGATAACGCGGCTTGTTTTGCTGCGCGTGCCGCAGGTCAAGCGGTGGCAACTGCACATGTTCCCCAACACGCCTTCGGCGCTGCTTACTATGCTCTTAGAGCCGTTGAAGCGGCTGACCCCGCTAGTGCCGAGGTTAAGGTTGCCAAAGAACGCAATTGGCAATCACGGCGTCTTCCAAGAAATCTAAGGCAAGAATTTTTGAATAGAGTAATAGTTCAAAAAACTGACCACAGAATTTCTATCAAGATAAGAAAGGGCAAGGGCTTTTGAGAAATAGATATTCGGAAGTGGAGTAAGCGATGTCTTTCTTGATATCCTCCGACGGCAGCTCGCTCTTATGCCCTTTCGCCCATGAGGCAAGAAACGGCTAAGCGCTTGCAGTCAGGCTCGCTCATTCTTCCTTTCGCTGGTGTGTGTGCGCACCACTTGACCACACACACAGAATTACTTGCAACGACGACGGTCGACGGTTCAATTTACGATGGGACCACCACCGGTCTCGGTGCGCACACACCACTCCTCGGTAGCAACATGTCACTTCCGAGTCGAATACTCTCGGAAGACGTAGCTATAGTCGCCGTCTAGCGGCCTTTCTGAGTTCTTCAACCAAAAGCACCAACGGAGCCATGCCGTAAAGGAATATCCAGTCGGTTAGTGACAGAGGAGCGGTCTTGAACAGTGGCTGAAGGAAAGGAGCATACACCAACACTAGCAGGATCACTACCTGTGACAATATTCCAGCTAGAAGCCATTTGTTTCTGAGCGGGCTCATTCGAAATGCGGATTCAGAGCTTGATCTGGCCGAGAACAAGTTCCCCAGTTGGCCAGCTATGATACCTGCCATCACAATGGTAGTGCCTCTGGCATAGATCTGTGGATCGTTCAGAGTCATCTGACCAAGGGTCCATCCCGCTGACATCCAACTGCGAAACGCCCAGAAGAGTGCTCCAATTGATATGATGATGCCTACGTAGAGCGCCTTGCCTAGGATTGTTGGGTCGATGAGTCTACTTCCGGCACGTCTTGGAGACTTCTTCATCACATTCGGTTCCGGAGGCTCCATAGTGAGAGCCAAAGATGGCAGAACATCCATCGCAAGGTCTATGGCTAATACTTGGACAACCAACAATGGTAGAGGCACCTGTAGCAATACAAACGCCAGGAATGTCATGAGTTCGGCCCAGTTGTGAGTGAAAACGTAGTACACGAACTTCCTGAGGTTATCGAACATTCCCCTGCCAAGTCTCACGCCTTCGACAATTGAAATGAAATTGTTATCCAAGAGAACCATGTCGGCTGATTCTCTGGCAACGTCGGTTCCTCCTACGCCCATGGCGATGCCGACTTCTGCTTCCATTAGCGCGGGTGCATCATTTACCCCATCTCCGGTGACGGCCACCGTCTCGCCTTTGGATTTCAGTGCCTTTACTATGCGCAGTTTCTGTTCCGGTGTTGTTCTCGCGAAGACGATTTCCGGTTTCTCCAAGATTTCGTGCAGTTCGCTGTCAGATAGTTTGGAAAGCTCGTAACCCGAAACCAAGACATGTTCCGGCGAGGTTACGATACCTATCCTCTTCGCAATCGCCTCAGCCGTAAGTTCGTGATCTCCAGTCACCATGATCACACGTATGCCTGCGTTCCTTGCCTCTGATACTGCTGCTTCAATCATGGGCCTTGGCGGGTCGAACAATGCCGCCAAGCCGAGAAATGTGAGATCCTTCTCTACCTCTTCGGACGTGAACTCCTTTGGTTCGTTCGGAAGCATTCGCATGGCCATCGCTAGAACTCTGAATCCTTCTGCGGCGAAATCGTCAATCTGACGTTGGATCACTCTTCTTTTCTCATCATCTAAGATGACGTGCTCATTCCGCAAGAATATGGTGGGGCATCTGGAGAGCAGCTCATCAGAAGCACCCTTCGCGTATGCTATGATTGTGCCGTCAGAAGTCTTCTGGATGCTCGTCATCAGTCGTCTCTTTGAATCGAACGGGATGAGCGCTATTCTTGGGTTCTTCGAGGTGGCTTCGCGCACGTTGAAGTCCCCCTTTCCAGCAAAAACCAGGAATGCGCCGTCCGTAGGGTCGCCGAGCACTGTCCAACGTGGGATCCTGTCTGAGGGTCCATTCAACTTGGAATTGTTGCAGAAGGCAGCAACTTCGAAGAGTTTGGAGATGTATGGTTTCTCGACCTCATTCAGTCTCCTGTTCTGGATTGTCACGAAACCTTGTGGACTGAAACCGTCTCCGGTTACCTCGAAGACTTCGCCACCCGCCCAGAGTTTCTTCACCATCATCTCGCCGCTAGTTATGGTACCGGTTTTGTCAACGCACATGACTGTCGTCGACCCTAAGGTCTCAACTGACGAGAGCCGCTTGACAACAACGTTTTTTCTAGACATGGCTTGAGCGGTGAGCGCCAGCGACAGTGAGAGCGTGAGCTGGAATCCCTCCGGGACGAGACAGATCATCACGCCGATAGCGAAGAGCAGGCTGTCAACCATAGTCAGGTTGACCAGAAGCTTTGCGATGGTGAAAAAGAGCCCGCCCACTAACATGGCGGCTAGGAAGTCGATTTTGGCCGCGTAGTCGATTTCTCTTTGGAGGGGACTTTGACGTT
>Ga0315281_10014900_pt1 | contig 10450 bp, 19 predicted proteins | sample YL17G07_0_MG_FD_204540 | JGI IMG/M metagenome (GOLD analysis project Ga0315281, IMG submission 204540) | Sediment microbial communities from Yellowstone Lake, YNP, Wyoming, USA - YL17G07_0 | ecosystem: Environmental > Aquatic > Freshwater > Lake > Sediment | place: USA: Wyoming | collected...
AATGAAAAAAGACCCAAGAAAGTTAGAAGTTATGATGAGATAGTAGGTTTTTTTCATTTGTTAAATTCTGGAGAGTAATCAGCTACAAACCAACAATATTTATATATTCTGTGTGTTTATTTATTATAAAATCAGATAATAAAAACAAAAAAACTAAAATTAAAAAATGCCCCACAGGTGTGTTCATTGCGGAAAGATTTATCTTGATACTTCAAAGGAAATATTAATCGGATGCAGTTGTGGCACCAGATTTTTCTATTACATCAAACAAGAAAGATTAGATGAGATTATGCAGGGCAGGGCTAATGAAGTTCAGGACAAAATACAAGAATTAGACAAAACAGACAAGGTTCAGATTGAAAAAGAGATTAGAGAAATAACAGGAGTAGAAGAACTGGACACACCAGTCATATTAGACCTTGAGTCTGTAAAAGTAATTGGCCCTGGCAAGTTTGAAATTGATATTGTGAATTTGTTCAATAAAAAAAGGCCTTTAATTTACAAGCTTGAAGAAGGGAAATATATTATTGACCTGGCTTCAACACTTAAGGCAAATACTGAAGAAATTGACAGTAAAATCAGGAATCCAGACAAAGCAGAATCTTTTTAGATAAAGAAAGATTTTTCATACTATAATAATTAAGAGATATAATTTAAAAAGTATGCCCCACTTCTTATTTTATGGACATTAATAAAATTCTTAAACAGCAAATTGAATTAATCAAGCCAGATAAAGAGACTCTGGATAAAATAAATAAAAATTCCAATGAATTTGTTAAAAATTTAAAAAACAGGCTGAAAAACAAGAAAATAAAAGCAGAGGTTTTTATTGGCGGAAGCCTGGCTAAAAAAACAATTGTTAAAAAAGACAGGTATGATGCAGACATCTTTGTCAGATTTGACAAAAAATATGGGGATGAGGAAATATCAAGGCTTTTGGGAAAAATTATGGACAGGAACTCTAAAAAAATCCATGGTTCAAGAGATTATTATCAGCAGGCTTCAAATGGAATTATCATGGAAATAATTCCGGTTATTAAAATCAAAAACCAGCAAGAAGCTCAGAATATAACTGATTTATCATATTTTCATGTAAATTACATTAATAAAATAATAAATAAAAATAAGAAACTTGCAGAGGATATTCTTTTAGCCAAGACATTTGTTCATGCACAGAATTGTTATGGCGCAGAGAGCTATATTCATGGTTTTTCAGGATATAGCTTAGAATTATTAATATGCCATTATGGAAGTTTCTTAAAGTTTATAAGAGAAATTGCCAAGCATAGCAAAGATAAGATAATAATTGATGATGCAAAATTTTACAGGAATAATAATGAAATCTTAAGAGAATTAAATGAATCAAAGACCAAAAGCCCAATAATTTTAATTGACCCTACATTTAAAGAAAGAAATGCCCTTGCAGGATTAAGTTATGAAACATTTGTTAAGTTTAAGAAAGCATGCCAGGGGTTTTTAGGAAATCCTTCTGATAAATTTTTTGAAGTGGAAGATATTCAGGAAGAATTAAAAAGAAAATACAAAAATAAACTGATAATCATTGCTGTTAAAACAAACAAGCAGGCAGGAGATATCGCAGGAACCAAAAGCAAGAAATTTTTTGAATTTTTTATTTTAAAATTAGAAAAGGAGTTTAATGTCAAGATAAAAGAATTTGAATATAATGAAAACAAAAATATCAGTTATTATTATCTTGTTATAGAAAAAAAGCCAGATGAAATAATCAGAGGGCCTTCTGTGAAGGATATTCATAATCTTGCGAGATTTAAAAAAGCCCGCAAAAAAATATTTATCAAAAATGATTTTGCTTATGCCAAAATCAGGCATGATTTAAGCTTTAAAGAATTTATCCAGAGATTTAAAGCAAAGGAAAAAAAGATTATCAAAGAGATGAGCGTGAAGGAAATTAAATTAATTACCTGAATTATTATTTTTTTCTTGCCCACTTAAGATATGGAGCATATACTCTTTCCACTAGTCTTGAAGTTCTAGAAATAACAGAAGGAAGTTCATAACTAAAAAAACTACCTTCTTCTCTTAAAAGATTTTCTATTTCCTTTTTTTTACTAGAAATAGCTTCACTTTGCTCTACTCTTGATAACTCTCTAAATCCATTTCTTGCTTCTATTCTCATTTTTTTTAATTCTTTAGCAACATATGAAAAAGCTGTATGATTTTCTTGCGCTCTATGTTGCTCAAAAACCTTATCATCTCTCTTGTAATTAAATTTTTGACTAATAAAGCCCGACCTAATTGGTTCAAGTTTTGTATAGACTGCTTCTCCGTCTATTCTTCTTTGTATTAAAACTGTCATTTTTTTATATTAGATTAAGCTTTTTTTATTTAAAAATCTAATTATTTTGTTAAGTCAAATATCAAACTTAACATTTGCTCTCCATCTAACGATGTCGAGATTTATTATATGATTATTAATAAATATCAGCGAAATCTTTGAGCATGAGGAGAAGATTGAGCAAGAATAAGCTGAGCCGAGAGTAAGCGAGGCGAAAGTAATGTTAAGAAGCAAGTTTTACTTAACATATTTTATAAAATTCACTTAACAGCCTCTTCAAATAAATAAGCAAGTGCTGATGTAAAAAAAGGAGTATTAAGCCACACTGCTATTTCTTCGTCAGGCATATTGCCTTTTGAAATTATGAATAAAATCTGATCATTATCTGAAATATAAAACCTTGCATCAATCTTCATTTGCTTTGCCTTGATTTTAAATCTTGTATTTATTTTTTTTATTTCTTTGTCTTCTCCTGATAAAGCAATCTTGATTTTAATATTTCCCTTGTTTAATCTGTCAAAAATCTGGGAATAAAATCTTGATTTTGTCATTATTTCATCAACAGAAGTGCAGATAAGAACTTCTCTTTTAGAATTCTCTAAAATTTCCTTTATATGATTATAAATAGTTGATTTTCCTTTTATAGCCCCAGAAATATCTTCGTGCCTTATTGGCTGAATACCAACATTATAAAGCTGCTCTAATTCTGTGTATTCTTTTGTTTCTTTTAATTTTCCTAGTATCTTTATTTTTTCATCTGCGTTTCTTATTGTATTTGACTTTAATTTTTCTATGATTACATTGGGCTTAACTGCAATATATTTTACTGGCTTTCCTAATTTCATTATTGCAAAACCCTGCTTTTCAAGACCCTCTAAAACATCATAGGTTCTGCTTCTTGGAACTTCTGACATCTCTGCAATTTCTCCTGCAGAAGCTATGCCTTTTCCAAGCAAAGCCAGCCAAACTTTAGTTTCATAAATATTCAGATTGAAATATTCCTTAACCTGACTTATAAGTTGTGAGTTGATTATCATTTTAGTTTTCTCCTTCTTGTTTTAATCTGCAATCTTGAATTAACACAGATTCTCTTAGAGTATATCCATTTTGAGAGAGATATTGATAAAATGATTGCGGGTCTGTAAGATTCAAAACACCAACACGAATATGGTTAGTTCTTAATAAATTTTGAGCAGGATCTGAACTATGTGCTCCTTGAGAAAAAAGATAGTCAAGTATATTTGAGACATCGTTATAATTAGGCTTTCCTTTTCTCTTGTCTATTGTTGCTTGTAATTCCATTTTAATTTGATTTAAAAAATATCAATTGAATTATCAATCATATCTTCTAATTCTTCTGAATCTTCTTGAGGGGCATGCTTAGTATGCTTACCTGATTCATAAAAAATCTTAGAGGTTTCATCAAATCCACATCCGTTCATTGAAGTTATTTCTTGATCGTAATGAGATTTTGTTTTTTCCATAAAATATTAATTAAGAAGGGGTTTATAAATCTTTTGTTTGTTGTCACTACATAATTGGTACAAAATAGCAAGATTTATAAGCAAAAAGTATCCTTATTTAGTAATAATAATATGGACCCTGAAAAATTAATCAAGATAAGCATTATATTTCTTTTAGGTTTTCTTAGTGCAAACCTTGTGGGTTTTTATTTTGTTTATGGCTCTGAAATGCCTCTTGGCTTATTTAATTTAAGTTTTAATGCAGAGAATAATTCTGCTCCTTTTGATTTTGTTAAAGAAAGTCAAATACAGGTATTTGAAGACAAGATTGTAATTAACATAGACGGAGCAAGCATAAGCAGATATGCTCCTACAGGAAGCATGCTGCCTGTCTTAGATCAAGGAAGCAATGGCATAAGGATTGTACCTAAATCAGAATCAGATATTCATATAGGAGACATAATTACTTTTGAGCAGGATAATATGCTGATTATTCACAGGGTTGTAAAAATAGGGAGCGATACTGAAGGAGTTTATTTTATTACAAGAGGGGATAATAATAACATAGATGATGAAAAAATCAGGTTTAATGATATTAAATACCTTACAATCGGGGTGATTTGGTAAAATGACAATTTTAAATGGAAATTACAGAGAATATAAATTAGATAATGGATTAGTTGTTGCATTGCAAGAAACACTTAGTCAGACAATTGTAGGAAAACTTAGAGTAAATTATGGTGCATTCCATGAACAAACCGATGAAAAGGGTTATGCACACTTCTTAGAACATTGTTTAGTTTCTGCTGGTTCAGCTAAATACACTCCATTACAAATTGAGGCAATTAGCGATAGTTTGGGATATTTTAATGCAAGCACTAGTGTTGGCAGAACCACTTTTCCCATGGAATCTTTAACAGAAGATTTAGGGTTGTGGTTAGATTTGGTTTCTGGGTTTTTATTTAACCCGAGATTTGGTACTGAAAGAGTTGAAGGAGAAAGAGGAATTGTACTAAGAGAAATTGCAGATCACAAAAGCAATCCTGATTATGAATTATCAAGAAGTCTAACAAATGCTATAGCTAGGGGACATCCAACAGGAATAGAGATTCTTGGAGACAGTAAAAGCATAGCTGAAGCTTCTGTAGAAAAAATAAAAAGATTTTATGAAAGAGGATATACTGCCTCAAACATGGATTTGATTTTAGTTGGAAATTTACCTAAAAATGTTGAAGAATAAATTAAGAAATATTTTGGTGATAAAAAAAGAAGTCAAAATACTAGGACTAATTTTCCAGTACTATCTCCATTAGAGGCAAAGACTATTTTACATATGTCCTCACCTGAGGCTACAAATAAAGAAAGTCCTAATGAAAGTTCTGCGCAGGTTAGTTTATATATTGTAGTTCCTCCTGAAACACATCCTGGCTCTTTTGGTATTAAAGCAATTTCATTTATTTTAGGAGGAGAAAATTTGAGTTCAAGATTAAATAGAAATTTAAGATTAAAAAAGGGTCTTGCTTATAGCTGCAGTGCAAATTATAGCGGGGATTATAATGCAGGAGTCTTATCAATTAATGCAATGGTTCCAGCAATAAAATTAGAAGAATCAATAGATACAATTTTTGAAGAAATTAGAAAACTTCGAACAGAAAAGATAAGTGAAATAGAAGCAGAACTAGGAAAGAGAAAAGTAAGATTTAGAATCGCAAGAGGATTTGATTCAAATTCTGGTCATTTAGAGGCTGTTGAAGAAAAATTGGATAACAACAGAACTGTTGAAGAGATAATGGAGGAATATAATAGGTTAACACCTGAAATTGTTCAAGATATAGCATTTAAATATCTCCCAGAAGATAGAGAAAAAGGAAAATATGTTCTGGGTATAAGAGATCCTTTAAAAAAGAATGGAGTGAAATGAAAATGATACCAATATGCCCTAAATGCCAGTCACAATATAAAGAAAGAGATAATTTTTGTATTGAATGCGGGAAAAATTTAAGAGGAATTAAAATGCAGAATAATAAAAATGAGAAATACAAAAAAAGATCTTTGCGAAAATTTTAGAATCAGGCTTCCTTTTTTTAATGTAAAACCAGAAAACATTGAAGGATTATTAGCCGGAGGAAATGTTTCAGAAATAATTGCTACTGCTATATGCATTCCTTATCTGGAAAAAAGACAACAGTATAGAAATCATATACCTGGTTGTAAAGAATGCAAGCAGGTTTATGAAGAATTTTTAGAAAGAATGTCTGAAGAAACCGGATTAAGTAAAGAGAAGATAGATTCTGATTATTTGGGGATTTCCACCAGATTATAAAATCCAGCCAATAATCATTCCCAGATATATTGCAATTGTTAAAAAAGGCATTGCTGGATAGAATTTTCCTTTTCTTGCCAAGATAAATAAAAACAAAAGCCCAAGTGTTGCACTTGCTGTTATTATTAAAGATGGGATTAATCCAGAATATTTATAGAATATTCCAGCAGCGATTATAGGAAAAATAATATCCCCACCGCCTAATATTGCCAGATTAACTTTTATCTTTGCTTTCTTTAAATGTCTTTCCAAATCTCTTTTATTTTTGTACTTTTCTCTTAAGAATTTTATTTTTTGCCTTGCTTCTTTTCCTGCATAAGGAATAAAAAATCCTGTAAAAAACTTTAATTTATCAATCTGATATTTTGCCATGTTCTGCATGAATTTTGAATGCCAAACTGCCCAGATGTCATATAAAGAAATAGCAAGAAGAAGGATTATTATTCCCAAAACACTCAAGATAGGAATAAATACAGCAGCAATTCCCGGGTAGATTAATAATTCTGTAAAATTATGAACCAGTAGATTTCTCCTGAATATCTTAAAATATGCAAGAGGAATTGTTACAATCAGAGTAAGAATGCTGATATATTCATAAGGATTTGGAGGATTTTTTAACAAGAAAATAGCAAAAGCATTGATAGTTAAGCCCATTGCAATTACAGTGACTGCAAAAAACCAGAGCCTGATGAATTTTTCTGCTTTTATTTTAGTTAATATAAAGAACAAAGTAATCGCCAAAGCAAAGGCAAATAATATTGAAATTACAGATGTCTGGGGGTTAACTTCTGGAGGCTCCATCCAGTATGGAAGCTCATTGCTTGAAATTTCATAAAAATGAATAACAAATAACCCTATTATCTGGGTTATAAGAAACATTGCAATAAGAATTGCTGTTATTTTTGTATTGTGTTTCATTGCCTAAAGAACCAAGGTTCTTTAAGGTATCAGAAATCTTTGATTTCTGAGTACTGTCAGGAATTGGTATTCCTGAAGCTTCAATCTCCTTTTTGAAACCCCTTCTTTAATCCTTGGCTATTAATAGTATTAAACAAAACTAGGTTTTTAAATTGTTTGGGATAGGCAAATTATTGTATTTTGTTGAGTATAATAAATCTTAAAAACAGGGCATTAATGTGATATTCATGCAAGTCTTAGAAAAAAACAGGGAAGAAATAGAAGCAAAGGTCAGTACCATGTCTGATTTCGTAAAAATGGAATATTTAGAATCTTGTTTAAAAACAATTCCTGATGTTAATATTTCCAGATACTGTTATAAAAAACTTTCAGAGTTGTATGAGACAAAGATAATGTATTCAGAAGCTGCAAAATACATGGCTAAATTTGGAGAGTTATGTATTGGTGCAAAGGAAAAAATAGCAGCTATTGTTAAAGAGGCAGAATTATTAATTAAAGCGGGTTCATATGACCCTGCGATTTATTTATATAAAAAAGCTATGTCTCTTGCAGATACTGCCAGTAAATTTGAAATAAAAAGAAACATGATATTATTCTATAAACAAGAAGCAGTAGCTCTTGAAAAATCAAACAGAGGCACAGCAGCATTAAGAATATATGAAAAAATTGTTAATTATGTTGTAGATGCGGAAAGAGATGAAATAAGGAAAAGAATGCTTGAGCTTTATCAAAGATTAGGAAGAGTAACAGAATATATTAAATTAAAAGCTGAGCTGGATAAGATTTGATAAAATTTTCCTAAATAATGAGTTATTGGCTTGCCGAAAATTATTTAAACTATATCGAATTAAGATAATTATGGAAATGATAAAAATACCAAAAGAAGAATATGAAAGATTAAAAATGCAAGCAAATATAGATGTAGATTTATTAAAACAATTTGTTAGAAGCTTAAAAGATATAAAAGAAGGCAGGATTATAAGAGTAAAGTAATTCTTTATGAGTCTTTATACTAAGAATTATCTTCTTTAACTATCTTTTCTATTTCTTCTCTAAAAAATTCTAGAAAAAGTTTAATTGTATTGATTGTTTTTTGCTGGTCTTTCTTGCCACTTATTGCAACCATATAAATCGCTTGTAAATCTTCGTAGATTAGATAGTAAATTCTATAATTCTCAAATCTTGCTTCTCTAAACCATCTCATTCCCAGCGGGGTCCCATATTCGGAATTAAACATAAGCTTATCTTCAATTTTATCAATTCTATCTTGAAAAGACTTATCATATTTAGAGACTTCTTCTTGAAAACTTTCAGAACGATACACTTTATATTTTTTCATAAAAGATAAAGAAGAACCGAATATTTAAAGGATTATATCTGATGAAGAAATAGCTTAGGCCAGTTCTTCTAATGGTTTTTTAGCATAAAATTTTACATTTTCTTTAATATTATATAAAGGATTATTAAGCTCTTCTTCAGTAAACCATCTGCATTCTTCACTTTTCTCATCTTCACATGGTTTTATTAAATCTGTATTTGATTTAGCAAAATATACAAAAGTAATGTGTTCATGATTTGGATTTATTCTATGCCTGTTAAGAAATCTTGGAGGGGTTAATTCTTTATATTCAAAATCAAGATTAAATAAAGGAACATCTCCTTTTATAGGTTCTATATCCAGCCCAACCTCTTCTTTAACCTCTCTGATTGCTGCCTGATTTGGGTCTTCATCAAGCTCAATGTGCCCTCCAACACTCAGCCACATTTTATATTTATCATGCTTACGCAATAAAACTTTATTATTATAAACAACAAAAACTTCTACTGTAAAGTCAATTTTATCATGAATATGCGGCATTGTTAAAATAAAATTAGAGCATATTTAAGAATTTATATAATTAATTATCTCAATTCAATAATCTAAATAAATATATTTATAATATAATTCTTATTAAATAACTTATGATTGAAAAAGAAGTGCAAACAATAAAAGATAAGCAGGAGATTGATAAAATCATTGAAGAAAAAATTAAAGGCAGAAAATTGGTTTTTACAAAATGGTATAAAGAAGGTTTATGGAAAAAAGGCATCCCTGAAGATAAATTTAATGAAATTTTTTTACAATTTGATAAGGTATTTGCAATAGAAACCGAAACTTTGAAAAAAGGAGACCTGGGTTATGAACTTTTTTATAAAATGAGTAATAATACCCTATTTTCTATAGGGACAATTCCAAAAGAAAATAATTTATTGATAATTCACTTAATAGAATATAAAAGAAGCTTAGATTATAGGTTTAAAAAATTTAAGCAGTAATTAATATTTTTTCTTCAGTTGGAATAGTATAAGGAATTGTTTCTGTTTTATTTAATCCAACAAGGGTAATTTGGATTAAAAATCCACCCCTAACTTGAATTACATCTATTTTAGCACTACTCAACATTTTAAGAATATTTGAATCTTTTTCTATTGATTTTAAATATTCAGAAATATTCCTTATCTCAAGATTAGCAATTCTGTTTTTTGTAGTAATATCCAAAACTAGATTAAGGATACGCACACTACCATAAACTTTTTCATCATCTTTAAGATTATTAAATATCATTAATCTATCTGTATCTTCATCATACATAAAAGTGTCTTTTTTTATCATAATCAGTTTAAACTAAGAGAATATTTAAAACTATCTCCTCAATTTCTCAACCTCTTCTTTGCTTACATGATAAGATTAACTTCTTCTTTATCTGCTTCTAAACAAACTTCTATTGCTTCTTTAATCCTTTCCAAAACTTCCTGTAATGTTTTTCCTTGGGTATAGCATCCTTTTATCTCTGGGACTTTTGCCAAATAAATTCCATCTTCATCCTGTTCTATAAATACATTAAAATCTAATATTTCTTTTTCCATATTTGCTATAGTTCTTTTTAGCTTAAATAATTATCAGTTTAATAGTTAAAATTATCTTAGTTCACAAAACTTCTAAAATAATCAATTTCTTTTCTAATTAAAGGCAAATCTGTTTCATCAGATGCAACAGCTTCTAATACTAAAGGGATATTGCCTGGGATTAATTTTAATAAACCTTTAATTCTTTTATTAGCATATCTATACAAAAAATAATGGTCTTTCATTGTTCTATCTAAATAACTTATATGAATCTGAGTCATCTTATCTCTTAGTCTTGCCAAATATTCTTCTGTTAGTTCTTGTGATATTGATAATGAATGTGCAAAGTCAAAGGTAAATCCTAGACCTACATTTTGTCTTAGTATTTCTTGTATTTGCTCTGTAGAAGTAAGGCCTTTTCTCCAGTCATCATTTTCAATTGTTGAGAAAAAACTATAATTACTTAAAATGCTTAAATCATCTTCTGGTCTTTTATGCAGGTTTACAAGAACAGCCTTTGTTTTATCATATAATTCTTGTATTAAA
>Ga0315281_10014903_pt1 | contig 10449 bp, 11 predicted proteins | sample YL17G07_0_MG_FD_204540 | JGI IMG/M metagenome (GOLD analysis project Ga0315281, IMG submission 204540) | Sediment microbial communities from Yellowstone Lake, YNP, Wyoming, USA - YL17G07_0 | ecosystem: Environmental > Aquatic > Freshwater > Lake > Sediment | place: USA: Wyoming | collected...
GCACACACGATGGGCTACGGTTCGTGCTGGATGACGGCCCCGGTGTTAGCGGCGCCGGCGATCGAGGCGATCATCGGCGCGCCGGCCGGCGCCCGCCTGGCGGCTCTCGTCCCGATCGGCCGCCCCGCCGGGCGCCCGCGGCGCAGCAAGCGCCTGCGGCTCGATGAGGTCCTCCTCTGGCGCTGACCCGGCGGCGGGGCAGCACGTCGGTATGGGCTGGATGACGACACGCTCCGGGGACGCTGTACGCGCCCTGTGCGCCTCGGCTCTGGACGGGGCGGTCCTGGAGCCGCCGGACCTCGAGACGCTGCTGGCGATCGACGACGAAGGCCTCGCCGGCGAGGTCTTCGTCGCCGCGCGCGAGGCTCGGGCGCGGCACTTCGGCGACGGCGTCTTCTTGTACGGCTTCGTCTACTTCTCGACCTACTGCCGCAACGAGTGCGCCTTCTGCTACTATCGCGCCGACAACGCCCTCAGCCCACGCTATCGCAAGACCGCGGACGAGGTGGTCACCATCTGCCGAGGTCTCGCCGCCTCGGGGGTCGACCTGCTCGACCTGACGATGGGGGAGGACCCCGCCATCCATGCCGAGCCCGGCTATCGAGCGTTGCTCGAGCTGGTCGCCGCGGTACGCGGCACGATCGGCTTGCCGGTCATGGTCTCGCCGGGCGTCCTTCCGGCGCCGGCGTTGCACGGTCTGCGCGCCGCCGGCGCCGACTGGTATGCCCTGTATCAGGAGACGCACACCCAGGAGCTCTACGAGCGCCTGCGCGTCGGTCAGGCCTTTGAGGAACGCGCCGCCGCCCGCGGCGCCGCCCGCAACGCCGGCCTGCTTGTCGAGGACGGCATCCTGACCGGCATCGGCGACACCGCCGCCGACCGGGCACGTTCCATCGCCGCGATGCGCGCCGCGGCTTGGGAGCAGGTCCGGGCGATGACCTTCGTGCCGCAGCAGGGGACGCCGCTCGCTCATCTGCGGTCCGCCGGGGACCTGCCTGAGTTGCTCACCATCGCCGTACTGCGACTTGTGCTGCCCGATCGGCTAATCCCCGCCTCGCTCGACGTCGACGGCATCCGCGGGCTCGAGCGTCGCCTCGGGGCCGGCGCCAACGTGGTGACCTCGATCGTGCCGCCGACCGCGGGTCTCGCCGGCGTGTCGAACGCGGTGCTCGACATCGACGAGGGGCACCGGACCGTCGCCGGCGTGCTGCCGCACCTGGAGCGCCTGGGCTTGCGTCCGGCGGGTGCGGCGGCGTACCGCGAGACGCTGCGGCGCCTGCGCGCCGCCGCCTCGCCTGCGGGAGTGCCGACGTGAGGCTGGCGATCGTCGGCGGCAAGCTGCAGGGCATCGAGGCGGTCTATCTCGCCGCCAAGGCCGGCTACGAGACGGTGCTCATCGACCGCCGCGAGACCCCACCCGCGGCGGGCCTCGCCGACGTGCATGTCATCATGGACGTGACCGCCGACGCCGCGCACAGCCGCGCCGTCATCGGCGCCTGCGACGCGGTGCTGCCGGCCTGCGAGGACGATGTGACCCTCGCATGGCTCGTCGAGCACGTCCCGCGCTGGGACGTGCCGCTGCTCTTCGACCTCGATTCCTATGCGGTGACGTCGTCCAAACTCGCCTCCAACGACCTGTTCGCGCGTCTGGGCGTACCGCGTCCGCGCCCGTGGCCGGACTGCGAGCTCCCCGCGGTGGTCAAGCCGAGCGGGGCGAGCGGGAGCGTAGGCGTTCGCCTCGTGCACGACGAGCGCGAGCTTGTTGCGGCGCGGTCGGAGCTGGAGTCGGCCGGGCACGAGGTCGTGATCGAGGAGTACGTGACCGGGCCTTCGCTGTCGCTCGAGGTGCTCCGCTGGGACGGGCGCGCCGTGCCGCTGCAGGTCACCGGGCTCGAGTTCGACAGCGGCTTCGACTGCGAGCGCGTCGTCGCCCCAGTCGGGGAGCAGGTGGCCGAGGAGAGACCGGCCGACGGCGGCTGGGACCGCGCTGTGCCGCGCGGCGTTCTCGCCGCGCTCGACGCCGTGACCGAACGCCTTGCCGAAGGCCTTGGGCTGCGCGGCCTCATGGACGTCGAAGTGATGGTCCACGACGCAGAGCCCAAGCTACTCGAGATCGACGCGCGTCTGCCGAGCCAGACGCCGACGGCGGTGTACTGGTCGAGCGGGCTCAACATCGTGGAGCTGCTCCACCGCACGGCGTGCGACGGATGCGTGCCGGATATCGATCGCACGGCCTCCGGCGCCTGCGTGTTCCAGCACGTGCACGCCCGGGACGGCCGCCTCACCGTCATCGGCGAGCACGTCATGGGCAGCGCCCGCCCGCTCGCGCTGGTACCCGGGTTCTTCGGGGCACATGAAGCGCTCACAGACTACGAACCTGGGTGCGCCTCGTGGTCGGCGACGCTCATCACGCTCGCTGCGAGCGTGTCCGAGGCGCAGCGAACGGCCGACGACGTCGTCGCCTGCCTGGCCGCCGAGGCGCACCTTGAAGTTCTTCTTGAGGGTGAGACTCAATGACAGTACCTGTGGAAGCGGCGGGAGGAGTGCCATGACCCGACTCACCGAGGACGACGTGCGTGATCTGAGCAGCCGGTTGACCGCGTTCCAGCGCGACCTCGTCGCGGTCTCCGGCCTCGCGCTGCACAAGCTGGCGCAGCGCACGGTCGATGTGGACCGGGCACTGACCGCGGCGACGGAGTGGATCGCGCCGACCGTCGCGTTCGGCGACCTCCCCGCGACAGCCGCCGTCCCCTTCGAGGGCGCCCGCGTCGCCGCGGTGCCGGTGAGCAGCGGCGAGGGTCTGATCCCCGGCTTCTGCGAGTGCGTCGCGGCGATCCTCCGTCACCTCGGCTGCAACGCACACGTCACGTCACAGTCCGACGTGCGCGGTCTGCAGGAGGCGGCCGACGGCGGCGACGAGGTCGTCTTCATCGCCGACGACTTCCGCTTCGTCGCCCTCGACATCCGCTCGGGTCGTTGCGCCGATGACGATCCCGCGACCGCCGACGGCTACGTCACGGCACTGGCCGCGGCAGCCGGGGGCCTCGCCGGCCGGCCCGTGCTACTCCTGGGGCTGGGGCCGGTCGGCCGCGCCGCCGGCCGCCGACTGGCGGCGCTCGGCGCGGACCTCTTCGCCGTCGATCCCGACGCCGCCGCCGTGGTGCGGGCAGCCGACGAGGGTCTCGTCTTCACTCAACTTGAGCTCGCCGACGGTCTCGCGCGCTGCGATCTCGTGTTCGACGCCACGCCGGCCGCCGACATCGTCACGGCGGCGGACCTGCAGCCGGGCACGATCGCCGCCGTCCCCGGCGTGCCGTCGGCGTTCGACGCCGGCGCGCGCAAGGCGCTCGACGTACGCCACATCCACGAGCCGCTGGCTGTCGGGGTGGCCGTGATGGCCGCACGGGCACTTGCCGGCGACTGACGACCGATGCGGACGGGGCCGCCGGGCAGGCATGCCCGGCGGCCCCGCCCCCGCTCTCGTCAGGCCGCATTCGCGGCGTCCTCGTCGTGTCAGGCCGTCTTCCGCCTATGGACGATGGGGCCGAGCATGAGCAGCACCGCGCCGACGCCGATCCACGTCAGCGTCGTGCCGTAGAGCTGGAGCTTGCTGCCGGCGCCTTCAGCGTCGGCCCTGGCGGCCTCGACCGAGGCGTCGGTGCTCTCGGTGTCCAGGGGCCAGCTCAGCACGATGCCCTCACGCGGGACGAAGCCCTCGTTCGAGGCCCACCTCTCGGGGTAGTCCTTCGTGGCCAGCATCGTGGTGCGGTCGACGGCGTAGTTGGTCACGACCTGCCGGAGCGGCACCCTGTGGCGACGCGGCTCCGACGAACGCTGCGCGACTCTACTCCGAACCATCCCTCCCGTGGCAACTTGCCACGCCGCAGCGTAGGTGTGCGCCCGGTCCGGGCGGCTCCGCCGCCTGTCGCCGGGCGCCCCCGCGCGCTATCATCTGTGATGGCGCGGGGGCTCGATCGAAAGGATCAGCGTGGGCTCTAAACCCACGCAGGCGGGTGTGACTCCCGCAGTCCCCGCCAGCCTGCCTCTCCGCTTTGTTCCCGGACGAGCCGCAGGCTGCGGCGGGTGGACGTCGCCGGACACTCGCGAGCTGGGAGGACCGCATGCACGAGGACCGCAAGGAGCGCGTCGATCGCGAGCTTGTCGAGCTGCTCAACGAGCTGCGCATCGTCCTCCCGGGGGTCCAGGTCCTGTTCGCCTTCCTCCTCACGCTGCCGTTCACGGGCCGCTTCGACATCCTGAGCGGCACCCAGCGCGACGTCTACTTCGCGGCCTTCCTTTGTACCGCGGCCGGCTCGGTCCTGCTCATGGCGCCGCTCGCCAACCACCGTCTGCGCTTCCGCGCCTTCGACAAGGAGCAGATGCTGCTGGGGTTCAACATCCTGGCCGTCGGCGGGAGCGTCTTTCTCGCCGCGGCCATCGGACTCTCGGTCTACCTGATCACCGACGTGCTGTATTCAGCGCCGCGAGCAGCTCTCGTTGCGGGACTCACCTTCGGATGGACGGTCTTCTTCTGGTACGCGGTGCCGCTCTGGCACCGCTGGCGAAGGGACCTCCCGGAGGCCTGAGGAAGGGGTGACGGACCGCGCTGAGGTCGCCTCAGCCGCTGGTCAGTCCTGGATGGCGAAGCGCAGCGGGATGCGCACCTCGTTCATGCGCGACCCGTCGGCCATCGATACCTCGTACACGACCAGCTTGCCCTTGCCGGTCAACATCGGCAAGCTGACGCGGGTGACGAAACCGCCACGCCCAGGAGCGCCCACGCGGGCGGTCACGGTCTTGTCGGCGACGACCTCGCCGGTGGTGTCGAGGACCTCGGCGACGAAGGTGGCTTCGAAGACCGAGGCGCTGCCACGTAGCGTGAGTCGAGGGTCGCTGATCACGTCGCCGACCGCCGGCGACTCGACGAAGATCGCCGGCAGCAGGTCCCGGTTGCCTGCCCGCGTCTGCGGCTTCTCGAGCAACAAGCCTTCGCCTCCCAGCGGCACGTCGGGCTCGCCGTCGATGAGGAAGCGGACCGAGCGGACCGTCGGGAACTGGGTGAGCGTGTAGACGACCTCGGCGACGCGGGCGCGGAGCGAAAGTGCTCCATCGCCAGCGGCGAATCGATCCCCCAGGTCCACCGTCGCGATCTTCGTCTCACTGTCGATCACGATACCGTGAAGGACCACGCCGTCAGGGATCGTCGTGCCCAACCCTGCGGCCCGCTCGCGCGTGTCCGGGCCCGCGAGGAGCACGTTCATGGCCGCCGTCGCAGGCGCGCCCGTCGCCGGCACGGCGCGGTGGGCGACGCCGAGGGTCTCGCCGCGCAGGAAGTAGAGCGAGACGGTCATGGTGGCGCCCGGCTCCCCGGTGGGCTCGACGGTCGGCGTGGCCGTGACGGTGACGGTCGCCGTCGGCGTCGACCCGCCGGCGCCGTCTCCGCCGCAGGCCGCCAGGCCGAAGGCCAGCACGACGACCGCGACGACGAGGGTGGCCAAGCTGAGCAGGGTGAGGGCGGGGCGCTTCATGAGATCCTCCCGGCTTGCGGCAGCACCGTCAGAGTTCGCGGGTGGGCGCGCCGCTCCTGCGCTCCGCGCAGATGCGGCGCGCCCACGAACCGCTATCATGGGCGGACGATGACCGGCTCACGCGACGCGGCCACGCCCGAGGGCATCGCGCCCCTGCTGGAGCAGGTCGGCGCCTTCATCGACGCACGTCTGCCGAACTGGCACACGCCCGGCGTGGTCGTCGCCCTTACCGATCGCGACCGCCTGCTCGGCGCCGTCTCCCGTGGCTGGGCCGACCTCCCCGGGCGGCGCCCGATGACGACGGCCGACCGCTTCCAGATCGGCTCGATCAGCAAGTCGTTCACGGCGATCCTGGCCCTCCAGGAGGTCGAGCGGGGGCGCCTCGACCTGCACGCCCCCGTCACCGACCACGTCCCGTGGTTCGCCGTCCGGTCTCGCTTCGCGCCCATCACGCTCCACCACCTGCTCACGCACACGTCTGGCCTCATCACGGGGACCGACGCGAGCCTCGACGCACGCCACGAGCTTTGGCTGTTGCGCGACACGGAGTGCGCGTACGCGCCGGGCGAGCGCTTCCTCTACTCGAACGACGGTTACAAGCTGGTCGGCATCGCGCTCGAGGCGGTCACGGGCCGACCGTTCCCACAGCTGCTCGCCGAGCGGCTCCTGAAGCCGCTGGGGATGACCGACAGCGACCCGATGATCACCCTCGCCACGAGAGCCTCGACGGCGACCCCGCACCAGCGCATGTACGACGACAGGCCGCGCCACGCCGGGCACCCGCTGGTGGCGAGCCCCTGGTACGAGGCCGCGAGCGCCGACGGCAGCATCGTGTCGACGGTCGCGGACATGTGCGCCTACGCGCGGTGGCTGCTGAACCGGGGCGAGGCCCCGGAAGGCCGGCTGCTGAGCGGCGACTCCTTCCGCCTGCTGACGGAGCGGCACGTCGAGGACCCGTCGGAGAAGGACTGGTACGGGTACGGGCTCGGCGTCTACGACGAGGACGACCGCACGCTCATCGGACACTCTGGCGGCATGGTGGGCTTCAGCTCGTTCCTGATGGTCGACCCTGAGGCGGGCCTGGGCGTCGTCGTCCTTATGAACGGCAACGAGGAGCGTGGTGACCTCGTCCGGTACGTGCTCGAGGCGGGGCGGGCGGTGGCGGAGGGCGAGGCCGTGCCCGCGCCGCCGCCGCCCGCCGACCCGGGCCTGCTGGGCGGTGCCGCGCAGGAGTACCAGGGCTCCTATCACCCGGCCGAGGTGACTGAGGGGGTGCGTGGGGTCGGGCCCTGCGGGGTGGACGTGCTCGCGCGCGACGGCCGCCTCCTTCTGCGGCACGGCGGCGAGGTCGTCACGCTGGAGCGCGCCGCCGCCGACGTCTTTCTCGTCCCGCACCCCGAACTCGACCGGTTCCACCTGCGCTTCTGGCGAGACGACGACGGGCGCGTCACTCACGTGACCCACGGAGGCGCCTGGTACGCCGGGCCCGCCTACGGCGGCCCGGCGGCCTTCCCGCCGGTCCCGGAAGCAGCCGCCATCTGCGGCCACTACCATTGCTGGAACGTCTGGATGGAGCACCTCCGCATCGTCGAGCGGAGGGGCAGCCTGTGGCTGATCGCGCCGTGGCTCGAAGAGCCAGCCGCCGAGCTGGAGCTGGTGCCGCTGGGCGACGGCTCGTTCCGCGTCGGCCGTGAGGAGTGGCGTCCGGACAGGCTGACGGTCGACACCGTCCTCGACGGAATCGCCACGAGGGCGGTCTACGACCTGCTGCCGTTCTACCGCGCCGCGACACCCTGACATGCCGACCGACCCGAACAAGGCGCGTTACTACCGCAAACAGGTGCCCCTCTTCCGCCTGGTCGACAAGATGAAGCTCTGGCCCTCGCGGCGCGGCATCCTGCACGGCGTGCGCGAGTTCGAGCCTCGCGGCTTGCACGCGATCGTCGTCACCCACTGCGGCAAGCGCATGGTCGTCCACGACTCGAAGACCAGCCGTTCGGCCCGCTGGCTGCGCAACAAGTGGTTCGTCGAGGCGTGCCCGCAGTGCCGGATCCCCGAGTGGAAGCTGCAGAAGTACGCGGCGACGCGCTTTCGGCGCGACTACGGGTCGTACCTCAAGGACGAGGAGCGGCCGGGCGGCTGAGGCCCGGGGGTCCGCTCAGAAGCTCTCCCGGCCCTCGACAACGTCCTCGCCGTTTGGCCCGCAGACTCCCCAGTGCTTCACGGTGACGACCTTCCACGCATCGCCGGTGTCACGCAGCGTGTACTCGTAGATGTCGGCGCCGTTGTCCCGTCCCCAGCGGAGGGCGACGATGCGCTGCCGGTCCGCGTCCATCCTGCCGACCTGGTGGGCGCGCCGCACGCCGGCGCGCACGATCACCGCGCCGCGCAGCGTCTGGCGAACGAAGTCGAACCAGACGACCTCGCCGGCCCACTTCGTCACGACCCATGGCCGGTTCTCCGCCGCAGAGGACGCGAACGCCAGGACCGCCCCGCGCGCGTCGAACTCGGCCAGCGCGTCGCCGGTCGCGTAACGGGCGAGCCCGCTGCGCAGGTCATGGGCGAGCGAAGCCCGCCGGACGTCGCTCAGAGGAAGATGGATCGGCTCTGACGCCGGCCAGGCGACCTCGCGCGCCGTCTCGAAGCCGACCAGCGCCTCCTTGACGTCGGCCTCGACGTTCGCGTCGAGCGGCAGCCAGACGATGACCGCCACCGCGACCGCGACGACCACGAGACCGGCGATCGCGGGCCGCAGGACACGCCGCACGAGGCCGCCTCGTCCGGCCGGTGCTCCAGGGCCCGACGTGCTGTCGCCGACGTCGTCCACGCCTCAGAGCCCCGTCCCGTACTCGCCGGTCTCGGCGCCGTAGAAGAAGGGTCCTCCATCGGGAGCGGCCCGGTCGACCACCTTCCAGAAGTCGTCGCGCTCGCACGTCGTGTAGTCGAAGACGGGGCAGCTGGTCTGCTCCCGGCGGGTCACGTCGACGACCTCGTCCTGGTCCACGTCCCAGACGCCCACCTCACCCCACGACGCGACCGCGGCGCGGACGACGACTTCGCCGCGAAGCGTGCGGCGGCGCAGCCTGATGCCCTGCTGCGCGCTCTTGGTCGGCGGCATCCAGGTCCAAATTGCGAGCGCAACGAGCACTGCCGCGACGAGCATGAGGAGGAGGCGCGCCTGTCCGCGCACGGCCGTGCCTACAGGGCGCGCCAGGTCTCGGGCCGCAGCTGCGCGACCTCGGGCGCCCGGAGCACCTTGTCGAGCCGCGCGAGCATGGCCGCCTTCTCGTCCGGCAAGCGGCCTCCGACGGGCAGGTAGTTGGAGGCGTGGTTGGAGCGGAACAGGCAGTCGGTCACGTCGGTGTGGGCGACGATCTCGCGCAGCTCGCGCAACATCCCGACGGAGTCGGGCGGCACGATCTCGCCGTTCGCGACTCTGCGGTGCATGGCGGTGCCCGGCACGAGCATCAGCGTGAGGATCCCGATGAACTCGGGGTCGATGGCCGAGAGGGCCTCGCCCGTCGCCCGCCCGTGCTCCAGAGAGCGGGCGGTGCCGGCGAGGCCGAGGATCGCGGTCACGGAAAGCTTCATCCCGGCCGCCTTGGCCCGGCGGCAGCCCTCGATCTGCTCGGCCACCGTCATGCCCTTGTGGATGTCGGCCAGCGTCTGGTCGTCACCCGATTCGAGACCCAGGTACAAGAGGTCGAGGCCCTGCTCACGGAGCTGGCGGAGCTCGTCGATCTCCTTGCCGAGGAGGTTGTTCGCGTTCGCGTACGAGCTCACGCGCTCGAGGTTGGGCAGCTCCGCATGGAGGAGGTCGAGGATCTCCGTGAGGCGGCGAGTCGAGAGCGCCAGCGCGTCGCCGTCGGCGAGAAAGACGCGCTGCGCGCGCGCCTTGATTGCCGCCGGCAGCCCGGTCACGTCCTCCGTCACCTCGTCGGGAGGCCGCACCGCGAACGGTTTGTCGAGGTAGGTCCCGCAGAAGTCGCAGGTGTTGTTGGAGCACCCGTAGGTCACCTGCAGGATGAGGCTTGTCGCTTCGCTCGGGGGACGGATGACCGCGCCGTGGTACCGCATTGCCCGAGTGTAGCAGAGGGGTCGCGGCCGTCCCGCCCAGCCGCCGCCCGCGAACGCCCGTCGCCGGTCCACTTTCTTGACAGTCATCCAATCGGATGAAACCCTTTGTCGTGCTGAACGTAGGCGAGGGCGGGCGCGGCTGATATGCTCCCTTGAGTCGCACGACGCGTGGGTGCAACGGCCGCGAACGACGTTGGGAGGAGTGCAGGGCCATGGCGAACGCAGAGCTCTACCAGGAAGCCAGCGAGGCGATCGTGGGCGCCGACCGCGCCGTCGCCGAGGACGTCGCCAAGCGCGCCCTCGCCGCCGGCCTCGCCCCCGGCGACATCATGCAGAACGGCTTCGTCAAGGGCATCCAGGAGGTCGGCGAGCTCTTCGAGAGCGGCGAGATGTTCCTCCCCGAGCTGATGATGGCCGCCGACGCCATGGCCGGGGCGACCGAGGTCACCAACGCCGCCCTGGGGAGCGGCGCCGCCACGACCAAGGGGCGCGTCGTGATCGGCACCGTGCAGGGCGACGTGCACGACATCGGCAAGGCGATCGTCATCGCCTACCTCAAGGCCAACGGCTACGAGGTCACCGACCTCGGCCGCGACGTGCCCGCCGGCACCTTCATCAGCAAGGCCAAGGAGAACAACGCCGACGTCATCGGCATGAGCGCCCTGCTCACGACGACGATGGAGGAGCAGAAGAAGGTCATCAAGGTCATCAAGGACGAGGGCCTCTCCTTCAAGACCGTGGTCGGCGGCGCCCCCGCCACCCAGCGCTGGGCCGACCAGATAGGCGCCGACGCCTACGCCGAGGACGCCAGCGACGGCGTCAAGAAGATCGACGCGCTGCTGGG
>Ga0315281_10014904_pt1 | contig 10448 bp, 6 predicted proteins | sample YL17G07_0_MG_FD_204540 | JGI IMG/M metagenome (GOLD analysis project Ga0315281, IMG submission 204540) | Sediment microbial communities from Yellowstone Lake, YNP, Wyoming, USA - YL17G07_0 | ecosystem: Environmental > Aquatic > Freshwater > Lake > Sediment | place: USA: Wyoming | collected...
TGTTTGGTGGCGGTGTCTTCGCTGGCGACAGCTGGATGGTTTGGGCCAACCTCTGAAGAAATTGATAAGATGACCGAGGAAGAGATATATACGCTGGAATCAAAGCGTGACTACGGCCCTACGGAATCTTGGTCCATTGCGGAGGGCGCACGGTACGCACAAATTTACGCATACATTGCAAAAAGATCGGCGATTAGCGATGTAAGTAATGGCGTTGAAACGCGCAAATACGGCGATAGTGGGGGCGCTTCATCAGCCGTTGCAGATAGTGGGGGTGCGGTTGTAGTGGGTTCCGCGCTTGACTTGGTATCTGGGAGGCTTGGGTGGGGGATGAATAATTCGGTTGGGTTGAATGGTGGAATGCTTGCTTTGGGCCTAGTCGGGGTCATGCTAGGAAGCGGAGACAAGGCGTTAGATTTGAAGGAAGAATATCGCGCTATTACTATTCCAGGTTATGGAAAAATCCGCATCGTAAATTTTGATGAATCAAGTGGTGCCGTCGGTGATCACATTGCACCATCTATCTTGCGAGCGTTTTACGCGGGGCGCCAGTTGATGGGGGAGTTGCTATCTGCTTACAACTGCAAGCGGTTGGTGGGCAGCCAAGTTTCAACGACGGCTGCTGGGCATGAACGTGATTTGCATCAACGCACTTATGGGTGCGTTGATGGCGTAATATCCCAAGTGCGAGTACATGCGCAGATAATCGGGAGTAAAAATAGTTTAGCCAAAGAACCAGGAATGCTCGGAAAGGTGTTTTCCACTGTGGAAATTATAACGAAAGACACGCCCGGAATAATGGCACAAATCCGCGACAAAATCCCCGAAGGCTGGTATGCCGTCTATCCTTCAGAAAAAGACGGTAAAAAGGCGGTCATGGTTGTCACCAAAGACCGCGAGATGGCATTCGATCCGCCCCCCGATCCATTCATCTCCATAGCAGTCGGCGGTTCAGTAATCCCCTGAATCCTGGCACTAGCCAGGGCTCTGTGCGCCTCATCTGCAACCAATCTGTTGCGCGCCTACAAATATTTGAGGAAGCCCCCGCTTTTTAGCAAGAAAGTGGGTGCATCTTTGCTTTTTGTTTGTGTATAATTGGCGTATCTTCTTTCAGTTGATATTAAGGGGCGCAGATGAGTACCGAAAAGCAACCGCCAGAATCTGATCAATCTACCGAATCCCCCGCAGAGTCAGCCACGCCGGCGACGCCTGCCAAGCCCGCCCAGAAGCTCAGCGAAACGACTAAGAAGCCTAGTTCCATTGGCTATCTCGATATCTTCCTTGTCAGCATCATCATGTCAACGCTGACCGCTGTAGGGATGTACGGATTTTTCAAATACCGCGGCGGATCTGGCGCACCGCAAATCCTGGTTGCTGACGGTCGGCAAATCATGGAAAGCAAAATATACGAGATCACCACATTAATTGGTTCTGACCCGAAAAAGGCCAAAACCGAAATGGATGAATTCAGTAAGAAACTGGATCTAACGTTGAACCGCTATAGCGATAACGGCGTGCTCATCATCAATAACGCAGCGCTCATGTCTATCCCTAAAGGGACTGACATTACCAAAGAACTCGCCACGGAAATGGGCGTAAAGCTGATCGAAGGACATGTCCCGATAGCCGACTGGTCAAAGAAGGGTGGTGACCAAAGTTCACAATCCGCGCCGTCCCAATCGGTTGCGCCCAAATCAAGCCAAGGTGCCCAGTAGTGATCATTGTGGACAGCATCCGAAATTGGTTTGCCGCCAACCCGGATAAAAAAATGTTCCTGTGGTATGCGCTGGCTTTCGCAGCGGCGGTCCAGCTCGTTGCTTATTTGGCTTTGCCTGAACTGACGGCGCATTACAAAATCGGTTTCGACGGCCAGAAACAACGCTGCCTTCCCTGGATGATTTATATAACCAAAATTGGCGATAAGTCGCATCTGGTTCGTGGTGAGATCGTCCAGTTCCGCGCAGCGGGTATTGGCTTTGGTTTAGATGGAAAAAACTTCATTAAATTTATTGCGGGCGTTCCCGGTGACACGCTTACGGTGAAGGATCGTAGTGCATATGTGAACGGGGAGTATTGGGGGGGATTATGGCTGCTGAGAGCACTGAATAAATCAGCAACGGCTTATGATCGCGTGATTGTTGTGCCCCCCGGTTATTACCTTGCAATGTCGGTTGGAATGGCTTCTTACGATGGGCGCTATTGGGGTTTGATCCGTGATGACCAGATCATTGGCCGAAGTGCCCCTATCATTTAGCCAGTTCTGTGCACGCACAGCGTCAGCCGCATTGATTGCGGCTATGTTGGTTTTTGCACATAGCGTTTTAGCTGAAGAGGGTGTGGACGACCAGGATTATCAGTTTATCGATGGGGTGGCCAAGCAGTTTGATAGCCTACTCAAACAACAATCCGGCAAGCCTGTCGATGCCTGGTTGCTGCAAAGCGATAACCCAGAGGCTGCCAAGGCTCATGAAGAGGGCCTTAAATATGGCGAGCAGTTGCGCAAGGAAACCAACGAAGCGGTAGCGAAGGAAACTGGCATCAAAGGCTTCAGCAACGTGCCGGCCTCAAACCGCGAGGCGGTGTTTGGGCAGGGCGGCATCAAAACCTTGGTGTTTTTCTCATTCTCAATGCCTGAAGGCGTAGCTTCGGCGCTGCTCAAGCAGGGCAACGAGAGAGATGATGTGATTTTTGTGCTGCGCGGATGGGAAAAGGAAAAGGGGATTGCTAAGATCGCAGCCAAAATCGCACGCGTTTTCCCCGAGCAGAAAGACCTGAAGAAGCTCAACATCATCGTGGACCCGATGCTGTACCGGACATATGGAGTAACCGAAGTGCCGCAGTTCATCAGCAAGCGGCAAGACGATGGGCTGTGGTACCGGATCAAAGGGGATGTCTCAATCTCGATTGCCGAACACTACGTTGACTCGGGGCAGGGGGGCAAGCACCGTCCTCCTTACGGCAATCTCTGGAAAATTGGAGAGCCTGACATGCTGGAGGTGATCCAGCAGCGGATTGAGGAAACGGACTGGGAAAAGATTTCGGGCGAGGCCTGGAAGCGCGCGCAGAAGAAAGCCATTGGCGAGGATCTGCCCCACACTACCAAGGACAGCACTTACTGGGTTGACCCTTCCATCACGGTGCAGGAAGACATCCGGCTGGAAGATGGGCGCCTCGTGGCGGCGAAAGGGACGGTAGTGAATCCATTGGATAACGCGCCTACCAAAGAGACCTACATCATTTTTGATGGGGAGAGCAAAAGCCAGATTCTGCAGGCCAAAGCCTGGTTGGAGGAGTACAAGAAGAAATCTGACGTTGTCCTGATGGCGACTCGCTTTAAACCGCTGGAACAGGATAACCCGAGCCACATCTGGAAGCAGCTTAACCAGATGGTGTTCCCTCTCAGCAAGATCATTGTGGACAGGTTGCAGATCAAGGCAACGCCAGCATTGGTGGTTCAAGACGGCAAATACCTCAAGGTTTTTAACAAGTACCTACCGTTAGGAGAATAAGGATAAATGGCAAACGAAACGAACGATCAAGGTCAATCTGCATCGGCGGCAGGATACAGCGAAACTAATACATTGCTACAAAATGTAATCACTGAGCAGCGCAAAATTACCGATGACTTGCTTAAAGAACGGAAAAGCGATCGCAAATGGTCGTGGATCAAGCGCTGGGGTCTCATCATCTCGTTTGCCTTCGCGCTCGTAACCAGCGTGTATGGATGGCTGCAGGCGAATGGCTGGAAAATGCCGACACCTAAAAACTCGGTTGCGGTCGTGGATATCAAGGGGCCAATCGGGCCAGGGTTTTCTGAAAAGGTTAACGATGCGCTGACAAAGGCCTTCGAAGACACAAAAATCAAGGCCATCGAATTACGCATCGATTCTCCTGGCGGGAGCCCGGTTGAGGCCGAGCAGGTGTACACCGAACTGGAAGCGCTGCGCAAAAAGCATCCTAAGCAAGTGATTGCAGTGGTTAGTGGCATGGCGGCCAGCGCGGCATACATGATTGCGATTCACGCCGATCGCATTGTATCTAACCAATACGGTATGACGGGATCGATCGGGGCAATTATCACCACCTGGAACTGGTCTGTTCCTATGGATAAGGTGGGTGTGATTAACCGGACCTTTGCCAGTGGTCCGTTGAAAGACATGCTGAATCCCTATCGTGCCCCTAACCAAATCGAGGCTGCGAAAGCTAACTCAATCGTTGCCGCAACAGCAAAGCTGTTCCGTGAGGATGTCGCCAAACAGCGTGGCAAAAAACTCAAGAAAGACATCATGGATCTAGCAACAGGTGAAGTGTGGACCGCTCCTGAGGCGAAGGAGCTTGGTTTGATCGATAGCATTGGAACCGTTGAAGGAGTGGCGCGTGAGTTGGGCGATCTCAAGATAGTTGAATTTGGACCTGATGAAAAACCAGGAATCAGCCGGTTCTTTAAAACCGCAGTGCAGGACTTCATGCGCGAAACAATGGTTGGGTTCAACACCCAGCAGCAAGGTTTTGAATTGAGGTAGCCTTGAACGCGCCCCGTCCTATCTTTGTAGCCATTTTTGCCTTCGGCTTACTGCTGGCCGGTGGCGCTCGGGCGGATGACACAATTTCGTCTGCCATGTCGACCGTGGACAAGATTATGTGTCCAGACCAAGCGTTCTACAAGAAGATGTTCCAGGGCGTTTGTTGGCAACGGTTATTCCCGGTAAAGCTGATGGGAACCACCATGCGTTTTGGCATGGACCCGAAGTATGCGTACGAGCCGGCCGGTGCAGCGCAAAGCTTCACTTGTGAGTGCGGGGGAAATCTCAAAAAAGGCCAATTGCCTACCATTGGCGTCGTGGCCGGTTTGTGGATGCCTACCCATCTGCACGAAGCGGTACGTCAGCCTTATTGCATGCCGGCAATGGGCGGAGTGCGCCTGCCTATGCCTAGTTTAGGTCTGGGCACAAACTACGGTGGAAACGTCGGGGCCACGGACGAAACCAAAGATACCGAACACGGGTTCTATTGGGCTCATGACTACATCTTTCCGCCGCTAGCCATTATGAGTTTGCTGGACCAGCCGCGCTGCAATCCAGACGGCTTTACTGATTTCGATATTTTTCAGATGGCAGAGTGGTTTCCGTTCTGGTTTAAACCAACGCTCGGGCAAATTATTTCGCCCGAAGCTGCATTGTTTGCCAACCCTGTCGCCATGGCAGCAGAGCCCCTTGATGTGGTGATGAACTTCTTGCATCCCTTGCCCGCCGCGAGCGACAAGTTGTTCTGGGTCCATGGCGCGCAGGGAGGAATGTACCCGATCTCCGGATACTCGGCGTTCAATGGGTCGCCAATCCGGACAGCATCACAAATGACCAGCCGATTTATGTTTTTGTTGGCACGCCTACCCACCACGGATGGATTGGGTTTGGTTAAACGAACCATGGGGGATGATGCGTTGTGCGAAGCACAGCCCGCGCCTTTGCTCACCAAGTCTAATTATGAAATGCAGACCTGGGGGCCGGTAACTGAGTCCGCGGGTAATGCGGCAGCGATGGTTACCGCCAGTACTTCAACAGATACGGTCACTGAAGTCGACCCGACCAAACTCCAGGATGGACGGTGTACTCATAATCTGGGAGAGACCACTCTGAAATGGGGTGAATGGAGAGTGAGGCCAGCCACTGGCGAAGACTTTTCTTTCATACGCTGGCAATGGGTCGATTGCTGCATCGGGATGTTCTAGCGCAAGCCATGTACGCCGACGACGACATATCACAAATCAGCGCGCCCGTTCCAATATGGAAGCGCGTTCTGGTTCGGTATCTGATCGCTTACCAGATATTTATGCCGGCCATTTATGCCGGAACCTCTGTGATTGCCGCAGTGGGTTGGCCGTCTGGTGCAGTGGCGGCACCCCCTGAAGGAGCGGATGACGGCCAGAGTGACGGCCTGGGCTTTCTGAATAGCTATAACGCCCCAAGTGTGGATACCAACAACCCAACAGCGGGCGGCGGGTCAACAGAAACCAACATTAACCTCAACGAGATCCTCCCTGGGTTCGGTGCCGTCGACGTTTTTCTGATGGGGTCGGGTTTCCTGAGTAGCCCGGCAACATTGACCGGGAAAGGGATTACCTCTTACAACAACATTAACGAAAAGGGATGCCCAGTCACCACGCCGGTTGTGGAGCAAACGGCGTGGCCAGTGCTTAAGGTCAAGGCGTATCAGCGGTGGATTACGCTGGATACCACCACCGGCACACAAACCGTCAGTGACACACAGGTCAGTTACTCTCAATACGTCAGCGCCAAATTCCCAACGCTTGGCAAGGCAACACAAATCAAGGAGGTCGTTGTCACGCCGGCGGTGCCTAACGTGTCTAACGGCTTGGTGCTCAAGTACGAATTGCAGCCTTTTGCGCGACCTTCGGATGGCACATACATCACCTACAACCATGTCGACGCTCAGGATCCTTCCGGTACACAAATTCTGGATTACGGATCGCTGCAAAATGGGTTCACTACCAATGGTATGGTTTATGTGGGAATGGAGGGTGTTGTCTATGCCGACCTAGTTCGAATCGATCGCACCTTTACCGCGCCCGGTGGGTCAGGGGCTTGCCCACTAGACCCCCCAAGCTGCTCTTCGTTCGGGATGTTGAATATCTGTCCGGGTTCCAAAGGGCAGTATATTTTATCGGGTACACCAAACATCTTCACCAGCCGCTTGCAAAGCGTGCCAGGCGCAGCGCAAATCATGCGCGAGATATACAACAACCCCAGCATGGCGGCCATGACCGCAGAAGCCACTGCGACGGCAGGACAGTCGACCCATTTGGTGGATGGATCCGATCCGGTTTTCTCGGAAGTGTTTAGCGGGTGTACAACGTCTACTACCACCACCTCAACAATGGTGCCATACCACACGCCCGTGACGTTTACTTGCCAGAAATGGCCTACCGGGCTAACCGGGCAACAGTGCGAAGTTCAACGGGATATGCATTTGGCAGCGCCGGTGACAATGCCGACACTTTCGGTTGCGGCCTATGCAAGATACACAGTGACTATCTGCGATTTTTACTTTTTTGGCTGCGTTATTTCGCACGATGAGTACCATAACGATCCCGTTTCGGTCAGTGCCTGCCAGACCACAAACATGGATCTGACTGCGGCGCCAGGACCTACTACGGTGGGCATTGGCGGTAATAATGTGCTGGATATTTATTATTTCAGCGGACCCACCAATGCCCTGCCAGGCGACATTCACAATATTTCGAACATCACGTCTGTCAGTACCACGACGGTTGGGACGACTCCGCAATGGACGTCGAGCTTCAGTTGGTGCATGAATGGGCAATCCGCTACCGTTGGCACGGACTGGTGGAGCGTCACTTCCAATACCTGGAAGAACATCAGCGGTGATTGTGCAGCGTACGAAAAAATTGTTGCTGACGGGGTGTGTGGGGGCGGCCTGACATGCACCGATGACGAAAGCACACTTGGCACCAATGTTGACGGCTTAAATTTCCCGCCAACAGCAGTGCAGAGTGCATATGCTGGGTACAACGATGTGCTGGCCGCCTGGTCACCGGCGCGTACAAGTCCCAAGAAGTGCTGGAAGTGGGACGGTGGACCACTGAGTTGTGATTTGTCCTGTAGTTTCGATGCCACGGGGGTGATGCAGTGTCTTCCTCCAGCCAGTATTTGCGACACCACTGTAACCGATCCGACAACTGGTGTGGCCACTGGGGGGTACAAAACCAATTGTTGTTCGACGTACCCCGTCATAGGGCCATCCGTTGACACTAGCGCACCCCTTCCGACCAACCCCAAATGCACCTTCGTTCGTGAGGAATGCAACACGAGCATGGTAGGGACCTCTTCGGGCACCTGCTACAACTACACCGATGTTTACGATTGTGGTGAAACCACCATGATTGCCGGGCCGCCTGGCCCGGCTACGACCACTGAAGTATGTGGGAACACGCCGATCAGGTGCATGGGGTCGGAGTGCCACAATGTGCCGGAAGAAGCGTCGGTCAGCTTTACCAAGGTGGCTGCGGCCACTTCCATGTTGAACAGCATGGGGGCGGACATGGTGTGCGCCGAAACGGGTTCGGTGCCGGATCCAAAATTGCCACCGCCGGCACCGGGGACGTGTACCCCAACGGTTTTCCAGGGTAAGGTTTCGATGTGCAAGAAGCCTGCGCTGTCTTCCGTTGGGTTGGCGCCGGATTGCTGCGACGAATCATACCGTGCCGCAGCCAACATGACGGCCGCACAGGTAATGGGGTACGTCAAAATGTCGTACTACGTTTACAAAATTAGCACGAATGTTGAATTTGCAGAGGCATTGTCTGGTGCCGGCGGGATAAGCAAAGGTTACATTGATGCATGGAAAACTGCGAAGACCGGTGTCGACAGTGTTGTCAGTGCAACTCAGCAGGCATTTACCGATGCTTTCAACTCTGTAGCTAGGCGCGTTGGAAATGAGGTTGTTGATCAGGCATCCACAAATACAGCTTCGCAAGCGTTTTCGTCAACCTACAATGCGTTGGCGGCAAATATCCAGCAAGGCTTATACGATATTGTTTACAGCATTGACCCAACTATCGCTAACTCATTGTTTGCTAGTACCTCTAGTGGCGTGCTTTCTGGAAGCACCGCTGGTACGGATATGGTATTAAACACGAGTTCAGGATCCTTGGCAGGCGGCGCAGCCGCTATCCTCAATTGGATATACATCGCCTATATGATTTACCAGATTCTTAAAATCATTGGTTACATGCTCTACAAGTGCAGCAACGACGAAATGCAGTTGGGGGTAAACCGTCGGCTAGGTAACTGCCATCTGATGGGCCAGTCATGCACAGAATGGTATGCCATTGGCGGTGCCAAGCTGAGCTGCTCGGTGGAGTCGGATGTCTACTGCTGCTACAAAGCCGTCCTACCCCGCATCATCATGGAGCAAGCGAGGGGGCCGGGGCAATTAAACAACTACGGAACCGCAGATAGTCCCAATTGTGGGGGGTTGTCGCCAACCGAATTGCAGAACGTCGACTGGGCCAAGATCGATCTGACGGAATGGGAAACAACGTTGATGGCAACCGGGATTATCGCGACCAGCGAGGCAAAATCCCAAGTGATGAACGCCGCCGGCGAAAAGACTAAATTTGTAACGGGCGGTGCGGGTCCAATAGGACCAGATGGTGCCATCAATCCTGGGCAGCAAGTCGTCAAACAAATTGGGGCCCAAACAACCACTATCTCGTCAACCGCAAATACAGTCGGCGATACACAACCGGTTTGTTATGACTCGACCCAACCAGCCGCGATGGCGTGGTACCAGGGTAATACTACTGGCGGGGATGTGATTTCGGTAAGAACAGGAACCGCATCAATGGTGAGTTGCGGCGTAGGGTGCACGGAGATTACGGTAGGAACAGCCAGCCCATCACAATTCGCTGCCGGGGGAACTTGTACGGCTTTTGAACAGCCCACCATTTTGAACGTCAATCTGCCCCTGGTGATCAACTCCGTCACGGTGACGGAGGCCGGGTTTGCTGATTACATGGATCTGCAGATTGATAACGCGTCAGTATGGGGTGGACCATATGGGGTGGGGGTTTTCCCACCAACGCTGGGATCTTACCCCTGTAATCTCGGCGCCATGACAACACAATACCCAGGGACCGATGTCACCAGCAGCTTCAAACAATCAGGGCCTTTGAATGTAAACCCACGAGTGGCTGCTCAGGTCTCCGCCGGCGGCTACGCCAAGTTTAAAGTTCTGTGGACACCTGCCACTCAAACATCGACCAGTGCGGCCTGTTATGGGCCTGGCTCAGTTAACCCGACAACACCGCTGCCATGAGGCGCTTCTTATGAAAAAACTGCTCGCAACAATTTTATGTTTCTTGATCATGGTGCCTTCGTTTGCTGAAGACAAAGGGCGTTGGATCGATGGAAAAGGCGAAGGGTACTTCTGGTACAAGGACCCGGTTGACCCGCCTAAACCAAAGAAGAAAGAACCGCCTAAACCACCGGAAGAGGCCAAGAAAGAGGAGCCAAAAAAGGAGGCGCCACCCGTTGTTGCTGAGCCACCCAAGCCGAAGATATTTTCTGTGGAATGGGTGAATGCGAACCTCATAAAACTGATGAACAACGCAGTCGATAATCCTACCCAGGAAAACGTGGCGGCATACTTGTACGCGCAGCGGGTGATGTTCGATAAGGCAGATCGGTTTTCGACCATGGTGGAGCGGGTGGCAAAAACTGACCCTATCTTGGATGAGAATAATCGGTTTCCGGTGGCATCGGCATTTAGGGCTGCGATGTTGCGTCGGCAGTCTGATGCGAAGGATTCGGTTATCAAATATCTTTCTACTGTTTCAGGATTGTTTTATTTCTTCGATTCGACGTGCTCTTACTGCCAAATGGAGGTGTCAGTTCTTGAATCAGTGG
>Ga0315281_10014905_pt1 | contig 10448 bp, 9 predicted proteins | sample YL17G07_0_MG_FD_204540 | JGI IMG/M metagenome (GOLD analysis project Ga0315281, IMG submission 204540) | Sediment microbial communities from Yellowstone Lake, YNP, Wyoming, USA - YL17G07_0 | ecosystem: Environmental > Aquatic > Freshwater > Lake > Sediment | place: USA: Wyoming | collected...
CATCCAGACCGTCGCGGCGGTCCTGCTGATGGTGGATCCACGGGATCTCGGCCTCGTGGCCCAGGTGCGCTCGCCCCACCAGGAGGCTCCCACGATCTACCTGTACGAGGCCGTGCCGGGTGGCGTCGGACTCTCGGAGCGACTCTGGGCGCGCCACGACGAGCTCATCTCGGGCGCCGCCGATCTCGTGACCGAATGCCCGTGCGAGAGCGGCTGCCCGGCCTGCACAGGACCGCGCCTTGATCCGGCCGTCGATGCCAAGGCCCTGGCGATGCGCCTCCTTCGAGCGCTCGGCGCCGACGGCGCCGTCGCGAACCAGCCGCCGGCAGCGGTGGCCTGAGCGCAACCGTGACCATTGCCCTCGAGCGGCGACTCGCCAACTACCGAGCCGGTGTCCGTCACGCGGGTCCGGAGGCCGGGCAGCGTCCGGCCGAGCGGTCCCGCGCCGTTGCGATCGGCGCCGAACGTCTCGCGGCAGAGCTGGACGGCGAGCTGGTCCGCACCCCGACGGGGACGTACGTGCGCGTCGAGCGGCCCTCCGCGCTGATCGAGATAGATCGGGCGCGGCTGGCGCGCCTCCCCGGCCAGCCGGCGGCCGACGTCCCGCTCCTCTGCCTCGATACCGAGACGACGGGGCTCGCGACGGCGTCGGGAACGCTTGCATTCCTCGTCGGGCTCGGTTGGTGGGAGGGCGCCCGCTTCCGTCAGGTCCAGCTCCTGCTGCCGGATCATGCGGACGAACCGGCGCTGCTCGCGGAGCTCCGTCGCCATGTGCCGGCGGACGGCTGGCTCGTGACCTACAACGGTCGAGGCTTCGACTGGCCCCTCCTCGAGGCACGCTACCGGATGGCGCGCAGCGGTCCACCGGCCCTTCGCGGCCACCTCGATCTGCTGCCCCTCGTCCGCCGGCTCTTCCGTCACCGGATGCCGGACGCCCGGCTCCAGACCGCGGAGGCGGAGCTCCTGGGCCTCCGGCGCCACGATGACGTCCCCGGCTGGGAGATCCCGGCTCGCTACCTGCAGTTCCTGCGGGACGGGGATCCCGCTCGACTCCTCGGGATCGTCCGCCACAACGAGGAGGACGTGCGCTCGCTCGGGCGGATTCTCGCCCACCTCGATGCCACGCTCGCGGACCCCGAGGCGCGAAGGAACGCGCCGGCGGGCGATCTCGCCGGACTCGCCCGGTCGCTCACGGCCCATGGCCGCTACGAGGAGGCGCTCGACTGCGTCGAGATGGCGCTGGCCGGACCCCGGAGTTCGCCGTCATCGGAACCGCCCGCCACGCCGGGGGAGGACGAACCCAGGCGCGTTCGTGAAGACCAGGATCCATGGTGGTCCCCACGCCGGCGGCCCGACTTCGGCGGCCGGAGTACCCCCGATCTCGCGTTGACGGCCTGGCGCGCGGCGACACCCGAACGCCTCGATGCGCCTTGGACCTCGGAGCGGCTCGGGGCGGATCGTGCCCGGCTGCTGCGCCGCCTCGGGCGGCACCTGGAGGCAGAGGACGCCTGGTTCGAGCTTGCCGATCGGGGCGGGGTGCTCGGAGCACTCGCCTGGGTCGAGATCGCCAAGCTCCGCGAGCACTCGCGGCGTGATCCCGAGGCGGCGATGGCTGCGACGCAGGCTGCGCTCCGCTTCGTCGAACGCTCCCGGTTCCTCGGCCACCCGAGACCGGGGCTCGAGCGGGATCTCACGCGTCGTTCGGCGCGACTTCGACGGCGGATCAGTCGCCGGTCCGCGGCCTCAGCGAGGTCCTGAGGCGAGCCGCCACCGCGGCGCTGGAAGGAACACCGGCGAGGCCGGGCGCCTCGACCGAGAGCGAGGCGACCGCGGCGGCAAGCCGGAGGTCCGCGCCACGCCTGCCCGCCCCGCCCCACGGGTGCCCGAGGCGTGCCGCTGCGAGCGCGGCGAGGAAGACATCGCCGGCGCCTGTCGGGTCCACGACGCGCTCCGCCGCGATCGCCGGGTAGCGGCGAAGGTGGGTCGCTCCGGCGGCGTCACGGGCCACCACGAGCCCGCCGTCCTCGCCGTCGGTGAGGACGAGGGTGGCGGAAGGGCGCAGGAGCGCCGTCATCTCGCCGATCCCGATCTCCGGCGCGACGTCGAAGCGACTCACGACGACGAGATCCGCCCGCCGGGTGAACGCCGATGGCGCCGGCGGACGGCGCAGCACAACCAACCCGGGCGCGAGCGTGCGGAGGAGCCCCTGCCAGCCGAGACCGACGAACGCAGACGATCCGGGAAGGTCTGCCCAGGCGTCGGGGAGTTCACCGGCGACCGGGACGAGGAGCCAGGCGGATGCAGTTTCCCAGCCATCCGGGACACCGGCTGCGATGGCACTTCCCGGTCCCTCCGAGATCTGCACCCGTCCTTCCGGCCGCTCATGGTTCTCAAATACCGGGCCGGCCCCGAGGGGCACGAGCCGGAGGTCGGCGCCGGCGCCGCGCAGCCAGTCGAGCTCCTCTGCCCCCGCCGCCTCGGCGTCCACGCCGAGCAGGACGCGGGGGTGCATCCCGAGGCGCGCCAGGGTCAGCCCGGCATACGTCGCGGCACCGCCGAGCCGCCAGCCTCGGGGGTCCTCGGCGGTCAGGTCGCGCGATGCGGAACCGACGACGACCGGCCGGATCACGCGGCGGCCCGCCTATACTCCAGCCACCGGTCGCAGTCAGCGGCCACGGGACGAGGAGCGAAGCCGTGCATTTCTACGAGCTCCACGAAGGCGACGGCGACGTGTTCTTCGACTGCCTCCTTTTCCGCGAGGAGGAGATGGACGCGGACGAGTTCTTCGCGCTCGTGCAGTCGGTCAGGCGCCAGGTCCAGGGGGCGTACGAGACCGAGTCGATGATCGAGGCGATCGCCGAGGAGCTGGAGCGAGGCTACGGGTTCGTCTACGTCTCCGACGACCGGCTGACGGCCGCCGTCAACGTCTCGCGGATCGAGGAGGAAAACTTCCTCGCCGATCTGGGCGGCGAGGAAGTTGACGACGACGAGGAGGACCCCGAGTCGGTCGGCTACCGCTCCGTCCTCGCCGAGTTTGACCCGACCGAGATGAACCCGAACTAGCCCGCCGCCCCCGACCGGGATCGCGTCGGCTTCCCCGATCGCCTTCCGGCTCCCGCGTCGGGGTGTGTCCCGGCCACCGCCTCCGATCACCGGCTGAACAGGATCTCGAGGACGTCGCCGTCGTGAACCCGGTAGGTCCGGCCTTCCGAGCGCAGCCGGCCTGCCTTCCGGGCCTCGGCCATGGAACCCAGCTTCACGAGGTCCTCGTACGCGACCGTCTCCGCCCGGATGAAGCCGCGCGCCAGGTCCGAGTGGATCGCACCGGCGGCCTCCACGGCCGTGCTGCCGTCGGGGATCGGCCAGGCGCGGACCTCGTCCGGCCCCGCCGTGAGGAAGGAGATCAGGCCGAGGAGTCGGTACGAGAGACCGATGACCCGACCGAGCCCCGACTCGGGGATCCCGAGTTCCGCCATGAAGACGGCCGCTTCATCCGGTTCCAGCTCGCCGAGCTCCATCTCGATCTTCGCCGAAAGCGCGTCGACGATTGCCCGCTGGTGAGGGTAGGCCGCCCGGATCCCCTCGGTCGTCGCGCCGGCGTTGACGAGGTCTCCCTCACCGATGTTGAGCAGGATGAGGACCGGCTTCTCGGTCAGGAACCGGAAGCCCCGGATGGCCTTTGCGCTGTCGGCGTCGAGCGCGGCGTCGCGGATGGGTCGGCCGGCCTCCAGGCCGGTCTTGAGCCCGCGCAGGATGACTTCCTCGCGTTCGTTCGCCTCGCGCTCGGCGGGCGTTCCGTGCCGCCCCGAGGAGCCGAGGCGCTCCAGGCGGCGTTCCACGATCGCCAGGTCGGCCAGGATGAACTCGAGGTCCAGTTGTCCAAGATCGCGCGCGGGGTCGACGCTCCCGTCGGGATGTGGAAACGAGGCGTCCTCGAACGCCCGGATGACGTGCAGGAGCGCGTCCGAGTCGCGCAACCGGGCGAGGTGCTCGGCGGGGAGCTCCTCTGTGCCGACGCGACCCTCGCTTGATGCCGGCGGCGCCGGCAGGTCCACGTAGGTGACGTCGGCCTGGACGATCTTCTTCGGCTTGAAGATGGTGGCCAACCGATCGAGGCGGGCATCGGGAACCTTCACGACGCCGACGTTGAGGGTCAGTCCGCCGAACCCGCCGGTCTCGGCGTGTCCTCGGGTGAGGGTGTTGAAGACAGTGGTCTTGCCGCTGCCGGCGAGACCAACGATGGCGATCTGCATGGTCCGCGGATTGTGACGCAGGGATGGACGGAGGGTCAGAATCGGCCGGATCGGCCCCACCCGCGTCGGGTCACCCGAGGCCCATGGCGGCCCGGTGGGGTCCGGTCAGTACCCCGCGCCGGGGTCGACGATGTTGCGGAGCGGCTCCCCGGCGGCATAGCGGCGCAGGTTGTCGCAGAAGAGATCGACGCTCCGGTCGAGAACCCGCGCGGAGGACCAGGAGGTGTGCGGGGTCAGGATCACGTTGGGGAGATCCCAGAACGGTGACGTCGCCGGCAGCGGCTCTTCGCGGAAGGTGTCGAGGGCGGCGCCGCCGATCCGGTGTTCGCCAAGGGCCTCCAGGAGCGCCCGATCGTCGATCAGCCTGCCCCGCGCGATGTTGATGATCCAGGCGTCCCGGCGCATCGCCGCGAGCGCAGGCGCGTCGATCAGCCCGTCGGTCTCGGCGGTGAGCGGGACCGCCAGGACAACGACATCCGACGCCGCGAGCAGTTCGTACAGGCCGTCCGGGCCCAGGATCCGCTCCGGGGCGGGCGGAAACGGGAAGGCCTCGTCCCCGTCGTCGGCCAACGGCGACGCAGCGCCCGGGATGCCCGCGTCTCCCGTTTCGGGGTGTCGTCGCTGGGCGATGACGCGGGCCCCAAAGGCACCCGCGAGCGAGGCCACGGCACGACCGATCGAGCCATAGCCCACGATGCCGACGGTGAGATCCCTCAGCTCCACGCCCTCCAGCGGTTGCCACGTCCTCTCGCGCTGCAGCTCGAGGAGCTGGGGCAGGCGGCGGCTGATCGCAAGGATCAGCATCAGCACATGCTCGGCGATCGGCCGCGTGAAGACGCCGCGCGCATTCGTGACCACGACGCCGCGTTGTCGCGCCGCGGGGGTCAGCGCTCGCTCCACGCCCGATGTCGCCGAGTGGACCCAGCGCAGGTGCGGGGCCCGGGCGAGCAGCCGGTCGAACGCCTCCGACGAGAGCCAGCCGCGGAGGAGGACCTCGACCTCCTCGACCGGGCCGTCTGCCAGCCCCTCCACCGAGAGGTTGATGATCCGGGCACCGGGTGCGGCCAGGCGAATCTGTTCCAGATCCGCGGCCCGGATGCGGGCCGAGAGGATCGGGCTCACGGCGATCGCCAGCGGAACCCCGTTGGGCCCGCTCCCAGGTCCCGGGCCGCTCATGCTCCCGCCCCAGCCGACGCGGCGGCATCGGCCGCGGTCGTCCGGACCGTCCGGCTCGGGTCGCGCGCGGGGCCGGGCGCGCTGGCCACACCGTCGAGGACCCGTCGTATCCATCGATCCGGCGCATCGATCTCGTCGTACCTGGGGAGGGTCGCCGGCGACGTCCAGATCGCCCCGAGCGCCGTGCGGCCGCGCCGCTCTGCGACCGCCCGGACGAAGGCCTCTCCCTTCCGGTATTGCTCGAGCTTGAGGTCCATGCCGGTGAGGCGGAGGACGGCGCGCTCGAATGCGGTTCGCTGGGTTCGCCGCTCGTGGAAACGGCCCGAGATCCGCTCGATCCCCGGGACGAGACCGTGGCCGACCTCGTCCATCACGTAGTCGCTGAAGCCCTCGAGCAGGCTCATGACCGCCTGGGTCTCACGGAAGAGCGTCAACTGCTCATCGGTCATCAGGCGTTCGATCCAGTGCTCGCCGTTCGCCTCGCCCCGGAGCGTGCGGCCCAGCGCGCGGAGCGCGTCACGGCCCAGCGACGACGTCGCGCGACTGAACAGCGCCAGCTGCCGCTCGAGACGCTCCGCCAGATAGGGGCGGAGCCAGGGATGACCCTCGAACTCGAACGCATGGGTCGTCTCGTGCAGGGCGATCCACGTTCGGAACGGGCCGACCGGGACGTCGAGGCTGCGCGCCGTGGCCCGGATGTTCTCCTCGACGAAGAGGAGCTTCCCTTCCTCCGTTTCAGCCGAGAGCAGGGCGATGTCGTACTGGCCGAGGACGCGGGCGCCCATGAAGCCGAGGAGGAATCCGAGCTGCCGGCTCGTGACCCACCGATTCGCGATCACCATCGCCGAGGCCGTCAGATCATTGTTCGGCCGAACGACCTGCTCGAGCAGTTCGCCCTCGATCCGGGAGATCACGGCCCGGAAGCTCGTGACATTGGCGCTGACCCAGCCCGCCCGGTCGACGACCGTCGCCCGCTCGACGACGCCGGGGAGCGGTGTCCCGAGCGCCTCGGCCAGGTGCGGGACCACGAGCGCCATGGCATCCCGATAGGCGGCCTCGGCGGCCCGGAGCTCCACCGCGGAGAGGCGGCCCGGCAAACGCTGGACACGCCCGATGGCGACCCGCTCGACGTCGGCCCAATCCACGAGCCCCCGACGCGCCGACTGTTCCACCCGCCGGCCCAGCACGGTGGCGGCGATTCCGATCAGCGAGCCGAGGATGAGGCCGACCTGCCAGTTCCGGTCGGACGGGCGGACGTCGGACGGCGCGGGTCCCCGGGGACGGCGCAGTCGGCTGCCGCGCGACGCGGTCGGCCCACCGGCCGGCGATCCGTCCGCCGACGTGGGCGCGCCGCGCCGGATCCGCAGCCGGGTCATGTCGTGAGGAGCTTCGAAGGCTCGGGATCGCGGCCGGGCCAGGTCCGCCCGACCAGGGCCGGGACCTCTACTGCCGTCACGTCCGGGAAAGCATCGCCGAACATCCGCGACGCGATCGCCCGGAAGGCCTCGAGATCGCCCGTCGTCAACTGCTGATGGGTTGGCGCGACCGCGCGCTCGGTCGGTGCGGCGTGGCCCAGGTGCCCGGCGTCGGCGGCCGTCCCGCGGGTCGTGCCCGGGGCTTCAAGCCCGTTGATCGAGAGCAGTTCGGCCAACGCCGAGGCCGTCGCCGAGGCCGAGTCCACGATCGCGATTCGTTCCCCCGCGACGGCCGAGATCACGGCGCGCAGGAGCGGGTAGTGGGTGCACCCGAGCAGCAGCGTGTCAACCCGTGCCGAGGCGGGCAGCGGGAAGACGAACTCGCCGTCGGCGTCCCGCTCGCCAAGGAGCGGTGCGAGCGCCTCGGCAACGACGGCTTCCACGTCGGGGCCGTCCACCATCCCTGCCTCGACCATCGGGACGAGCGCCGGGGTCGCATGCTCGTAGACCTCGACCGCCGGGTTCTCGTCCTTGATCGCATTGAAGTAGGCGTGCGACCGGATCGTCGCGGGCGTGGCGATCACGCCGACGCGCCGATTGCGGGTGGTCAACGATGCGGTGACGGCCCCGGGCCGGATCACACCGAGCACCGGCAGGTCGTAACGGCGCCGAAGGTCCCCAAGCGCGACCGCCGTCGAGGTGTTGCAGGCCACCACGATCGCCTTCACGTCGCGCGCCACGAGGGCATCAATGGCTTCCGTGCTGAAGGCGCGTACCTCGTCGTCCGGCCGGGTGCCGTACGGCGCACGGGCATTGTCGCCGAGGTAGATCGTCGATTCGGAGGGCACGCGCCGGATGATCTCGCGGAGCACCGTCAGCCCGCCGACCCCCGAGTCGAAGACGCCGATCGGTCGTGGATCGGACATCGGGCCCTCAGCGGGCGCCGGCAGTGACCGCGGCGACGCCGAGGAGCGCGGCGGCCACGCGTTCGATGTCGTGGCTGACTCCGGCATCGGGGTTGGACAGCACGAACGGCACCCCCTGGTTGTTGGCCGGCACGACGATCTTGCCCTCGGACCGAACCTGGTGCTCGGGGACCCGCCCGAGCGCGCGGGCCAGGTCCGCGGGGTCGATTCCGGCCGTGGCGTCGGAGCGATTGACGAGGTACTCCACCTTCGTCGGCGGGTAGCCGATAACCCGGAACGTGTCGGCGAGTGCGATCGTGTTGTGGATCGTGGTCGAGTCATAGGTGACGATCTCGAGGATCGTGTCGGCCCGGTCCAGGATCCCCAGGTTGAACTCGTCGAGCATCATCGACATGTCGATGATCACGACGTCGTAGATCCGTCGCAGGAGCGAAACGATCTTCTCCGCGTCGCGGGCGGTGACCATCTCCGCCATCTCGACGCGGGGCGGGGCCAGCAGGATGTCGACACCCGACGGATCGCGCCAGACCACCTCGGCGAGGTCCGATTCGACCACCCGGTCGGTGGGCAGGTCGAGGATCGAGGGCGCATCGGCCGGGACCTGCAGGAGGGCGCGCAGGTCGGCGAACTGGACGCTGCCATCCACGAGAGCCGTGCGGCGCCCGATCCTGGCGATCGCGACCGCCAGGTTGAACGCGATGGTCGTCTTGCCGACCCCGCCCTTCGGGGCGAAGACGGCGACGACCTTCGACGCCCCGGGGCCGGCCTGCGCCTCGGCCTCCTTGTGGGCCTGGGTCACGCGGGTGATGAGGTCGTAGCCCGAGAACGGCATCATCAGGACGCCGTGGACGCCCCGAATCGGGTCGGGCTGGAGCGGCTGCTGCGGAACCGTCAGCAGGATCACAGGGGTCTTCAGGCCGCTTTCGCGCATCCTGGTCACGATCTGGTCTGCCTTGATGCGGCCCTGGAGCAGCGCGTCGATGATCACAACGTCGGGGCGCAGTTCCGGCACGAGCGCGAGTGCCTTGCCGCCGTCCGCGACGATGTCGACGAGCTTGACCTGACTCTGCGTCGTGAGGAGACCCCGCACGTACTGTGCGACCTGGGGTACGTCCTCGATCAGGAGCAGCCGGATCTGATCGCCTGTTGCCATTCCCGGAACGGTATCACGGGCCGCCCGGACGCCGGGCGACGAGGATCGCCCGACCGTCCCCGGCCGCGAGGGGTGCCAGGTCGTAGTCGCCGGCAAGCACCTCGACGACGAGCCCCGCGTCCTCGGCGTAGATCGCCAGCTCCTCCCCCGAGATCAGGTGAAGGACGTCCTCCCGGGTCCACCGGATCGGGGCCGAGCCCTGGAACCCCTCCTCGAAGATCGTGGTGAGAGTGACGCGTCGGGCGGCACCGTCAAGCCAGGCGGACGCGAACTTCGCGACATCGGACCCGGTCTCCGGATCACGGCGCAGCCATTCGAGCCCCAGGCGGCCGTCGAACCGGGTCAGGTCGTCGGCCAGCGGCTGCCAGGCGTCCACGACGGCGACACCACCCGGGGCAAGCAGCTCGCCAAGGATCGCGATCGCGCGCCGCTGGCGACGGGGCCCGCCGAGCAGCAGGATCGAGTTGAGGGCGAGGATGGCCAGTCGGAACCCACCGGCCCCGGGCACCGCGGTCGTGAAGAGATCGCCGCCGACGAAGGAGAGGCGGGCGGCCGTCGAGCGTTCTACGACGTCCGCCGCGGTGCGCGCCCGGGCGAGCATCGCCGGATCCAGGTCGATCCCGACGACGTCGTGACCCGCGGCCGCAATGGGGAGGGCTACGCGCCCGCTCCCCGCGCACAACTCGACCACGGGACCACCCGTCCGTTCGGCCAGCGCGAGGTAGAGGTCGAGGTCGCCGGGATCGACTGCGAGATCCAGGTCGTACAGGCGGGCGAGTGCGGCTCCAAGGTCAGGCACGGGCCGATCGCTCAACGTTCCCAGCGGACGCGCCGACCCGCCCGCCGCTTCAGCGCGAGCGCGGAGATGGCCTCGAGCGCCGTCCGGTTCGCGATCATCGCCGTCGACTCCGCCCAGTCGTACGGCGGCGACACCTCGACAATGTCCATCCCGGCCAGCTCGACCGCCCCGACGATCTGGCGGATGGCCCGCAACAGCTCGCGGGTCATCAACCCGCCGGGCTCCGGCGTGCCGGTCCCCGGGGCGAGGCCCGGATCGACGACGTCGATATCCACCGAGAGGTAGATGGCGTCCGGTCCGTCGAGCGCCTCGGCGATCGCGTCGGCGACGACGGCGTCGGCGCCGCGCTCCTCGATCTCGGTCATGAAGTGGACGCGCATCCCGTGGTCCTGCATCCAGGCGAGCGTCTCGGGCGGCGGCCAGTAGCCGCGGAGCCCCACCTGGACGAAGTTGCGACCCGCGATGGCGCCCGACTCGATGAGCCGGCGCATCGGCGAGCCGTGCCCGGCGAGCTGGCCCCAGCTGTCGGTGCCGGTATCGGCGTGAGCGTCGAAGTGGACCATCCCGACGCGGGAGGGCGCCCGGATCTCCGCGATCGCAGTCGCGCTCGGCCAGGTGATCGAGTGATCCCCACCGAGGACGATCGGGATCGCCCCGGTCCGGGCGACCTCGAGGACCTTGCGGTGGATCATCGCGTGGCCGCGCTCGGGCATCGCCGGGACGATG
>Ga0315281_10014906_pt1 | contig 10447 bp, 9 predicted proteins | sample YL17G07_0_MG_FD_204540 | JGI IMG/M metagenome (GOLD analysis project Ga0315281, IMG submission 204540) | Sediment microbial communities from Yellowstone Lake, YNP, Wyoming, USA - YL17G07_0 | ecosystem: Environmental > Aquatic > Freshwater > Lake > Sediment | place: USA: Wyoming | collected...
GGCCGAGCGACTCCGCCAGGGAGAAGTTGAGGTCGATGACGTGCCGCAGACCCGGAGGCGGCGCCACCGTGCGCGTGTAGCAGAGCCCGGAGAGCGCCTCGCGGCGCAGCTCACGCGCCAGGCCCACTCGCTCCGGGGCACCGGACAGCCATCCCCATACCGCCGACTTGTACAGCCCCTGGGGGTCGAGCGCGACCTCCGGCTCGAACTCGCGCAGGAGCCTGCGCGCCTCCGAGATCTCCCTGCGCGTGGACGCCGCGAACGGCGCGCGGCGCCAGCGCCGGGTCGCCACCGGTATCGCTCGCGTAACGCCGGGGTGGGCGCTGACCAGGGGAAGAAACGGCTCCTCGACCACCCAGGCGAGCTCGACCGGGCTTTCGCTGCGCGTCAGCGCGTCGGCGAGAGGCCAGGTGTGGACGATATCGCCGAGCGCCGACAGCCGGGTGAGCAGGACGCGCACCCCGGGATTCTAGTTGGTCGCGACCGCGTCCACCCGGCGAACCGCACGGCGCGCCTGCCCGAACCGCGCGCAATCCACCGCAGCTCACGGGGATAGCCCTACCCGTTGACTTTTTCATCATCGCCGCAAAGAGCAGGAAACACCGCGCCCAGACGGCTTTGCGAGGTTTTGTGAATGTAAGTACAAGCGCGACCGGTCAGCTCCCCCGCTGAGAAACTCAACAGTCCTGTCACGCCCCGTTTTGGCCTCTCCATCGTAAGTTGTTTATTCTTAACAACAAACCCGCAATCCAGAAAGCTGGCAAGGACCTTGCTCAAGCAGAGGGCGAGCGGAAGCACCGAACTTTCCGCCGGGAGGCAAAAATGACCGCGATTCTGGTGATCCTGACAATCCTGGTCTTCATCGGTGTGGACGCCGTGGTTATGGCGGTCCGGCGTCGTCACGCGCCGGCGCCCGTGATGGTGCCGATCACCCCGATGCTCGAGCCGCGCCCGCCGCAGGGGATCTTCCTCGACCCCCACCACAGCTGGGTCCGCATCACAGGCGACGGCACGCTCCGCGTCGGCATTGACGATTTCCTCGCCGAGGCGCTTGGCGATGTCGACGCTGTCGAGGCGCCGCCGCGGGGCGCACAGATCAAGCGTGGCGAGCCGCTGCTCAAGCTGCGGGTCAAGGGCAAGACGCTGGTGGTCCCGGCCCCCGCCTCGGGCGAGGTGGTGGCGGTGAACGACCACGTGGCCGCGCAGCCGTGGACGGTGAGCCGTGACCCCTACGGCGTGGGCTGGGTGGTGGCGTTGTGGTCCCGCGACCAGCACGAGGCGATCAAGCCGTTGCGGATCGGCAGCGCCGCCTCCGCGTTCCTGCGCCACGAGTTGCAGCGCCTGGCCGACTTCCTCACCCCCGCCGGAACGCTGGCGACGGTGCCGCTGCTGGCGGACGGTGGGATCCCTCGCAAGGGTGCGGTGTCCGCCCTCGACGAGGAGCGCTGGGATGCCTTCCAGCGCGAGTTCTTGAGCCCCTCCCACGAGGAGGCGTAGGCCATGGCGCACCGAGCGATCCTCGTCGACGTGACCAAGTGCATCGGCTGCGGCGCCTGCGTCGAGGGCTGCCAGAAGTCGAACGAGCAGCCCCCTCACGAGGCCCGCGGCTTCGATGACCAGACGTTCACGTTCCTGATGGACCGCGGCAACGACACCTACGTCCGGCGGCTCTGCATGCACTGCGAGCAGCCGAGCTGCGCGTCGGCGTGCCCGGTGTCGGCGCTGCACAAGACCCCCGAGGGCCCGGTCGTCTACGAGGCCAGCAAGTGCCTCGGGTGCCGTTACTGCATGCTGGCCTGCCCGTTCGGCGTCCCCACCTACGAGTGGCACTCGGCGATGCCGCGGGTGCGCAAGTGCCAGATGTGCTCCCACCGGGGCGAGGCGGGCCCCGCCTGCGCCGAGGCCTGCCCCACCGGGGCCACCATCACCGGCGAGCGCGAGGCGCTGCTCGCCGAGGCGCGCTCCCGCGTGGCCAACGACCCCAAGACCTACTTCCAGCGGGTGTACGGGGTCACCGAGGCCGGCGGCACGGACGTCTTCTTCATCGGCCCCAAGGACTCCGACGCGCTCGGGCTGCCGAAGGTGAAGAGCGACGCACCGCTGCCGGATCTCACCTGGCAGGCCCTCAAGCACGTGCCTGACGTCGTCTTGTACGGAGGGGTCTTCCTCGGCGGGATGTTCTGGCTCACCAAGCGGAAGGAAGACGTGGCCCGCGCCGAGCATGCTGAAAAGGGAGAGCACCATGGTTAGAGAGCGCCTTTCCTCGCTGCGCCTGGGCTTCTGGTCCGCGTTCTCCGGGGTCCTGATCGTCATCCTCGCCGGCATTGCGTACATCCGCTACACGCAGGGCCTGGGCGCCGTGACCCACCTGTCCGACACGTTCCCATGGGGGCTGTGGATCGGCTTCGACCTGCTGTGCGGGGTAGGTCTGGCGGCCGGCGGGTTCGCGGTCACCGCCACCGTCCACATCCTGCACCTCAAGGACTTCAAGCCGATCGTGCGCCCCACCGTGCTCACCGCGTTCCTGGGCTACCTGCTGGTGATCACGGCGTTGCTCCTCGACCTTGGAAGGCCGTGGAACATCTGGCACCCGATCATCATGTGGAACCCCCACTCGGTGATGTTCGAGGTCGGCTGGTGCGTGATGCTCTACACGACTGTGCTGTCCCTCGAGTTCGCACCGATCGTGATCGAGCCCTTCAGGGAGCGCTTCAAGCTCGGCTGGATGCTCAAGGTCCTGAAGACCGTCACTCCGGTCCTGGTGATCCTGGGCGTCATCCTCTCCACCCTGCACCAGTCCTCCCTGGGCAGTCTTTTCCTGATCCTCCCCGAGAAGATGCACCCGTTGTGGTACACGCCGATGCTGCCGGTGTTGTTCTTCGTGTCGGCCCTCGCGGCCGGGATCGCGATGATGGTCGTCGAATCCTGGTTCTCCAAGCGGGCCTTCGGCAAGCCGATCGAGACGCACCTGCTGTCCCGCCTGTCGCGCGTCTCGGTCGTGGTGCTCGCGATCTACTTCGTCCTGCGGCTGCGCGACCTCGCGAGCCGCGACGCGCTCTCCACGATCTTCCCCCTCAGCCGGGTCTCGGCGATGTTCCTGGTGGAGGTCGGGCTGGGCGTGCTGGTGCCGATGGTCCTGCTCGCCTTCGAGCGCTTCCGCCGGTCCCCGAAGCGGCTCGCCGTGGTGCAGGGGTTGGTGGTGCTGGGCTTCATCTTCCACCGCCTGAACGTCTCGATCACGTCGGTCGAGGCTGCCACCGGCCGCAGCTACATCCCCTCGATCCCGGAGTTCTTCGTCTCGGCGGGCCTGGTCGCCGTGGGCATGACGATCTTCGTGCTGGCCTGCCGCTACCTGCCGGTGTTCCCCGAGGGGCCCGTGGCAGAGACAGAGAAGAAGGTGCAGCCTGCGGTCGCGGAGGTGCCGGCTTCGCTGCGGACTCCGAAGACCGCAGGTGCTTTTGACCCGTCGTAGAAGTGGAGGTACCGTGGTGGCGGGGTGATCGGAGGAAACTCGCAGCCATGTGGCGATGGCGGTTCAACTCGCTGACGTTCCGCCTCACCGGTACCTTGATCGTCGCGCTGGTGCTCCTGCTGGCCCTCACTGCCGTGGTGCAGGTGGGCCTGCAGGAGCGCTACGCTCGTGAGGCCGCCCGAATCAACGGCCTCGCGATGTCCGAGACGCTTTACGGCGCCCTCCACACCGCAATGCTCAACAACGACCGCGAGGGCCTGCACGCCTCCGTCCGCACCATCAGCGAACGTGATCCCAACGTTCGAGTGCGCATATTCAACAAGGAGGGGCAGATCGGTTTCTCCTCCGACGCCCGGGAGGTCGGTGAGCGCCTCGACCCCCGCTCGGAGGCGTGCTTCAAGTGTCACCAGGCCGACAGGCCGATCGAGAAGCTCCCGCCGGGCGACCGGACCCGCTCCTTCGGCGTGGGGGGTGTGCCGGCGCTCGGCGTGATCCGCGCGATCGAGAACGAGCCCTCTTGCACCAACGCGAGTTGCCACGCTCACCCCGCGAACAAGCGCCTGTTGGGCGTCCTCGACGTCACCCAACTCTTGCCTCGCGTCGAACAGGCGCGCCGGCAGACCGCCATACTGATGGTGGGCGCAACTGGGGGGGCGCTGCTTCTCGTCGTGGGCGTGATGGTGCTCGTCGTGAGAAGGTCCGTGCACCGCCCGATCCGGTCCCTGACCCGCACGCTCGCCGCGCTCGGCACCGGCGACTACTCGGCCCGCTACGAGAACGGGGAGATCTCGGAGTTCGCGTACCTCGGCAACTCAGTGAACAAGATGGCTCAGGAGCTGCAGCGTACCAACACCGAGCTGGTCGAATGGGCGCAGACGCTCGAGCGCCGCGTGGAGGAAAAGACCGCCGAGCTTCGCCAGGCTCAGGACCAGATGATAAAGGTCGAGCGCATGGCGTCCCTTGGCAAGCTTGCCGCCGTCGTGGCCCACGAGATCAACAACCCTCTCGCCAGCGTGGTGACGTACTCGAAGGTCCTGCTGCGCCGGTACGCCCACCGCCCGGATCAGACCGCGGAGACCCGCGAGAGCCTGGGCATCCTGGAGGCGATCGCCAGCGAGTCCACTCGCTGCGGGGAGATCGTCTCCAACCTGCTGCTGTTCGCGCGCCGCACCGGCACCCGCATGGAGCCCACCAACGTCAACCAGCTTGTGGACCGATCGCTCTTCCTCATCAAGCACAAGATGGACCTCGCTCAGGTCAAGGCGGACCTCGACCTCTCCTCGAAGCTGCCTCTGGTCATGTGCGATCCGGCGCAGATCGAGCAGGCGCTGCTCGCCCTGTGTATCAACGCGGTGGAGGCGATGCCGAACGGCGGCACCCTCACGGTGCGCACTGCACCGACGGCGAGCGGAGGGATCGAGGCGGCAGTGGAGGACATCGGCGTCGGCATACCCGAGGAGGTGCGGGCCCACATCTTTGAGCCGTTCTTCACGACCAAGGGTGAGGGTGAGGGGAAGGGCCTGGGGCTCGGCCTCGCGGTTGTCTACGGCATCGTGCAAAGACACAATGGGACGATCGAGGTCGCCAGCGAGCCGGGGCGGGGGACCCGCTTCACCCTGACGCTCCCGGCGGCGCCCGCGCAGGGCGGGGGTGAGGTGTGATGATGACGACGCCGGTGCGGATCCTGGTGGTGGACGACGAGCAGCACGTTCGCAACTCGCTTGCGACCTGGTTCCGCGAGGAGGGCTACGAGGTCAGCGCGGCCGCCAGCGGCAAGGAGGCCCTCGCCACGCTCACCCGCGAGGGCACCAACATCCTGCTGGTGGACATCAAGATGCCCGGCATGGACGGACTCGAGCTCCAGCACAAGGTGCGCGAGCTTGCCCCCGACGCCACGATCATCATCATGACCGCCTACGCCTCGGTGGAGACCGCCGTGCAGGCGCTCAAGGAGGGGGCGTACGACTACATCGTCAAGCCGTTCGACCCCGAAAGCGTCTCGCGCCTGGTCCGCAAGGCGGCGGAGCGCTACTCGCTGCTGGCCGAGAACCGCGCCCTGCGCGAGCGGCTCGCGGGCGCGACGCCGGCGCTCATCACCTCGGGCTCCCCGGCGATGGCCAAGGTCCTCGAGCTGGTGGAGCAGGTCGCCCCAACCGACACCAGCGTGCTGATCACCGGCGAGTCCGGCACCGGCAAAGAGCTCGTGGCGCACCTTATCCACGCCAAGAGCAACCGCCGCTTCGGCCCGTTCGTGGTGGAGAACTGCGGCGCGCTCGCCGAGGGCGTGCTCGAGAGCGAGCTGTTCGGTCACGAGCGCGGTGCCTTCACCGGCGCGGTCGCCCGCCGCCGCGGCAAGATCGAGCTCGCCGACGAGGGCACGCTGTTCCTGGACGAGATCGGGGACGTGCCGGCCAAGGTCCAGGTGGACCTGCTGCGCGTGCTGCAGGACCGTCAGATCACACGCGTCGGCGGGAACACCCCCACTCCGGTGAACTTCCGGCTCGTTACCGCGACCCACCGCGACCTCGAGGCCGAGGCCGCGGCGGGGCGCTTCCGTGAGGACTTCTACTTCCGGATCAACGTCTTCACGATCCCGCTGCCGCCGCTGCGGGAGAGGCCCGAGGACATCCCCGCCCTCGCCGAGCACTTCCTGCAACACTTCACGACCCAGATGAACCGCCGCATCTCGGGGTTCACGCCGAAGGCGATGGCCGCGCTGGTCGCGTACCCGTGGCCGGGCAACGTCCGGGAGCTGCAGAACGCCATCGAGCGCGCGGTCGTGATGTGCAAGGGCGAGCGCATCGAGGCCGCCAACTTCCCGTTTGCGGTGCCGCCGACCGCGGCCGACGTTTCTCTCACGGCGATGGAGGCGGCCCACATCCGCCAGGTGCTCGCTGCGAATTCCTACAACGTGGCCCAGGCGGCGCGCGCCCTCGACATCGACCGCGTCACGCTCTACAACAAGATGAAAAAGTACGGCATCGAGAGGCCGTGAACGGTGAAGGTTAGGCTCCTGGCGCTGGGGGACGTGCCTCCCAGGCTGGCCGAGGCCGTGCTCGCCGGGCTCCCGCGTCCGTACGCCGGCGGCGAGATCGGCCGCCTCGCGGTGTCGCTGGAGAGCTGCTACGACCGCCAGCGCGCGCAGGTCGACGCGGCCTGCCTGATCGAGCAGGTGCCCGACCCGGAGTCGGACTGGCTGATCATGGGGCTCACAGGCGTGGACCTCTTCATGCCCGCCCTGACGTACGTCTTCGGCATCTCCCACCTGGGCGGGCGCCGGGGCCTCGTCTCCTGGTACCGGCTCCGCCCGGAAGAAGAGGGCCCGGACGCACCCGCCATCTTCGTCCGGCGCATCACCACCGAGGTCGTGCACGAGCTCGGCCATGGTGCCGGCCTGGTCCACTGCGTGGTGCCCGACTGCGCGATGCACCGCTCGCTGTGGCCCGAGGGTGTGGACCTCAAGCACCCCGCGTACTGCCCCGCCTGCCTCGCAACGCTCACCTCAGGGTTTGAGCTGCCCTGAGAACCCCAGGTCGTTGTCATTGCGAGGAGGCCTGCCCGGTCATGGCGGGGCGGGCCGACGAAGCAATCTCGTCGTAACGTGGCGCTTCGCGCCGGGTTTTCTTTTGCCCGGAGGGTGGGTCGCGCGCTGCGCGACGCCTCGCTCGCGACCGGACAGGCGCGATCCGCGGCGGGGCCCCTCGGTGTCTCCCGCTGCGCGGGATCACCGACACCCCGCCCTGGTTCGCGCGTCCGGTGCCCGCTCGCTGCGGCGCCATGGCGACTTCACCCTCCGGGCGGATGTACCCCCACCCACCCGCTCCGTGACCCGCGGCCTCCGGAGTCATGGCCGCCGCACCCGCGGTGCGGATTGAATGTCCCCCGCCCAGAAAGACTTGAAGCTGTTGGGCACCCGCTGCGATCGACGTGCTGCGCGAGGACCCGCACCGCGGCAAGTCGCTCCAGCTCACGCCCAAGGGGCTCTACTCCTGGCGAACCGGCGACTGGCGCATCGTCTACCGTCTCGACCGGTGCCGCATTGAGGTCGTCCACGCCACCGTCGGCCACCGCCGCGAGGTCTACACCCGCGTCCGCTCCCTCCTGCGGTAGGGTCCGCCGAGCACGTCGATGGAATGCGCAAGTCCGTGGACCCAGGCCGCACCACCTCCAGGAAACGGTCGCCACGACGTGGGCACCGTGCTGCAGGGGCGGCATTCAATCCGCCCCGCGCGTGCGGCGGCCATGGCTCCGGAGGCCGCGGGGACACAGCGCGCGGATCGCCGCCGGGAGACGCTGGCCCGGAGCGCAGCGCAGGGAACAGCGAGGGTCACTGCGGCGGGACGCGCTGCTGGGTCGCGGCCGGAGGAGTTTCGGGCCGCAGGCCGCGGGGCCGGCCAAGGCCCGAACGGCCGCGCACCCGCGGGGCAAAAGAAAACCAGAAGCGGCAGCGGTGCAACTCAGAACCCATTGGTCGGGGGTCCGTCGGCGCCGGGGGATTCTTCGTCGCCCTGCCTGCGGCATGGCTCCTCAGAATGACACCCGGGCCTAAGTTTCACGAACCACCGAGGGGTGATGGGGCGGAGCCCCGTCAGGGCGCGTAGCGCTTGAGGATCTCGCCGACCAGATCCGTCGTGGCGTGCTCCTTGGCGTCGCCGCAGATCACGGTCTCGCCGCCCCACTCCGCCACGACCTCGCGCTCGGGCACGGTCTCGACCGTGTAGTCGGTGCCCTTGGCGTGGACGTGGGGCCTGAGCGCACGCAGGACCTCGGCCACGGTCGGCTCGTCGAACATCACGATCCAATCCACGCAGTCGAGGTGGGAGAGCAGCTCGGCCCGCTCGCCCTCCGGCACGACCGGGCGCAGCGGCCCCTTGCTCTCGCGCACCGAGAGATCCGAGTTGACCGCGACGAAGAGCACGTCGCCGGCGGCCCGCGCGGCCGCCAGGTAGCGCACGTGCCCGACATGCAGCATGTCGAAGGCGCCGTTGGCGACCACCACGCGCTTGCCGGCGATGCGCATCCCCTGCGACAGCACCCTCGCCTCCGCGAGCGTGATGAGCTTGGATCCGGGGAGGACGCTCATCGACCGTCCCTGCATGCGCGCACGGCGTGCGCGCCCCACATCGAGACTTGCACGGCGTGCGCGCCCCACATTGCTAGATGCCACGTGGCTTCAGTCATGGACGAACGGCGCCTGGTCGATCGCGTGGTGCAGCTCGTCGCGCGAGACCGTGGCGGTTCCGAGCTTGGTCACGACGACCCCGCCCGCCAGGTTGGCGATCACGGCGGCATCCTCGGGCTGCGCTCCCGCCGCGAGCGCCAGGGTGAGGGTCGCGAGCACGGTGTCGCCCGCGCCGGTGACGTCCGCCACCTGGTCGGCCCCAAACACCGGGAGGTGGACCGCGGGCCTGTCCTTCTCCACGAGGGTCAAGCCGTCGCTCCCGCGTGTCGCCGCGATGAAGCGGGCGCCGAGCCTCGTACGGAGAGCCTCCGCCGCGCTGGCCACCGCCGCGTCCCCAACCGGCAGCCCGCCGGCGACCGCCGCCAGCTCCTCCAGGTTCGGCGTGGCGCCGTCCACCTGGCCGAGGCCCTCGAGCCCGAACCGTGAGTCCGCCACGATCGGCGCCCCGGAAGGCAGGCCCGCGCGCAGCCGTGCCACACCTTCCGCCGAGACGACGCCGTAGCCGTAGTCGGAGACCGCGGCGGCGTGGGCGCCAGGGGCAACGCGCGCCAGCGTTTCGAGAAGCTCCCCGCGCCAGCGGTCGTGGCGCGGGAGGTGGTCCTCTACGTCGTAGCGGGCCACCTGGTGCTTGAGCGACGCCACCCCGCCGGCGAGGAGCCGCACCTTGGTGACGGTCCGGAACTCCGGCAGCACAACGATGCCGGAGACGTCCACCCCGAGGCGGGAGAGCACCTCGAGCAGGCTCGCGCCCGCCTCGTCTTCGCCCACCACGCCGGCCGGCAGGACGGTCGCGCCGAGGGCGGCCAGATTGGCGAGGGCGTTCGCGCCGCCGCCCGGAATGTCGCGCTGCCCCTCGTAGCGCAGGATGATCACGGGCGCCTCGCGCGAGATGCGCTTGGGTGTGCCGAGCACGAACCGGTCCAGCACCAGGTCGCCGTAGAGGACGACCCGGCGCGACGGGAAGCGCTCGACCAGCTCGTGGAGACGGGCTCGCGCGCTCACGTCTGCGATTCTACCTCGGCGGAGCCCAGAACCGGCCTGAGCAAATCCTCGAAGCTGCCGAAGAGCGGCACGGCCTCCACCTCGAGCCACGCCAGGCGGGCGGCGAGGTCGGACGGCAGCTTCACGATGTCCTTCGCCGTCGTGACCACCAGGGCGCCGCTTCGGTCGGCCTCGGACAGGACCCTCTCCACCTCCCGACGCGAGTAACGGTGATGGTCGGAGTAGAACTTCATATCCACGATGTTCGCCCCGAGGTCGCCGAGCGTGTGGATGAACCCCTGCGGCGACGCGATCCCCGCCATGGCGAGTACCGCCACGCCGTTGAGGGTCTCGGCGGGCTGCCGGTCGGCGCCGCGGTGCAGCCCGCGCGCCGCGAGCTTCGTTGCGATGAAGGTGGCGTTCGGGGCGTACGGCCCGAGCACCGCCATCGCGGCCAGCGCCTCGGTGCGGTCGGCCGCCCGGCTGAGCACGACGGCGTGCGCACGGGCCAGCGCGTTGGGGTGCTCGCGCCGCGGGGACGTGGCGCAAAACGGGTCCGAGGCCTCCACGGCCACAATGTCGAGGTCGCGCGCGAGGCGCCAGTGCTGGAAACCGTCGTCGAGCAGGAGGTGGGTCGCGCCGGTCTCGCGCACCGCGGTGGCGGCCCCGCGCACACGGTCGGGGTCCACCACGATGGGGACGTCTGGCAGCGCCCGCGCGAGCAGCGCCGGCTCGTCGCCGGCCTGCTCCCAGCTCGCCTGGCGCTCCTGCCAGAGCAGCACGGGCTGGCTCGCGCGCCTCCGGTAGCCCCG
>Ga0315281_10014907_pt1 | contig 10447 bp, 8 predicted proteins | sample YL17G07_0_MG_FD_204540 | JGI IMG/M metagenome (GOLD analysis project Ga0315281, IMG submission 204540) | Sediment microbial communities from Yellowstone Lake, YNP, Wyoming, USA - YL17G07_0 | ecosystem: Environmental > Aquatic > Freshwater > Lake > Sediment | place: USA: Wyoming | collected...
GCCTTGATCCCTTTCCAATCCTTCTGAACCAAAAGGAAAAGAAGAGTGCCCAATAAGGGGAGGATAAATCCAATAGGTCCTTTGGCTAAGGTAGCTAAGGCCATTCCGATGTAGTATCCATAAAAAGAGAGACCCTTCATTCCTTCTAGGGAAGTCTCTCCCTCTTTGCTTTGTTGATACCATTTGAGAAAACAAAGCATCGAAGCTGTTGTAAAGAAAGTGAGAGTGGTATCGATATTGCCCCGTGTAGAAAGATAGGCAAATTGAAAACTCGTCGCCAGGATGAGCCCAGAGAGGAATCCTGTGCGTGATGAATAGAGCCTCCTCCCAATAAAAAAAGTGAGAAGCACGGTCAAGGTCCCGAAGAGAGCAGAAGGAAACCTTACTGAAAATGGGGTCATCCCTTGCCAGAGGAAGGAAGAAATGGCAACGGCCCAGAAAAAAAGAGGGGGCTTATCGGTGTAGAGATTCCCATTGCGATGCATGAGAATCCAATCTCCCCCGTTCACCATCTCTCTTGAAACCTCAGCGTAACGGGGCTCATCAGGACTCCAGAGATCCCATTGGTCCAGGTTAATAAAATAAATGACAATGCAGAGTCCCAAAAGAAGGGCGACCTGGGCCCATGGCTGAGGAGACATTTTTGAAAATCGTTGATCCATTCTATTTATCCTAACGTCTCGGTGACCACTCCTTGAGGAGAGACGTAAACCAAGCCTCTCCGGCGGCTCTCACTGATTAACCTCCAGAGAAAAATCCTTTGGTCTTTTACGATGGGGTTGAGACGGAGGTATTCTCTAAAAAACCTGAAGCGATCCACCTTCGTCATGACTTTAGGAGTGGAGGTGTTAAGTTGAAGAAAATTTCTAAACAATTTTTTTCGATTCACCTTCTCACCCATGAGAAGATCCTCGAAATCGAGAAGATGGAAATCCCATGTCTCCATTCTTTCTGAGACGAGAATATTACAGGTTTTCATATCCCTATGGAATAAACTCCTTTGATGAAGACCATCCAGCCAGCGGGCAAAGGTCTTAATAAAAAGCCTCTTTTTATTTAAATCTTCAAACCCTTTTAAAATATATCGATCCATCTCCTGATCGTCTGCCAAAGCCTCCATGAATAGAAAACTCTCTTTCAAGCCAGACCAGTTTTTTCTTTCAACCAATGCCAGGGGTTTAAGAGACGGAATGCCCCTCGCTCGCATGCCATTGGCTGCCATCCAAGATTTAAGCCCTTTCGAGCGACGGAAATGTTCTTTCATCCGCCCCCAGAAATGAGGATAGCAGAACTGTTTCAAACATATCCTTTCCCCTCCGTCATTCAATATGGAAACGATCACCTCTGGAGAATATTTGATCAGGGAAAGGGGCCTTTCTCTCACCCGTGCCCGGTGTTCTTCCATCACCCTTTTTAAACGATCCATGGGGAAATCCCTTCGATGAAAATAACGAATCCCCTTCTCTATCTGAACGGTGAACTCTGTGCTCTCCCTCAGGCACCGTTTCGTTCTGCTTCGCCACTGCCTCTTTTGAAGGCGGTCCATAACGGGATAAATCTTTTGATATAAAATTTCTCTTTTTTGTGAATTGTCGAACCTCCCCTCATAATATTGATCCAGGAATTGGAGTTGTTCCCCTTCTCCCCACATCGATCTTAAAGAATGAAAGAGGTGCGATAAATTCCATAACCTCTGGCTCAAGGAGAGGCGCTTTACGACTTGGGTGCGATGTAAATCAGTGAGAAATAAGGAGTCGCCACCCCACAAAAAATTACCTGCATGAAGGTCTTGATGAAATAATCCTGCATCTTGAAACTTCCTTACAGTCATCGCTAATTCAATCATCGAATGAGGTTCTTTTGATTTCACATCCTCCTCAATGAATGAAACCCCTGTCCCGATGGCCTCTGAGAGGTAATAACTTTCCCTGACCAACCCTTTCCGGACCCTTTCCATCCAGCCCAAGGGTTTAGGGATGTTGAGGCTCTTCCTTTCTAATTGGGAGGCGATGAGGAATTCTTTCTTGCCCTTAGAGGGGAGAACAAGATATTTCAAGTACCCCGTCCAGCCCTTTGTCCTATCTCTCTTTAAAAAAACCTTTCTTCCGTTCGGAAGGCATAGGAGTGCCGCCCACCTCCATTTTGACTCTTTGATCACCTCCCCTCCCATCTCCTGAACAGAAGAAATGGGATCGTCAAAAAAAGTGGAGGGAAGATCATCCAATACTTCCCCTCTCACCCAACCCTTGATCTCACCTTTCGATACTCTTTTAAGAATGGAAGTCCCCATTTACCCCGTTAGAAAACCCCGCTTTTAAGAGAAATGAGCCCTATTCCGTATTTAAATACCTTTCAGATCAGGCAGGATTTAAAGCCCCCGTCATTTCTAACGGGGTCTATTCCCTTTTTCCGAGCTTAATCATTTTTTGATAAAAACTTTCAACGGCTTCCACTTGTCGATCCAATTGGAAATCCTGATGGGCCTTCTGATAGGCTGCCTTTCCTAGGGTCTCCCTCATCTCTGGATGACGAAGCAGTCGAAGGACCGCATGGGCCAACTCTTCAGAGGTATCGTTCACCACCAAACCTGAAACGCCATCTTCCACCAATTCGGGAAGGATCCCCCGATTGGCCACGATGACTGATTTACCCATGGCCATGGCCTCTCTCAAGGCTCGAGCTGTTCCATCAGAGCCTGCCATTAGGAAAACAAAGATGTCCATGCAGGCTAAAGTATCCAGATAGTCATTCGTCTGATATCCTCCGAGGACGACCCACTTTTCAACACCGAGCTGTTTCATAGGCTGGATCACACTCTGCTCCATCTGACTCGACCGGCCGACCAAGAGAATTTTCACGTTTTGGAATTCCTTGGTAATGGTTTTGACCGCTTCCAAAAAAACAGCCGTCCTTCTATATTTTTGAAATCGGGCGATCATTCCGATAACAATCTCCTTTGATCCGATCCCGAAAAGGGGCCTCATCTCTTTAAATTTCCTCTGAGGGTCATACCGGTTCAAATCCAAGGCCGGCGAAATCTTCCCTACCCTCTCAAGAGGAAGCTCGAAATGTTCTGCATCCTCTCTCCTCGCCCTCTCTGAAAAAGTAATCATTCCGTCTGTGAACTGGGAGATGAGAAAACGATTTCCCAAACTGGGCTTCAGGGGGTCTCTCTTGTGGTCGGTTCGAATGACGATCACAGGATGGCCTGACCTCCTCGCAGCGATTCCGCCTAAGAGATGACCATGAGAGTGGTGGACATTTAGAATATCGAACTTCCCCTCACGAAGATAGCGGGTGAGGTCTAAAATGTCACGCAGATGGGTCGGTAGAAAGGAGGGATGATAAACCTTCACCGAATGGTTTAGTTGAAATCGATCCGTGGCTCTTATCCCTGCCTGGAGGACCCTCTTTTCAATGCTATCCTCAACCGGAAGAGGAGGTTTTTGATAGGCAAAGGTGACCCCATGCCCTCGCTTCTCCAATCCTTTACAGAGGTTCACGGTTGGATCAGCAGGACCTGTCCATTTCCAGTTGCTAAAAAGATGGAGAATTTTCATCGCCTTTTGAAACCGCCCAGGTATTCGAGTTTTCCTTGGAGGCCAATAAAATCTGAAGGCCTGAGACTAAAGGAAAAAGTTATCATCTTCTACTTTTTCAAGCTCATGGATCTCTTCTTTAGAATGGATGAACTCTTCCAACCACCAGTTGGTGCGATTATAAAAACATCCAACGTCTTCACATTCCTTTTCGGCATCAAAGGTCATGATGGATGTGGCCGTCCTTTTGAGACTTTTTTTAAATTTTGTTTCGGATAGATATCCATCCGGTTCTCCAATTCTGGCTTCTTCCACTCCTCGGAACGCCGGACAGTGAAAGATTCCGAACGGCGTCACCACGGTTCTGAAAAATTGCATGTGGCATCTCTTGGGCTGTCTCTTGATTCGGTCGGTCTCCCGATTCAACATGGCCTTCAGGTTGGAGCTTTCAAGAATCTTGACTTGATCCCCTGCGAAACGCTTTGCCTCTTGAAGAGCCACTCTGATTTGATCGATAATCTCTTCCTCTTTCGTTTCTCCAACGTTTTTCAGCAACGTCTCTCTCTGAGACTCATTCAATCGGACCAGGCAGGGTTTAAAGGAAATATAATCAAAGGAGAATTCCCTGGCCAGCTCCACCGATCTGGCCATCTCCTCCATATTGGGAGGGAGTCTCTTCCCGTTAATCTCCACGCCTTCCCAGACGACCACAAACGAATATCCCAAGGAAACTACGGGATTCTTTTCTTTCACCTTTTTTGCTTTTTCTAATATCCGACTCAGAGTCACCTGGGTTTTGGGCAGGTGTAACTCTTTAAAGACTCCTTCCCCGGCCGCATCAATAGAAATCCTGATCCAATCTTTTTCTTTTAGCTCTTCGACGACGGCTTCAATTTTTTCTAGTCTTGAACCGTTGGTCACGATTCCAATTTGTAATCTTTTGCTTTTGATATAACGGACGACCTCTCCAAAATCTTTGTGAAGAGTAGGTTCTCCCCCTCCGATCAAGATGACAGAGAGAAGACCATGGGAATGGAGGGTGTGGATCGTCTTTTTTACTTCCTCCAGGACCAGGTTTTTTCCGGCATTGATCAGCTTCGAATCCACACAAAAAGGGCATGAGAAATTGCAGGCAGAGGTCAGATCTAAATTGATGGAGATCGGACTGAAAATCGGTAATCCTTGATCCGAAGCATCGACCCCGCACCTTCTCTGCCATTGAATATAGTCTTTCAGCCTTTGAAGGGTGCCATCCTGTCTCAATTTGGAGCTAAAGTCATGCTCTCTTTCTTTTAGCTTTTCCATGATTTTCTCTTTTTAAATTCACCAAAGCCATCGTAAATCTCTCCCAGCAGTGACATATTATGGAGAATATGAGGAGGTCCGATGAGGGGCTCGGTTTTCTTTTCAACGGCCTCCATAAAATTTTTAACGGAAAGTTCAAGGGGGTCCGCGATCCTCAATCTTTTACTCCCGTAATTAAAATAGACTTCATAATTTTTTAAATCCAGACTTCGAAAAACAATCTTGTTATTAAATCCAAAAGAAAACTCACGGGGTGGAGTCTTTTGGTGGTCCAACCTGATGAACGCATCACACGCCCGGGTTCCAAACAAATAGGTGAATCGGATGCTCATCTCCCCTTCCCCCTCCGATTCAAAATTCAAATCCTGTATCTCTCCGGCGCCCAATCGGCAATAAAGGAGGCTCAAGGGATGAGGAACGGATTCTGGGATCATCACTCTTCCTGGGGAAAAGGGCGACATCCGTACAAAAAAATGGTTGGTTTCTTTGATTCTGATCTTTCCGCAGATTTCCTCATAATCGTCTATGGAAAAAGGCCATTGAGAATTCATGGCAATGGTTAATTTTTTTTCTCGGGCCTTCTTAAAAATATCTTCAATCCTTTTTCGAATATCCTTGTGATCGTCCCAGAGGAAGGGTTTTTCGCAGAAGATATGGAATCCCAAGTCCAGACATTTTAATAGATATTCATAATGGGTTGAAGAGGGGGAAGCAATCACCACCGCATCAGGCTTTTCGCCTCTCACCATCTCATCAAAGTTGGTATAGGGATGGGCTTCTATTCCATAGATCCGAAGAGCAGAAGAGGCCTGGAGGCTTGTTTTTTCAGTCGTCCCCAGCACAGACGTTACTTTTGCTCCATGCTGATGGAAATATTTTCCTATATACTCGCCGATACCATTTCTTGTTCTACCCGCCCCTATGATGGATACGTTCAGTCGAATCAAAAGCCCTCACATCTCCTGTGTTGGATTAAAAATTATTCGTATTTTAACACAGTTAATGACGCGGGTAAAATATCATCAGCCCGGACCATCCTCTCTTTGGTTTTTCGAGAGAATCGTCTTCGTCCCCATCCTGTTATCGATTGGAAATCAAAACAACATCATCTTTTCTCACCTTGTGCCGTGCGATCAATAGGGCCTTCGGTTCCCCTTCCCTGCTAATCCATTGGGAAAAATCACTAAATTTGAGAAGGCAGAATACCCTCTCTGAAGACCCTAAAAAATCAACCAAAGTTTCTTGAGTGCTAAGGATCATGATGGGCACGATCCCTGTGTAATAATTATAAGGATCGGTTCCAAGCCCTTTATAAACCGCTATTTTGTCACCGGGTTGAAACCGTGATGTAATCTCTTCCGAAATGAAACGAGCCGACATCTGCGGATTGATAAGAGGAAAGACAACCCTAAACGCGCAAAAATATCCTGCCACCATCATCCCTATAAGGAGGACCAGGATAGCCCTATAATTTTTAAAGCGACAGAAGATCAACATAACCACACTGCACCCAACCAAGAGGAGAGCAATGGGAAGACTATAAGGCAGGTAAGAGGGAAATTTTGTTGAAGTCACCCATGGAGTAGCAGCCCCTGCTATTAAACCAAACCCAATGAATCCATAGAGAGGGAAAGAAACCCATCCATGCCTAAACGGATCCAGGGGGTGTGAGATAAAATCACTCCAGAACTTCCCGACCATGAGAGAGGCAGCAGGATAGAGAGGTAAAAGGTAAAGGGATCTTTTTGATTTGGATAGGGAAAAAAATGTGAAGATGACGATACCCCATACTAAAAGGAAAAGGAACCCTTTTCTCTGTCCGATCGTCATTTTGGAAAAGCCATAAACAATGGCGGATGGCAAAAAGAAGGTCCAGGGCAAAAAGCTCACTGGGAAATTATAGAGATAATAATAGAGTGGTTGAGGATGGGTCCATCCTGTCGAATAAGCCTGGGTCGTATGCCTAAAAAGATTTTCCTCAAGGTAGGCCTTCCCGCCCAAGGATACAGCAGGAAGATACCATGCCAGGACAATGGCCAAAAACAAGGGAATTCCGGGCAGCAGTTTCATCCGCTTCATTTCTTTATAATCTTTTTGAATAAAAAGATAGATGAGGCTTACTAAAATGGGGAGGATGAAACCAATCGGCCCTTTGGCTAAGGTGGCAAAAGCCATGCTCACGTAAAATCCATAAATCAAAAGGTTCCTAATCGTCCGGTTTCTTTTGCCCCCCTCTTCTTTTTCATATTGATACCATAGAAAGAAACAAAGAAATGAAGCCGTAGTAAAAAAGGTGAGGGTGGCATCAATGTTGGCACGGGTGGAAAGATGGGCGAAATGAAGGCTTGTCGCAAGTATCAGGCCGGAGAAGAATCCTGTCCGGGATGAATAAAGTCTTTTACCCAAGAAGAAAGTGAGGAGGACGGTGAGTGTCCCGAAGAAAGCTGAAGGAAATCTCACTGAAAAGGAAGTAAAGCCTTGCCATAGGTAGGATGAAAGAGCGATGAGCCAGAAAAAGAGGGGGGGCTTATCTCCATATACGACTCCATTAAAATGCATGAGAATCCAATCCCCTCTATTCACCATCTCCCTGGCAATCTGTGCATAACGGGGTTCATCCGGATTCCAGAGATCCCATTGGCCCAGATTAAAAAAGTAAAGAATAAAACAGAGGACGATGAGGAAAACAATTTGGGCCCATTGGGGAGGGTTATTTTTATAAAATCGTTGTCCCATGAGCTTAAGATCCTCTTTCTATTTATAAAGATTACCGTCTACCCATCCCCTTCCACCCTGCACACCATCTTCCTTTTTAATGGTTCGAGTGAGAAGTTTCCGGATGGGGTTTTTTCTTATAAATGAAGTATAAGTTCCTAGAGTAAATAATAGGATTGAGAAGATAGGCAGCGATGAAGACCGGGTCCATCCGTCGAATCGCATAGGCTAAGAGAATCAACCCCCCTCCTAAGCTGAAGTACCAGAAGGCCACCGGTATGACACTCTCTTTCCTTTTCTCTGACGCAATCCATTGAACGATAAACCTCATCGTAAACATGCCTTGTCCCAGAAAACCAATCAATACCCAGAAGTCAAGTTGAAATTTTGGATATCGCACAGACAGGTCTTGAAAGAAATTGGTCACGAAACTAAAAAATGAAAACCATTCCATCTCAGATCCTTTCTTCGATTTCATAATGGATATGGCGATTCTTCATCCATTTCACAGCCAGAAGATCAACAAAGGCACGCCACATCCGATTCCAAGTAGTATATTTCGAAACCCCGAACTTCCTGGGATGGTGGGCAATGGGTATTTCAATGACCCGAAATCCTTCCATCTTCACCAGGGTTGGCATGAAGCGGTGCATCCCCTTGTATAACTTAAGATTCTGAAGACACTCCCTCTTATAAGCCCGGAAGGTACAACCGCTGTCTCGAATCGTCTCTCCACTTAACCAATTTCGAATTCGATTGGCAATCTTCGAGGTAATACGCTTGACCCAGGAATCCTCCCTTTTTTGACGCCACCCTGTGACCATATCATAATCTTTCAGGTATTCTAACAGGGTGGGGATATCCCGTGGATCATTCTGAAGATCAGCATCGATGGTAATGACCATTTCTCCCCTGGCCTCTTTTAACCCCGCTGCACCTGCTGCCGTCTCACCGCAGTTCTTCTTAAATCCAAGAATTCGCATCTGAGGATACTGAGAAACCATCTCTTTAAGGAGACGACGACTCCGATCCGTACTACCGTCATCGACAAAGATCATCTCATAGGTTTTCCCTAAGGGTTTGAGTACCTCTGCAATTTGAGGAATCAAAACCGGAAGATTTTCCTCTTCATTGTAGACTGGCACCACCACAGAAATATCAATTTTATGGTTCTCTCTTGAAAGACGATCCATCTTCTTATCTCAACTTTTTTGATGAAAGAACTCTCTGATGCTGGCACACACGAAATCCACCTTCTCCTTTTCAAGTTCCGGATAGATGGGTAAGGAGAGTATCTTTTGAACGACCTCTTCTGTCATTTCCAGTTTGGGCTGCTGACCGAGAGCATTCCGAACGGCTGGTTGTTGATGGTTGGGAATGGGATAATGAATCCCTGACTGAATCCCCTTCTCTTTTAAGAAATCAGCCAGCTTGTCCCGTTGGGGAGTTTGGATGACATAAAGATGGTAGACAGCCTCGGCCCAATCCCTTGTCCGGGGTGTGGTTACAGGGATGCCTTTCAATCCTTCATTGTACCACTGAGCAATGCGCCTCCTCGATTCATTAAACCCGTCCAATCTTCGAAGTTGGAGCCGACCGACTGCCCCTTGGATTTCATTAAACCTCAAATTATATCCAACCAGTTCATGCTCATATTTTTCTTTTCGACCATGATCTCTCAGCATTCGACAGGTTTTAGCCATCTCATCATCCGAGGTGACAAGAATTCCACCATCTCCAAAAACGGTCAGGTTTTTCGAAGGATAGAAAGAGAAACAACCGCCGATCCCTATGGATCCTACTCTGGCTCCTTTATATTTGGCCCCATGAGCTTGACAACAATCCTCTAAAACGAAAAATCCATAACGCTTTGCCAAATCAAGGAGGGAATCCATATGGGCAGGGTGGCCGTAAAGATGCACAGGAATAATCCCTTTAATCTCCTTGACCCCCGATATCTGGCTCTTATTTCTTAAAACCGACTCGATATGTTTGGGATCGACTGTAAACGTATCATCAATATCGATGAAAATGGGTTTGGCCCCAACATGAAACACGGGTTCAATGGTTGGAAAAGCGGTGAGAGAGGGAACCAGAATGCCATCGCCCTCCTTAACCCCTAAGGCCTTGAGGCATAGGAAAATAGCTGATGTCCCAGAGGAGGTGAGGACAGCGTGTTTCGTCCCGATAAATTGGGCAAACTCTTTTTCAAACTCTTTGCATTGACTCCCCAGAATATATTGTCCGGAATCAATCACTTCTAATACGCGATCTTTCATTTCTTTATCCACATAGGGTTTAGAAAGAGGGACCTTCATTTTAACTCCTTTCCCTGAACCTCAGATTTTCTCCCATTCAATTTCCAATCTCTTCCCTTTCCGAGAGGACTCGTAACAAACTTCAACGATTTTTAATGCCTCATAACCCGCCTGTCCATCTGCTAATGGCTTGGACCGATGCTTCATCGAATTGAGAAATGCTTTTAATTCTAGCGTCAGGGGCTCTTCAGGCGCTACGGGAATGCTTCGGGCTTCTCCTTCTACCGCAACACATTTCCCCCCCTGCCTCTCATGTCGATTCTCACAGAAGAGAAGGGAACCCTTTTGGAAGTCACAATAGAGGCTCGCTTGGTCTCCAACCATGGCAATATCTCTTCTTTTTTCAGGGGGCATATAACCCGCCTCAATAAAAACGATCTTTCCCTTATAGTCCAAAACGGAGACAGAGGTATCATCAAGGGGAAGGTTGAGGTAATTCTTTACAACGGCCGTAACCGCTTGAGGGGGCTCACTAAAAAGATAATTAAAAAGGTCGAAATAATGGATGGCATCCGTTTGGGTGACTCCGACATCCGTCCTGGGTCTTTTGAATCCCATGAAATGACCATA
>Ga0315281_10014908_pt1 | contig 10447 bp, 12 predicted proteins | sample YL17G07_0_MG_FD_204540 | JGI IMG/M metagenome (GOLD analysis project Ga0315281, IMG submission 204540) | Sediment microbial communities from Yellowstone Lake, YNP, Wyoming, USA - YL17G07_0 | ecosystem: Environmental > Aquatic > Freshwater > Lake > Sediment | place: USA: Wyoming | collected...
CTTAAATTTCTGTTCCATGCTTTTTGCTAATGCTGATATGTCTTTACTGGAATAGATTTCTTTTGAATCTTTGAGAAATATTCTTTCACCTTTGGCCATCTCTTTTCCACCAAATCTCTCTTGAAGGAAACTTGTGATGGAAGGTAATTCACTTCTTGGTATGTTGTTGTAATAATAGGTAATTCCCTTGATTGATTCATAGTCATACGGTGTACCGTTTCTATACATGAAAATACCTATGAAAATTGCTTCTACATCTGGCTCTCTAATGCATTTAATTTCCCAATTTAGTAATTTTTCTTCATTGTATACAAATTTCTGCATTTCATCTGCCGTAATCTTCCAATATCTTGATCTTGACAATACGTGGTATTCTCAAGTAATCTGATATAAATTCCAATGTCTAGCGATATTTGTATAATTTCAAGAGATATGATTGACTGATTTGGAACTATATTTTTTAGAAATTATTACTTCGATAACAAGACCTGTGACTATTACTATCAACACTGCTATTGCAGACCATAAGAATTGAATTAATGGATCTGTGGGTTGTATTGCAGATGCAGTTATGGTGTTGCCTACGTCTTGCGCAGGCATTGCTTTGAGAGCCATCTGTGGCGTTTCAGAAGGCATAGCCCTCATCATTGAAGTTTGTTCTATATCTAATCTGGATTCCATTCCTTTCTGAATAATCTGTGATGAAAACCACGCAGCTATGGATACTCCTCCAAGTGTAGCCAATCTGTGAATTCTTGTAAATGAATTAAAAAGAGATTTGCTCTTTTTTGCAGGCTCGGACATTTTTGATGGTAAGATTATTATTGCAAGCTTGTCCACCGTGTAGAACTTCATGTCATGGGATTTTGTATTTTTTCCAACACTTGTGATTTTTACTACTCCTGACTCTTGCATCTTTTTTAAATGATAAATCACCAGTGGTAATGAAATATCTATCTTTTGTGATATTTGATTTGCCGTCAATGAATCATTGAACAAAATTTTTAAAATTGCCCTACTTGAATCTGAACTTAATATTTCTCCTATCGCTTTCATTTTTTGATCTTCGGTTGATAAAATTTCCACTCTATCTGAAATTCCCATTGGTTCATCTTCCACGTTGTCTTTCATTGAACCAGTCAGATTAGAAGTATCTTATTAAGACTTGTTGTTAAAACAGGATTTAATCAAACCTTATCTACAAAAATATATTCGATATATTATGAAACATTCAAAACAAATCATCACAGCAATCATTGCTGTACTGGTAGTCTCCGTGACTATGAGCGCAATTTCGGCCGCACCAAATGTAAATGCACAAGAGGTCACTCCCTTTCCATCTAGAGAAAAAGTGATATCTGTGACAGGAACTGCAATTTCAAGTGTAGATCCCGATCTTGTAAACATTAGTTTTGGTGTTGAAACTCAAGAAAAAACTGCTAGTGACGCACTCGCTACAAATTCTGAATTGATGAATAAAGTGATAGCCGCTATAAAACAAGTTGGAATTTCTGAATCAGAAATCAGTACCTCCCAGTTTAACATCTATCCTGTTTATGATAACTATCAGGAAAAAGAAACTGGCATTTACACACAAAAACTTGTTGGATACAAAGTAAGCAATATCATCAATGTAAAAACTGAGAAACTTGATAGTGTAGCTGCAATCATTGATAGCGCAGTAAGTGCAGGAGTCAATAGAGTGGACAGTGTATTTTTTTCACTATCTCCAGAAGTTACTTCTAAACTCAAAGATGACCTTTTAGAAAAAGCGATTCTGAATGCAAAGTCAAAAGCAGAAATAGCGTTATCTCCACTTAACTACAAAATAATTGGAGTAAAGGAGATATCTCTATCTGAATTTTCAATGCCATATCCAATGCCAATGTATGACAGGGCTTATGGTGGAATGGAAAAATTATCTGCACCCACACCGATATTCTCATCAGATCAAGACGTTAGTACCAGCGCCAACGTTGTCTTCCTAATAGGAAGCAACTAGTTTTTTATTTTTTTTTAAAAAAATCATGTGATATTATTTTATCCTACATTTCTGAATTTAAGTATAAAAACACAAATCTAGTAGGAAGACAAATTAACCTCTTTTTAATTTTGCAAATTATTAATGGCTACTTTTAATGTTCATGTGACCATTGAAAACAAACCCGGAATCAGTGATCCTGAAGGTGAAACAATTCTAAATGATCTTGTGTTGAAAGGCACACATTCTGCAATATCTAAAATCAAAACTGCAAAAATGTTGAAATTTACAATCAAAGAAAAAGATAAAAAATCTGCAAAAACCAAAGTCCAAGAAATCTGCGATGAATTACGCATTTACAATCCAATGGTAAGCAAAGTTACAATTGATGTATTTGATGCTTAGTTGATATTTGATTTTATTTTCTGAATTGTTCAATTTATGAGCAATTTCCTGTGCTCATAGAACTCTAGTTCCTCATCTCTGACATCTGATTGGTATATTGAGCGATCAAATATTCTTCATTTTACCATTTTTTGACTAGATTCAAATTAAATATCTCCACTGATAAAACTAATTGTGAAGGTAGGCGTAATAGTTTTTCCAGGTAGTAATTGCGATCGAGACATGTATCATGTTTTGACTGATGTTTTCAAACTTAATGCCGAGTATTTTTGGCATGAAAAAGGACTGCCAAAAAACATCGATGCGGTAATCCTTCCAGGCGGATTTTCTTATGGTGATAGATTGAGATCAGGCGCAATTGCAGCCCATAGTCCAATAATTAACGATGTTCGAAAAATGGCAGAAAAAGGAATTCCAATTTTAGGGGTATGTAATGGATTTCAAATTCTTGTAGAGGCTGGATTATTACCCGGTGCATTGCTCAAAAATACATCTCTTAATTTTATGTGCAAGTGGACTGATCTGATTGTTGAAAATAACAAGACTCCTTTTACAAATAAATTAAAACTACATCAAAAAATACCAATACCAATTGCAAATGGTGAAGGAAGATATTATGTGGATGATGAGACACTTAAAAAATTAAAGAAAAAAAATCAAATCGTATTTAGATACCGTGAAGTAGTAAATGGCTCTTCAGATAGAATAGCTGGGGTTTGTAATGAGGATTACAATGTTGTTGGTATGATGCCTCATCCAGAAAGAGCGGCTGAATCTGAAATTAACCCAATTGACAATAAACCCTCTTCTCTTATTTTTGAATCTCTACTACATACAATTGGTGTTAAAAATTGAGTTTAGAACCACAAGAACTAGATGAACTCACATCTAAAATCGGAAGAAAACCCACATCTACTGAATTACAAATTGTAGCTGCAGAATGGTCTGAACACTGTTCGTACAAATCATCAAAAAAACATCTCAAAATGTTACCAATGAAAGGACCATTAGTAATATCCGAAAAAGGATATGATTCTGGGGTTTTAGATGTTGGTGACGGTTATGTCATAACTGCTCATATTGAAAGTCACAATCATCCATCAGCTGTTGAACCATATGGTGGAGCTGCAACTGGTGTTGGTGGAGTTATTCGTGATATTCTTTCAACAGGAACACGACCTATTGCACTTTTTGATGGTTTGAGATTTGGAGATATTGAAAAAGATCTACAAGCAAGATGGCTTTTCAAAAATGCGGTTACTGGAATTGCAGATTATGGAAATTGTTTGGGCATTCCTACTATTGGTGGTGAAGTTGAATTTGATGAATGCTATTCTAATTATGCCTTAGTTGATGTTGCAGCTATTGGATTTGGAAAGAAAAAGAATCTGATCAAAAATCATGCTAAAAAAGGTGATCTTGTAGTCTTACTTGGAGGCTCTACAGGAAGAGATGGAATTGGTGGCTCACAATTTGCTTCTGACTCTTTAGAATCTGAAAATAGATCTGCAGTCCAAATACCAGATCCCTTTATTGAAAAATTAATCATAGAGGCAATACTAGAAGCTCGAAATCAAAATCTTATTCACGCAATGAAAGATCTTGGTGGTGGTGGATTGTCTTGTGCTGTATCTGAAACTGCAGATGCGTTATCCATTGGAATTGAAATGGATGTGAATAAAGTCCATACTCGTGAATCTGATATGAATCCTGATGAAATCATGGTGTCTGAATCCCAGGAAAGAATGCTAATAGTGACAAATAATGACAAACTCAAAAAACTACAGGAAATCTGTAAAAAATTTCGTATAACATGTTCTGTTATTGGTAATGTGACTTCGGATAATATGATGCATGTAAAAAAAGGCAAAAAGACATGCGCTAATCTTCCAACTGATGTTGTTGCAAATGCCATCCTTTTAGATAGACCTTCCAAAAAACCTGCATACTTGGAAAACATAGAAAAAGAAAAAAAACTCAAACCCATTTTAGACTATTCGAAAATGATGATGAAGTTTATTGCATCTCCGAACATTGCAAGCAAAATTTGGGTGTATGGACAATATGATCATGAGGTTGGAATTAGAACTGTAGTCAAGCCTGGCAAAGATGCGTCTGTTCTTCGACTTGACAATGGTAAATTTTTGGCAGCAAAAATAGACGGCAATCCAAAGCATTGCTATATCAATCCAAGAGAAGGAGTGATAGGGTGCTTTGAGGAAGCATGCAGAAATGTTGTTTGTACTGGAGCAAAACCAATTGGAATGCTTGATCATTTACAATTTGGAAATCCAGAAAATCCTGAAATCTTTTGGACGTTTTTAGAATCACTAAAAGGAATAACTGACTATGCAAAATATTTTGAAATCCCATGTGTTGGCGGAAAGGTTAGTTTGTACAATGAAACACCATCTGGTCCGATTAAGCCTACTCCTATAATTGGAATCTTGGGCTTGATTGATAAAACTCCTCTTTACTCACAGAAAATTATTGCTGGTGATTGTCTTGTAATTATTGGTGATACTAAAAATGAAATGGGCGGCTCTGAATACTTTGAATATATTCACAAGTTTATTGGAGGAAAGTGCCCAGTTGTTAATTTTCAGGAATCTAAAACTAACATGAATCTAGTTTTAGATGTGATTAGAAAAGATCTTCTCAAAACAGTACATGACTGTTCTAAAGGTGGCCTGGCAGTAGCTGTTTCAGAACTTTGCATGACCCACGAAATTGGATGTAATATCTCATTAGAAAAAGTACCTGGTCCAAAATTGGATGTTGATAGAATACTGTTTTCTGAAAGTCATTCTAGATATCTTTTGGTTTTAGAAAAGAAAAATCTCAAAAAACTTGAGGAACTTTTCAAAAAGAGTAAAGCTTCATACAAAATGATTGGAGTATTTGGTGGTGAGAATATTCGATTTAATAAAGAAAATAAACATGTCGTAGATCTAAGAGTTGATAAGGCACAAAAAACTTGGTTTAATTCGTTAAGGGAATTAGTGCATGGTTAAAGAAAATTGCGGTGTAGTTGGAATTTTTAGTCTTAGTGGAACTAATGTTGTCCCTATGGCAATTGATGCACTTAGGGCATTACAACACCGAGGACAAGAAGCATGGGGCATTGCAATTCCCAACAAAGAGCCACTAAAAAGATTAGGTCTTGTAACAGGTGCTTCATCGGAGTTTAAAAAAATCTGTGAGGACTATTCTTCTTCATCCGTAATTGGACATGTTAGATATTCTACTATGGGACGAAGCACACTTGAAAATGCTCAACCCCTAAAAGTCAAAGATCTTTGCATTGCCCATAATGGAACTATTGCAAATGTTCAAGAACTATCTAATTTAGTTGGAGGGTGCTCATTTACACCTCAAAACGCAAGTGATACATTAGTTGCTGCACAGAGACTAGTGGCATTAATTTCTGAAAACGGTGAAATGGGAAAAGCTCTTGCAATTTTGAAAAATGAAATGATTGGTTCTTATTGTTTTACATTTATCTCTGATGATAATTCTGTGTATGCTGCAAGGGATCCTAAAGGATTCAGACCTATGGTTTTGGGTTATAAAGTGTCTGATGATACATATATTGTTGCATCTGAATCATCTGCCATTTCTGCAGTAGGTGCAACACTTCAAAGAGATGTTAAACCCGGTGAATTGATTAAAATCAGTAAAAATGGGTTAGAAACTGAACAATTCTCTGATGATACATCACGTGCTCATTGCTCTTTTGAATATACTTATTTTGCACATCCTTCTAGCAATATGGAAGGCGCCAACATTTACATTTCAAGAAAGAGAATTGGTCAATTTTTGGCAAGAAAATTCCCGATTAAAGATGCAGACCTTGTAATACCCGTTCCTGATTCTGCAAGACCTGCAGCATTGGGATATGCCCAAGAATTGGGTCTTACATTTGATGAAGGATTACTCAAAGATCGATACAGCAAGAAAGGACCACTGCGTAGTTTCATTGAACCACATCAAAGCGATCGAATTGAAATCAATCGTTGGATTATCCCAATCCGAGAAATCATTGAAGACAAGCATGTTGTTGTAATTGATGATAGTTTAGTTCGTGGTACTAGTTCAAAAGCAATTATCCAAGCACTACGAAGAGCAGGCGCAAAAAAAATAAGCATGGTAATAACATATCCACCAATCAAATTTCCTTGCTATGCCGGGATTGATTTTCCATCTCAAGAAGAACTTGCAACATTCTCAAATGGAAAGGATATGACTGATGAGGAATTAACTGAAATGGTCAGAAAGAGTATTGGGGCTGACTTTCTGGGTTATAATGACGCTGAAAATCTTGCAGCTGCTGTAGGGATTCCAAAAGATTCAATGTGTTTTACTTGTTCGTCTGGAAATTATGATTCATTGGGAATTACGCCAGAGTTTAAAACCCGTATCGAGATGAAAGGTGAATAATATGGAAACTGCATATGTTCTAGTTAAAAGTGAAATGGCACATGAAATGGAAGTTATGGGTGACATTTTAAAAATCGATGCTGTGAAAGAAGCAAGGGGAACATTTGGTCTCTATGATATTTTTGTAAAAGTTGAGGCAAAGACATCAAAAGAAATAGAAGATACAATTACAAAACAGATTAGACAAATAAAAAATGTAATTTCCACAACTACATTATCTGTAATTCCTGAACAGGATAAACGCTGATTCTTTAATTGTTTTTTGATATTCTGATTATGAAAGCAATTTGGAATGATACTGTAATTGCGGAAAGTGACGACACTGTTGTTGTTGAAGGAAATCATTACTTTCCAGTTGATTCTATTAAAGAAGAATACTTTCAAAAAACTGATCTTGTATCATTTTGTGGTTGGAAAGGAATGGCAAACTATTACTCTGTAACCATTAATGGAAAAACCAATAAAGATTGTGCATGGTATTATGCTGAACCTAATGATGCTGCCAAAAAAATCAAAGGAATGGTTGCATTTTGGAATGATATTCAAGTAAAATAATCTTAATTATTAGAAAAAGCATACTGTTGCAGTGAACCGGTACTCTATTCTCATTGCTGTTGGTATTGGAATCATTGGAATTATGGCTGTAGTTTTTGGACTAGATATTTTGAAGTTATATGTATTTACTCAAGAGTATGACATTTTTGTGGATCCTATTATTGACAAGCAAAATCTCTTTGTTACAGGAAGAATTATAATTCAAAATACTGGATCTCAACCATTAACCCACATTCATGTGAATTTTGGCGCAGGTAGTACTCTTGATATCCAAACTCTGAAATCAGGTCAGAAAATTATCCTCTCTCCACCACCTAACAATCCTATGGAATTTGTGATGATTAATGCTGACCATGATATTTTTATAAACAAAGCATATCGAGAATTGCCAAAAATGGTGGGTATGATGGGCTCATAGATTTTTCAGAGCAGTTAAATCATATTGAAAACAAGGCTGTTTGTTTGAAGTTTATTGCTTCTGGAAAAGTAAAAGATCTGTATTCTCTTGATGATGAGACATTGCTTTTCAAATTTTCTGACAGGGTATCTGCGTTTGATGTAAAATTCAAAGAAAATATACCTAAAAAGGGAGAGGTTTTGTGTAAATTTGCTGAATTTTGGTTTAACCAACTACCGTTTTCAAACCATTTTGTAAAAAGACAATCTAATACTGAAATTGTGGTGAAAAAAATGAATATGCTGCCAATCGAATGCGTGGTTCGAGGTTATTTTTATGGTAGTTTGGTAGAGAGGTGGAAAAAAGGTGAAATAAAAATTCCCGTTGGCTCTAATACGACACTAGCTGCAAAGCTTCCAGAACCGATCTTTGATCCTACTACAAAATCAGAACATGATATCCCAATTGATAAAACAAAAGCTCTAGAGATGAAACTGGTTACTGAAGTGCAATATGTATGGCTAGAGAAAACATCTATTGATATCTACAAAATAATGTCTGATATTGCAGACAAGGCAGGATTCATTTTAGCTGATTTGAAACTTGAATTTGGAATTTTAGATGGTAACATTACTTTGGGTGATTCTATTGGCCCTGACGAGTATAGATTATGGCCAAAGGATTCCTATGAGGTTGGCAAAATACAAGAGGCGTTTGACAAACAAATTTTACGTGATTGGTTAACTGAACATGGATATCAAAAACAATTTGATGATGCACGAGATGCCGGAAAAGAACCTATTGCGCCTACAATTATCCCAGAAATAATTCAGAAAATGACCAATCGGTATGTTATTGCATATGAAAAATTAACAGGGCATCCTCTGTAGTTGTAATATTTTTTCAATTCTTTTTATTATGACTGGATGTTGAACAAAATATAGGGTTCAACTCGAATTTTATTTTTGATTCATTTTCAAATTCATCTTATTGCACTATTTGTTTCTGTATGGTATGTCTTTTCATATTTGTTTATTTTTATTACTTTTTCATAATCTCTTGTACTGTTACTATATTTATGATAGTATTACTATATTTATGATAGTATTACTATATTTATGATAGTATTACTATATTTATGATAGTATTACTATATTTATGATAGTATTACTATATTTATGATAGTGATGATGATAATTATGCTTGTGTTATAATGTTTTTAATATAGGTGCCCGTCTTTTTGACTTGGTCTTACTATTATTATAACAAAAAAAATTGATGCGATTAGGTAAAAAATATGATACACGGATCTTTTAGATCAGACTTAAAGCAATTATTAGCATGTCTACATTGTTAGAAAAAGAAATCAAAGTAAATCGTATTCTTACGACAAGCGTTAAACACGCACGTGCAATTGAAGACCCTGCACGTTCAAAAATCATTGAAATTCTATATCACCGTGCATTATCCGCAGACCAGATTTCAAATGAGCTAAAAAAAACAGGATACAAAAAAGCCCTGACTACTGTTAGACATCATCTTGATATTTTAAAAGAATCTGGTCTAATTGAAATTGCCAAAATTGAAGAATCACGAGGTTCTATCACTAAATTTTATAGCACATCTACAAAATTACTTGGTTATGCTGCCCCTGATGATTTTGATTCAAAATACTCCAAAGTCATTGATAGTACATCTGTAAAAATTGAAAAAATTCTAAGAAACCTTACTCCAAAAACGACAAAAGCAAAAAAAACTAAAGGTAAAAATTCTGAAGGCTATTCTCAGTATCTGGTAATGGAAATCATGAACCGTGCCATGACAAATATCATGGAAAATCCGGGCAAAAAACATGAATCGATCAAATCTGTATAGTGTTTTTCACTAATATGAAAAACAGTCAATTAAAAGCATTGAAAATGACTTTAGATGGCAAATATTTGTAAATGTGATAAATGTTGAAACAAAAGGCAATAAAATTATTTCAGCAAAAAAACATTGTTTTTATTGCAACTCTTATGACTGACGGTGCTCCACAACTTTCACCAGTTTGGGCTAACTATGATTCTGGATACATTTTAGTAAATACTGCAGAAGGTAGAATTAAGCATAAAAACATCTTACGTGATCCGCGTGTTGCAATTTCTGTTGTCTCTAATAATAACCCCCTTGATATGACCACAATTCGAGGAACAGTTGAAGAAATAATTCCTGATTATGATTATACACATGCAGACAAATTAACACAGCAATACATGGGACAAAAAAACTATCCATTCAAAAGAGAGAATGAGAAAAGAATAATTCTCAAGATAAAGCCCGAACGTGTTTTTGTCATGCCTGAATTAAAAATAAGCGATAACTAAAACATAAATATTTCTAAATTCAAATTTAGAAACATTTCATTGTGTTATTAAACAAAATAGAAAAAAGATAATGAAAGCAGCTATCGTCGTCTTTTTGCTGCTTTTCTTTTTGGAGCTGCTCTTTTAGTTGCAGATCTTCTTTTTGCTGCTTTTCTTTTTGGAGCTGCTCTTTTCGCTGTTCTCTTGCGAGTTGCTGCTGCTTTTTTTGCAGCTCTGCTTCGTTTTCTACTCGCTGCTATCCTAGCTGCTTCTGCTGCTTTATTTGCCGCATTTCTTTTTCTTGTACGTGCGGCTTTTTTAGCT
>Ga0315281_10014909_pt1 | contig 10447 bp, 8 predicted proteins | sample YL17G07_0_MG_FD_204540 | JGI IMG/M metagenome (GOLD analysis project Ga0315281, IMG submission 204540) | Sediment microbial communities from Yellowstone Lake, YNP, Wyoming, USA - YL17G07_0 | ecosystem: Environmental > Aquatic > Freshwater > Lake > Sediment | place: USA: Wyoming | collected...
TTTCGCTGCGTCTGGCGTCATTCTGCCATGCACCTTATCGTTGACTACCACAACCGGCGCTAAGGCACAGGAACCGAAGCAGGCTACGGTTTCCAGTGTATATTCCAGGTCCGGCGTAGTGCCTCCGTCCTTGATGCCTAATTTGTTCTCCATCTCACTGATTATCCGGGGCGCTCCACGTACATAGCACCCTGTGCCCCGGCATATCTTTACTATATTTCTGCCAGTTGGGACGAGCTTGAATTGAGCATAAAATGTCCCTATGCCGAACACTGTGCTCGCTGGCACATGAACGAATTCGGCTATCCGTTTCATCGCTTGCTCGGGCAAATAGCCGAATCGCTGTTGGACCTGCTGTAAGATTGGGATTAATTCACCCTTTTCGCCTTTGAAGTGCGTCAGGATTTCAGTCATTTGGCTCTCAATGGCTTTATCAGGCCCTGGCGTGACTGTGCGCGCGCCTTCGATCGCTGGAGCAACTTTCATTTTCGCACCTCTTGTTGTCTCTTCATATAAGTGCTCTTTGGGTTGATCGCCGACAAGCATTAGCTGAAGACTACCATTTCTCTTGGCTGAGCCGGCACCACAGCCAGGTCGCCAATCGCTTGTCCAGTTTCCCCACCCAGCTCTCTATCTTCTTAATGTCGCCGCTGCCGAGCGCTGCCCTTTCCTCCCAACTGAGGACATAGTACTCGGAGAGAGCTTTATCGGGGTTGTCGGATAGCTGGGCCAGGAAGTTGCTGTCATCAGCAGCCCGAGCCAGTATCTCGAGGATGGCCTCTTTGCTACTCTGGGCTGCCCTAGCTTCTCCCTTGGTCAATTTCCCCAATGCTTCCATTGCCTTCTCCTTTTTTGGACCTAATATCGTAGCCATTGATATCGCCCCCTTTTCTTCCTCTACATAAAGTATAGCTTTCTGAGGCTTCGCTTACATTGGCCTTTCGTGCAATCTCGGTATGTACAAAGGTACAACACTGTTACTGTATCGAAGAACGATAACCTGTGGACTTTGGTCAAATCTTCGGTGTTGAATTGTTGATGAATGAATGCTCCCGCAGATCTAATTTATATTTGCCAAGTACTGCTCGATGCTTTAGAATTGGCTATGGCAAATAGCCAAAGGATGCTCAATATTAGATGAAGCAAAAGACCAGGGTCATTATCGCTGACGATCACGCCTTGCTGCGGGAGTCAATGAGAGATCTCCTCGATCGGCAGGAGGATATAGAAGTGGTTGGTGAAGCATGTGACGGCGAGGAGGCCATAAGGTTAAGCTATGAGCTAAAACCTGATATCGCAGTGATGGATATTGTGATGCCCAGGCTGAACGGTATCGAGGCGAGCAAGGAGATAAAGAGGATCAGCCCGGGCACTGCTATCATAATTCTGACTGCCTATGATGATCCTCAGTACGTGATGGGCTTGCTTGAGGCCGGGGCTGCAGGGTATCTGCTGAAGAGCGCTCGCGGCCGTGACGTGGTGGCTGCGATTCGTGCTGTGAGGGCAGGCGAGTCAGTCCTCCATCCCTCGATAATAGCCATGCTCCTTAAGAGGGCGATGGGGATGCCGACTGAGGAGAACAGACCGAAAGGGAAAGAGACCCTCACCGACCGGGAAATTGAGGTGCTGGAACTGGCGGCCAAGGGAATGAGTAATAAGGAAATAGCAGAGAAGCTCTCTGTAACTGTTCGCACGGTGAAGGCCCATATCTCTAATGTATTTGCCAAAATGGATGTTGCTTCACGCACCGAAGCTATATTGAAGGCCGTACGAGAAGGATGGCTTGAGCTTGACAAAGCCCCTACCGGCATTGACAGCGACTGAGCCTGTTGATGGCCTGGTGCCCTTGATTGAAATCTCACCCACAGGTTGGATGTGATATGTCCCGCAGCAGAAGACTGATTACTCTAAGCACGCTCTCAGGTATACTTGCGCAGGCCGAAAGGGTAGAAGATATCCTTCCCACAGCCATTGAGATAGTTGCCGATGTCATGGGAATCGAGGTGGTTCGGATATATACGCTGGATACCAGGAGAAAGGAACTGGTGCTATCGGCGTACCGTGGGGTTACTGAGGAGTTTGCCCGCAGGGTGGATAAGGTGAAGCTCGGCGAGGGTCTCAACGGGCGTGCTGCTGAGACTGGTGAACCCATGATGGTGAGCGATGCCACCGAGGACCCTCGCTTGTTCAGGGAAGCGGTTCGGCGGGAGAAAATTAAGTCCCAGCTTGTCGTCCCTATGCAATCAAGGGGACAGGTCGTCGGCACAATCTGTGTGGCTACACGCCAGAAGCGGGAGTTTAGTACCGAGGAGATGGAGCTGCTGACAGCTATCGGCAATCAAATCGGCATCGCTATAGATAAAGCCAGTCTTTATCAGGAACAGGCATCACTGACGGAGCTATTGCAATTATCCGAGGCAAAATATCGTGAGCTGTTCCAGGACGCCAGCGACGCTATTATAATCCATGACCTGGAAGGCAATATCACCGACGCAAATAAGGCTTGTGAAAAGCTGCTTGGTTATTCGGTGGACGAGTTAGTGAACAAGAAGGCTTCAAATTTCCTTCGAGAGGATGCTCTCGCCTTGGCCCGGCAAATTCGGAAGAAGCTGCTCAGTGGGGAGAAAATAGAGCAGCGCTATGAGCAGCATTTATCGAGAAGAGATGGCTCTGAGGCTATTATTGAGCTGGCCAGCAGGCTGATTACTGACGATGGTAAGCCTATCGGATTCGAGAATATTGGCCGTGATGTTACCGATGAACGCAAGATGCGGGATAATCTTCGTTTCTACCTGAAGCAGGTTCTGCAAGCGCAGGAAGAGGAGCGCAAACGCATTTCTCGCGAGCTTCACGATGATGCCGGTCAGTCCTTGTTGCTGCTGATGCACCGGCTGGATGCGCTGGCTTCTGACCCTGCTAACAGGCTGTCTAAGCAGGCTAAAGATAAGGTCTCCCGGTTGCATCGTTTAGCTGTGAAGATTCTCGATGGCCTGAGGCGCTATGCCCAGGAGTTGAGGCCTGCTATTCTGGACCACATGGGATTAGTAGCAGCGCTGGGATGGGTGGCTGAGAACCTGGACCGGGAACGAAGGACGAAAGTCATCGTGAAGGTGTGCGGAACGGAATGCGAACTGTCGCCTGAGGCCAAATTGGTGCTTTTCCGCATTGCTCAGGAAGCGTTGAACAATGTGAAGAAGCATTCTGAGGCAGCGAAGGCTGTGGTCAAATTGGAATTCGAGCCGCAGAAGATAGTATTGACGATCACCGATAATGGCAAGGGGTTTGAGCTGCCGGAAAGGTTGAGCGACCTTGCCAGCATCGGCAAGCTGGGCCTCACTGGTATGGAGGAACGGGCAAGACTGCTTGGCGGTACTCTGCTGGTTCGGTCTAAGCCTGGAGAAGGGACGACAGTAACTGCTGAGTTGCCGCTAAACGGCACAATGAGCGCGCAGAAAATTCAAATTTAGGTGCAGTCCGCTATAGGTGGATGGGGATGCCCCCAAAGTAACAGCTATCATCTTTGAACCGTCAGCCATTAGCTACAGGTATGCCAATACCAGGTTGTTGATCACAGCAACCATAGACATCACTGCATACGGCATGAGCAGGAACACAAAAGCAGCCCGTCCGAAACCTCTGAAACCAAACCTGAAGAGAATAAACCGTAAAGTTATAGCTGCGAGTGATATAGCGCAGACAGCAGCCAGGTCGGCCAGGAATAGCCCCGCAAAGCCCCCCTTATCCAATGCCCACCTGGCGAGTGAGCCAGCTTCGTTGAGATAACTTTTTCCGCTTAAGGCCAGGATGGCATAGGTACTGGCATAGTCCAGAAGGGCTACGAAGCCCACAAATGCCAGCAGCCAGGGCTCTCGCCATCTCCAGAGAAATCTTGACGCCGCTTCTATATATCGCTCGGCACGGCGGTCCCTCTCTGCGGCTTTCCTTAGCCTGCTCTTGATAAACTGGAGCACTGCTTCCAAGGGGTCCCTTTCTTCCAACCCTGTCTCTCCTCGCCAGTTTCAACGTCCTACAAATTAGAAGTATAATGCATCTTCTTTCATACTTGTATCCTACTTTTGTACTGTGCGCTCTATTACTCGAATGCTGATAGAAATATGTGCAGGGTATTTCATACTGGTTGGAGCCGTTGCCTGTACTGGAGGGATGTAGTTACGATTTCACGTTTGCAGAATATCGCAAAATCCAGCCGTCAGATTATCGGACATGGAGGTAAGGACAGCATGAAGCACTACAGGACACTGTTGGGAAGTATTGGAGTTGGCGCGTGATAAATCACCGATAAGATGGCACAGGCTTGAGAGTCGAGGCTTGGGTTTTACAGGTTCTGGAGCTAATTCTCCGATTCACTCTGGAGACTGGCTGTCGAAGGTTCAAACATACGATTTAATTTCTGAGCGAAGCCAAATCCGATACAGAAACCTCCGAGAAGCCCTGTCGCCGTGGCGAATTGAAGCAGACCGAGGTCCACCCAACCCACCACGTATTGGCTGGAATAACTGGCCCAGCCTATATAACCATGAGGCAGGTAATTCATGCCCAGGAAGCCTAGAGCTGTAGCCACCGTACCGCTGGCAATCCAGGCAAACCCCAGGACGCCCCCCAGTCCTACCAGCCACAGTCGCCTTTCCTGAGTTCCAGCTAAGCTGTGGCCGATTAATAGTCCTCCCGAAGCTGCTAAAATGACAATCAGGGCGCCAATAACGGGAGCGATGTCCCAGTACCATTCATGGTTATCGATAAAATAGAAGGAAGTCACCAGAAGCGTAGCGACGAAACCCAGTGACAGCCCCAACATCAACAGCTTTTTATTCTTTATTCCCGCCTCATACAATTTCTTTGTCATTTTCAAGCCCTGCTCTTATCATACCGCAAATTACACAACTACAGGTTTATTCTATATGGATTGTTTATATGAATTCCATAGACAATTCGGGTAAATGTGGTTGAACTTAAGTAACACGGTTATATTCAGTTGGGCCATGAAAAGCTAAGATATCTAAATATATAGCAGAATCATGGTTTAACAACCCCCTTGGGGTACTGGCTATTAAAGATTTGGCTGCCTCTATTTATTTCGCTATTTGACTGAATAGGACAGGAGTTCAGTCGTATGTGCGTCTGTTATGCCATGGGTTTTCACGAATGTTTTCGCTTTGTAGGAGTACCAGTACTCTGTAGTAGCCTGTCCGTTCTCATAGGCAATTATCTTAAAGCATCTGAATGTGTCTGCTTCAACTGTAACATCCTCAACATCTGTGCATTTGTAGGTGATAGTGGAGTCACCCGTGGCGACAAAAGGTTGCCCACTAATAAAGTCAGTTCTTTCCCAGGATTCTTTTATGCTAAATTCATTTCCGGTTTGATACGGCCACTCAGTACCGGTTATTTCTCTCGAATAGATAACCGAGCGCATCATGTTCAGACCCGATGCCCCCAAAGTGGTAGAAATCAGCGAAACGACTGGCCTTAACGTTGCTTTCTCTAACCATTGCGTCTCTTCGAGTATCCAACCATCCATTGGTGGGTTATAAGTAATCTTCTTAACATAACAGTCCTTTCCCTCCATCCCTTCCTCACTTGTTATCGTCTCGGTTCGAGTATATGTATTGCCCTTATCAACCTCTCTAAAAACCCATGTGTCGCCCGCATACAGGGTTGGCAACAACCCCTCCGAAATTACAAGAGTGCCAGAGAGGTCGTTTATCGCCACATTGTAGGTGCCGCTGGTTTCCTGGGTCAGGCTGAAGGTTACTGTCTGCGTGGCTCCTGCGGGTACCAAAACGTTCTGACTATCTACTTGCACCCCGTCTATCTTCAGACTTGCAGTGTAGTTACCATCCACCTCTCCTGAGTTAGCAACATTGCATATGATAGATACCTCTCGGCCCGGCAGCGCCTGCGGCGGTAAAATAACCAGATTGCTGAGCGTGAATGCAGCACGCCTGAGCAGAGTAAAATTGCCGCTGAGGTCGCCCAAGCTAACAGTGTAGTTTCCCGGATTGTCTTTTGTTACGTCGAATGCGACTGGCATGGTCGTGTCTGCGTCTAATTCCGCCGTTTTTGTTTCCTCGTCTAATCCATTTACCTTCAAGACTACGGTGTAATTTCCTGATACTTCGCCTGTATTACTGATGTCGGCGGAGATGGCAACTTTATCACCGACCTGAGCCCGGGCAGGACTGATAGCGAGGTTGGCGAACACGGGAGGTGTTAAAACGCTGAACGTACCTGTCAGGCCGTTCAGTTCGACATCATGGGTTCCAGCGGCGGGGGTATCCAGTATAAAGGAAATTGTTGCTGTCTGCCCTGCTGCCATTGATACAGATTTCATCACTGCTAGAGCCTTATCCATTTTGAGCTTGGCGTTAAAGTCGCCTTTAGCTTCTCCTGAATTAGTTATATCAACCGAAACCAAGACTGAATTGCCTTCTAATGCCTGAGCGGGCGAGATGGTCAGGTTCCTTAACTCAAATTTAGCACCGGGTGCGCACGCAAAACTTGTGATGAGAGATGCTGCCAGGAGTAAGATAATCAAATCGGTTATCAGGATTTTTTTCATCCTTTCCCTCCTCTGGGCGATATAGTTATAGAGAGAGAACGATTTGTAAATTCCTATCATATCGGATAGAACGATATAGAAAGAGAGTGGATTCAGTATCTATAGGAAACTAGAATATGATAAGCCAGATGACACTGGCTAGGATGCTGGAGCTCGAATCTGTCAAGATTCTTTAAGATATTCTACCGTGGCACGGCCCAAAGAGCAAGCCGCTAGGGCAAGTCGCACTTGAGGCCAGCCTGAGATACCACCGGGCGCTGAAGGACCGGTTAGCTCTACTTTGAAAGCCTGTTGTCAGGATAATCTAACGCGCCGCGTCGGCATTAAATCCGATTTCGAGGTGTGAGCCGTCACAGAACGGCTTGTTCTTGGAGTGGCCGCATCGGCATAGTGTGTAATGTTCTGGGCATGCTGGCTCAGATTTCATATCATCTTTTAAGTGAATGGCCCCGACCACTTTGAGTGGGCCATTCTTCGCAACCGTGATAGCAGGCTCGCGTTTGAAGGCTTGGCAATGCCTGCCGCCCACCTTGTAGGTCAACGCCCCTGAAGGGCATTTCTTGATAGTATCGATAATCCTCTTTACATTGACGGCATCTGGGTTCTCTTCCTCAAAAACCTGAGGCAAATTGTTGATGCACGAGCCGTCACGGGAGCAGACATCGGTATTGTCCACTATGGTGATACTCTTTCCTTTCCATTCATTTACCTTGCCTGGCACTCTATGGGGGTCCTTCTCACCGACAAAGCAGATCTCAGTATGGGAGCCATCGCAATAAGGCTTGTTTCTTGAGGCCCCGCATCGGCAGAGCGCCATGACTGGTTGCACCGGGAGAGGTCGCTCTCCTGAATCTCTAAAGTTCTTGAGGTCTCTGACTATGTAGGGGCCGTTCCTTACCACGGTGATGATGGGCTTTCGATTCCTGGTACGCTTGCATGCTGTATTTGCCTTTTTCACGCCACTATTTTATCTCTTCTTACATTCGACTGCAATAAGTGCCAGAGATGTAATCTGGCTTGTTGCGACATTCTATAACGATGTGTATACTGGCGCAAGAATTACGTGGAGGTCACGACATGTCTGTGAAGGGAAATAAAGCTATTTTGCAACATATATTCAAAGAGTTGAACAAAGTTTCGGTAAGGTGGGTGAAATGAAATGCAACCCACCACCCTACACGTGCTGTTAAGCCTTGCCCGATGGCTTTATCAGGTTAGAGAGTTGAGGAAGCCCTTTGCATGCTATGTATTCGGTCGTCCGAACAGCCTTACCTTTTTTCATCTCTGTGACAGTAGCGCCGTCGTACTTGAACTCTTTGCCTTCCTTATCTGTCTCTTCACAAGTCCACTCCATCATGACAACGTTTGTTGGGCTCAAAGGATAAGCTGCAAAGCCGATATTCTTCGGAATCAATTGAGGTCTTGTCAATAGGTGTGTAAATGTCAGGCAACGGCGAGCACCTCTTCCCGTTTGATTTCTGCTCCCTCGTGTGCTTCTCCGACACCAAATCCCAGGTAGATTTGCATCAACTTCTCCGGCGCGTTCAACCTCCGAAATCTCCGCTCCGCTAGCATGAGCATCTTCCAGATCACCACGGTGGCGTTCTCCACTTTCTTGTACCGCTTGGCCGCATCCGTCCTTAGTCGCAAGGCCGCAAAGGGCGATTCCACCACGTTGGTCGTCCGCAGGTGCTTCCAGTGCTCCTTCGGGAACTGGTAGAAGGTGACCATCCTTTCCCAGTCGCGGAGCAGCGTGTCTCCGGCCGCCCGATAGCCTTCTCCTAGGCACCACCTCAGAAACAGAGTCCGTTTCTCTTCGGCCTCCGCTCGGCTTTCGGCATAAGCTATCTCCTGCAGTCGCCGCTTAGCCTGAGGCTGCGCCTTCCTGGGTAGCTTGTCCAGCACGTTGACGATTTTATGGTTCCAGCAGCGCTGCTCCGAGGCATTAGGGTAGACGTTGCTCAAGGCGCCCCAAATACCGAGATTGCCATCTCCGACGACGAGGCGGGGACAGTTCAGTCCACGTTCTTTGAGGTCGCGCAGCACACCGGCCCAGCTCTCCGTCGATTCCCGGTACCCAGGCTCTACGGCCAGGATCACCTTCCGTCCATCCAGGAGTCCACCCACGATGACCAGGAGGGCAGCCTTCTCTTTCTCCAGACCCGCCTTGACATAGATACCATCCACCCACATAAAGAGCACTTCCAGCCCATCCAGCGGCCGCTTCTTCCACTCTTCCCACTCAGCCTGCCAGCTTTCTTTGAGGCGGGCGACAGTGCTGGCTGAGACCGGCGCCTCCTCGCCCAGGAGACCTCTCAGTGCCAGGTCAAAGTCCCTCAGGGCCAGACCATGAAGATAGAGCTGGGGAATGAGCTTATTTACCTCGGCGGTCCGCCGGGCAAACATCGGCAATACCCTGCTCTCAAACCGTTGCTCCAATCCCCGCACCCTGGGCCGGTAAACGGTCACCGTCCCGCAGCCTAAGGTCAGCCGCCGCGCCTTGCCGTGACCATTCCGATAAGCCGGTGGGCTATCTACGGCCTGACGCCGCTCCGACTTCTGGCGCCCCAGTAGCTCCGTGATTTCCTCCTCCAACAGAGACTGTATGAATCCCTGCACTTTCCTCCGCACCCATTCTTCCAGGTTGTCCCAGACAACAATTGACGGCTGGCTTCCATTTGTGGTTTGATTCCCCATGGCGGTGGTGAGTACCTCCTTCCTGTTTTCTTCATCAACAGAAAGAGTACTCGCTGCCGCTAACTATTTCCACACCTTTTGATTCTACCTCAGTCAGTGATAAGATAACGTTTAGCAAATGGGGAGTGCAGAGGGGCAATCCGCCTCAGGCGGATGGGGAATAAAAAAAGGGCTGGAATGAGAAGCGCAAACTATGCGCGCTTTATCCCATGTCCTCCAGGTAGTCCCTTAGCTTCTGGGACCTGCTGCGGTGTCGTAGCTTACGAATGGCTTTAGCTTCGATTTGGCGGATACGTTCCCTGGTGACGTCGAATTCTTTGCCGACTTCCTCCAGAGTTCGGCTGCGGCCATCTTCGAGCCCGAATCTGCTTAGGAGCACCCGGCGTTCTCTCGGAGTGAGAGTGTAGAGCACCTCATCTATCTGATTCTTCAGTAAATTCATAGATGCGGCTTCTACAGGGGAAATCGAGGATTGGTCTTCAATAAAATCACCAAGCTGGGTATCCTCCTCTCCCCCTATTGGCGTCTCCAGAGAAACGGGCTCCCGGGATATCTGGATAATCTCCCTCACCCTCTTGGGGGAAATCCCCATGCCTTTAGCGATCTCCTTGAAGGTCGGCTCACGCCCGTATTCCTGAGATAGGCGCCGGCTTGTTCTAATAAGCTTATTTACAGTCTCTACCATGTGAACCGGGATGCGAATAGTGCGAGCTTTGTCGGCTACATGTCTGGTGACTGCCTGACGTATCCACCACGTTGCATAGGTGCTGAACTTATACCCTTTGCGATAGTCAAATTTCTCCACTGCCCGAATAAGACCCAGGTTACCTTCTTGAATTAGGTCAAGGAGCGACATGCCACGATTAACATACTTTTTAGCTATGCTGACGACAAGGCGAAGGTTAGCTTCGATCAGATGAGCTCGTGCCTTGTCTCCCTCCTCTTTTATGCTTTTCCAATGCTCCTGCAATTGTGGCTCCAGCGATGCAATGCTCTTGCGAAACTCTGCCTGTGATACAAAGCCTGGCAACTCGGCAATAGAACACCTGTTGCCAACAGCTCGGAGCACTTCCTCAGGGGTAATAGCAAGAAGGACTGAAACATCCCTCAGCGTTTCTTTTGCCACATGTGGCTCGGCAGCAGTTCTCTCGACTATGCCCTTTAATAAAT
>Ga0315281_10014911_pt1 | contig 10445 bp, 3 predicted proteins | sample YL17G07_0_MG_FD_204540 | JGI IMG/M metagenome (GOLD analysis project Ga0315281, IMG submission 204540) | Sediment microbial communities from Yellowstone Lake, YNP, Wyoming, USA - YL17G07_0 | ecosystem: Environmental > Aquatic > Freshwater > Lake > Sediment | place: USA: Wyoming | collected...
CGGTGCAACGAGCAATGATATACTCGATACCGCAACCGGGCTCCAGCTCTCCCAGGCACTCACCCTGATCGACAAGAAACTCCGGATCCTCCTTGGGGTGCTTTTAAAACGATCGGATGAAACAAAATCCCTTGTCTGCATCGGCAGGACTCACGGGCAGCATGGGGTACCGACAACCTACGGCCTGCGTTTTGCCATCTGGGCAAGCGAGATCGGGCGGCATATCGAACGCATCGAACAACTCCGTCCCCGTGTCGTGGTCGGGCAGATGACCGGTGCAATGGGTACACAGGCAGCTCTCGGACCTAAAGCGATGGAAGTTCAGGCAACGATGATGGAGGTGCTGGGTATTGGTTCAGTGGACGTATCCAACCAGGTTATCTCCCGCGACCGTTATGCGGAGTATTTTATGTTCTGTGCAAACGTTGCAACCACGCTTGACAAGATTGGTATTGAGATCCGTACGCTCCAGCGGACTGAGATCGGGGAGGTCGAAGAAGCATTCGGCGCAAACCAGGTGGGCTCCTCGACAATGCCGCACAAACGGAATCCCATAAAGTCCGAGCAGGTCTGCGGTCTTGCCCGTATTGTGCGATCGGCAGTTGAGCCGGCGCTGCAGAACAACACGCTCTGGGACGAACGCGACTTAACAAACTCTTCCTGTGAACGTGTGCTGTTCCCCGAGGCTTCAATTCTCACGGATCATTGCCTTCGTTTATTGGCAATTGTGCTCGAAGGGCTGGTGATCAACCGTGCGGCAATCCGCCGGAATCTTGCCTTCCTCCATGGCATCAACATGGCCGAGTCCGTCATGATTGAACTCACAAGGCGTGGTATGAACCGTCAGGACTCTCACGAGCGGATACGGATGGCAAGCATGCAGGCACGTGTTGAAGAGCAGCCGCTTGCTGATGTGCTTGGGAGGGATCCGGAAGTATTGCGGTACTGTTCCAAAGCTGATATTGCTGCGCTCCTCAATCCGGATTCCTACATCGGCACTTCAGTGCGTCAGGTCGACCAGGTTGTGAAAAAACTCACGCCGCTTTGTACCTGATACCGTACCCTCTGCAATTATTTTTCAATAAGGGCTTTTCGCACACAGTGCCGGAGTAAAAAAACACATTCCGATTGAATATAAACAGCCCCGCAATCAAACGATAAAAATAGTATATTTATAAACTCTGAAATTGAACACAAAGTAGGCATGAAACGGTACCTCGGGCTTTCAGGATATTCGGTTTCGCCAGCCGATCTTATCCGTTTCATTATTATTGCATCACTCACGCTGTTGTGCATCATTATCACTACCTATTCAGTCTCAAGAAATCTTGGAACCATTTACGCCCAGCTTTTCTATTTTCCTATCATCTATGCGACGTATTTTTATCCACGGCGGGGACTCTATCTTGCCGGTGCTTGTGCAGTTGTGTACGAGTGTTTTGCATACTTCTACATATTCCCCGATACCGGTGGGATGATCTTAGTTACCGGTCAGGCACTGCTCTTTGTCTGTATCAGCGCACTTGTCGCATATGTCAGTGAGAAGATCAACACCAGTGAGATGCATAACCGCAATATCGTTGAGAAATCTCCGATGGGTATCATCCTGTTTGACAAGAATGATTATACAATCCGGCTCACCAACACCCGGCTTGAGCACATGCTCGGTTATACTGCTGAAGACCTTGCCGGTATGACGTTTCCCGAACTCTTCTCTTTGCAGGAAGACCGGGAGAAGTTCATTGAGTTCGTTGCATCCGGCGAGGAGATTCGGAACTTCGAAACTGTTTTTGTGACCCGGGAAAAAGAGCCTGTCTGGGTAAATCTTTCGTGGAACAGGATCACGGAGAATCTGATAAGCTGTACGGTCATCGATATCAATAAATTCAGACTTGCCAAGCTGGCTGCTGATGAAATTGATGCCCAGTATAAACAGGTAACTGACAGTTTACCGACGTGCATTGTCATCACCCGGGACCAGATGATTGTATACACTAATCCGTCATTTGAGGTATTTTCAGGCTATGTCCCTGAAGAGTTGCTGGGCAAAGACCCCCTGACCCTCATTCATCCTGATGACCAGGCGGGATTCCTGCAGTCCTCTCATCTCGCAGAAACAGGATCATCCCATCCCGGCAGGTCAGAGGTTAATGTTCTTATAAAATCCGGGAAAATACTACCTGCTACCCTTTTTTTTACCCGGATACTGCAGAATGGATCTCCTGCAGTACTCATCAACCTGGTCCCTGAACTGGAAAGTGCAAAAGGACCCACCCAGCAGGAAAACAAACGACAGCGGGGCATTATCAGCACTTTTGCCTATGAACTTCGCACCCCCCTGCAGCCGATTATGGGATATATCAACCTGCTTATGCAGGATCCGGAAACGTACGGGGTGACTGAAGAGACACGGATCATCCTCGACCGCTGTGCAAAGAGTGTGGACCGGGAGCGCCAGATCATCAACCAGATGCTGGAACTCTCCGTCATTGATACAGGAAAGATTTCATTAGAGTACTCGGTGTTTTCCATCCCTGACCTGCTTAAGATAATAATCGACTCTGGCGGATATGCCAAAAATGCAGATATTACCATGGACATCCCGCCGGGTCTTACCTTTGAAGCCGACAGGAATAAGATTTCAACGGTGGTAGACACTATGATCTCGAATGCCGTGAAGTACTCGACCCCTCCCCGCAAGATCCATATTGCCTATCGTTCTTCGCCCAATGACACCATGCACCGTCTCTCTATCAGGGATAATGGTATCGGAATCACGGATGCCCGGCTCGATGAGATCTTTGAACCATTCCCGATTCCTGATTCCGGAGAGAAGAAACTGAAATTCGATAAAATCGGGCTTTCACTTGCCATTGCAAAAAAATATATCAAAATGCACGGGGGTTACATCAGCGTGGACAGCATTATAAACCTTGAGACCACGTTCTCCATTCACATTCCGAAAGAAAGACCTGCGGAGGTTGAGCACGATGGTACATAAAATTCTGGTAGTAGAGGATGATCAGCCCATTCTCGATCTGATGGATCTGCTTATCCGGAAACTCGGTTATGAACCGATCCTTATCGCAAACGGGTCTGAAGCACTCGAACTGGTAAAAAAGGAGCCACCGGCCCTTATCCTGCTGGACATTATGATGACACCCATCAACGGGTGGGAATTTTTAGAGAAGCTCCGCGGGGACTATGGGATGCGTGAGATTCCGGTCATCCTCTTTACCGCTTCACCCCTGATTGATGAAAAGATGAAGGAGATCAAGGACCCGAATCTTGGCGTTCTTACAAAGCCCGTCTCGTTTGCCGAGCTGAAAGCCGGACTCGCAAGGTATCTCGGATAAAAATCGGGCAATCGAACGTTTCTATCTAATTTTTCCCCATCTCCCGCTGAAATACTGCGCAAGTGGTTTACCTTAACATTATTATTCCGGTATAATGGGCGTATGACCTCGAATTGTGAAGACGTATGCCATTAATCCGTTTGGTTTCTGAAGACACTCGTTGTCAAGACTTTTCTTGTTCATATCACCAGAAAAAACAAGAATTAAGAAGCACATGATGGTAAACACACTGGTAGACTAGAAAAAAAAGTATCGGAAGAAGATAGTTACCATGGATTAAATCGGTTGAAGATTTGTTGATCAGGCATGGTCATCACATCATCAATTGCTTCCTTTGTATTTGTCTTCTTGCTGATGACTTTGATGGTATCACTCCCTTTGAATAGAACATTTCCTCCACCACTTTTCTGGATTGATCCTCCGACATTCATCTGAACATTTCCCGTCTTAATACCCACCAGGTCTTCGATACGGAAAACTGCGGCGAATATCTGGGGGAACGATTTGAGCCGGACGAGCTTGATCGCATATGCATTTTCACAGAATACTGATCCTTCCATCACGTCAGCTGCCTTGTAGCCGGTTGGTAACCTGACAAACGCAACAAAGTAGCCTTTTCTGCCGATATTCAGGGATGGCGGTACAATCACGACTTTGGCAGAGACAGCGGGGTTTGGAGTGAGCTCAAAGAAAACTTCTACCGGTTCTCTGCCTGGAGTTGGTGTTTGAACTCTAACGGTTTGTGTCCGTGATTGTTGGAAGTTGTCTCTTGTCACGTACACGTCATACCATCCTGGGGGAAGGTTTGCCAAAGCAGGTGTCTTCCCATAGTCAGCCTCAGGCGGAGTTCCCGTTGGACCAATCCAGACTACGGCCCCATCTGGCGAGGATGTAATTTCCAAGCCACCTAATGGTGGTGGGTCAATATCGACACCGTTTGAATCTGTTGGTTTCTCTGCAAGCGTCCAGTCAATTGGTGCAGGGAACCCCTTGATGATAGTAACCGAACCTTCCCTCGGATAATATCCTGTAAGTTCCAATCTTATACTATGGTAACCCGCAACCAGGCCTGTAATTATTTTAGGTGAGGCTGTAGTGCCTGAAGTTCCATATGCTACGCCATTTGCATTTTTGTCCGATCCATCAATCTTAATCGTGGCACCCGAAGGAGTGCTGCTAACTTTTACATCGCCAATATTGTCCGCTGTCCCCGCAACGATGGTAAAGGTACTGGTGCTCCACGCAATCAATGTCGGAGTGTCGACACTTTGTATCCTTATCTTATAACCAGTGTTTGTTGGGGTGGATGCGGTAATAGTCCATGGTATATTTTTCTTTGTTGCATCATAGGTACCGATATCCGCTATCTTTGTCGACGTACCCCTATACAGGCTTACAAGCACATTACCAGTTACCCCCGTCTCTTCCCAGGAAATTAATTGTTGGGTTCCCTGTGCCCATGATGCCCCGGCGGGCGGGCTTGTCACTCTGAGTGTTTTTGTAGCGGATCCGCTACAGGCGTTGAGGAAGTACTGGATTGTATCGGTAGAGAAAAATTGGGGATGTTCTTTTCCGGTTTGCAGGCCCGGGGTGGAGGTGGCGTAGGGATCATTCAGGGGATTAGAAGCATACGAATAGCTCTCCGCCATCGAAACTCGTTCATCTTTCGGACTGGATATATCTGCTGTTGGGTCTATTGCCAGGTACCTGTTGTGCCCCGCCACCCCGGAGGTCCAGGCATTGGAGAAGCCATTGCCCCACGACGGTTCATTATAGTCTGCCGCGGTTATCAGCACCCTCTTCTGGTTCGCACCATAAGTACCAGAGGTATGAGGGGAAATTAACATGAACTCATCCCTGAACCCTCCACCGTTGCATTGCTCCATCACCATCGTAATGTTCTTGACATTAAGCGCATTCAGTTTGGCGACAAAGTCATTATCGGTGATATAACCCTCAGTCCCAGTACCCCAGAGATAGAGTTTTACATTATTACTGTCCTTATTGCCAGTTCCATCCCATCCGCCGTGATTCGTCGTGAAGATGAACAGGGTTGCATCCGTTGGGAGAGCGGTTGCTCCGACGCCGGTATAGCCGTCGAGTGTGCTATCTACAACACTATGTATAGCCGCACCAGTCACGTCGTTGCCATTGGGGGGATTACTAAAGTCAAGCGGAGAGCTGTCATATTTGGTACCCGAGTTTGCGATGTGACGGTCCAGCCCGGTGATCGGGTCGGCATTAGTCCCATCAGACATCAGCACCTTGATATGATCGGTACTGTAGCCGTATTCTATCAAGACGTTATACATGTAGGCAATATCATTCCAGTATCGTACATGATTTTGTGATTGGTTGACCCCGCCGGATATCAGGAGTGCATAGTATTTATCGCAGTTCTGGGTACATGAAGGGGTCCAGTAAGACGGGTCATTGGGAATCCCGAGCTCTCCCGGACTCGGCATGTCTCCAGCGACATATATGAGTTCGAGATTCGTTGGCGGTGACCATCTATCATACACTTCATACGTCGGGTCATGAGTTTTGTCTTCATAGACAAAGACATACCTGCACGGGTGTTCCCAGTTGGCGTCCGGGTTGTCATCAATGAATACAATGTATCCCTTTGCATCCGGCGTTGTAACGGTTATCCTATTCAGGGGATCCACCGCGGGATCTCCCCACATATTAATTGTTGACGACGGTGGTAACGGAACAGTGCTGACTGATACCGATATCCCATCCCCCTCATCTGGCAATGAACCACCGAACAACTCATCAGCTACAACCTGTAACGCCTCCTCCTGGCAAGTCTGGAATGATGAATATACTACCACATGAAGCGTTAGGTTATAACCTGGCGAAGGTCCCCGTCCCAACACTTTTACTTTAGCGTAATTACCAAGATTTGTATGAACCGCAAATACATCACCAATTACGAGCTGGTTTGAGAGGTCACTGCCGCTTATCGGGGTAGTGGAATATTTATATTGAGCCAACTGTTCTGCGGTTATGGCATCGAAGTCCACGATTCCCAGGTTTACGATAGTTGCCCCCGGAATCGGATATGTAACATTCATCTGACGGTGTGTTGAGTCAATCTGTTCCCACCATATATCGGTTTGGGGACTATCTACCTCATCAGACAGAGTGCCTGTCTCAAGGTCCATCAACCAGGTTCCCGGTAAAATTAAGGGTGCACTGTCTAATATGACACTGCCGCATGCAGATGGGGGCGGTGAAGCTGTTACCGTAAACGCATTATTAAGATCGGCATACTGGTAATCGGGATTAGTTACGTGAACGTCCCAGGTGGTCCCGGGCAATTTTCCAGATAGATCCAACGTGCAGGTAATTAGGTTCGGGTTGACAACATTTACATCGGTCACGGGAATATATGAGAACTCACCGTTGCTCACATCGACATTCCCTGGATATACAAAAGGAGATATAAAATTCGTACCTCCAATTTCAACGTTCAATGCGGAGCTTGTATTGACACCGCTGTTCGGTGTGATACTGGTCACGGTCAGAAATGGATAAAATGTCTGGATGCGGTTATTGCCAGAATCAACGACATACACATTTCCGGAGCTGTCAACCGCTATCCCCTGAGGAGAATGAAACTGCCCGTTTCCCGTTCCGGCTGACCCCCACTGCGTCATATAGGTACCGGCCGATGTAAATTTCTGGATGCGGTTATTGCCAGAATCGACGACATACACATTTCCGGAGCTGTCAACCGCTATCCCCTGAGGAGAACTAAACTGCCCGTTTCCCGTTCCGGCCGATCCCCACTGTGTTGAATATGTTCCGTCCGAGTTAAATTTCTGGATGCGGTTATTTCCCGTATCGGCGATATACACATTTTCAGCGCTGTCAACCGCTATCCCCTGAGGAGAATGAAACTCTCTATCGCCAGTTCCATATGTTCCATATTGCCAAAACAAAAATCCAACCGGGTTATATTTCAGGATTGTACTATCACTATAAGACACAGCATACACATACCCGCTGCTGCCAACCGCGACGCCGTTAGGACGAGTTCCCGGAGTTCCTCCGGGGGTTATCCAATCGTCTATAAACGATCCGTCCGATGTAAATATCATGATTCTTGCGGTGTCAGAACTTTCCCCGTCATATACATTTCCGGAGCTATCCACTGCTACACCGGTGGGTGCTTGCATAAAGTAGTATGGCGAAAGCGGATCGTTAATATACCCCCACTTCGTTACGAATACATGCCCCGAGTTAAATTTCTGGATGCGGGCAATTCCCGGTTCGGTAACATACACGTTCCTGCTGCTGTCCACTGCTATGCCGTGAGGATTAGTAAAATTCCCGTTTTCAGTGCCGTATGTACCCCATTGTGTTACATAATGATACGTTTCTGCAGCTTGTACACCCTGAGCAAGAACCAGAATGCAGATGATTCCTGCCATTACCAAAATCAAATTCTTCGACTTCATATCAAACCTCTGATAGTCAGTGTATCATTAAGTGGTTATAATAAATATTGAATTATTTCAGGTTTCCGTTATCGTTACTATTTAACACAATGCTAGGCACCGTTGCATTGCAGCAATTCAGATGTGAATTGTGGACATTTTTGTATCAGCTGAAAATCGCAGATGAAGAACCAAGAGCTACGTCCTCCAAATTCAAGATATGTGAATTCCGAGGTCTTGAATGCTATTTCAGAAAATAATTTGAAACGTTTGCCACAATGCCCTTTCCGGTGTGGGTGCTACCAGACTCTCATCCCAAGAGCAGGACAAGTGTGAAGAAAGGAATTAAGAGAATCATGCCAGAAAATAGTTTTACCGTTTCGGAATCCGCTGTATTTGGCAAATTATATAAGGAGCCAAAATATAATCACAAACATTTTTGTGCCTTCTTCCCTGTTGTCACGAGTCTGGCACTCGTGTGTGAACAATGGGTGAGAAATGAGGGGAAATATCAGGTGTATACCATGATGAAACGGGATATAATACCTCTGGTGCTTTTGTGTATCCTAATTATCGTATTTCTGATAGTGCCGGTCTCCGGTGGTCTCACAATTGCTAATGGTACGAAGATCACTGCAAGGACCGGAACCACGTCGCCGGTGATTACCATCACCGATTCATACATTGCTGAAGGTGGCACCATCACCATCGATGTATTAAACTTGAATGGCATTGTTGCCAATAATACATTCACCAACGCTAATGTAGTGGTTGATGACACCTCTGTCAATGCAACATGGACGGGGATAGTAGAAAGTAATACCCTGACGCTGACATCAACTAATAACGCTACGGATGTCGGTGAAACGGTCATCGTGACCTTTACCGGTGCAGAAGGTTCAGCCTGGAGATGGGATACTGGGGGGGAAAGATCAGCAGACTTTATTGCAACCAGAACCGATACCAGTGAAACAGCCCCCTTCAACTTCGTGATCGAGACAACACTTGGTCCGGGTGGTCTTACTGTAGCAAACGGTGAAAAGATCACAACCACGAACGGAGCCACTTCGATGGTGATTACTGTCACAGACGCACCACTTCTTCAGTATGATACCATCACAATCGACGTGTGGAGTTTAGACGCGTATGTTTCCGGTGGCGTCTTGACTGACGCTAACGTAGTTATATCTGACACTGCTGACGCTGCAACATGGACAGGCGCATTAGAATGGGGGACCCTGACACTGACTTCAAATGATGGTGCTACGGCTGTCGGTGAAAGCGTAACCGTGACCTTTACCGGGGCGGGAGGAACTCCCTGGATTCCCAACACGCTCGGAAACCAGACAGTACTCCTGACTGCAAACAGAATGGATAACTATGCAACCGGTGACTTCAACTTTATTATCGAAACAACCCCTCCTCCAGGCGGTCTTACAATAGCAGACGGTGCGAAGATTACTAGTATGGATGGAACCACGTCGCCGGTGATTACCATCGTAGATTCAGACATTGCACTGGATGGTACCATCACTATCGACGTGTCAAGCTTAAACGCATATGTTGTCGGTGGAACCCTCACCGATGTTAATCTAGTGATAAGCGACACTGCTGCCGCTGCAAATTGGACCGGTATAGTTGCAGGTAATACCCTGACACTAACGTCAACCGATGGTCCTACAGCTGTTGGTGAAAACGTCACAGTGACTTTCAGCGGAGCAGGAGGGATTTCCTGGATTCCCAACACGCACGGTGAACGGAGTGTATCACTGACTGCGACCAGAACCGATGGACTCGGATGGGCCCCCTTCAACTTCGTGATCGAAACAACACCCCCTCCCGGTTTCACGGTAACTGCAAATTTTTCAGCCTCGCCAACATCGGATATTGCACCGTTAACCGTAACATTTACGGATAGGTCTCTGGGAAGTCCGACATCATGGAGCTGGGATTTTGGTGACGGCGGAACCTCTTTAAGCCAGAACCCGGCCCACATCTATACTGACGTCGGGACATATACGGTCAGCATGACTGCAATCAATGAATACGGACCTGATACCAAAACCCGATGGAGTTACATCCATGTCCTCAACGGTGCTATAAGGGAAGCGAATACATCGGTCGCCGGGCTTACTATCACCAATTGCGGGGGTCCGCAATCTGTCACGATTGACTCATCCATCCTGCCAGCAGCATTAATTCCCAACAATTCCGTTTTGGAATTACAGCCCCCCACTGACAGGGGCTTCAACACTATCACCATCTATGCACTGAACGGGGTTGGTTTTTCCCGGAACGGGAACCTGATTACCGGAAACCCTACCGGCGTTCATCTGGTATCAGAAGAGATCGCTCCCTATCCGGGATTCTCAAACCAGATCGGTACGAAATCTTCGTTCAACTATAGCGTAGACCTTTCATCCTATCCCTGCAATGCGATACTCAGCACGAAAATCTGGGAGGGTGTAATTTCTGAGTACGATACAAAATTACAACAAATAGCATCCAACAACAGTGCCGTTCCTATCGGTACAGCATACACGGCGAAAATTACAAAGACCAATTTCTCTTCTGCCAAATCCGTCAAAATCCACATGAGTGTCGATTCAGGATGGAATCCGTCGCTTTCCGGAGGACCTGG
>Ga0315281_10014913_pt1 | contig 10445 bp, 9 predicted proteins | sample YL17G07_0_MG_FD_204540 | JGI IMG/M metagenome (GOLD analysis project Ga0315281, IMG submission 204540) | Sediment microbial communities from Yellowstone Lake, YNP, Wyoming, USA - YL17G07_0 | ecosystem: Environmental > Aquatic > Freshwater > Lake > Sediment | place: USA: Wyoming | collected...
TGCGAGGTGTATAGGGAGTTGCAAGAAGAGAGGAAAGCGCTCTTTGAGGCAATTGGATGATCGGGGATTATTTTGAATTTTTGAAGAGAGTCGCTAAAAAGAGCCCGGAAGTTGTGAATTTCCGGCTTATCCGGGAATTTATCGGTATGAATAGTGGATTTATCAGGTTTGCATTAGTGCTCAGAGATGGCTGTGAACTTCACGTTTTTGAGTACATCGATTCCAGTCTGCATAAGATCGATTACTCGTATCACTGGCTGAATAAAGAAAAAAAGCTGATAACACGATGGGACAATGCACCTCATCATAACGAAATTGAAACTTTTCCGCATCATATTCATGATGGAGAGGATATCAAGCCATCAACAGAGCCTTCGTTTGCTGAGATACTAAAAAAGATCGGTGAAAATTATAAAAGATGAGTGATAAAATAATCCCACGACAGAGAGCGCAATCGATCTCAGCTTTGTATCAAAATGACGAATACATGACGCAATCATTGCACAACATTGCCTTGATCCCGGGCTGGATGGAATTTTTACGGATAATGTAAAGGATGTTAAAAAGGTGCCGGGTCTTACCTATCATACATCTGCGGGAAGGGGGAAACAAGGAAACGGGGTAACCGGGTTTTTTGTGCGATGAGACCCCGCCGGGTTCTCTAATTCAAAGAACCGGTATGATGGGGAAACCCACCCACGGGAAAGACTGATTCATTCGTTACCTGTTAATCAGTTCGTTTCTTATCGTGTTCGATGAGTGCCTGTTCCCGATGTTTTTTCGCATCCATATAATCCGGGTTGAGCGCAAGCGCCCGGTCAAACGAGGCAATCGCATCCGCGTACCGTCCAAGTCTGCGCAGTGCAACTCCGCGGCTGTACCACGCCACAGCATAATCCGGTTTAATGGCAAGCGCCTTGTCGTACGAATCGAGGGAGTCTGAATACCGGCCGAGATCATCGAGCATAGTTCCGCGAAGTACCCACACCATGTCGTTACCGGGTTCAAGGATAAGCGCCTTGCCAAGTAAGGCAACCGCTTTTTCGAGATCCCCGAGTCTGGCAAAATCAGCACCTTTATTGAAATGCTTCTCAGCCCGGTCCTGCATACAGGAGAATCAGCTGTTGACCAGATTACTCTTGTGTTTTTTCCTGTTTATCCGGATATAAACGGGAAGCATGATTGCCGGAATGATCAGATGATGGCAATTATTTCAAAAATAACCACACACAATTGGAGAGGATACCTATCCGGAGAGTCGGACACACCTTGACCCAGGAGATAAATCTGAATCGTCAGGGCTGTCGGTACTTCCCTTTTGGCACAGTGATCCCGAACAGTGGTACTTTGCCCGGTTCCCCGGTCTCCCGGAGGGTGATGCGGGTCAAGGAGTGAATCTGGTGCCAGATGTGGTGGATTTTTTAGTCCATCACTTGTAATAAATCCGGAGAATATGATCTGCACATCACCATTTCCATAAATTCGCTGTAACTGTCCCGTATGACTCATGAACCGTTGCGAAAAATGATTGTCCGTGAATTGCGGCTGATAACAAGTGAGTGGAGGAGCATGTGCAAGTGTGTGACAAACTGACAAAAAGTATTCTGTTTCCGGAAAAAGTCTCATGAGAATTGTGTACAGGAAAAAGATCTGCTGAATGTCGACAGAGTCATACAGTGATTGTGCCCTACCGTTCGATGCCGGAATATACATTTGTCCGTAAAGGTAATGTGTCTCACTTGAAGAGGAGGCTATTTAATCATGACAGTAAAAATGTATGATATCATGAAGATGCAGGCATCAATAACCGGCAGCCCGGTACAAGGAGTCGGATACCGGGTGTTTCTGCTCCGGAAAGCGCTGGGCTATGGAATTTTACGATTTGATGCACGCAATGAAATGAGCCATGAAAAACAGCAGGTGATTGTGCGTGCTGAGGGAGAGCCTGCCATGATCGAGGAGTTTTGCTCCTTTATCCGCAGTGAGTCGCCTCCTGATGCGATCATTTCAGACATTTCATTTCAGGAATATACCGGATATGTCATCAGCATAATCGATTACATGCACCTGATCCAAGTCGAACAGCTCTCGAAAGGAATTCCTGCAATTATCAGCATTGATAAAAAACAGGATCAGATGCTGGATAAACAAGATCAGATGATCCAGAAAATGGATCACATGGAATCTTCAATCACTGGTGAGATTAAAGATCTGCGAACAGATCTGCGTTCATATTTTGACCGTAAATTTTTTGTAATAGAGCAGGATATCCAGCAGATCAAAATAAAGATCGGTCTGATGTAACCATCCAGTCATGCTCTTATATACCTGCACCGTTATTTACCTGGGATTACTGCACATGACGTTTCCCGGTACGCCCCGTTTGGCACCGCCATCTCAAACTGTGCTCCCTTGCCCGGTTCCCCGGTCTCGCGGATAGTGATGCCGGTAATATCAAGAATCTCGCGGGAAATGGCTAAACCAAGTCCTGTGTTCTTACCAAACCCGCGGGCAAAGATCTGCTCTTTTTCATTGGCAGGCACACCATCGCCATCATCTTCGCACACCACAATGTGATCGCCATCGTGTTCTTTGAGAGAGAACCGGATAGTTTTGATCTTCCCGCCGTACCGCACCGCGTTGTCGATTACGTTGTAACAGAGCTTGACAAACAGCGGGTCTGCAAACATTTCCGTCCGTGTTTTACAATTGGTTTTCACCATGACCTGTCCGGGCGGGGCTTGTTTTGCCGCAGTGTTCACAAGAATGCGGCAATACAGCCAGACCAGTGCATTGACACCGCTCTTCTCAGTTAAGATACTCAAGAACCGGGTCCAGATGCGCATACCCGATCAGGTGACCGGCTGTGCGTTTTTGCAACTGATCCCCTCCATATACCACAAACGACCGGTCAGGAATGTTTCCTGATAATGCATTCCAGTATGCAATCTCTTTAAAGGAATCGTTATTTGCTGTCCTCCCTGACTTCATCTCAACAGGGATTAAGTCTCTTCCCCCATGTTCGATAAGACAGTCTATTTCATGTCCGTGTTGATCCCGCCAGAAGTAGAGATTGGCTTCTTTTGCCTGATTGTACCGGTATTTAAGGAATTCAGTAACAATCAGGGATTCAAAGAGACCCCCTTTCAGGGAATGATACGAGAGATCTTCCAGGTTCCGTATTCCTGCCAGATGGACAGCAAGCCCGGGATCGGTGAAATAGAATTTTGGCATCTTCACCAGTCGCTTGTTGAAGTTTTTATGATGAGGCCTGATGAGGACGATGATACATGATGTTTCGAGGAGTGACAACCACTCTTTTACCGTATTATGCGTAATCCCGCAATCGTGTGCCAGAGAAGAATAATTCACAATCTGGCCATTTCTAAAGGCGCACATCTTCATAAAAGTCTGGAATGTCGAGAGGTTCTGCACTTGTTTTAACTGGCGCAGATCGCGTTCAATATACGTTTGAATATACGACGAGTAAAAATCCGCCGGCTCGATCGTAGTACTATACAGGCGGGGAAAGAAACCGGTATAGAGATACTCTTCGTACGGCCTGACTGCGATTCCTTCGCGGAAAAGTTCCCTCATCGAGAGAGGCAGCAACCTGATAATTCCGACACGACCGGCAAGTGACTGGGAGATACTCTCCATTAATAAAAAATTCTGGGAGCCGGTCAGAATAAACTGCCCGGGCCGGTTATTCCTGTCCAATATTCCCTGAAGATAGGAAAAGAGTTCCGGGACTCTCTGCACTTCATCAATAATAGCACCCCTCTCCTCAAACTGTGCCAGAAAGCTTCGTGGGTCCTCCTCGGCATAGGCACGGGTATCGGGATCTTCGAGTAGTACATACGGTTTATCCGGAAATACCGACCTGACAAGGGTTGTCTTTCCTGACTGGCGGGGACCGATGACAGATACCGCAGGAAACCCTTTCGCAAGGTTCTTTAATTTCTCCTCTGCATCACGTTTGATCATGGCTGAATTCTTCACCCGTATTGGACAGATTGTAAATATCTTTCTCAATTTGCCGATAAAATGTATGACCCGTATACTATAAAATCCACTTCCATGATAACGACAACTGAAGAGTGAAAGGATTCAATGGATCGCAGACCAGGAAACAACTCAGTACATGCGTTACCCCTTTGAAACACAGCAGCATGCCGTATTTTCCGTACATCCAGAAGAGAAGCAATGGTCGGAAGGGACACCGTTGATCTTAACCCTCATGAGTGCCTGCAACTCATGAAAAACAGGAATTGTCTGCCCCGGTCCCGCTTATCCTTTTTTTAACGTAAACCGGATCGCTGCGCCCTGCTCCGGGTGCCCTGTTACCCGGTCATCAGCCCATATCCTCCCGCCGTAGGCTTCGATGAGCATCTTTGCGATGTGCAGCCCGAGACCGTAACTGCTGCGCTTTTCTGATCCCTGAAGGAAACGGTCAAAAATACCCGGTTTCATGTCATCCGGAATACCCGTGCCGGTATCGCTCAATGATACCTGTAGCATCCCATCAGGCTGATCGTCCACACTCACCTCAATTTCGACTGCATCTCCACCGGATTTTATACTGTTGGAAAAGAGGTTCTGGAAAACCACCGGGAGCATCTCATCGGCAAGAACCACACCATCACAATTCCTGCACTGGATACTGATTCCCTTGTTGGCCATGATCTCTTTTGCAACCACGTCCTTAAGGTTCACCGGTTTTTGTTCCGGCGGGTGTTTGTAGATCTTTGAGATGGTCTCGATATTCCGGATAACATTCCGGCTCTTTTTGATGGTCTCGATCATGCGCAGGGTATAGCCTTTCTCTTTATCCCCTACGCTGTTCTTTAAGATATCCGCATACCCGCTCAGGGAAAAGATCGCATTCATGATCTCGTACGTCAGGACATCGAGATAGATATCAAGGTACAGGTTCGCCTTGCGGTTGGCCTCTGCCAGCTGCGCTCTCTGCAATGCCAGCTCGTGCTGGCTGTCCTCCAGTTCCGTAAGCATAGCATTGAGCGAATTTTTCAGCGATGCAATTTCATCATCCCCGCTGACGGGCAACCGTTCCGCTAGATCGCGTTTCTGCCCGATCGCTTTCATAGACGAGTCGAGATCGGTTAGCGGGTTAACAATATACCAGCGCAGGAGCAGTTCGGTGATAATTACAAAGATGACTGCCAGGATCAGGAATGCTGCAAGAAGCAACGAGATGGTGGCAAGTGCCTGCTGGTACACACTTCGCCCGGTGGTCACTTTCAGGAGCAGGGCCGGTCGGCCCTCAATATCAGGGAGGATGGTTGAACTCACCAGGGTTGATGCGTCGTGTACCCTGCTGATTTGAGCCGGTGCACCTAACCCGGTCAACTGAAGAACAACGGGATCGTTGTTCAGCCATCGCTCATCGAGAGCAATCAGTTTCACGGGAAGATGTGCCCGATCCTGCAGCTTGGTGATTCGGACATCATCATACATGCGGACCATCACCAAAGTTCCCCGTAAAGGTCCGTTGCCGCTGCTGGCGAGAATCGGGTGCATTGCGACAAGGTAAGGACCATCATCCAGCAGGATAAATCCCGTGGTGGAGGTATCTGCAGCGGAGCGGTTCAGCAGGGAGGCATGGAGGATAAAATATTCCCGCAGGCCCAAAGGGACTTCTGCAACGGATTTATTCTGAGGAGTATACCACCGGCCGTCAAAAAAATTACCGGAACTGTCATAATACAAAATTCCATTGACCTGGAGACTTTCATACGAGGATGAGGGATTGAGGGTGCCCTGTGCATAGGCAGCATTCCGGTCAGTCATGAACAGGTAGGTATCATCCCATACCGCCCAGTCCCGTGTTTTTTCCCCGAGATTTTCTTTCTCAAAATCGATCTGGCCCGTTACCCGCTCAAGGTTGACAAACGACTCCTTCTCCTCGAGATTTGCATAGGATGAGAGGACAAAGAACTGGGCAAGAAAATTCATGGCAAAGATCAGGATAAAAACGGTGACCCCGAGGATGATCAGGGTGCGGGTATGGATCTTCACGATAGTCTATCGATAATAACCGTATCGGATATTAATACATTGCTATTGGACACCTGAACGGTTCATAAGTGAAAACCATGCAAATATCCGGCAGAATATTTCTCTAAGAAACAGTCAGGGTGTTACCGGTCAGGATCTTTTAGGATAAGGAGCCCGGAAAATTTGTTTCATATTTGTGGGGAATTGCGCTTTCCGGGCGGGTTCCGGGTCACGGCTGTTAATCCGGCGAACGCTCATCGGGCCGGCGGGATAATTATTATGTCAGTGAAGCCGGGTTTTTTTGGGCAGGAGATCGGCCGCACCCCTGCTCCGGTTTATTTTCCCCCGGTACCCGTGATCCGCCACATCCCCCTTGGCACTGCCATCTCAAACCGTGCCCCCTTCCCTTTTTCCCCGGTCTCTTTTATGGATATACCGGTGATATCGAGGATCTCCCGCACCAGGAACAAGCCAAGACCGGTATGCTTGCCAAAACCCCGCAAAAAGATCTGTTCCTTCTCATTTGCCGGGATACCAACGCCATTATCTTCCCAGATGAGCGTGAGCCCTTCTGTCGTTTTCTTAAACGATACCTCGATGGTATTCACCCGTTCACCATGCCGGACTGCGTTGTCAGACAGGTTGTCAAATACTTTGCCCAGCATGGGGTCGGCAAAGATCTCAAGGTTTTCTAAGTTGGTGGCGACCATCTGGACCTCAGGGGTGCAGATGTGGAAAAGGAGCGGATCTATCTTCTGCCATACCGCAGCATCGAGACCGAGGTTCTGGTAGGTCCTGGTGAACTCGATGATTGCCCGTATATCCCGGGCAGCCTGCATGGCTTTCTCCAGATACGAAAGCAGCGTAGAATCCTCAAGCTTCCTCTTGACGTGCTCCATAAAACCGAGAAGCACGGTCATCTTGTTTAAGACATCGTGCCGGGTGATGCTGCCCAGCAGGTTGAGTTTTTTATTGGCTAATACGAGGGCTTGTTCTGCCCGTTTGCGTTCAGTTACGTCATGGGCAATAACGCAGACAAGGGCAGGTTTCCCATCGCGCTCTACCATACCGGCGCTCATCTCGACAAAGAACTCTGACCGGTCCTTGCACCGGCACTGCTTCTCGCCAAAGAAGTACTGGCGTTCGGCGATAATTTTCCGGAAGTTCCCGTTGAAATCTTCAGGCTTATGCGCCATGATGTCATAGAGGGTCAGGGCAGGGATCTCCTCATCGGTATACCCGAACAATCGCTTGAATGCAGGGTTCACTTCAAGGAGCTGTTTTGTCTCGCAGTCAAAGATGGCAATGGCTTCGCCTGCCTGCGTGACTACTGAACGGTACCGGTCCTCGCTCTCCCGGAGCTTCCGGTCGAGCCCATGCTTGTACAGGGCCATCTGGATGGTGGCATGGAGCTCGCGGGTCTGGACGGGTTTGACAAGATAGCCATACGGCTGGGTGAGCCGGGCCTGCTTAAGGCGCTGGTCATCAGTAAAGGCGGTGAGGTACACTACAGGAACCGGGGCAATCGCATGGATCTTCTCTGCGGTCTCTATCCCGTTCAACGGCCCGATCAGTTCGATGTCCATGAGCACGAGATCGGGGGGATTAAACGTTACCACACTGATTGCGCCCTCCCCGGTTGACACAGGTTCCGGTACCGTATAACCGAGCGAGGAGAGGGTGCGGGCAAGGCTTGCTGCTATGAGGGCTTCGTCTTCAACAACAAGGATACGGGATTTATCCATCATCTTTTTGCTCCCGGGCTTCCGGTTCTGAAAACCGGATCGTATAGGCAGTGCCGTTCTCCGTGCTGAGCTCAAGGGTTCCGCGCAACTGGTGCTTTACTATGAACCTGATGAGGTACAGGCCAAGAGAACGGCTTGCAGTGGGATCGATTCCTTCCGGTATGCCAATGCCGTTATCTGAAATTATGAGACGATAAGTTTTGCCCTCGCGTTGCAGGGTGAGCGTGATAGTCGGGGGCTCGTTTTGTCCTGCTGTGCAGGAGCGGGCAGCAGGGAAGGCATACTTCAGCGCGTTGGTCACGATCTCGCTGATGACCAGCCCGCAGGGAATGGCAGTCCCGATGGGCATGGTGACATCTCCCATCTCAATCTTATACCTTATATCAGATCCCGTGCTGTAGACTTGGAACAGGTACCGGGTCAGGTTCTCCGTGTACTCGGTGAAATTGATCTGTGCAAGGTCTTTTGTCAGGTAGAGGGACTCATGAACCAGCCCCATGCTCCGGATCCGGGCTTCGAGATCCTGTAACAGGGAGATGTGGCCCGGTTCGGTGACATGGGCCAGCTGGAGATCGATCATCGAGACTATGCCGGCAAGGTTGTTCTTGACCCGGTGGTGGATCTCCCGGAGCAGGACTTCTTTTTCTGCAAGGGCAGACCTGATGGTATCTTCTGCTTTTTTCCGTTCCGTGATATCTTCAGCAGAGCCAAGAATCTGCTGCACCGTTCCCTGTAGATCGCGAAGGAACACAATATCCCGGCTGTGCAGGATACGCCATGTGCCATCCGCATGCTTCATCCGGTACTCGCAGTCCAGGATCTCGCCGTCTTGTGCGGCTTTCATCTGCTCATGGTGACGGGCCACCGCTTGTGCATCCTCAGGGTGGAGGATGTTTTCAAACAGTGCAGATCCAAACGAACTGATCTGTTCGGAGGTGTATCCTAAGAAATCCAGGATCTCCCGGTTGGTATACACGTTGCGGTGCTCGTTCAGGTCATAGATATAGATCAGGGTGGGAGTTGAATCGAGAATACTGCTGACAAAATGTTTGCTCTCCTGCAGCGCATCCTCCGCCCGCTTGCGTTCGGTGATGTCACGTATCGCTGCAAGATGAACCTGCCTCCCCTGCCAATGAAGGATATTGACGGTAATTTCGACAGGGAAAATTGTCCCATCTTTTTTGCGATGATAGCGAACGGGAATATGCCTCAATGCTTCCTGCGTTGCGTGTTTTGTTTCGTCTGGTTCGGCAGAGAGTTCGGTATTTTTCATGCGGAGAAATTCCTCACGGCTGTACCCGTATAGCGACTCCGCAACGCGGTTGGCTTCGATTAAATTGCCGGTTTCTTTGTCAACGAGGAGAATGGCGTCGGCTTCTAATTCGAACAATTGGCGGTACTTCTCCTCGCTCTCCTGCATCGCTTCTTCCGCCAGCCTGCGCTCGGTGATATCCTGTCCAATGGCGAGCAGTCCTTCAATGCTGCCTTCAGCGTCCCTGATTGTCTTGTCGTACCATTCAATCAGCCGTTCGCGTCCGTCTCTGGTGATGATAGCGTCAACATTGCCACGTGTCTGGATATCCCCAATAGCTTTTTGGAACAAAGACCGGACACATTCCTGTTTGTGAGATGGAAGGAACGTCGCAAACCAGTCTTTTCCCTTCACCTCCTCCAGCATATAACCGGAAATCTCCTCCATGAAGGGATTAATAAAGACGATATGTCCCTCCGTGTCGAGAATCAGGACAATTGCCTGCGCCGTCCCGATTATGTTTTTAGTGAAATCCCGCTCTTTGCGGAGTGCAACTTCTGCCACTTTGCGCCCGGTGATATCGTACATGGTCACAAAGACCTGGTACGGTGTCGCTTCCCCGTTCCTGAACTGGGGCTCTGCATTGGTACTCAGCCAGGTCATTTCATCCCGTTCCGGATTGTAGACCCCGACAATCAGGTCTTTGACCGGTTTTCCGGACCGTAACGCGATCATGGAGGGGTGGAGTTCCGGGGGCAGGAGTTCTCCGGTCTCTGACACCACTTTCCAGCGGGGATCATACGAGTCTCTGCCCATGAACTGTTCGCGGCTCAGCCCGAACATGCTCAGGGCTGCAGGGTTTGCATCAATGAGAGCGCCGTCAGACCTCTGGTAGAAAACTCCCGGGGCCATGTTCTCAAACAATGTCCGGAATTTCTCCTCGCTCTCCTGCAGCTTCTTTTCCGCCACTTTGCGCTCGGTGATGTCGGTGAGAACAATCAACGATGCCGGTTCCCCGTCATACTGGATCCGGATTCCCTGGATTTCGGTAATCCTGCGTTCGCCCCCTTTTATGAGGATAGTAATCTCATAGAGGGGAACGGTTTCTCCGCCAGCTCTTTTCTGCATCATGGCAGTAACAAGAGCACGCGATTCCGGTGCTATATACTGCGATAGATCGGAACCTACTAATCCTCTTCATCATATCCTATGGACGTAATGATTGCCGGATTGACAAACAGGATTTTTCCGTTACGATGTACAATGATGTAGTCCGGGACACTATGGATCAGGTTTCGGTACCGTTCCTCGCTCTCCCGCAGCGCCTCTTCAGCCACTTTGCATTTGGTGATGTCCCGGATGGATATGAGGTCTGCGGGTTTCCCCTCATAACGAATGACCTTGCCAATGCTTTCCACGCAGAATTTATT
>Ga0315281_10014914_pt1 | contig 10443 bp, 8 predicted proteins | sample YL17G07_0_MG_FD_204540 | JGI IMG/M metagenome (GOLD analysis project Ga0315281, IMG submission 204540) | Sediment microbial communities from Yellowstone Lake, YNP, Wyoming, USA - YL17G07_0 | ecosystem: Environmental > Aquatic > Freshwater > Lake > Sediment | place: USA: Wyoming | collected...
GGCAACGGAATTCGGTCGTTTTCAGCCTCGTTTTTTCGGGCCTCGCGCGGGCCCGTCCGCGGGGCGCCGCAGGCGCCCGCGCGGGTGCGCCCGGGCGTGCGCGTCGATCAGGTCGCGCACCGAGAGGTGCGTGTACACCTGGGTCGTCTCGATCGACGCGTGACCGAGCAGCTCCTGGAGGTGGCGCAGATCGGCCCCGGCGCGAAGCATGTGGGTCGCGACGCTATGCCGCAGCGTGTGCGGCGAGACCGGGCCTAACAAGTCGGCGGCCTTCGCCGCGTGGCGCACGAGATAGCGCACCGATTGCACGCCGAGGCGCCGCCCGGCGCACGGGCCGCGATTGCCGGCGAGAAACAGCGCGGTCACCGCGGGGTTTCGCACGAGCGGCGGGCGCGCGTCGGTGAGATAGCGCGCGAGCGTGTCGCCAGCGGCCCCGCCGAGTGGCACGAGGCGCGGCCGGCCCCCCTTCCCTTCTCGCACGTGAACCGTGCCGCCCGCGAGATCGACGTCGGCCAGGTCGAGCGCGACGAGCTCGGCGCAGCGCAGCCCGGTGCTGTAGAGCAGCTCGAGAATGGCGCGATCGCGAAGCCCATGCGGAGTCGAGGCGTTCGGCGCGTCGAGGAGCTTCACGACGTCGCTTTCGGAGAGCGTGCGCCGCGGGAGCGCGCGCCCCGGCCACGCGAGCGGGACGGCGGCGGTGAGATCGAGGAGCAGGAACCGGCGCCGAGCGAGCCAACGGCAAAACGAGACGACCGCGGCGAAGTGTGCGTAACGCGTCGTCGGCGCGAGCGGTTTCATGGGCGCCTCGGGCGCTTTGGAGCGACAGTAGCGATGCGCTCCGAGGTCGAGTTGATAGGCGATCAGGTCGCGGGGCGCGAGACGGCGCACATCCTCGAGCCCGCGCGCGGTGAGCCACTGAACGAACCGGCGCAGATGATCGCGGTCGAGCCGGAGCGAGTGCGGGCGGAGGCCTTCGCGCGTGCGCGCCGCGAGGTAACGCTCGACGAGCAGCGCGACCGCGAGCGGCGCGGGCGTGCCCTCCGTCACTTGCGGCGCCCTTTTTCGCTCGGGTGAAACTTGCGGTGAACGGCCTGGAGATCGGAGATTTCGACGCGCGTGTAGATCTGTGTTGCCGAGAGCGTCCGATGGCCTAGCAGTTTTTGGACGTGGCGGATGTCGGCGCCGCCCGCGAGCAGATGCGTGGCGCAGGCATGGCGAAGCCGGTGCGGACGCACCGGCTTCGTGATCCCCGCGCGGCGCGCCGCGCGCTGCACGAGGAGATTGATGGCATTGCGATGACACGGCCGGCCGCCTTTCGTGACGAACAGATTGGCAACGCCCGCTGCCGTCGCGAGCTTCGGCCGCGCTTGCGCGAGATAGTCGCCAAGCACCGCCGCCGCGATCGGCCCGAGCGGGACGACGCGATCACGATTCCCTTTGCCCGCGCGTACGGAGAGCGTTTGCGCGTCGGGATCGAAGTCGGTGACGCCGAGCGCGCCGACTTCGCCCGAGCGGAGCCCCGAAGCGTAGAGCACTTCGAGAATCGCGCGGTCTCTGAGGCCCAGCGGCGTCGAGGTGTCGACCGATTCGACGAGGGCAATGGCCTCTTTCGGCGTCAAGAGTGCTTGCGGGAGCCGCGCCGACGCTTTCGGGAGGACGAGGCTCGCGGTCGGGTCGATGAGGAGATGCCCTTCGCGGACGAGAAACCGAAAGAACGCTCGCACGGCCACGAGCCGGCCGTGTTGCGTCGTCGTCGAGAGGTGCGCTCCGCCGGGCTTCTCGACCGACAGAATCGCCGTCTGATAGCTCGCGATCGTCTCGGCCGTGACTTCGGCCAGCGACCGAATCTCGGTTTCGCGGTCGAGCCAGTCGAAAAAGACACGACTGTTATGCCCGTAATTCTCGCGCGTGCGCGGTGACCAGTTCCACGCGGTCATCGCTTCGTCATAGCGGGCAAGGGCCAGCTCCATCCTGCGGCGTTCGGGTTCGGTCATTGCGCACCTCGTTTTCGGGAATAGCTCTCCGACTCTCATCAACACCTTGTTGAGAGAGAGAGGAGAGATTGATAGGCACTGTGAGGACACTTCTTCTTTTTCGCGGCGGCTTGCACCATTTGGTGCAGTGCCGGGCGCGGGGGGGGGCTCTTCCCGGAAACCCGGCAAGGTCGCCGGTGTGCTTCGAAACCGCTTGCTATGCCGCCACTTTCGAACGCTCAACCTTGCCGGGCAAGGTTCGGGCAAGGTCGGGCAAGCTGGGCAAGGTGGCTCAATGCGTGACCCCTTCGAGCTCCATCAGCGCGATGAGCCCGAGCGCCGGCTCGGCCTCGTCGTCGCCGTCGAGCCAGAGCAATCGGTACAGATGCCGCTTGCCGCTCTCGCCGCGTACGAGCGCGAGGTACTCGCACTCGACGAGCTGGACGACGTAATCGCGGATCTGGTGGTACGAGAACCCCGTGACCTTCTTGATTTCCTGACGGTCGAGCGTGGCCTCTTCTTGTGACAGTTCCTCCTCGCGCATCTTGGAGCGCACGCGGTCACGGATCGCGAGCAGGAGCGAGCGCGCGGGCGGCGCCAGCTCGTCGAGATTCCGCCGCAAGATCAAGGGCGCCAGCTCCGAGGCGAGGGCCACGTCGGCCGCCGTCGCCTCGATGAACTCGACAGCGCCGGTCGGGCCATTGATACTCTTTTTGACGCGCTGGTGTTGGTGAAACAGCGCCAGAACCTTGATGAGCGAAAGGAATTTTTTCTGCTCGCGGCGGTGCATAAGCCGATCCGAGGGATAGACCAGCGACTCCGCGAATGGGATCACGACGCGCACGGCGGCGAGGAGCCGCCCGGCGTTGTGGTGGCGGCGGATGATCGCGGCGCGATTCTCGTCGGCGAGCAGGCCGTCGAGCGTGTCGGCCCACCGCTGCCGCTCGAGAATCCGCCGCGTCTGTTCCTTCGATTCGTCCACCGTCAGGATGACGAACCGATTCCGCGTCTCGTAGTCGAGGGCCTCGGGATGCGCCGTCGTCAGGAAAATTGACGTTGGGCCGTTCACCTTGTACGCCTCGGCCTTTTGCTTCCCCGTCTGTGGATCGGTGCGCGTCGCCGACACCGACAGCGAGCCGCCCGATTGGAGATTGCGGAGCGAGTAGGCCGCTTCGGCCGCGCCTTCTTCTTCGTCGATCGCGAGAAGCTTGTGCACGAGGGCGTTTTCGTCCTGATAGAACAGCGCCTGCCCGGTGATTCGCGTGTACCGAACAAGTTCTTCGGGCGGCACCAGCTCCGTGATTCGGTCTTGCAGATTCGACTTGCCCGCGCCGCTTCTCGCACAGAACAGCACGGCCAGCGGCTCGGGGAGCTTGCGGGAGAGCGCCGCGAGGTAGGCCGTGGTGAGGGCCGTGGCTTCCCCGACACAGCCGAGCGCCTCGAAGTCGGCGGCGAGCCGCGCCATGAGGTCGGGGGCGCGGAGAAACGCGAGCGCCTCGTCGCGCTCGGCCGCGCTCATGGGTTTCTGTTCCGCTTCGCCCTTGCCCTGCGCGCGGAGCGCGAGCCGCTCGCGCTCCAACGCGTCGATGACGCCGGAGAGCTCGTTCGAGAAGTCGGCGTGCGCGCTCGGCTCCTGGCCGAGCGCCACGGCCGCCGCGTCGATGAACCGCCGCCGCGAGACGTGGGCGTAGAGGTCGAACGTGTCGACGTGGAACCGCGCGCCTTGCTCGACGCGCACATTGACGCGCATCCGATCGACGCCGAACGCCGCGAGCCCGCGCACGCGATACGTGCGTGAGGCGAACGGGATCACGTAAGCTCCGGCCTCAGTGTCGAGATTCGCCGCTCTGGCATTGACGTTTCTTTCTTTCGCTGCGGGTTCCTCAGCCTCGCGCGCAGGCGTGCGCGAGAGCGCGCTCGCGCGCGCTTGCGCGTCACGCGCGAGCGCATGTACGGGGGCGGGTGCTTGCGCGCGAGCGCCAACGCCCGCGTCAGCGGGCGTGAGCGCGTGCGCCGGCGTCACGCTCGCGCGAGCGAGCGAGGCCCACCGCTCGGCGAAGCCGGCGGGGCCTTCCTTCACGAGCAGCTCGTTCGGATCGTTGGCCGGCAGCTCGACCGAGACCACGTCGAGGCCGCGCTCGGCGAGCTTCTCGCCGAGCGCGGCTGTCGCTTTCTTCCCCGCGTCATCATTGTCGAGCGCGAGCACGACGCGCCGGATGCGGTGTTTCTCGAGCAGCTCGTCATGATCGGGCGTCCAGCCGTTCGTGCCGTAGATCGGCACCGCATTCGCAATGCCCGCTTGGAGAAACGACACGGCGTCGATGACCGACTCGGCCACGATCAGCTCGTCCGTCGTCGCCGCGCACTGCGCATTGACGAGCCCGCGCCGCGGACCGGGCAAGTAGACGTGCCGGTCGTTCTCGATGTCGCGACCGTAGAAGCCGACGACGTTTCCCGCCAGATCCCGCAAGGGAAAGACCATGCACCCGGCGAACCGCTCGTGCCCGCCGCCGTTCAGGACGCCGAGGCCTGCCAGGGCCGCGTGCGTCTCGCTTCCTTCCGGCGCACGGTCGAGCAGTGAGCCGTCGGCGAAGCCGATGGCGAGCGCCGAGACCAGCTCGGAATTTGTTAGGCCGCGCGCGGAGGCGTAAGCCTTCGCGGCGGCCGAGTCGAGAAACGTTTGATGATAGTAGGCCGAAACCTGACCTAACAGGTTTGGTGCGGGCGCGAGCGCCGCATGGCGCGAGCGAGGCGCGCCGGAGGCGCGGCGGAGTGTCGGCCGCGAAGCGGCCGGAGGCGGCGGCGCGTCCAGCGCCCCGCCGAGCTTCTCGACGGTCTCGCGAAACGTCATGCCCCACCGGCGTTTTGCGAATTCGATCACATCGCCGCCGAGCGTCTTGCCGTTCGCCGAGCAGGCGCCGAGGCAACACCAGAGCTGCTTGTCGCGCGAGACGGACAGTGACGGGCCTTTGTCACTGTGAAAGGGACAGCGGCCGAGCCACGCGTCGCCGCTCTTCTTGAGCGCGATGCCCTGCGCCTCGATGAACGCCACGAGCTCGTAGCGGGCCTTGATGTCGGCGAGGATCTCGGGCGGGATCATCGGCCGCTCCTTTGAGAGCACGGCCGACAGTGCCGAACGCGCCGCGCAGCGGCGGCGTTCGAACTAACGTGCCGCGTGGCGGCGCTGGTCGCTTCGGTGGGCATGATCTTCTCTCCTCGGGTCTGAGTCTTCTCTTCTCTCGGGCGCGCGGAGCGCGTCGAACATCAAGTCCTTGACGTGCTTCACCTGATCGCGGAGCACGGTCACGTTCGCGGTCGCCTGACCGGACAGGTAGGCCCGCTCGCGTTCGGCGAGGTCGTCGCCTTTGAGGCGCACCAGCGCGAGGCGACGGCCGTTGCGCCCGCTCGTCTCGATGCCGGCGAGCTCCGCGCCGCACGCGAGCGCGTAGGCCGCGAGAAACAGGTCGTCGGTTCGTAGGTCCATGTCTTCTCTCCTTTCGGGTGTTTTCCGGAAATCGTGTCAAGCCCCGTGATGATGTTTTGAGCTGCCCTCGAAAGATCAGGATTTCATCCGAGATGTTGATACCATAAATGTATCAACATGGTCAAGCCCCACGAGGAGAAGTGAAAATGAGTTTCCAGAACCGGCCCTACACTTTCGCTAGCGAGAGGAAGGAAGTACGGTTCATGCCGAAAAAGAAAACGTCCCAGGCCAACGCCAAAGAGAAGTTCGGAGAGCGCCTCGCCCGGTTACGGCAGGCAGCCGGATATACGCAGCGCTCGCTTTCGGCTGCGATTGGAATGTCACAACGAATGATCGCCTACTACGAAATCCAGGCCGAGCACCCGCCAACGCATTTATTGTCTGCAATCGCCGATGCACTCGGAGTGACGACGGATCAGCTTTTGGGGCGAGAGCCAGTTTCTCCACGGAAGGCGCCGCGGAATGAGGATCTCCTTCGGAAATTGCGACAGCTCGAAAAGCTCCCACCGCGAGCAAGGCGCGCCGTCATAGAGACGATCGACGCACTCATCGCGAAATACGGCAAGGCAAGCTAAGTCGCAGGCGTTTTGCCGCTCTTCGTCTGAAACGCCCTCACAGCCGCCTAAAAAACGCTCACAGTTGCCCCAGGATGCCCGATCTCGGGCGAGTCCGACCCGTGGCATGTCCCGATTTCGCGATCGACGCCGCGAGCGTCGAGCAGCTCGGGCTGGCGGCGGGTCAATCAGCAGAGGCCAGAGGCGGCAGCGTCGGCCGTCGGCGCAAGAACCCCACACGCGCCGCGCGGAGCCGGAGTCCAGTCCCGCGGGCCTGACAAGTGAGACGAGCGCCCGGACTTGACGCCGGCGAGCACGGCGCGAGATTGGAACGACGACGGCCGATCTCGCCGCTTGCCGAGGGACTCCGATACGTAGCCCCGGCGCTTCGCATACCACTGCCGTGGGGGGGGCGGCTTTTGTCTTTGTCTTGGACCAGGACCACGACAAAGACCACGACCACGACCGAGACGAGAGCACTGTCGAGATTTTTTCTTTCGTTGCGGAGCTTTGGGGGGCTGGCGTGAAACCCGCGGTTCTTTCTTTTGCGGGTTTCATGACAGCTCGGGAGGGGAAAATCTGACGAACGGGAGCGTGGCGCGAAACATGCGGCTGTTTGCATGTTTCGTGACACGCGCGGGAGGGTGAGCGCGACGCGCGGCTTCATGCGCGTGGCGCGCGCCCGAGGGCGTACCCGGGTGGGCCGTGGTGCGGCCGGAGCCGACTAACTTATTTACGACGAGCTCCGGCCGCACGACGGCGCGAGCTACTGCGAGCGGGCGGAATCAAAACGTGGGCGGGCGGGCTTCCTCTGCTGCTGTGTTTGTCAGTTCGAATCGCCAAGAATTCGCGGAACCGGCCTGGCCTAACGCCCCGAGCTCAGCGGCCCGGCGCGGCAGAGTCTTGCCCGAAGGAAAAGCAAACGGCGGGCGCCGAGGCGCATGTAGCGAAGCACATGCGCCGGGTCCGCTGCAGCGATTCGTTAGGCCCGAGGCTTTTGACTTTTTCAGAAGATGGGTTCCTTTGTTCTTTTTGGGAAGGCCCGGCGATTTAACATAATCCTCGATTATGTTTACCCGAAGGGCGGCGGAGCAGGCGGGCGAGGCCGGTGGACGCCAATGATCATTGGCGGTCACCGAGGGCGCACGCACGAACCGTGACGCGGCTTCATCGCGGCGCGGTTCGTGGCCCCGAGGTTCCGGCCGGTGCGCAAGCTTCATCGCGCACGCCCGCCGTCGCGGAGCCGATCGCCGGGCCGGGGGCGGGGTACAAACGGGCGGGCGGGGGGGCACGGACCTCACAACTGAGCAGCGAGTCGAAGGCGGCGAGAGCGGGAGTGGAGCGAACGTGCCTAACAACTCGACAAGCGCGTCGAGAGTCGACGAGATGGAGCCCGGACCGGCGCTCGCGCTTCATCTTGCGAGCGGCGGGACGGGCGGGGGGGAGGTGGTTGCCGGTTGGCCGATCTCGTGCCCTTCGACATTCGAATAGGTAGAGACAAGATGATTTTCAAGATTGAATCGAATCCAGGCGTAACGGTCTGTTTTTTCGTTGGCACCGTCTTTATTGAGTTTAGTCACGTAATACGTCAAATAGCGTCCGAGGAATTTCCCCTTTTTTGTTGCCGCGAGCTCGTTGGAAAACGGCTCACCGAGCATTCGAATTACTTCATCTGGTGTTGCGCCCATCGGAATTGCCCGGAGTTTTGTGAAAAACTCGTCAATTTCGCGAGGTTTCATTTTCACATACGGGTCATCCCCAGGCCGCTTGTTACGAATCGGAAGCTCAGCTCCACGTGATTGCGTTGTAACCTCCCGAGCGCAAGCCAATTGAGCGAGAAGAGTAATCATAGTCACCACTGCAAGACGTTCCATCGAGATCTGACGGCAACGAGACAGTTTCATAAAACCTGCTCACTGGGCGCTACAAGAACCGCAAACTCTAGGTTCCGGCAACTCAGGCACCGAGGGCGTACGCACGAACCGTGACGCGGCTTCATCGCGGCGCGGTTCGTGGCCCCGAGGCTCCGGCCGGTGCGCACGCTTCCTCGCGCACGCCCGCCGTCGCGGAGCCGATCGCCGGGCCGGGGGCGGGGTAGAAACGGGCGGGCGGGGCGCACGGACGGCACAATCAGAGCAGCGAATCGAAAGTCGACGAAGAACAGTGAGTTGTTAGGCATGGACGACGTGACACTGGTGAACCCCCGAAAGAGACGAGAACGAGCCCGGACCGGCGCTCGCGCTTCATCTTGCGAGCGGCGGGACGGGCGGGGGGGATGCTTGGTCTCGTTTCGCTGGCCTATCGTTCGATGCCGGTCGGCGACTAGCACGCAATGCACGATACCCGACTATGAGCAATCCGATAATCGAACAGCTCATTATCAACTCCGAGAGCATTTCAATGGCGCCGAACCGTAGAAGCCAATCGGTAGGATTGAAGAATCGGATTAGACGGAGCGGCGCTCCTGTAGTAGTGCCAGGAGAGTTGCCCCTATTCGTGAGCGTGAACCCGTAGTGACCGGCGTGAGGAAGCTCAAATTTGGAAGACTCGAAATAGTCGAGACCCAGCGAATAAACCCGCCCCGCGTGATTAAGAGCGCGCACCTCGGTCTCAATCTGAACACGCCGCCGATCTCGAATCACCAGACTAAGGTCACACTCTATAGGAGGAAGGTCTGGCAAGCCAACTTCATTTTTGTCTATGACAGCCTTCGTGGAAATCTCCAATCGAAAGAAGCCCGCAGTGTAAATTCTAAACTCCGTCGATTTCGATTCTCCCGGGGCTGGGAACTGCATTGAAACCGGCGCGATATTCTGCCCACTCCCAATCTTAACTGCCACAATGAAGCCAAGCGAGCCGACTACCAGACCAACGGCACATGAGAGAAAGAGTTTATTGTTCTTCAACGAAGACACTCTCATCATTGAAAGGCACTGCCTTGCGCCGCATGGGGCGATCGCTGCTTTTGAACAACTTGACTACGGTTTTTCTGGTTGCGTCCGCAGAACGTATTCTTTTTGAACCCACCACTTGTCCGCAAGGGAGGACTTGCCGATCATTGCTTCAAGGATGTCGGAAAGTTCTCCAGGAAGAATCCAGCCCGTAGGATATCCGGATACTGGAAGCCCGCCGGCCTTTAGGGCATCGTAGACCGCGCGAGCGCAGTGAGTTTCGTTGGAGTTGCCTGAAGTGGAATTCCAGAAGTGCCCTGGTTTCCAATCCCAATCCCGCGTCGTAAGCTGAAGGTTAATTTCATGATTAAAGTTCTTGTCATTGGGAACGAAAATCGTGAATCGTCGGTCTTCGTTCTCGCCTTCATTTTCGAATGTCTTGTAGTACTGCTCTGGCTTGTTGATTCCGTGCCACTTCCACCAACTCAATACTACCGGTTGGGGGAACTGGCTCAACAACACCTTCTGTGAGTGATGTTCAGTCATCATCACGTGTCCAACGCGGCCATATCCAATCATTGTTCCGCGTTTGAACCAAATGTAGACGTCAACCATCCTTAGCCCTTCAGGGTCCAGCCCTGTGACGGGGTTGTTGGCCGCGTAGGCGTACAGATTCGGCGAGTCGACATCTCCTTCGGGATCTTCCGATAAGAACTCCAGCGTCCTCGGGTCATAGAACCGATGCCTCTTGTACTGTAGCCCCGTCAGATTGTCACTGTAGGCGCCTTGCCACCCCATCGGCTGCCCACCGACCAACGCGCCGCCCGCACTCTCACCAGCGGCGAGATACGTTTCGTAATTGACCGGATAGCTCGTTTCAAACGCCACATCCCCCACCCCCGGAACGGTCCACGCGAAACTCTTCTCGCTGCCGAGCGCCCGCCCGATTTTGTCCGTCAGGCTCGCCGCGAGTTTCACGCGGTACTGCGCGCCGCGATTCCACCCACTCAGCGGAAGCACGTCGATCTCTTCGGGCCGGTCTGGCTTCTGCCCGATCGCATAAGCTGACGTCGCGACAGGCGAAAAACTACCTTGCCCCGTTGACGTTTCCACGCTCAATACTGCCGCGAGCGTGGCCGGATCGGCCGGGAGCGACAACACGACGCGGAGCATCCCGGTTGCCGCGACTGTTGCGTCCGCAACCGTTTGCGTCCGGGTCGCGCCCGACAGATCCGTGATCGACGTCACCGGGACGTCGTCAATCTTCGCAACGAACTTCACCCCGAGCACTTCCGGCCCGGTTTCCGCGTGCGCTTCGCCGTACGGAGTGTACAAATACCGCACAGGCGTCACGGGCTTGGCGGGATTGGTGGAATCACTGTCATTGACGAGTGCGAGCACAGTGCCCATCTCATCGCTGCAGCGGACCCGCCACTTGTGCTTGCCAACAGGTTTCGTGCTACACTCCACCCGTGGCTTTCAACCCGCGTCACGCCGCCCGCACCCAAGCAGCCCGCCAGCCCCCTGCGGGCGGCGCGCCG
>Ga0315281_10014915_pt1 | contig 10442 bp, 7 predicted proteins | sample YL17G07_0_MG_FD_204540 | JGI IMG/M metagenome (GOLD analysis project Ga0315281, IMG submission 204540) | Sediment microbial communities from Yellowstone Lake, YNP, Wyoming, USA - YL17G07_0 | ecosystem: Environmental > Aquatic > Freshwater > Lake > Sediment | place: USA: Wyoming | collected...
GGTGACCTTGGGAGCGCCTGCCAATGTGTGAAAGACCTTGGAAAACATATTGAAAACGCTTATTTTCAAAAAGGAAGTTCAAAACATCTCTTGGACATATGTGATGTTCGCCTTTTAATAGATCAAGGATTGATTGACAAATGCAAGCTGTAAACGATATTTTTTAACCCAATTACACCAACCCCTCGCTGCATACAATCCTCGGAATTGGGTGGTCTTCGGGGTATAGGCTCCGGCGATCAAGTAATTCCCGCATACTGTGTTGGTGGTAAATTCGTGTTAGGTTCTTCAGTAGTTCTTGGCCGGTAACCCCATTCCGACGTAAGAGGTTTAACTCCCGGTTGATGGCTGTGGTGATTGTCCCTCGAAAGGCTTTTTCCAAGATATTGATCTGTGCCTTTATGTCTTCATCCGATATTGTCTCAAAGAGGACACGCATTTCCCGAAGGGTGTAGCGTTGACCATGCGTGAGGGAGAGAGTGTGTTCACGTTCAGTCTGACGGTGTTTGACCTCTTCGGTAAATTGGCGCTTCACACGCATGACAGCCGAGTTATAGCCAGACGGCAACATGCTTCCTGCCAAGTCTGGTCCACATTTGATTACTCCAAGGATACGTGGAATGTCCCTTGACGCTACATCCCCCATTTCATCCAAAAGGAACAACTGTTGGTAGCGTCCGGCCTGACAGAAAACGTATAATCCCTTTGCTGAGGATGGTTTGACGGTACGAATGCCATCTCTCAGGTTAGCGATTCGCTCGTACTCAGCAGGGCTTTCCCTCCTCAATTGTCTCAGAATTTCCTCTGCCTCGTTGAGATCCAGAAACTCCTCTTCTTCCTCCTCAAAGAGGCTTAACTGCCCACCCTTCTTTTCATAGATGGCATACATGGCCTCTTCATTGAGTTGTTCAGAGCGATCAAGGATGGCCGAATCTTCTCCAATGGTGTCATGGATTTCCTGAATCCGGTTTTTAAGTTTCTGCCTTAACCCAAGATTTCGATCGATACCAATCTCTGGGAGAAAGTTGAAACCGTATATAACATCATAATCAGACCCTATTCGGTCAATTCGGCCAAAGCGTTGGATAAGCCTCACCGGATTCCAGTGCAAGTCGTAATTGATAACCTTATCACAGTCCTGGAGGTTCAAACCTTCTGCCAGAACGTCGGTTGCTACTACAGTGAACAGCTCTGATTCTCCAGATTGGAATTTATATTCCGGGTTGGCCTTAGGAGCAAAACGACCCACGACACGAGCCTTGCTCTTATCGCCGCTGCAAATCACTTCGATATCATCCCGTTTGCCTCCGGGGTTCAAGTTATCGAACAAGTAACGTGCCGTGTCGGCATACTGGGTGAATATCAGCCGTTTGCCATCTTTAAGGGGTTTCTCCTTCATCCACTTCTTGAGAGTCTGAAGTTTATTATCTTTGTCTGGAGTGATAGGCTTAACCAGAGTTTGAATCTTCTTGAGAAGCTGAATGTCGTGGTCGATGTGCTCCTGCAGGCAATCAAGGTCGAAATCCGCTATATCGTATCGACCAGAAATCTTACGAAGAGCGTCCATTAAGTCTTGTTCTTCAGCCTGGTTTGGCTCATAAAGTATTGCCTGCGCATCTTCTCCTGCGGGGACAAATCCCTGTGACAGAGCCTCCCGAAATCGTCTATGTACCTTCAGCAGTTTATCTATCGTTTCTTTGAATGCGAAAACACTTGACTCAAAACGCTTGAACAATAACACCCTGATCAATCCTCGGAGGTTGGCGCCAGCCCGATGCAGGCTGGCATAGGGTTCACGCCGTTGCTTTTCCTTGATGACATAATGCCATAGGCCATAACGTGCATAGGTCAGTTCGCCCACGGGTGGCTTGGCAGGTAATCCCTTGCGGGATTTGCCTAAGTATTTGCGCAATTGTTGATAGAGACCCTGGTATGTTTCTTCAATACTGTACTCGATAGTATCTAACTCTCGCTTGGGAAAAAATTGGTGTCGTTCACCTACGAAGACATACGCCCTTCGTTTTCCATCCAGATATTCTCTAAACCGTGAAGGATCGACAGGTTGATGGGTCTCTGCATCGAAACCGTACCAGCGTAATATGTGATTGCGGGTCCGCCGTATGAGTAGGTTGGAAAGTAAATCCGGCAACTTCCTTTCGCCATGCTCGATAAGCTTGAAATATTCCCTCAAGGACGGTGGATTCACGGGTAGGTCAGTCTTGTCATCTTGATGAAAAAGCTTGATCTGGTGGTACACATCCCATGCACTCTTGTTGCGAGGAGTCGCAGTCAAAAAACAACACCGCCGTCCTGTGGCTAAAAAAGACTGAACCACTTTATATCGTTGTGTATCAGGATAGCGCAAATTATGACTCTCGTCTATCAGCACAAAATCTCGGTCACGATACTTCACATCCTCAAGAAGAAACTTAGCCGTGCCATCATCGTCTTCCTTCAGGTAGCCCATTGAAAGAACACGGGCATTGAGTTGATAAACCTCGTTGTAGCGGTCCCACATATCCACCAGTGCAGCAGGGCATATTATGAGTGGTCGCGCATGTTCGGTACGCTCGAAGTGTTTCACAATGGCGGTTCCGATATAACTTTTGCCAAGACCTACAACATCGGCGATGAATGCCCCGCCATAATCGCGAACTATCTGTATGGCCTGCCGTACAGCTACTTTCTGGAAGTCAGCCAATCGTTTGGTGATCTCGTCGTCCCAGAGGATGTCTTTGTCGTCCTCTCCTTCCAGCCGGTCTTTGACCAGCGTGTAGAGAGTTTTCATGTAGATGTCGTAAGGACGGACTGGGACAACGGCCCAGGATTGCTTCATCTCCTGCATCAAGGCCTCGTCGAAATCTTGAGACTCTTTCCAAAGTCCTTCGAACCAGCGAACCAATTCGGCGTGATTGTCGTTTCCCTGTACGACTACGTTGAGTTCGGTATTGTGAGTAACACCAGAAAGCGTGAGGTTAGATGACCCTACGATAGCTATGCCATTCTCGTGACGATCCACAGGCTTTCCGGTTCCATCGTAAACCATCCCGTAATCGAAAATGTATGCTTTGGCGTGCATTCTCCCTTTTGTATAGACACGAACTTTGAGCCTCTTTTCTTCGATCATTCGAACAAGTGTCTTGACCAGAGTTTCATCCTCATCTGTTTGGTCCATTAGTTCAATAGAGGAGCGGATATTTTCAGCAGTTTCACCTGACATCCGCTTGGTTTCGGTCCTCTTCGGGTAATTTTGGGCCTCGGTAGCTTCGGCCACGAGTTCCAATCGGCGGTAGCCTTCGGCCAACTGCTCCAAAGTTTCTTGATTAGTGGTGTTACCTATAAGCAAACGCAATTCCTTAACCTTTGCCAGCTTTTCAGAGATGCTGGTCAGGCCAGAAATGAAAAAGTAACCCACTGCAAACCGTGCTGCTCCGGTTGAACCGAGGATGCGATTGATGTGGTCAACCAACTTCTCATCACGGTTGTCAATGATGTCATGCCTGGGCATGAGTTACCCCTTCAGTAGTGCAGTAGGGTGGATCAAGCGAAGCGGATCCACCCTGACACCTAAGACGTGATCGGCAAATTTCGATATCTCGCCGATGTTTCATCAACACTGAGCACGATTCCTTCCTCCAGCTCCTTTTCAAACTCTTCCACAATTTCCACCATTCGATCGGCTATGAAGTTAGGTTCCGCATTGTCAAAGCGTAACGAGATGACACTTGGTTTTTCATATCGCTTAGCGGCTAATAAAGCCGAAAAATCGAGATCCTGGGTAATGAGGACTTTATTGTGTTCCTTCGCATAATCAAGGATCTTTACGTCTTTGCTTCCTCTGTCCATGATCTCTGAAACACGGATGATATTCCAGCCCAACCCCCGAAGCTTCTCCACGGTGATTGGGGATATATTCATGTTTGCAAGGAATTCAAGTCCCAACACTTCTTCCTACCCCCTTAATTGGAATCGGCCTAACCTTTTCAGAGGAGAGCCATGCCGCATATTTCAAGGCCTGAACAATGTCCTCTTCCTCAAGCTCCGGGTAAGCCTTAAGGATTTCCTCTTTTGTCATCCCGCCTGCGATCTGCTTAAGAATAACGGAAACCGTTATCCTCATCCCTCGAATCGTGGGTTGACCGAGGCAAACTTCGGGGTCCACTGTGATACGGTCCAATTCTTTCATTGTGTTTTCCTCCGTGATTCCATTTTATACTCTCTAATTATTGCTTAAACCATGCCTTGTTCCCCCACAACAGGGGCATCTCTCCTTTCGATCCCAAGGAGAACCTATCCAGAATCAGTGATGGTGGATCCACATCGCTTGATCCACCCTACGAATCTGGTCAGGCCAGAGAGAAAGAAATATCCCACGGCGAATCGGGCCGCATCTGTCGAGCTGAGGATTTGGTTAATGTGGTCAACTAATTTTTCATTTCGATTGTCGATAATGTCGTGCACAGGCTTCAGCCTTTCCACTGAAAAAGCTTAAAGATAATTTCGAGAGTGCTGTGTTCTTCTCAAAAACTTTGAAATCGCCATCGTTCCTCCGTAATAATACGATTTGCTTCACGATACAGCTCTGGAAGATTGTCTTTATGACGATCAAGCAATTGGCCAAGCAATTTTGAGGCATGTCTATCCGAGGTTCTCCTAATAAGGTCAAAATCAATATTTCGTAGCTGATTGTCAACGGCGCCTGGGGTTCGGTGCAAAGCCCTTGCAAGACGTATACAGTCAGCATGACTGTCTGTATGCGAAGATCTTGGATAACGGAAATAAAAGGCTAAAAGCACAACCAATTCCTGTTCAGTCCATTGAGCCATAAGATCCTCCTTTCTTTTTTAGGCTATCCGATTTAGCCAGTCGTCTATTGACAAGCTCATATGCTACCCAATAAACTTCCTCCCTTTCGTGAAAATTTAGTCCAATCAAGTCGAATATAATATTGTCCAGAAGAACACGGTCTTGCAAAGGATGGGGGGTAAGTTTAGGGCCTTCAATTCCTACCTCTTCTGCAATGCTTTTGACTGTCCTCTTAGAAATGCTTGCAATAGTATGTTTGATTTCTTGCAAGTGTTCAGATGAAAAAATTTGTGGATCGATAACTATTAGCTGTTTGATGTCGTGACCCTCAGTTTTTAGTGCTCCTTGCCCGAGGTTTGCACGGCCATAAAGTTCACGGAAAATGATTTGTCCAGTCCAAAAAAGAGAAGCCCAGATTTCTAAATTTGAATTAGTGATAATTTCAAATAAGTTGTGATCGACGAGGACTCCATATTGATTCAAATAAACACCAGGTCTATCATTATGAATCATTGGCCAAAGTATTTTCGCAGGAGTTCTTGTTCCAAGGTCATACCACAGGTTTCGGTTTCTGCAGCTAGGCCTCAGCGGGAAATCCTGGGACTCGCCCCACTCAATATATTTCAATGCCTTTGTTCCCACTAACTTTGGCTTGGGAACATTGCAGACAAAAGCCTTGAATTTCAATGTGTTAGGTTCTACTATGATCGATCTGCATTCTCTTGGGCTAACAATGACAGTTTGTAAAAAGCGAGGTTCTATTTGCCAGTGAGCTATCTTTGGTTCATCAAGATAGAAAAAATCATTGGCTCCAGTCTTAATGCCAAATCTCACTTCAGCAATGTCCTCCAAACGTAAAAGTTTGTCTTTGCCTTTTTCAAGAATTGTCCAGTATATTTCAGGTGCTCTTAGATACTTACCACCCCATTTGTTACCCCCATATTTGCTTCCCTTCAAGGTAAACCCAAATCGCTTTTTTGCTTCTTCATCCGCTTCCTCCGGCCATTCCCATCCATCCTCAAGCAATGTCTTTTGGATAGCCGGGGAGGTACGATATTCGGGTGTCACTTTTCTTTCACGGGTTGCCTCTATCTCATCAAAGATGATCGGTGATAGAATGTGCTCAAAGGGGACTTTGAACATGACGAACCGCGCTGTCTTATTCAAGGTCCAATCGCGGTGATCATCAGGGGACGAAAAGAGGGCTATCACTGTGTTTACATCGGCCTGTGCGAAAGAGCGTTTGGCCTGGTTATCCAATACCATTCTGATGTGGCTATGTTTTAGCAAAAACTCCTGCAAATCCTTTCCGTATCCCACATCGAGCCAGGAGTTTGAGGTAATAAAGCAGAACGAACCCTTCGGGTTCAGGAGAGAAAGGCCATAGAAGTAAAAATAAATATACAGGTCGCTTTTTGCGTCCAGTTTGTGCGCTGCGGTATCGGTTTCCGCTCTATAGCCAAAGAAATTCGGGAAAGCCTGGTAAACGGAGCGGGCTAATTTGGTTTTATATTCCTTTTTGTTTTCGGTGGTAACGTCCTCACGGGAGAGACGAGGGTCAGCAATGTTTTCTTGCCTCACATAAGGCGGATTGCCGATAACGATGTCGAAACCTTCCTTTTCACTCTCGAAGATTTCGACAAAGGCAATATCCCAGACAAAAGGGATCTCGGCTTTGGGTTTAAGCGCCTCCCGTGCACCATCGATTCGGCTCAAGTCGACCGACAAAGCCTCGATCTGTTTCTGCCATTTTACCGAATCAAGTTCAATCTGATGGGGTTTTCCTTCAATCTTTCCATCCAAACGTATCTGCTGTTGAATTGGCCCCTCAATCTTTCTGCGTAGGGATTTGATCTCTTCTTGAACCTTATGGTGTCTTGCATCAAGGATATCCTGGAACAGACGAAGCTCTTCCCTTTTTACCTGATCGGGCGATTTGAAATGGCAATCAGGATCGTTGTCATAGAATTTTAGCTTCTCGGTTTTCAGTTTCGTAATTCGGCTTTGAATCTCTTTTGGGATGTCCCATGCCGCCCGAATATGGCCAAAGTTTATCCCTCCCACCTCCTGGACAAGAGTATCACCGCACCGGATCTTAAACGTGAAATGAGGCAGGAGCGGCTCACGCCGTATGTGGAGCTCCTCACTGGTCAACTCGGCATCGACCACAAGAGCAAGCCACAGACGGAGTTCAGCGACGTGGCATGCCCAGTCCATGACGTCTACGCCGTAAAGAGATTGGCCGATGATCCGCTTTTTTCTGTCGTATGGCGTTTCTTTGAAGTTGAGATGCCGATTGGCTCTCTCCTGAAGATTGTCGAGAATATGGAGTATCCCAACGAGAAATGACCCGGAACCACAGGCCGGGTCCAGCACGGTCATCTCATGCAGCCGATGATTGAGGGGTGGCCATAATTTCGCATCAGAAAATGCCTTATCCGCATCTGCTTTCTCGTCGGGCTCAAGGGCAAATACGAGCTGATAGAGGAGGCTTCTGTTTTCATTTCCGAGATGATTGGAAAGATGATCCACAAGGGCAAGCCTGCACATCAGATCGATTTCAGTCCGAGGAGTGTAGAAGATCCCTGCGTCGCCCCGCTCGTCCGCTTCCTCAGAAATATTAACAAGGCTTTCGTAAACCTTTCCGATCACTTCAGGATCGACCGCCACCTCCTGGTCCAGGGGACTGTCTTCCGCAATGGTAAAATTATAGCGCTCAAGAAACTTGAAGATCTGCTCAAACCGGTTATCCATCACCAAGAAATCATGTTTCGTATCGAGTTCATTTTCAGTGAATAGGCCGCCGTTCAAGAAAGGAGCCAGGGAAAGCGTGTCTTTGATCTTTCCCGGAAAATGCCTGTGGCCCCCGTGAAACTTTCTATTAAACGCTTCAAAAAACAGGACCTTGATCCATTTATGGACGAAGGAGTTCGGCGGTTGCTCCACTGCCCGGTAGCTTTCCCAGAAAGTCCTCAGAAATTCTCTATCTTCTCCCAGCCACCCCTTCCGCTGAATAAAGTAGAGGAACATGCAGCGGTTGAGGAATTGTAGCGCATAGTCATGCGCCCAGGATTTGTCTTTCGTCTGCGTGGAGAGATCCTGTTGGAGAAGGTCAAAGACAATCCTGTATTCACCGAAGAACTGTTTGGTGACTTCCTCAACATCGAAGGCCTTATCGTGGCGTTCCTGAATGGCTAAGGGGGATAGTCCAAAGAGATCGCGACCAATTGCTCCCAGATCAAGCAACGAAAGCCTTTCAGAGGCGGTCCGAAGCCGTTCCTCTGGCCCAACGGTGATGCGCCGGAAACGACGGCGCTTTTCGGTTTCCATTTCATATTTGATGTTAATGAAGTGCCACCTGTCCTGGGCAGAATTGGAAAAAACGAAGAGAGCATAAGGGTGGTCTCGGAGAAGTCTGGAAGCGACAGGCCGTTCTTGCCCCAGCGAAAATCGATCCGATGCCAGACGGGCATAGATCACATGGAATTCATTGTTCTCTCCGCCTCCTGCAAAAAGGACGGGGTCTTCAGCCAGAGCATTGGCAGCCGTGTTGGTCCATCCACGGCGTGAGAGTGGTTGGTTGACCCTCTCGTAGTTCAACTCGGACCAAAACAATTGTTTGAGTGGTTCGAGTCCTCGAAGATTCTTTAGGAGGTCCAATACGGACTGTTGAATTTCACTTCGAGCCATCTACTTGAATCTCCCTGATTACTTGTTGGTTTGAAGTCTTTGGTGGAGGATACCCTTTTGGATGGAATTCTATGAAACAAAAACCGATTAGTCAACAATGAATTGGAAGGGTAGCCTGACCGTAAAACTTGCCGCTGGCTTGGAGTATGGACTCGGGGGGTGGGGTTTCGCGTTATTCAGGGAAGGGTTGTAAGAAATTGGTTATCCTTAAGCAGAAGTTGATACGCAGGATATAAAAACGTATCATTATTAGCTCTTTGAAAAAGGTTATCTAATCCCCCTTCATCCCCCTTTGTCAAAAGGGGGAAATATTTTCTCCACCCTTTGGCAAAAGGGAGGTGGGAAGAGATTTTAAAAGGTTTATTTCAAACCGCTAAATTGATACAGATCGAGATATTAATCATTATCCGGTCGGGAATTACCAATGGAGGCAGCCGTGGCGCCTTGCTTCTGATTTCTTTTCTAAAGATTCTCCAGACAGTGTCTGGAGAATCCGATGCGGTAGAAATTCGCTAGACGGTGTCTGACGATTTGAACTTTGCATTTGATCGGGTGGCGTCTGATCAATTTGGCTTCGTGAGGATTGATCAGGTAATTCTACAGACACTGCCTGTAGAATTGGGGCATTAGTAGATTTACCAGCCAGTGGCTGACAAATCTTGGTCTCAGAAGATTTTGCAGGCAGTGCCTGCAGAATTTGGAAATCTTCGTAAAAGCGGCGCATGTCATTAAGGTTGCTGGCAGCATAATCGCACCCATATTCTTGAGTCATTGGCTTAGGAAAACTATCCAGAAGCAGTGCTCACTATACCCCGCCCGCTTTTTGTTCTTCCGGACATCCTATTGGCCGATAAGAACTTGTCCCGATGACCGGCGACGGCGTTAAACAGAGGCAATAATTTTAACTTTTCTTCTCCGATAGCCCACCAGGATAAAGTCCTCCTTCTCTTTTTCCTCTATCCTTTTTAACCCAAGTTCCAAGAGTATCTTTCTTTTCTCCTCATCTCTTTTTAAACGCTTTCGATACCTCCTCATGCCCAGCTGTTCTCTTAACAGGAGAAATTCTACAGGGGATCCTTCTTCATATTTTTTTATTCTCGGCTTCATAAGCCAATCTTTGTCTTCAATTCCAAAATTTCTGACAACGTATCATTCTCTGGCAGGATAGCCTTCTTTTCAAGATAAGACCAATCAAGATCATTCCTGTATCGTCTTATCAGCAGTTCAACCATTTCTCCGTCTATTTCTGATTTCCAATGTTTGAAGGCGTTGAGCCGATCGATCACCAGGTCCTCTATTCCGATAATGGAACATTGAAGACCTTCGCCAAGCTCAATCACTTCAATGGGGGAATCCTGTCCTGGGAGAGCGGATGCGGGGGCATCAATGACCACCTTTAACCCTTTATGCACCCAATACCTCCCTTCTTTCTCAAAGCCAATGCTTTTAAGAGCGGTATCCAAAGCTTCTCGGTCTGCATAAGCCAAATCAATATCGGAAGTGAAATAAACTTCTCTTGAATAATAGGATAAAGCGCAATCTCCTATGATGACAGGAACCCGTTTATTCATCCTCTTCAGAAGTCTCGTCAACAGTCCAACCATTAGAAGCTGCTTTTTCAAAGGAGACTCCGTTTTTTGAATTATTTCAAATATTTCCTGAGTTTCCATTTCGATATATTTTAACAATTCTATTAAGTTCTTACAAAGAGAAGATTTGCTTTCAAATGAGAACTCTGGAAGACTACCCTGCGCTCTCTTGATTACACAGATTTCAAAAGACGATTACTCAGATCTCCTTGACTTCTGAAGTATCTTGTATCCCAGCAATTCTCGGTGAAAATAAATCCGTTGTGGTATCTCGATTCTGAAAGAAAAAGGAATTTATTTTTCGCAAAGTGGGTTTTGGGAGTTCAATTCTACAATATCGATATAAGTCATGGAATT
>Ga0315281_10014916_pt1 | contig 10442 bp, 14 predicted proteins | sample YL17G07_0_MG_FD_204540 | JGI IMG/M metagenome (GOLD analysis project Ga0315281, IMG submission 204540) | Sediment microbial communities from Yellowstone Lake, YNP, Wyoming, USA - YL17G07_0 | ecosystem: Environmental > Aquatic > Freshwater > Lake > Sediment | place: USA: Wyoming | collected...
CGATAGATTGGCCGAACCAGGATATGAAGGAAGGCTAAGAATTTTCTTGCCGGCATTGTTTTCTACCATGATAACCGCCAGGGTTTCTGGTTTTCCCACGTAGGCGACCTGGACGCCTGGCATGGCGTCACCGTGCCACCGGGAGTACCCGGGATAGGGGTCTACCTCCTCTGACTGTATACGGCCGATCAGGGCCCTTGTGAAGACATACGGATTTCGGATTATCCAGTCCAGATGATCTGAATTTATGATTATTACAGAATTCATTGATATTCGGTGGTATCGCCCTTGCGAAGTAGGTATTCTGGGTTAATGCTCTTCAGTTGAACCCTTCCTAGTTTGGGGGCTTCTCTCTCTTTTGTTGGGCGAATAACGATGCCTTCCCTAACATGTAGGCCCTTGCCCGAGACCGTTTCTCTTCCGCCGGTAAACTCTTTAAGTTTCTCTGTGGAATACGGTCCACGGTAAAGCACGGGAACCCGATCCAATTTTAGAGCGAAACAGGCGGCATGAAGTTCGTCGTCACTAAGATATCGACCATCGCCGGGATAGCCGATATAAATATCAAAAACTCTAAAGCTAGGCGGAAGTCCATATCCCAGGTCTTGTACCCCGGTGCCAAAGATTTCTCCTAGAACAAACATCGGCCGAGCGGCGACGTTATCAAAGGCGTATACCGCATTTCTCTCTATGTCAGTTTGCAGGGCAATACGCCAGTATATGTTGTTCTCGTTCACGCCATGGTTCTTAATTCGGGCAACCTTGTTGGCAATAAATTCTGGGAAGGTTCCTTCGACAGGAGTAAGCGCCGCCGCAATTTGCCAAAATTTCTTTTGAAGTTTTTGCCAAGCAGACAAAGGCAGTGCAGGCACCGGCTTCTTAAGAGCAAGCCCCCTTGCCGCGTGCCCCTTGGAACTTACGACCAGGGCTCCTTCTACGGGATCTACCATAGCAAGAGGTACCCTACAAATCATACACCACGTTCCGTGGATCTTTTCCGTAAAAATTACTTCTTCGCCCTCTTCAAGAACCCTCGGGTATTTTTTAATATTCTCAATGTCGTAATTAAGAGTTCTCTTTGGGCCGGCGTTCCAGACGTTGCCTGCCATCGTTGCAGGGACAACCGGTTCATGTTTAATAAGACCAAGAATTTCAGAACAGTCCAGGCCTATAACATACCCGGGATCTTTTCGTTCTTCTGGCAGAAGCGACAGGGGACAGAGTAGCCCCTGGGAAAGTACACCACGAAGCTTTATCGCCTTTACGCGGTTCTTTTTTGAGCCGGCAAGTTTCCCTACCAGGCCAAGTTTCTCGATAAGACCATCCGGCAGGACGGCCTGCTCTGGGATGTAAACCGCACAATCTCCCGTCCTGAATTGTCCCTTGGCCACGACGCACTCGTAACCGTCAATCTTGGCGATCTCCAAGGCATCGGCGTTGGGGTGCTCGACTATTGCTAGCCGAACAAGTGGGGCATTAAAGCTTGACATAATATTATTGTAGACCAACTACGGCGTGCTGTCAAGCAAATTAGCGTCGTGCGCCCTGACGGCAAAGCCTCTCAGGGCATAGGTATTATAAGTTATTAGAACCTTGTCATCAACGAGTATTTTTGAGTATTCGTTAATGCCTTTTTGCACAGTTTCGACAAATATAAAATATTTGTCTTTTTCTATATGCAGAGTTCCTCGTGTTTTACCCGGGCCCGGTTTGAATAGTAATTCTTCTGAAAGCGCGTAGATTCCGCTGAGACTATAAATCCTATAAAGCTTTCCCGGCGTGAATTCAGTGGTATTGGTCAAGCCTAGACTAACAAGGTTCATGCCTATTCCAGCATGGAGCCAAATAGCCGATATCGTCTAAATATTTTTGATAATTCCCGGCATCATACGGGGGAGCCTCTACTGCCGGATCTTTTTGCCGGTCCTCGGAGGAGGATTCTGCTGGTTGATATTTGAGGTTAAGCCTTGCTCCCTTTATAATCACCTGCTTTAGAACATCCTCGGTCTTTACCTCTTTGCTTTTAACGTCCATCTTGGTGATCGCATTATTGTATATTTGCTCCACGGCAACAGGAAAGGCATCACCGAAAATTGTTTCTTTCCAGGTGTCACTCGTATCATCTAATTGATTGTCGCCAGCAAACATCACAAGAAGGGCGTCGTCCCTGTTTATCTTTTTATGTTCGGCCACCAAAAGTCTTAGATCCTTCCAGCGGGTATTTTTAAGATAGCCAAGCCAACACGACTCACCTATCTGGTTGGTGTGGTATCTCTCGTAGGCGAAATCTCCGGTCGCCATGTCTACTGCCCTGTATACTTCGAAGTTTTTCACAAAGTCATCAAGCCTTGCGAGGAAGGCCTCAAGGGTTCTCTTTCCCTCGTCGGTCGGAATACAGGCAGATTCGTTCCTTACCAGCCCTAGTTCGATCAATTCCCCAATAATGTTTTTTATTCTTGGGTCCTTTTCATCCTCAAGCCTGTAATCTCGGACGCGATTACTGAGGTATTCCAATATTACGATACACCTAAACAGGAATACCCTTTGGGAGTCGATCTCAAAGCGGTGTGGGGCGGGAGGCCATTGTTTGGCTTTGCGCCAGATATTATTCAGAAAATTCATCATAGAAGAAATACTCCCATCAAAACAATCCCGGCCAGGGCACCAAGACCCAGGGCAACCAACATGAGTTTTAGGATCAATTCAAGCGTCCAGTTTAGGCAGGCAAGAGCAATAAAAATCGCCCCAAAGAAAATTGGAGGATAAAAGACACTCAGGAGAAGTGCAAAAATTAGAAAGGGCATCCGGGTTACTTACACCGCGTTTCTTCCAGACGAATCTCGCCTTCCATAACGCCCCAACTTGACGATTCCTGAAAAACATATTTTCGGGGTGTTTCGCCTGGTTCAAGTTTGCGAAGGAGATACCATAGGTCTGCCTCTTTCCAAGTAACCATTTCAAGTCTGGTGTCGCAGGGAAGCGTCTTGTTCGCGGTTCCTCCAAGACCCCTGGCACGGCTATTCTCCGTACAACCGCCACAAATAATAGACAATAGAAGTAGCAAAGCAATTACTTTATTCACGTAGGTTCTCCTGGTTGGGCTCTTATTTTCTTGCGTAGGCCACCTGGTCTGCGCCGATATCGCATACTGCGAGGCTTTACAGAAGAGACCCTTCGACTTTCGCCGGGCCTCCGACCTCTGGATTCGCGTTTACCGGTCGGGTTCTTTTGCCGGATGTTTTCCAGGTATGGCAAACAGGCCAGACCAATATAAACGTGCTCGTCTTCATAGATGAAACGCATGTAGAACCCGTCATAGACTCTGGCGATTCCGCGATACTTGATCCAGGTAAGGTGAGGAATTCGCGTAATGGTGGAACCAGTTTCCAGCGGGACGCATGGAATATAGTTTAATGGTGAGCTTTCGTCTAGAAAAACTAGAACCTTTTGGTCAATATCAAAAGGAATGTCTGACGTATGAGGCATGATACCCTTTGCTTACTGCTTACAGTATAGCACGGCAGACACGGATAGTCAATAAAGAAATGAGTTATTAGACGCCCATTGAAGGGGTCACGGGTGCGCCGGTAGCGGCCGGTGCAGATGCAGGGGCCGTCTTGGGTGCCTGGGAGCCGCCCGGTGGCCTCTGGGCCTGACCGGAAGGTTGCTGGCGCTGTTGCTGCTGAGAGTTATGCTCTAATCCGGCTTCCTGCTCGGTTACGCCGATAACAATTTTGCCCATTTCGCTTAGGAAATACTTTAGGCTGGCTTTTTGCTCGTCTGTCAGGTTGTTGAAAAATGTGGTTAATTGGCCAAAAACTTCTGGGTCCGTAAATGATTTGCCACCGCGCAGCACATTTAATTTATCAACGAGGGTATCTGCCGTAAACTCCTCTTCTCCCGGCTGTTGCTGTTGTTCGTCTTCTGGTGGAGGCTCGGGTGGAGGGGGCTGATTTGTTTCTGGGGCAGGAGTTACCGGGGAGGGTGGTGCGGCAGACCTATCTGCCTCCTGTTCGGCAAGGGTATTGATGATTGCCTCCTGAATCAGATTGCGGAAATATCGTTCTCTCTTTTCCTGTTCCAGCATGGGATTCTTGTTCTTGGGTAGGGTCATTTAAGGTTATCCTTTTTGTCCTCTTTATATAAGTATTTCAACTGGGTCATCATTTCTTCTTTTAAATCAGTGCTGGCCACATTATCAGAAATGGTTATATCCGTGGTCGAGACTGTTCCGGTCCCAGCATGTAGGATAATGTCCGTGGTCGAAGGCATCCACGGTTGGACTGATGGTTGAAGCCCGCCTGGGTTCGGGGGGTTTGTTGCCGGATAAACCGGATAAACCGGATAAACCGGATAAACCGGCGCCGCCGGCATCATGGGCTGGCCTATGTGGGGCATGTTGCTGTTGGGCGGAAACAGGGTTTGCATAAAACCAGAAGTAAGAATATCTTTAAAATTTGGCGGAGACAGAGTGAGCACGCACATCGCCGTGCTATTTGCTATTTCCTTTAATTCCACGCCGGCAAGATGAATAATGGCATGTTTTTCCACCAAATCTTTTTCTCTCGTAAGCATGGCCGATGGAAACCCGATATAAGTGATGTTAAGCTTTTTAACCGCGCAGGTGGTGTACGATGCCAGATTATAAATTTCCAGGGCCCAGTCCAGGCTCATGCGAATTGACAATATTCGAAAATTACCACTTTTTTGCCAGACAGAACTAACAAGTTGGCTGGTATATTCTCTGGTGTCGGTGTCGGCAGACTGCTGACTTTTAAACTCTAAAACAAACTCTACCTGGGCTCCGTTCTCTAGGTTTTCTTTTTCTTTTGATGGACTTGACTCTGGTCTTTCAACCAAATCCTCCAGATCCATGGAGTCCAGGTCAACTCCTCGGCTGGCTATTATTGTTTCGCCGTGTCTGTCTATTCTATTTTGCTTTTTTCTTTTATTCACATTGCCGCCATTAAATCTTGTTTTGGTTCTTTTCTTGGCCGACCCCTTTTCTTTTCCGGAAAAGCCTTTTTGGTAACGGCAGACTGGAATGTCTTAAATACGTTGTCAGAAGAAGATATGTCTTTTAACAGGCGTCGTATAATCTCTTCTTGTGAATGCGTAGAGAGTATTGTTAGGGCCGCGACTTCGGCATCTTCCATGATTTTAACGTCATTCTGGGTTATTATATGTTTTTTAACCAAAAGGGTTATAAAGGTTTTGGTTCGACCCGACGTTCTTTTTAGATCTCCCGCGAATTCCCGGGCGGCGACCTGACGGCACTTGAAAATATTATCATTTAATTTAAGAAGCTCTGCTTCGTCCATTTTTTCTGGTGAGACGCCGCTTGTTAGCGCCCTGAACTTATCCATGCCGCTGGTGCCCAGCTTGTTGATCATCGTCGGGGTAAGCCCACCAAGGAGCGCACCTATGCTCTTTAGCGTGGTCTCTCCCATTTGGTACTTCGTTTGCGGTGGGAGGTTTATCGGGATTTCTTTGGCTGGAAATGTTAATAGGCCGAGGTCTGGGCCGTAATTTTTTTCTGCCTTCTTTAGGCTTTTCTTGAAGCCCTCTATCGTGATCCACATGTCTAACAATTGACGCGGCGTGAGTGGAAAGTTATTTTTTGTTTGGGCGACGTATTCTAAAACATTGTGTTCTGTAACATCCGGGCTATACCACTTTGAACTTTTATTTGTTTCGGGATTGAAGTATTGGCGTAAAACCCATTCTATCATTTTGCCCTGGTTTACTTTGCCCCTTTGGGTAGAATGTCCCCTTATACTGTTATTGAAGCCTAAAAATAAGGTATTTTGCCGGGCGTGCGGTAGTCTTCCGTGCGCTCGGTAGGGGGGATTGTGTTTTACGCTAATATAGTTCTGTTGCATTTGCACCTCAAGTTATGTTATAGATTAAGCAATAGATAAAGCCTAACATACAACACCAGAGGTGTCAAGCAAGATGTTTTGAATATAAGATATTCAGCGACGTGAACGTTTGCGCGGAGTTGAAACTGGCTCTTCCTCGACGGGAGGAGGATTGGTGGTATCCGTGTACCTTCTTCCAAAATACAGACCAAGTAACGGGGTCAGGACTATCATTGCCTCCCCGGCGTCAAATGCCGCGATTGTTAGACCAAGTGGCCCCGCGAAGATATGGGCGACCATCCAGGCCATTACCACAACAAAACCTACCGTGGCAAAGGTTAGAGACGTAGAAGGTTCACCCTTCGTATTATGCATCCAAGGAAATTCCATGTTATTTTCTCCTATTCAAAATTTAATTAATTGCCGTTATTGTCAGGGCGGCTAAAGACCCGGTAGCGGCTCCAATTGTAAAGTAAAGGACGTAATCCCAAAAATTAGATTTATCCTTTCTGAGAGAAGTATTGATAGACCGGAGTCTTTCATTTTCGCGCTCTTGACTATTGATCTTAACAGAGGTTCTAGCACGAAAGGTTTTAAGCTCAAGCTTATGTCTATCCGTTTCTAGTTGAAGTACATCAAGATCTACTTTTCTTTGTTTGTCCAGGGCAGCCTGGGCTCTGTCTTGTTGGGCCAAATATTCAGAAAGTATATGAGCTATGGCCTCTGGGTTCAACTGTACGCCATTGTACGGCGCAGGCTCATTCTTATTTAGCCAAACCTGATATTCTCCATTTGGATCCAGGGTTGGAGGCTTCGCAAGTTCTACCTTGAGTAGATCCTTTTCCGTGTAGGTCTTTAATTCTATTTCTGATGGCTTTGCATCATCCTGGGCAAAAACTACCGGGGCCTGTAACAAGACCAAAAGAACTATCTGGCTCCAACAGAGAAATTGCTTCATCATGGTTTTTGTCCCTTGTCGTAGAGGGGAATACCAAACACATCCGTAATTTTATCGGTCAAAGACTTTGGGTCTTTTTGGGCGTCGTCAATTATCTTTTTTCTAGAAACAACCTGCTTCTTTGACAGGTCGTCTATCTTTTTCTGATAATCCTGTTCGATCTGTTTAACCCTGTCTTCGTGTTCTTTCTGAAGCCTGGTTAGTTTTAAATTATACTGGCTATTGATTTCAAGTAATTCGGCTATGTCTTTCTTATAGCCGGCCTCCTGGGCAAAGTATTCCTTGGTGAGTTTATCATAAAGGGATGAACTATTATAATGCTGCCAGCCCAAAAAAGCCGCCAGACCAAGTGCTGCTACCAGGGCAACCAGAGTCCAATTATCCTTAAGCCACTTCATTGTAAGAATAGCAAAAGCTTACAATTATTCTTTTAGTTGTTTATTTTCTTTTTCGATGGCGTCGTACAGAGACGCCGCATCTCTATGCTTCTTATCGACTTTTCCGGATATCAGGTTTTTTTGCTTTAAATCAGAGGCCTCGGACAAGAAGACTTCCATCCTGGGGTCTCTCATGGAAAGACAGTGCAGAATATATGAAAAAAATTCTTGTGGGCCAAGACCCCTTTGAAATAAAATCTTTCGCAACTCCTTTAGAGACGCACTATTAAAACTAAACAATATCGTACTTTTAACGGCGGCACCGGTGGTGTCGTTATGATGGTCTCTATTTTTTGGCATTATCAGCCGCCAGACGTACCGGCCAGGGCACCCTGGGCATAGGGATTGGCGAGGGCCGTTTCCTCTTCCCTGTGGTCTTGGTCTTCGGATGTCCTGAGACTAAAGTTGGTATCTAGAATATCCATTAATTGCTTTGCCGTGCGGGCATCATAATTGTTGGTTACATAGGCCTCGACGCGGTTTAGAATTGTATTCTTTGGGTTCATTAATACGTCGAAATTATTGATAAGCCGGGCAACGCTCGTGGCGAAGGCATTCAGGTTAATTTGTGGTGTTGCAACAACGGCAGGTGCTCCGTCGGCATCTCCACCGGCCGCTGGTGTTGCTGCGGCGTCGGCACCGCCCGTGGCTGCCGGATCTTCGGCCGCTGCCGGATCGGCACCGGCATCTGCGCCTCCACCAAGATCAAGCCCGGGATCTTCTGCCGGTGCGGTCTCTTCTGCCGGCGGGTCTTCTTCCTCGTCGGCCGGTGGGGCCTCTTTTATGACATTCATGGCCTCCTCCAAGACACTACTAAAATGAGGAATTGTGCCCTCGCCCTGTAGACCACTTTCATAATCACCAACGGTTGGGATGGATTCCCTTTCATAGCGAACAAGATACTTGTCCACGATCTGGTCCAGGGATAGGTCCTTTGGAGGCTCCACGGGAGCCAGGGCAGCCGCCGTGTCCGGGGGTGGGGGTGGATTATCCTCGGTAAGAAGCTCGTCTAGGAAGGCTTTTAAATTATTTTTATTTTTCATATTTGATTAAAATCTTTTTTGCGTAATTTGCGTCTGGTGCTGTGGCTCTGCCTGGGCCATGGGCGTGGTAGGCCCGGGAGGCGTGGTTGGAGGAACATTGCCGCCACGACCATTTACATTGTCAATGGGAACGGCAGGCCTGGCCTCGGCGCGACCAAGAAGTTTCTCGGGCTCGCCATTATAGACCGGCCTGATCATATACAGGGCCGGAAGTTCTGACTTCTCTGCCAGGATCATTCGGGCCTCTACAACGTCCCAGTTTAGTTCTCGCATCATGGCAACCAAATAAGACTTCTTGTCGATGTCATAATCCTTAAAGAAGGCATGGCTCCACATGTCGATGGCAACAACCGGCAGGGCTCCAAGAGGAATTCCCTCGGCGTGACCATCTACACAGACATTCATATAAACATTTCTATAGGGCTCGTAAACCGTAAGAGCCCAGCCTTCTCTAGAAGACATGGCACAGGCCATCAGGTCAAACTGCCAATTTTCAAAGTTCCCAAAGTCCCGGGAAAGCTTAATGTAGGGCAGGGAGTCAACGCCAATTTCTGAGGCCAGGTCAGAGATGTTGTTAAAATAAAGCTCGTGAAGCTTGACGGCATTTAAATTGCTGCACTCGTCCATCTTAAGGGTACGGTACAGGCTGCCAAAGCTATCGGCCGACTGCTTGTTGGCCGCGTCGAGTTCTGAACTTCCCTTGGTAAAGACATCGGCATATTTTCTATAAAGGGCCTCATGGGACTCTTTTGTCTTTTTTGATAATTTTTCGGTCTTTAAGACGAATTGGCGCGGGGTTATAACCAGGGCCTCCTTGATAACCGGGGTACCTGCCACGGGCTTTTTTGCCTGTATTTCTTGGGGACGATCGGCCCGATGAGTCACGATTCCATTCTTGTCCAGGCTTTCCCCGACTCTTTGTCGGATTATGGCACCCAACGCCGTTTCAATATCTTTTTTCATATTTCCCCGTATTACCTCTTAATTAGCGCCAAGGCCAAGAGAATTCGAAGAGACCGACCTACTTGGATGGGGTTTTAAGTGGCAATGGCGTGCTCTGTACGACCAATATAGGATTTCCGGGGACATGAGTCGAGGTAGTGGTAATCGTCCCCGGCACGGGTGCGGGAGCCTCTATCGAGGAATTCAGACGATCCACTAATTTGGTAATTTTCTCAAATATGGAATTATTTGCGTCGGGTTTCATCCCGAAGACAATCATGTTTGCCAACTTGGTATCTCTTACCATCCTCCGTACATACCATCTACTATAGGTGTCTTTACCATAAACTCCAATGCGGGAGTCGGCTTCGTCGCAACGCTTGTTTATCTCCTGGGACGCGAGTCTTTTAATCCTAAGAATTATGTCGTCCGGTACCTCGGCTCGAATGTTTTCGATTCTATTAACAAAACCAGGAGTATCACCAGTTTTCAATACAATTTGTCGAAACACGTAGCTATAGGTATTGGATAAAATGGCTCGGTCGAAGGCTTCTTGAATCAATTCATTTGTTAGGACCCGCCCACCAATCCATCTATCACAAGGCCACCAGATTGTGGCCAGTTTGTTTGAGGCAAACTTAAGCTCCACGGGAACCGGAAGCTGGCCTGGGCCCTCGGGTTGGTGTGGTGTGCTTTTAAAAGTCAGATATTTCGTTGAAACGAACCCCAGGAGCATGGCTGATTTTCCTGCGGCGCTCTGATATATTTCTCCCACGTTCATGGTCTTTATGCCAAGTTTTGGTTGACGGACCAACAGGGACCTTTCTTCTGCTGCCTTCTGAAAGACAGATCCGGCACGAACCAGCCTTATCTTTCTCTTTATAGAAGCAAAGATAAATTCCGAATTAAGCTCCTGTGTGGCATGGTTAAAGCCATCGCGGAGTATGGCCTCAAAAAATATATCTGCCTGTAAGGGGACGACAAAGCCCTGTGGGACGAGAACTTCAAAATAGTCAGAATAACCAGAAAGTCTTTGTCTGTCCACGCCTACTAATTTTAGGCCCCTAATGGGTTTGTTGTCGGCCACGACGACACCAGGGGAATACACCCCGCTCTTCTTGAAGGCAGAAACTTCTGACAGGGGAGAAGCCGGTATGGGCGGCAGAAGACCGTTTAAGTCTTCCGAGGCTATGTGTGGCGG
>Ga0315281_10014918_pt1 | contig 10441 bp, 8 predicted proteins | sample YL17G07_0_MG_FD_204540 | JGI IMG/M metagenome (GOLD analysis project Ga0315281, IMG submission 204540) | Sediment microbial communities from Yellowstone Lake, YNP, Wyoming, USA - YL17G07_0 | ecosystem: Environmental > Aquatic > Freshwater > Lake > Sediment | place: USA: Wyoming | collected...
TGGATAGGCCCGGAAAACATCGAGCCCGGCATGGTGAAGTGGCTGCACTTCGCCGGCGGTTACGGTCATCTGCAGTACCGCGGCCTGCACTGGCAGCCGATTCCCATCGACCGTGCGGTGCACGTCGACGTGGCGAAGGGTTAAGCACTGCTGTCGGAGTTACGATGACGTATCCGAAAAGGTTCCCTCTCCCTCCGGGAGAGGGTCAGGGTGAGGGGATGAGATGTCCCGGGAAGTCGCCTCATCGTAAAATGCTGTGCTGAGAAACAGTGTTGAGAATGTCGCGACCGGTACAAATCCAGTTTCTCTCCCGCTTTGCGGCCGCGTACGACCCGGTCGTTCAGCTCATGGGTTTCGGGCCGCTCTGGCGCGCGATCGCCGATGTGGCGGCGCCGTCACCAGGACAGTGGGTGCTTGACGTGTGCACGGGAACCGGCGGCGCCGCGGGGGAGTTGCACCTGCGCGGGGCACGGGTGGTCGGCGTGGATCTCGCGACCGGGCTGCTGCAGCGGGCCGTCCGCAAGCGGCGCGCCGCACACCTGTTGCGGATGGATGCCCGGCAACTGGCGTTCCGTGATCGCTCGTTTCGCTTGATCACCTGTTCGATGGCTCTGCACGAAATGGCGCCGCTGGAGCGCGAGCAAAGCTTGGGCGAGATCGCCCGCGTGGCCAGCGATCGCGTGGTCATCGCCGAGTATCGCGTTCCCCGCAGGTTTCCGTGCCGTCTCCTGTTTCGCACCGCGCGGGCGTTCGAATACGTGGAGAGTGACGACTTCGCCAGCTTCGTCCGTTCCGACTTCCGCGCGCTTTTGAAACGCGCAGGGTTCATCACCGCCAGGCCGCGGGACATCGGCGCGTATCGCATCTGGCCCTGCTCGCTGAGGGCGGCATGAGCGGCACGCTGCCCGGAGGCCGATCCGCCCTGGGGCTGGTGATCGCTGGCTTCGTGATCTCGTTCGTGGTCGTTGGCGGCGGGATCGAAACGGTCGGCGTCTTCATCAACGGCATCTCGGCGGCGACGCATTGGTCGCGCACCAGCCTTTCGCTTGGTGTCGGGGTCGGTGCGGTGATGGCCGCACTCAGCATCTTGCCTGCGGGCATGCTCGTCGACCGATTCGGCGTGCGGGTACCGATGCTCGCGGGCGTGGCGTCGCTGGCCGTGGGATTCGTGATCCTGATGCTGATGCAGCAGCCGTCACACTTTCTCTTCGCCAACTTCTTTCTCGGACCGGGCTTCGCCGCGTGCGCGCTGCTCCCCATCACCATTGCGGTGACGATATGCATTCCCGAACGTACAACGTTGGCCCTCGGGATTGTCGCCGCCGGATCGAGCGTGGGGACGCTGGTGCTGGCGCCAGCGCTGCAAGCCCTGATCGAAGCCACCGGCTGGCGGCACACATACATGGTCATGGGCGCTGCGGTGGTGCTGACGCCGCTGCCGTTCATCGCGTTTACTCTGCCGCGCGGCCAGCTCCGAAAGGGCGGAGGGCATGCCCTCGAGTTGCCTGCCAGCAGCAGCTTGCTCGGGGAACTTCTCCAGCCCGGAGCCGGCGCGCTCGCCGGCGTCATGGTCCTGCCCGGCCTCGCCGCGTTTTCCATCTCGGTGCATCTCGTCCCGTACCTGACCGGACTCGGCCACAGCGGTGCGGCCGCCGCAACGGCGTTAGGTGCGACGGTGGGCATCTCGGCTATCGGCAAGGTCGGCGGCGGATTCGCGGGCGAGCGCGTCGGGGCGCTCACGACGTTACGCCTGGCGTTAGCGCTCGACGCGATCGCAGTAGCGCTGCTACGGTACGCCGAGACGCCGATGGCGCTCGGCGCGTTCGTGGTGCTGCACGGCCTGGCGATCGGCACGCAAGTCGCCGTGGTCCCCGCGATCGCCGCGGCGGTCTTGGGAACGAAACGATTTGGAACGCTTTTCGGTCTACTGCAGCTCGCAACCATGCTAGCCTCCGCCATCGGGCCCGTCGCTTCCGGTCTGATCTTCGACCGCACCGGGCAGTACGGTGGCGCCATTCTGATGTGGCTTGGCGCCTTTGCCACGGCAACGGTGTTGGGTTTCTGGATCCCCGGCGCCCGCGCCGAAGCGAGCGTGCCACCACGGGCTGCGGGCGCATGAAAGTGGGACGATTTTCTCGCAAGACGCCCTTCGAGACGCCGCCGGAAAAAGGCGGCTCCTCAGGGCGAGCGGTAAATTGTTCTCTGGATTCAGTGACCATTCCGCTCGGGCTGAGGAGGCCCCATCTTTCGAGGGGCCGTCTCGAAGCCCCGGGTGCGAATCTATGGATACTCTCATGAGCGGGCTTACACGGAGACAGTTGCTCGTCGGCGGCGCCGCCGGCACCCTGGCGTTGTCCTTGCGCGGGCTCATCCCCGATTTGACCGACAGACGCGCGACCGGCGCCGCGCTCGCCGCGACGCTCGCCGATGATCCTTCCTACACACAGTGGGAGGACGTGTATCGCGCCGCCTGGCGCTGGGACCGCGTCGTCCGCGGTACGCATCTACGCGCCAACTGCTTCAGCGCCTGCGCGTTCGACCTGTACGTCAAGGACGGCGTGGTCTGGCGGGAAGAACAGGCGGACGTGTATGCGCGCCAAGCAGCGGGTCTGCCGGACTATGCCCCACGCGGTTGTCAGAAAGGGAGCTGCTACAGCACGCTGATGGTCGCGCCGGGACGGATCACCTATCCGCTCGAGCGGGTGGGCGAGCGCGGCTCGGGGCAATGGCGGCGCATCTCGTGGGAGACCGCGCTCACCCGTGTCGCCGATGCCATGCTCGACGCCGTTCAGGAACACGGCATCGAAACGGTCGTGTACGACAACGGCACTTCGAACGTCGACTGGGGGCCGAGTACGGTCGGCGAGATGCGGCTCTTCGCCTTGATGGGCGCGACCATGCTTGACGGCTTCGGCGGCACCGGCGACTTGGCGATGGGCGCGGTGCAAACGTGGGGCACGTCGTTCGTTGACGGCAGCTCCGACGACTGGTGCCGCGCCGAGACGCTCATCCTGTGGCACAGCAATCCGGTGACGACGCGCATTCCCGATGCGCACTTCATCACCGAAGCGCGCTACCACGGCACCAACGTGGTAACCATCAGCCCCGATTACTCAGCCAGCGCCATTCATGCTTCGCTGTGGCTGAATCCTCACCCCGGGACCGATGCTGCGCTCGCGTTGGGCGTGGCCCGGGCGCTGCTCGAAGGCAACGCCGTCGACGAAGCCTACGTGCGCGAACAGACCGATCTCCCGTTCCTCGTGCGCGAGGACAATCGGCGCTTTCTGCGCCAGTCCGACGTGAAGGACGGTGGGCGAGACGACATCTTCTACGTCGCCGACACCAGCTCGGGTCAAATCGTCGAGGCGCCCGGCACGCCCGGGTGCTGGAGTGATTCTCTGGCGCTGGGAAGCGTGGTCCCCGCGCTTGCAGGGAGCTTCGAGGCGAAAGGCAAGAGCGGCGCGATCAGAGTGCGCCCGGTCATGGAGCGGTTGCGCGAGCGCCTCGCGGCGTACACGCCCGAGCACGTGGCGCACCTGACGGGGATCGGCCCGGAGGCGCAGAACCGCTTGGCCGAGCTGTTCGCACGGTCGCAGCGTACGTTGATCTACGCCAGCTGGGGATCGTGCAAGTCATATCACAGTGACCTCTTGCAACGCTCGTTGATCTTGCTCTCGGCCTTGCGCGGGCAGCATGGGCGAACCGGCTCCGGTCTTCGCTTCGCAGCGTGGATCTCGTTCGAGGGCGCCGACGAGTTTCTCGGCTCGCAACCCCCGTGGGTGCAGCGACAGGTGCTACGCGTCTACAGCCCGCCACCGCGCGCCATCGAGCAGGCGATCGCGGAGTTCTCGCGTACCCGGCTCACCTGGATGCCGTCGCATCTGTTCCTCCATGTCCATGGCGGTCTCGGCGATGCGCAAGAGCTGGATAGCGATCGCGATCCGACGCTGCCGCGCCCGCCGCGCGACTACATGCGCGAGGCGCTGTCGCGCGGCTGGATGCCCGTGCGCCCAGCCCCGGAACATCCGCCGCGCGTCTTGGTCATGTCGGGCGTGAACCCGTTGCGCCGCTGGCCATTGCCGCAGGTCATCGAACGCGTGCTCTGGCCCAAGCTCAAGCTGATTGTCGCCATCGACACCCGTATCTCCACGACCGGTATGAAAGCGGACTTGCTGCTGCCGGCGGCCGGCTATTACGAAAAGCGCGGCATCAAGTACGGCATCGTGCTCGTGCCCTACGTCGTCATCGGCGACCGCGCGGTGGCCCCGCTCGGTGAATCGAAACCGGAATGGGAGATCATGGCGCTACTCGCGCGCCGGGTGCAGGAGCGCGCCCGTGAGCGAGGCGTGCAGGGAGGGATCGCTGACATCTACGATCGCTTCACGGACAACGGCCGCTACGGTCCGCAAGATGACGAGGCGGTGCTCGATCGTATTTTGCAGAACTCCTCGCCGACACGCGGCACGAGCTGGCGCGAGGCGCAGAAGCTTGGCGCCATCCAGGCGCGCTCCATCGGCCGCTGGGGAACCACGAATGGCATCGGCAGCGAAGTCGAGCCGCAGGGCAGCCTGACGCCGTCGCGGATTCACGTCGAGGACAAGCATGCCTGGCCGACACTCACCGGCCGGCAGCAATTCTATCTCGATCATCCGTGGTTCTTCGAAGCCGATGAGGTGCTGCCGCGCTGGAAACCCTTGCCGGGCGTGGGCGGGAAATATCCGCTCCTGCTCACCGGCGGGCACACGCGCTGGAGCATCCATGCCATCTGGCGGGCCGAGCGCAACCTGTTGCGCCTGCAGCGCGGCGAGCCCTCGATGTGGATGGCGGTTGAGGACGGCCGCGCTCGCGGCATCGCGGATCACCAGTACGTACGCGTGCGCAACGACCACGGCACGTTCGTCGTCCGCGCGCGCCTGTCACCCACAGTGCCGCCAGGGCAAGCGATTATCTACCATGCATGGGAGCCGCTGCAGTTCCCCGGCTGGCGCGGCAACATGGAGGTGGTGTCGTCGCCGTACAAGCCGTCGCACCTGGTCGGCGACTACGGACATCTGCGCTACCGCGTCTTTGCCTGCGGGCCGGTGCACGTGCCGCGCGGTGTGCCCGTCGAGATTGAGCCCGCCGGCGATCTCCGGCCGAGCTAGCATGCGGTGCGACCCGGCCGGGCTCGAAGCAGCGGAGTAGTGCCCCGCCATCGCGGCGGTTGAAACCGGCCGGGTAAGGACCTTCAAAGTATTCAAAATATCTACAAATTGTGCTAGAAAAACTCAGCCGGTTGTGATTTGTGACCGATAGATCCTGCGGCAACGCAGGAGACACTTTGAGTGTGGAGGCATTGTGGCTACAACAACATTGGGTTCTGTGATTAGCCGGCGTCGCCGGCAACTCGATATCACCCAGCAAGACGTAGCGAGTCGTGTGGGTGTGCGGGCCAACTATATCGGCTACCTCGAGCGCGACATGCGCCGGCCGAGCACCAACGTGCTTGTGAAGCTAGCCAAGGTGCTCGATCTCGATCGTGAGGAACTGTTCTACATGGCTCACCCTCAGGTCCGTAGTTTCATCCGCACCGACGCGCCGGATCCGAACGAGTCAGCCTGGGAACGCTTCCGTGCCGACAAACGCCTGCACACGCGGCAAGGCATCACAAAGCAGGAACTGAAGGCTCTCCAGAGCGTGTCGGCCCTGGGTCAGGTGCGTTGCACCCGAGACTACTTGTTCATTCTGCAGGCGATCCGGCAGGCGCTGCAGGAGGGATAGGCCAAGGAAACGGGAGAGCGTCGCGGCTCCCCCCGGATGGTGGCCCGACCGTCCGATCAGGCCGCCATCAGTTTGTGAACGGGCCGGCCACGCCTGCAAAACCCGAATGGCCGGCCCTTAGCGTTCATTCTCGTCAGGCGTGCCGCCACTGTGTGTGCCGCCGCTGCCGAACCTGCCGTTTCATCTCAATACGCGGGAACGGCCACCCGGAGACACGCTCTCGCAGGATGCCCAGGGCGGTGCCGACAAGAGCTGCAAGTGCCAACCAGACTGCCACCTGGAGCCCTATCGGCCAGCTCACGACACCCATGGCAGGTGCCTGGGCTACGAATGGGACCAGGGGCGCTGGAGCGAGCTGAGGAATAGCGAACATCGATTATGTCACCTCCTCCTGAATTTTTGTTCAGCTTCCATAAACTAATGGTAACGCACTGTTCGCCCCTGCGCAAGGGGTAGGAACAGAACCACCAGGAATCTCGTAAGTGACCGTTATGGCTTGCGTTCAGCGCCGATTGAACGCCGGACATCTTCCAGTCGGTGCTTGATATCCCGTTCGGCGCCGTTGTCGGACGGCTGGTAGTAGCGTCGGTCCTTGAGCTGGTCAGGCAGGTGCTGCTGCTCGACGACATGGCCGGCGTAGTCGTGCGCGTACCGGTAACCCCGGCCATACTCGAGCGCCTTCATCAACGGCGTTGGCGCGTTGCGCAGATGCAAGGGCACCGGGAGCGCCCCGTGCTGCTTCACGTCCTCGGCTGCGGCGCACATCGCCCGGTACGACGCATTCGATTTGGGCGCCGAGGCAAGATAAGTAACAGCCTGCGCCAGCGGAATCCGCCCTTCCGGTAGGCCGACGAAATGGAAGGCATCCTTCGCTGCGACGGCAACCTGCAGCGCTTGCGGGTCGGCGTTGCCGATGTCTTCGGCCGCGAAGATAATCATGCGGCGGGCGATGAACAGCGGGTCCTCGCCCGCTTCGATCATGCGCATTAGCCAGTACACGGCAGCGTCGGGGTCGCTGCCGCGCATGCTTTTGATGAAAGCGGAGATTACGTTGTAGTGTTCCTCGCCAGCCTTGTCGTACAGCAGGGCTCGGTGCTGGGCTGCCTCCTCCGCCAGCTTCAGGTCGATGGCGTCGAGGCCCTTCGCGATGGCGAGGTCGGCAGCCGCTTCCAAGGCGTTCAAGCCCAGACGCGCGTCACCGCGCGCATGATCGGCGAGAAACTCGAGGGCGGCCGGCTCGAGGCGGAGGGCGTGCTGTCCCAGGCCGCGTTCCGGGTCGGCGAGGGCGCGCTCGAGCAAGCCCCGGATATCCTCTTGGGTCAGCGGCTCCAGCACGAGGACTGATGTGCGCGAGAGCAGCGGTGCGATGACCTCAAACGACGGATTCTCCGTAGTCGCCCCGACCAGCACCAGGGTTCCGTCCTCGACGTGCGGCAGAAACGCGTCCTGTTGCGCCTTGTTGAAGCGGTGGATCTCGTCGACGAAAAGAATGGTGCGGCGGCCGTGATGCTGGAGTTGATCTTTGGCTTCCGCGATCACGTCGCGAAGCTCACGCACGCCTGACAGCACCGCCGAAAAATGCACGAAGTGGGCCTGCGTGGAGCGTGCGATGAGCAGCGCCAGCGTGGTCTTCCCGCTCCCCGGCGGTCCCCAGAGGATCAACGAGTGCAAGCGCTGGCAGTCGATCATCTCCCGCAGTAAGCGTCCGGGCGCGACCAGATGGGCTTGGCCGACGAACTCTTCCAAGGTGCGCGGCCGCATCCGGTCCGCCAGCGGCGCTTCGCGCCGGCGGATGCGCTCAGCCTGCGCCGCGAAGAGGTCGGGGCCACTGCGGGCGGGCGTCCGTTTGCCCATGCCGGCATGCTAGCACAGCGGGCGGCGGAACGCCCCGGGCTCAAGAGGGGCGCATGTTCTTTTCCGGCGGCCGTCTCGAAAGGCGCTCGCTAGCTGCGGTCGTCCCGTCCTTTCGCTTGCTGCAGGGCGATCCCACTGACGTGCGTGAGCGCAGCAGCGCCTGAGGCGCCTTCGATGGCTTTCACGGCGATGTCGCGAACCTTCACGGTGGCGTCGCTGAGCTCGTTCTGGAGCGCGTCGATGCGCGCGTTCTTCTCGGCCACCAACGCTTCCAGCGCTTGGTTGCGCTGCTGCAGGAGCTTTTCGGTGCCTTCGAAGTCCTTCGCTTTGAGGGCTGCCATTTGCCGCGCGCGCTCCTCCGCCGCCTTGGTGGCTTCTTCACGCGCCTGGGCCACGGCGCGCTGCAGCTCCGCGTCCATAGCCTGGACGCGGGCCTGCAGATCGGCCAGCTCCTTCTCCCGTGCAGCCACAGCGCTTTCCCGTTCGGCGAGTGCCTTCTCCTGCTTGGCCCGCTGCTCGACCAGCTGTGCCTCCAGCGCTCCGCGGCGCTTGGCGTAGTCCTCTTCATCGCGGGCCCGGCGAGTCTTGAGGGTGTACTCGTACTCCTCCTGCTCGCGCTGCCACTCCTTCTTGGCGCGCGCCTTCTCGGCGGCCGATTCTTCCTGTGTGCGCTGCTTTTCTTTGTCCCACGCGGCCCGCGTTTCCTGCATCTCGCGCTCGAAGTCCCGCTTCCGCGCGTCCGCTTGTTCGGCAAACTGAAGCTGCTTCTGCTCGTGCTCGCGGATTAGGGCCGCCAGCGTCTCGGCAACGACTTCGATGTCATACAGCTCCGCCAACTGTTGGCGCTTGATCGCCACGGCGTCCTGAACTGCCGTCAGCTTCTTCGCCTGGTCAACGAGCTGTTGCGACAGCTGGTCCAGGGTGGAGTCGATCGTCACCTTGAGATCGCCGATGGCGCGCACGGCGCTCTCGGCCGTCACGGTCGCGGCGGACTCCAACACCTCTTGCTCGCGCTTCGCCTGTGCCGCACGCCGCGCCGGACTCGACTCGGCCTCACGCTCGCTCAATCGCTCAGCGATCTCATCCAACGAGCCGCCGGCCGGCTCGGCTGGCAACGGCTCTGGCGTGACGGTTACCGGCGGACGCGGCTTGGCCACCGCTCCAGTGGTCTTCGCTACGCTGCTGGGAGTCTTTTTCGAGGACATGGAGTCTCCTTCTGCTCCGAGGATCTCTGGGCTCGCGCTTCGCCATATGCTGCGGGCCGGCGAACGTCAATGGCAGCGCGTTGTCCGGCAGTGAATATGTCTGGCGCGGCTCCCGAGCGGGGCATGTGCACGTATCACATTTGCCGCGCTGGCAGGGTGGACGCCCCACCCCCGGCGCGCTACCCTGGCGGCGTGACAGCCGGCAGCGAACCCTTACCGCCACTGCCCGAGTCCTTTCGGGAGCTGTTCTGGGAGGTGGACTTCCGGCCCGATCTCTCGCAGACGCATCCTGAGTACGTCCTCGCGCGCCTGCTGGAGCATGGCGGCGACGCGGCCGTGTCGTGGGTCCTGCGGCATGTGGCGCGCGAGCGGCTCGTTGACGTGGTGCGCAGCAGCCGCAGCCTGCGGCGCACCACCGCGCATTGTTGGGCGAACTACCTTGGGATTCCGCTCGAGGAGATCGAGTGTTTGAAAACGCCCTCCCTGTTGCCCAGCAGCAGCTTTGCGTGATCTTGGCCGGCGTCCCGGTAGTCCGGACGTTCTACCTCGCCGGCGGAACGGCGGCTGCCCTTCACCTCGGACACCGGGAATCGGTAGACCTTGACTTCTTCCGCAGTGAGGACTTCGCAGCCGACGAGGTCGCCCGGCCGCTCGCGGCGGTCGCAGAGTGTCACTGGGACCATTACGAACGGAACACTCTGGTGGGATCGGCCAATGCGATCAAGGTCAGTTTCTTCCATTATCCGTATCCGCTGATCGAGGCGACGGGCTCCTACGCTGGGCTGCAGGTGGCCGCTGCGCTCGACGTTGCGTGTATGAAGCTGCTGGCGATCGGTCAGCGGGGGTTACGGCGCGACTTCATCGATCTCTATTGCCTGCTTGGTGCGAAGCGGCTCGATCTGTGGACGATCTGGAGGAAGGCGCGGGGGAAGTTCGGGCTGCGGGAGGATTCGATCTATTGGTTGGCGCGTGGACTCGCCTATTTCGAAGACGCGGAGCGCGAGGCCATGCCGAAGCTACGGCAGCCGCTGGCATGGTCTGAGGTGCGTAGCTTCTTCCAGCGCGAGTCGACCGCGCTACTGGATCGCCTTCGTTGACGGCGCGGGCGAACGGCGGCCCACCAGTAGGGTGATGTCTGGCGTGGGCCAACGAACCCGCCCCCTCTTCTCTTCTTACCAAGGGTGCTGGCGCTGGTCTTGGAATGGGCGGCGCTGCACCGCGCAGAGCTCAAGCAAGACTGGGAGCTGGCTCGAAACGGGCGATCGCCCGAGCGGATCGCTCGGGGCCGTGCGCTGGCCACGGGTGGGCGCGCAGCGACGGGTAGCGGGGGCCGTGGTCGAGCAGCAGCCGGAGCTGCTTGTCGAAGGCACGTCGCACCGCTGGGGGCGCCTCGGCGTAGGCGCGTTCGAGTCGGGCGGTGCGATGGACGCGCATGCCCAGGGGTTTACCGTTGTCGGCGACGGGGCTTCAAGCGGCGGGCGGCCGCGTGGAGGTCGGCCAGGAACTCGTCAGCGTTGTCGTAGGGCTTGGAGAGGCCGACGCCAGCTTTGGCTTCGCGGTAGGCTTGCCGGCCGGCCTCGTCGATGTCGGGCTGGGCGTGGAGATAGAAGCGGAGTGCGTCG
>Ga0315281_10014920_pt1 | contig 10439 bp, 8 predicted proteins | sample YL17G07_0_MG_FD_204540 | JGI IMG/M metagenome (GOLD analysis project Ga0315281, IMG submission 204540) | Sediment microbial communities from Yellowstone Lake, YNP, Wyoming, USA - YL17G07_0 | ecosystem: Environmental > Aquatic > Freshwater > Lake > Sediment | place: USA: Wyoming | collected...
GTGTCTCGAGCGACATCTGACAATCAGTTGGGCGTACGGGTCATCCCGTCGGCAGTGGCGAATCAGCGGCGCCGTGCGGCGATCCGCTTGCGGATGCGTTGACCGGCTTCGATGGCGCACGCGAGGTCGAACGGCCGCCGGCCACGACCTCGCCGACGCCCTGCGTTCCGCTCGGCTGGCAGATGGATCCGTTCAGCACAGTTAGGCATTCTCACGAGTCACCCTTGATTTAGCTATGGCCCTCATTGGCACAATCGCCCCGACGGATTTCGGCTGGTACGACTACTTGAGTCGCCGGACGTCTTTGGACGAAGTGAACTTCTGGACTCCCTCCACTCATTTCGCTTTTCGCGGGGAACACTTTTCCCCGTTCCTGTTCAAACTCAAAGCACCGCACAACGCGATTTGCGGCTTCGGATACTTTGCACGCTACTCCCCTCTGCCGGACTGGTTAGCTTGGGATTGCTTTGGTGAAGGTAATGGTTACCAGAGCCTCGTGAGCATGCGCGCGAAGGTCGCCGAGATCCGCCAGCGCATGCGTTACGTTGAAACCGAACGGCTGGCCGAAATCGGCTGCATCATCGTCGTGAATGTCTCCTTCTTTCCGCGCAACGAATGGGTCTCGCAGCCGACGAACTGGCCCGTTCGAAATCTCCGACCAATGCGATATGACCTTGAACAGGGCGAGGGCGCGCGCGTTTGGGGCGAGTGCCTCGACCGCGCCTTACTCTACGAACGGGCCTCAGCCGTCCAACCGGCTGGCGTGACCAAGCAATCTCGGTACGGCGAGCCTATGCTCGTCCGACCGCGTCTCGGACAAGGGGCATTTCGTGTAGCCGTCACCGATGCGTATCAGCGAGCCTGCGCCGTTACAGGAGAGCATTCTCTGCCGGCCCTTGAAGCCGCCCACATCCGACCTTTCGCTCAAGAAGGCCCTCACGTCGTGAACAACGGCTTGCTGCTGCGCGCGGATCTTCATCGCCTGTTCGAGCAGGGTTACGTCGGGATTAGTCCGAGCAATCGATTGGAAGTCAGTGAGCGCCTGCGGGCGGACTACCACAACGGCAAGACGTACTATCCGTTTCAGGGAAACATCGTGGCACTTCCAGAGGTCGAAACCGAGCGCCCCGATCCTGAGCTTCTGCGATGGCACTACGAGAATGTCTTTCTCGGCTAGCCGCACTGACTCGCACGGCCGTTGGGGTATGTAGTTCTGGCACTCGGCTGATGTGCGGTTACAGCGGGCATCGGCGAGGTCGTGGCCGGCGGCCGTTCGACCTCGCGTGCGCCATCGAAGCCGGTCAACGCGTCCGCAAGCGGACCGCCGCACGGCGCCGCTGATTCGCCACTGACGACCGGATCACCCGTACGCCCAACTGATTGTCAGATGTCGCTCGATCCACACCAGGCGACGTGCGGACCGACAGCGCCATCGCTGGAGGACGCGTTGACCACGCGAGCCGTCGCCGGCCGCCGGACGCGACCTCGCCGAGGCCCGCGGCGCACGCGCCTCAGGGACTCGACACACGTACAACAGTCGTCGCCGGTCGCTGGTATGATTAGGCCTTATGAAACGAGTGGCGGCCACGGCTCTTGCTGTTCTGCTGACTGCGTGTTCCTCCGGGTCCGCCCAGTCGGCCAAGCGTCCGGCACCAACGGACGTCGTCGCCACAGTCGGATCGACGCCGATCACGCTGGCGGAGGTCGACGACAAGGCACTGCAGCAGACGACGTCGAGCTTCGGCAACGTGAAACTGTCGGTGGCGCTGTACAACGCGCGCCGGACGGCGCTCGACGAGCTCATCTCGACGCGGCTTATCGACGATGCGGCCAAGACGGCGGGGATGGATCGCTCCGCCCTGATCGAGAAAGAGATCACGTCCAGGATTCCGGCCGTGACCGACAACGACGTCACCGCGTGGTATTCGGCCAACCAGAATCGCGTCCAGGGCGCGACGCTCGATCAGGTGCGCCAGCCGATCCGCCAGTTCCTGACGCAGGAGCGGATGCAGGCCGTCCGCGAGCAGTACGTCGATTCGCTGAAGGCGAAGACGCCGGTGCGCGTCATGCTCGACCCGCCGCGGCAGACGGTGAAGATGGCGTCCTCGAGCCCGGCGCACGGGCCGGCCAACGCGCCGATCGAGATGGTGGACTTCTCGGACTTCCAATGACCGTTCTGTCAGAGGGTCGGTCCGACCCTCAAGCAGCTGTTCGACACCTACGGTGACAAGATCCACTTCGTCTACCGGGAGTACCCGCTCCCGAACCACCAGAACGCGCGCCCGGCGGCCGAAGCCGGGCAGTGCGCCAACGAGCAGGGCAAGTTCTGGCCGTATCACGATCGGCTGTTCGCCAATCAATCGCGCCTGAGCGCCGCGGATCTCAAGCAGCACGCCTCAGACATCGGCCTCGACATGCCGAAGTTCAACGCGTGCGTGGATTCGCGCAAGTACAAGGACACGATCGAGAAGGACATCGCCGAAGGCAACGAGGCGGGCGTCGACGGCACGCCGGCGATCTTCATCAACGGCCGCCTGATCAGCGGCGCGCAGCCGTATGAGGCCTTCAAGAAAATAATTGATGAAGAACTCGCGACGAAGAGATGAGGAGTTTCACCGAAACAACGACAGCCCCGTCAGGATCGAAGCGGCAATCGAAAGGGCTGTCGCGATCAGACACCCAGCCGCCACGAGCATGTGATCCCCGCGCTCGCGCGTCATCGGGTTGAGATACATCGACGTCAGGTAACCGCCAGCGAATCCTCCGGCGTGCGCGTAGTTGTCCACGCCCGGCATGATCAGCCCGAAGATGAAGAACGGCACGATGAAGCCCATTACCTGCTGCTTCATGAGGCTGCTCGTGTTCCGGCTGTAGTGCAGGAGCGCCCCGAGGAGCCCGAAGATGGGCGCCGACGCGCCGACCGTGAAGCCGGCCCCGCGCAGCATCGGCAACGGCATCCAGCTGAGATACGCACCCGCGAACGAGCTCAGCGCGAATCCCGTCACGCCGGCCACCGTATAGATAATGACCGTGCGCGCCGGACCGATGACCTCCGCCGTCGCCGGACCGAACATCCGCACGTAGTACATGTTAAAGCCGATATGCAGCAGGCCGGCGTGCAGCCAGCCGGCGCTCAGCACGGTCCACCAGCGGTCGAACCTGAAGACCGGCACGGCCCCGCTCGCGCCCAGCAGAAACAGCACCGGCGTGCTCGGGGCGAGCATGGACATCAGGCCGTCCATGCGAATCGCGCGGCCGGACAGCAGCAGAGATACGAGATAGAGGATTGCGCACGTGCCGATCACCATCGGCACGAAGCCCATGTCGTTGCCGAGCTGTTTCAGGAGCGGGCCGAAGCCCCACAGGCCAGGATTCGCGCGGCCGCAGCTGTAGCAGGAATCATCGCGGACGCCGACGAGCGATCCGCAGGACGGGCAGACGACGGAGCCGGTTGTTCGACGCTGGAACACGGTGGGTTAATGATACTTGATGGCTAATGGCCAATGGCTGAGGGCTGACTACTTCGTCGACTTCCAGTTCGTCACAACGATCGGGGGCGGTGTCACGCTGACGTCGTTGATCGCGATGAAACGCCGGCCGTCCGCGGTCGCATCGTAGTTGTAACCAGCCTGGCGCGGCGCGCGGATCGCGAATAGCGGGCGGGCGTCGCCGACGCGCACCTCGGCGGCGGTCACACTGACGTCCACCGACACGAGCTTGCTCTCGAGCGACACGTAAAAGAGTTCTCTTCCGTCACGGCGCCATCGCGGATGTGTTCCGCCCGCGCTTGAGATCCGCGCCTTGCCGCCGCCGGATGGAAACCTGGCGACGTACACTTCGAGCTGGCCGGACTCATCCGTGCTGTAGGCCACCCACCCGCCGTCCGGCGACACGCGGCCGTCCTGTTCGTCGAACGGCGTCGCCGAAATCTGGACGGGCTTGCGATCGCCGAAGGCCGGCAGCGCCATGAGATCGTTGCCGGTCGCGCCGCCGGTCAAGCGATACAGCAGGTGCCTTCCGTCAGACGACCAGCCGAGCGGATCCTTGCTCATGCCGTCGACGAGCACCGGCGATTCGCGCCCCGACCCATCCGCGGGCTTCTGGAAGAAGTCGAGCGCGCCGCCCTTGCCGCGCACGTTGTACAGAAGCTGCGCGCCGTCATGCGACCAGACGGCCGTCCGCTCCTCGGCGTCGCTGAACGTGAAGCGTTGCCTGATGCCGCGCGCCACGTCGTACATCCAGATGTCGCGCGTTCTGACGCGCGGGTCCATCATCGCCAGCACAAGGCGCGATCCGTCCGGCGACAACTCGACATTCGAATAGTCACCGCGGTCGCCGAGCACACTCAGGCGCTGCCCTGCCCGATCGAACCAGAGGAGCTCGTCGGCGTTCGCGCGAGGCGGCCCGTACGCCAGGACCGTAGGTGTGACGGAGAACACCGACACGCCGCTCTGGACGGACACCGGTTCGCCGACCACGGCACCCTTCGCGGTGTCCAACCGCTGCACGACCAGCGTCCCGCCTCGAACGAAGAGCGCATCGTCCCCCACGATCGCCATCGGCACGGGCGGCGCGTTCGCGACAATTCTTTGATCCGTGCCGTCGAGCAGGGACACGAAGGTGCCGGTGCCGAACACCGCGTAGATGAAGTGCCGGCCGTCGCTCAGGAATTGCGGCGCGTAGAACGACGGCTGACCCGCACCGCGGCGCGCGACGAGGACCGGCGCCCCGCCCGATGCGTCCACTTTCATGATGCCGGAGGCGGCTGCGAAGACGATGATGCCGTCCCGGCTCCAGTCGGCGCCTTGCGGGTCCTTCGCCTCGCAGATGACGGACATCGCGTCGCCGTTGACGGTGGTCCGCTTCAACTGCCGGGTGGCCGCGTCGTAAAAGCCGAGCGACTGGCTGTCCGGCGACCAGAACGGCAACGTCCCATTGTCGGTGTGCGGAATCCGGCGCACTTCCAGCGCGTCGATCGGCCGAAGCCACAGCCCTGGCGTCTCGTCCTTGACGGTTCCGGTGATGGCGAAGTACTTCCCGTCCGGCGAGAGCGCCGCGGCTCCCGCCGGCGCCGTCGCTGAACTGATGGCCCAGCCCTCGGGCATCGCGACCGCGAACCGCGCAGACACGGCCGGCCGATCTGGAGTCCTCCGCGTCGCGGCGAGCGCCAGGCCCAGCCCGATGGCGACGAGCGTCGCGAAGGCGCCCAGGGCCCAAGCCAGTCTGGATGACTTCACGACGGGTGCCGGCGACGAGGCGGCCGACGCCGGCGATGTCGACGCACCCGGACCGGCGATCCACTTCAGCTCGTCGACCAGATCGCGCGCGGACTGCCAGCGGGCGTCGGGATCCTTCGCGAGACACTTCCGCACGATCCGGTCGAGCGCCGGCGAGGTCGCCGGGACGATCCCGGAGATCGCCTGCGGCTCGGCGTGCATGATGGCGCCGATCAGGCTCGCGTGCGTCTTGCCCTCGAACGCCTTCCTGCCCGTCAGCATCTCGTGGAGCACGCAACCGAACGCGAAGATGTCCGACCGCGCGTCGGCGTCGTGGCCTTCGACCTGCTCGGGCGCCATGTACTGGAACGTCCCGACGATCGCGCCCTGCGCCGTCAGCGCGGCCGGGGTCGTCGGCATCATCGTCATGCCCGCCGCCGACGCCTGCACGCCGCCCGCCGCCTTCGCGAGACCGAAGTCCAGCAGCTTGGCGCCGGTCTTCGTCAACATCACATTGCCGGGCTTGAGATCGCGATGCACGAGGCCCGCGCGGTGCGCGGCGGCCAGTGCCTCCCCGATCTGGATGGCAATCGGCAGCGCCTCGGCTGGCGGCTGCGCGCCGTTCGCGATCCGCGCGGCCAGCGTCTGGCCGTCGAGCAGCTCCATCACCAGATACGCCGTGCCCTCGTGATCGCCGACGTCGTGGAGCGTGCAGATGTTGGGATGGTTCAGCTGCGAAATCGCCCGCGCTTCGCGATCGAAGCGCTCGCGGAACTCCGGGTCGGCGGCCAGCTCGAACGGGAGCACCTTGATGGCGACGGATCGATCGAGGCGCGTGTCGCGGGCCTTGTAGACCTCGCCCATGCCGCCAGCGCCGATCGCGGATTCAATCTGGTAGGGACCGAGGCGTGTACCGGACGTCAGGGGCAACGGTGTGCGCGATTATACCCAGACGCCGGCGCTATAATCCGCGTCGAAACACGGAGGGACAGTTGATGCGAGGGATCGCGATACGCGCGGCGTTGGCTGGCGTGCTCACGCTCGGTGTCTGCTCGGCGCCGTCGGCCGCACGCCGGGCCGGCGCGGCCGAGGTGCAGGGCGAGCCCGTGCCGGGCCCCGAGCGCGTGGTGGACACCGGCGAGTTGATGGATCTCTTCCTGCTCCCCGCCTATCAGGACCTCCAGCGCGCCACGACGAAGCCGCCCGAGAGCCGTCAGGACTGGGCCGCCATCTACAAGGCATCGGTCCGGTTTCCCGCCCTCGCCGCGCGCGCCCGCCGGGCGACCGTGGAGGTGGTGAACGCGACGCTGGCGGGACTGGCGAACGCGCGACCGGACGATTACGAGGCGGTTCGTCGCGCGTACGTCGCCGTCTCGGCCTCCTGCAACGCGTGCCACCGCGGACTCAGTACAATGAACGGCGCCACGATCAAACCCTGAGAATACGGAGGACCACCATGCAACGGTTCACTTTCGCGCTCGCGGTCGCAGCGAGCCTGGCGGGCGGCGGCGCGTTGCTCTCAGCGCAGGCCGGCGCCGCAGCGGCCACCCCGTTCAAGCTCGGGACGTTCGAACGACAGAATCGCGTGTTCGTCGGCCTCTCGGTACGCGACACGCACGCGGCCGATCTCGCGGAGGCGAACGCCGCGTTCGAGCGGCGCACGGCGTCGGCGCCGAAAGTGCGCATGCCGGCCGACATGAAAGAGCTGATCGAGCGCTACGACGCCGACCTGAAAGGCCGGCTCGCGGCGATCGCGCGCGACGTCGCGTCCGCGCAAACCGCGCCGCCGTACGTCTACGCGATCGCCGATCTGACGGTGCATCCGCCCGTGCGTCCGGCCGTCATCCTCAACGCCGGCGGCAACTACGAGGAGCACTCGCAGGGCATCGCGCAACAGCAGCAGCGCGCGGTCGGCGCGGCGCCCGCGGGCCCGCCGCCGACGCAGGCGGTCACGGCGCCCGGGATCTGGGACCGCAAGCCGGGCGACCCGCGCGACAACCCGTACCTGTTCCTCAAGTCGCCGTCGGTCGTCGTGGGCGCCTACGATCAGATCCGCATCCCGCGCGGGCGGACGCAGATCGACTTCGAGTGCGAGTTCGACACCGTGATCGGCAAGGTGGCGAAGAACGTTTCCGTGGACCGCGCCCTGGACTACATCTTCGGCTACACGATTCAGATCGACGTCTCCGATCGCGGCGGGCGGGGCGACCGGAAGATGGGCGGATCCGACTGGCTCATCGGCAAGAGCCACGACACGTTCGGCCCGCTCGGGCCGTTCGTCGTGCCGAAGGAGTTCATCAAGGATCCGAACAACGTGCGGCACACCTTCACGCTCAACGGCCAGGTGATGCAGGATTCGAACACGAGCCGGATGTCGCACAACCCGTTCGAGTTGATCCACTACGCGTCGAACATCCTGTCGCTGCACCCGGGCGACGTCATCTCAGGCGGGAGCCCGGCGGGCACGAACATCGAGCGCGCGCAGCCGCGGTGGATGCGCGCGGGCGACACCGCGGTGTGCACCGTCGAGGGCATCGGCACGCAGACGCACGCCGTCGTGGCCGACGAACCAACTAGGTAAAAGAACTTCCCTGGGGAATGAAGTCACGCGGGCCGAAGTAGTCGATGTACCGCACCGACCAGTGGCTCCACTGCAGGCTCTCGTCTGACTTGCCCTGGTCGTATTTGTCGACGCCGTACTGGAAGAGGTCCTGCGCCAGGCGCTGCTCCTCGTCGGACAGGGCCGTCCGCTCGCACAGGTGGACGGTGCGGTCCTTGCCGTACGTCGACCACGGGCAGACGTAGACGCGAATCCGGTCCACGATCCCGTCGACGCGCCCGTCCTTCCGTTCGTCCTCCAGGATGATATCCAGCCGGTCGCGTTTGCTCGGGTCGCCGGCCACCTTTCGGCCGAGCGAGATCGTGAACCCTTCGTACTGCGAGCCGCTCTCGGTCTTGTTGTTGTGAAAGAAGGTGAACGACATGCGCGCGGGGTCCTGCAGCAGCTCCCGCGCAAACTCCCGCGCAAACGCCGGCGCGCCGTCGAGAAAGTGATCGAGGACCGACACGAGGGCCGCGCAGCGGGCCGGATCGTCGCCGTTCGCCTGGATGTGCGTTCGAAACACCGTCAGGCCGTACTTGTTCCAGGGGCGCGACCAGCCGAGGCCCTGCGCCTGGCGCTTTTGTTCCAGCGCGTTCATCACCTTCACCAGCAGCCAGGACGGCTTCTTCTGCAGGTTGAGTTCCCGCATGAGGGCGGGCATGGACAGCTGGTCTGGCTGGAGCGACGTGTCGTCGAGGTGCAGGGGCGATGGCGCGAAAGCGCTGGGTGTGGCCATAGGATGATGCCCGACAGGGCGTTGCTCCAGCGTTGCGCAACGACCATGCCTGCCGGCGGGGCATCGTTCCGCTCAGCGAATCCGCGTGGGTGGCGTCATCCCACGCCTCGAGAATGTCGGCCAGCCGACACGTGCGGCCGGTTTTACGCCGTCTAGTCCTTGTCCGGCTTCGGCCGCTGGTTGGCCGCGAGGATTCTCTTCCGCAGGCGGATGCTCGTCGGCGTGACCTCGACCAGTTCGTCGTCGTTGATGAACTCGATCGCCTGCTCGAGGCCGTGGCGGCGCGGCGGAATGAGCCGGATGGCTTCATCCGCCGACGACGCGCGCATGTTCGTCTGTTTCTTTTCCTTGGTGACGTTGACGTCCATGTCGCTCGGCCGCGCGTTCTCGCCGATGATCATGCCCTCGTACACCTGCGTCATCGGATCGATGAAGATCTCGCCGCGCTCCTGCAGGTTGAAGATCGCGTAGGACGTCGCGGGACCCGAGCGGTCGGCGACGAGCGCGCCGTTGGCGCGCGCCGGAATCGCGCCGTGCCACGGCTCCCAGCTCGAGAAGATGTGGTTCATGATGCCGGTCCCTTTGGTGTCGGTCATGAACTGCGACCGGAAGCCGATCAGCCCGCGCGCCGGAATTCTGAACTCGAGGCGCACGCGGCCGCTGCCGTTATTGACCATCTTGGTCATCATGCCCTTGCGCTCGCCGACCTGGGCGATGACGACGCCCTGGAAGAGCTCCGGCACGTCGATCACGAGTTCCTCGACCGGCTCGACGGTCTGTCCCTTGACGCTCTTCGTCACGATGTCCGGGCGTGACACCTGCAGCTCGAAGCCTTCGCGCCGCATCATCTCGATCAGAATCGACAGCTGCAGCTCACCCCGGCCGACCACCTTCATCTGCTCCGGGGTGTCGGTGGGCTCGACGCGGATGGAGACGTTGCCCAGCAGCTCGCGGTCGAGCCGATCCTTGATCTGGCGCGACGTGACGTACTGCCCTTCGCGGCCGGCCACCGGCGACGTGTTCACGCCGAAGATCATGGACACCGTCGGTTCGTCGATCGCGATCGGCGGGATCGCGATCTGGTGCTCCATGTCGGTGATCGTCTCGCCGATCGTGATGTCCTCGATGCCGGCCAGGCAGACGATGTCGCCGGCCGCGGCTTCCTGAATGTCCACGCGCTTGAGGCCGTCGAACGCGTACAGCTTGGTGACCTTCGTGTGCTGCACGGCCGTGTCCAGCTTGACGACCGCCACCGCATCGCCGATCTTGACGCGGCCGTTGAAGATGCGGCCGATGGCGATGCGGCCGAGATAGTCGCTGGAGTCGAGATTCGCCACGAGCAGCTGGAGCGGCGCGTCCGGATTCCCGCGCGGCGGCGGGACGTGCTTGACGACGGCGTCGAACAGCGGCCGCAAATCCTCGCCCGTGCCGTCCGCCTCCAGCGTCGCCGTGCCGACCCGCGCGTTGGTGTACAGGACGGGAAAGTCGAGCTGATCCTCATTGGCGTCGAGATCGATGAAGAGGTCGTAGATCTCGTTCAGCACTTCCCCGGCGCGCGCGTCTGGCCGGTCGATCTTGTTGATGACGACAATCGGCGTCAGGCGGCGCTCGAGCGCCTTGCGGAGCACGAACCGCGTCTGCGGCAGCGGGCCTTCCGACGCGTCGACGAGCAGCATCACGCCGTCCACCATCGACAACGTCCGTTCGACCTCCCCGCCGAAGTCCGCGTGGCCCGGCGTGTCAACAATGTTGATCAGGACGTCGTGGTAGTGGACGGCCGTGTTCTTCGCCATGATCGTGATGCCGCGCTCGCGTTCGAGTTCGTTGGAGTCCATGGCGCGCTCGGCGACGCGCTCGTTGGCCCGGAACACGCCGCTCTGGTGCA
>Ga0315281_10014921_pt1 | contig 10438 bp, 11 predicted proteins | sample YL17G07_0_MG_FD_204540 | JGI IMG/M metagenome (GOLD analysis project Ga0315281, IMG submission 204540) | Sediment microbial communities from Yellowstone Lake, YNP, Wyoming, USA - YL17G07_0 | ecosystem: Environmental > Aquatic > Freshwater > Lake > Sediment | place: USA: Wyoming | collected...
CCCTGGCGCCCGTACCGCCCCGCCGTTGCGCCCGGAACACTTCCAGCGGCATCCGCTTGATCCGGTTGCGGATGCTGAGCGTAATGACGCTCTCCTGGTGGGCGATCAGGTCCTCTTCCCGGAAGTCTTCCGGGTCGGCTTCGACGATCTCCGTGCGCCGTTCGTCGCCGAACTTCTTCTTCACCTCAGCAATGTCGTCTTTGATCAGGAAGTCGATCTTGCGGGGGTTTGCGAGCAGGTCTTCCAGGTAGTTGATCGTCTTCAGCAGCTCTTCGAACTCATCGAGCAAGCGCTGGCGTTCGAGGGCGGCCAGGCGCCGAAGCTGCATATCGAGGATGGCGCGCGCCTGCAGCTCGCTGAACGTGAACGGGTTCGCTGTTGCGAGCACGGCGAGGGCGCGCTGGCCCTGCGGCAGACGTGCTGCCTGCACGAGCCCCTCGCCCTGCAGCAGGCCGAGGGCGTTTTCAGCCGAATCAGCCGCGCGGATGGTGGCGATGACCAGGTCGAGCATCTCGATCGCGCTGAGCAGGCCCTGGAGGATGTGTTCTCGGTCGCGAGCCTTCTCGAGCTGGAACTCGGTCCGGCGGCGGATGACCTCGCGGCGATGGTCGATGTAGAGCTCGAGCGCGCGCTTGAGGCCGAGACGACGCGGCGTGCCATCGACGATGGCCATCATGTTGACCGAGAAGGTCGAACGCATGGCCGTATGCTTGTAGAGCAGGTTCTTAATCTGCGCGGTTGAACCTTCGCGCTTCAGCTCGATGACGATGCGCATGCCGTGGCGGTCGCTCTCATCGCGGAGGTCGGCGATGCCTTCGATCTTCTTATCGCGCACCAGGTCGGCGATCTTTTCGATAAGAGTTGCCTTGTTCACCTGGTAGGGCAGCTCGGTGACGATGATCGTCGTGCGGCCGCGGGCGCTCTCTTCGATCGAGGTGCGGGCGTGCATGGTGATCCGCCCGTGGCCTTCGCCGTAGGCCAGCCGCACCTGCTCACGATCCTTCCCAACGAGGGCGATCCCGGCGGTCGGGAAGTCCGGACCCCTCACCACGGTCATCAGGTCATCGAGCGTCGCTTCCGAATTGTCGATGAGCATGGCGATGGCATCGGCCAATTCGCCCAGGTTCTGCGGCGGGATGTTCGTCGCCATGCCGACGGCGATGCCCGAAGAGCCGTTGAGCAGGAGGTTTGGCAGCCGCGTCGGCATGATCGCCGGCTCGCTGTAGCGGCCGTCGTAGTTCGGGGTGAAATCGACCGTGTTCTGGTCGATATCGGCGAGCAGTTCTTCGGCGATTGGCGCCATCCGCGCTTCGGTGTAGCGCATCGCCGCGGGCGGATCGCCATCGACGCTGCCGAAGTTGCCCTGCCCATCGACCAGTGGGTAGCGCAAGGAGAAGTCCTGGGCCATGCGGACCATGGCTTCGTAAACCGGGCCATCACCGTGGGGGTGGTAGCGGCCCATGACATCGCCGACGATGCCGGCGCTCTTGCGGTAGCCAGTCCCGGCACGCGCTCCACCGTCGTACATACCCCAGAGGATCTTGCGCTGCACCGGCTTCAAACCGTCGCGGACATCCGGCAGCGCGCGGGCCACGATCACGCTCATGGCGTAATCAAGGTAGCTCGTGCGCATCTCGTCTTCGATGCCGACGATACGGACGTTGGAGGTTGGCGGGGTCGTCATCCGGGGCAATCTCCAGGGGCGGCCGAAGAGGCGTATACCGCTAAGGTAATTATACCGATTCCGGGCCTAGAGGCTACGCAAAACAGGCGTCGTTCACTCGCGATGGTTGCGTTGTGGTGTACTATCGCGCTGCGATCGAGCGTAGACGCCCCACCCATGAGCGGGAGGGAGAGAGGAGCGTGATCGTGCCCATCTCTCAGTTGAGCCCACGCGAGCAGGAAGTGCTGGCCTGCATCGCCAGCGGCCTGGGCAACAAGGAAGTGGCCGCTCGCCTCGGGATCAGCCGCTCCACCGTCAAGGGCTACCTCGAATCCATCCTGCAGAAGCTCCAGGTACCGAATCGCGCCGCGGCCGCTGCTCTGTGGGCCAAGTATGCGGCCCGGTCCGAATGACCCCCGCCGATCGGCGGGGGCCGAAAGGCGGGATAGCAATGAGCGACGACGACATTCATGATCCGCCACGACTTCAACCAGAGGAGCGCGGAACTAGCCTGTCCCAGTAGTCGGTCGACTGCACGTCTCAGCTATGCCTCGCCTTGCCGGTGCGGCGAGGCCAATTACGGACGAATTGACAAATGGAGGTCCGAGGTGTTTTCACCAGCCAATCATTTAGCTGGCCTGCCGAATAGAGTTCTGCGGGCGGTTCCACCCATCGTCGTCGTAACTGGATTCCTCGTCCTGCTTGCAGCGGCTGCAGTATCAGCGTGGCCAAGGGAGGCCTCCGCCGCGACGACCTACTGTGGCACTGGGTCGCCGTCCTCGTATATCGCGGGGAGTATCGGTGGCACTTCTATCTCCACGCAGATCGACGCCTACGGCGATCCTGGATGTTCTGGGACGTTCAATCGCGCGTTTAATCACTCTTCCAGTGCCGGTGCCGTTATCGACATCTACTTTTGGCCAGATATCGGCACGCGAGCCTGGAGCTGCGGCTCCCTTGCCTACTACCATACCGGCGGTGCTACGGCCAACGTTCTGATAGATTACGGGCCTTGGGTCGGGTCTTCCGCTTGCGGCTTCCAGGCGGATCAGTGGACGCGCTACGTCAAGAGTGGCTACACCGACGTGTACATCTACACGGACTACTAGCCGACTATCCGGATCACAACCACACGAATAAGGGAATTCGAGAGGAAAACAACAATGCGTAGATCTCTGGCAATAGTGTCTGTTGTGAGTTGGGTGACGGGCATAGGGTTGCTGGCTCTCGCAGCCGCCGGTATCACGCTGGCTGCCGCTTCGTCCACCAAGGACACCGGTCTCACGCGTGAGGAGGCGTTAGCCATGGCCGGCGACTGGGCCAAGGACAAGGTGCCCAAGTCGTTGGGGATCCAGGTTCAGGTAGGCGACGAGCCGATCGCGCTTGCCGACATGGATCTCGTCGATCTGCACCTCGTTAAGTCCACGAAGAAGTTAGTTGCGTCCATTGAGACCGGGGCCGCCTTCGACAAAGAGAGAGATGTATGGGTCGTGTCGTGGGAACGCGTCGGTGTGGCCAACGTGACTACCGGCGCAGCGGATGGGACGGCTTACGTCGTGATTCTGGTCGATGACAAGCTCAAGAAGGTTGCCAGCGCGAATATCGGAGTCCGTCAGGCTGAGGACCAGGCCAGGGCGCACGGCACACTCCCGTCCTTTCAGGAGAGGTTCGGCGATGTGGGGCGGATCATAAGCTTGGCGCACTCGCCGGACTGTGTCTTCGAACCGGTCGGCACAACCGGGCTTCAGGCGGGCGTCTGCGAGGGGATGCGATAAGCTCCTGCGGCAATGCCATGGCACAACGAGGCGCGCCGGGCGGATTGACCCGGCGCGTCGCCGTGTGCTCCTCTGTACGCCGAACGCGCATGTCCGGGCTGTCGCCATAAGGGCTGTACCGGCTCGTTACGTCGCCAACATGCTGGCCGACTTGCGTTGGTAGATCTCTGACGAGCGGCCCCGCACGATCCTCGCAATCGTTCCGGTCCGTCGGCCTCGGCGCGAACGTATCAGCTTGATTGGTAGTCGGAGGTTCTCAATGAAGAAGAGTCGTGCAGTCCTCCTTGGAGTCGTATTCGGCGCCTTACTGGCCATTGCAGGAGTGAGCTACGCGCTGGCATCGAACATCATGGGCAGCGAACAGTCAGCCTCCACATCGAACCGGAGCGCCAGTCCCCTGCCACCCCTGACCGCCCCCGCCGAGCAGCAATCGGCAATCGTCGACGGCATCGTTACCTGGGACGAGCACGAGTCGGCCCTGCACAAGGTTGCCACTTGCCTGGCCGATGCGGGAGTCAACGTGGAAGTACGTCCCGCTGTAGGCAAGCGCCCGACCGATATCGGCTTCTCGGCCAAGACCATCGAGCAAGGCGAGCAGGCCCGCGCGAAGCTTGAGGACTGCAAGTCTACGTACTTGGACGTCGTCGAACAGATTTGGCGGACGCAGATGCAACCATCGGTCGAGCAAGAGCAAATCATGAGTTCCTGGCTGTTCAGGTGCATCGACGATCAAGGCATCACCCTCACAACAAAGACGGTCCGTGCAGTCGTCGAGATGCTGAACAAGGGCTCGCAGGAAGAACATCACGCAGCGGTTGCCTGCTTCCAGCAAGAAAAGGAGACCTTCGGGATCACATCGTGATTCGAGGAATTTCCCCGGCGCGACGAGGGGTTTCTGTGTTGCAGAGACCCCTTTTCGCATTCCATACGGCGGGCTACTCGATTTGTCCTCCAGTATGATTCTCCCAACGGCGATACCTTCACACTGGGAGACACCATGCGACGGGTCGTTTTCAATTCAAGCGGCTGGCCGGAGCCTCGCCAACCGGCATCGACGTTCGAACGGGTAACGCGGTTCATTGTGCGCTGGCTGATCACAGCGGCGTCGGTGTGGATCGCCGCCCAGCTGATCGATGGGATCCACCTCAGGGGCGCCGGCACGACGCTCTTTGTGGCGCTGGTGCTGGGCCTGCTGAACGCCTACCTGAAGCCGCTGCTCGTCTTCGGGACATTTCCGCTCCTGCTGCTGACGGTTGGCATCTTCCTCATCTTCATCAACACCGGCCTGCTCGCCCTTTCGGCGTGGTTCGTGGGCAACTTCACCGATGACTTCCGCATCGCCGGTTTCTGGGACGCCTTCTGGGGCGCGGTGATCATCAGCGTTGTGAGCTTCTTGATCAGCCGGGTGTTCAACCCCAAGCGCATCGCCCGCAACGTCGCGGGCCGGTAGCCCAGGCCCCGAGGCCGGCGACTATGCGGCGCGGCTGGTAACGGCGTCGCGTCGCCCCACGAGGTGAAGCAGTTCGCGGCGAGTGGCCGTCACCGGGTCCGTGGTACTCCATTGGTGCGGCTCCGTGAGTACCGTGAGCATCCCGCCGACGCGCATCCAGAAGGTGGCGTACCGGTACACGGGCATGAGCGGCACTATCCACCAGCCTCGCCAGAGGCGGGCCGACGTGGGGCGCGTCGCCAGCGTGGCGTTCGTGAGCCAGGTTAGCGTTTCGATCCCGACGTACCCCACGAAGAGCGCCACCGTGGCCCCGAACAGCGATTCCCACGAATAGCCGAAGAACGAAAGCGCCGGGAGCAGCACCGTCCACGCGACCCGGGGGAACGCCAGGGTGTGGTCAATGAGAAGGGTCCGCAGGGGCGAGAATCCCCGGCTGAAGATGCCCCTGGAGGCGAGCTGTGGGTGTGCCGCGATCACTTCGATCTCGCCGCGTTGCCAGCGCACACGCTGGGCGTAGAGCGCGCGGATGCTGGGGATCGGCTCTGTGTAGCAGACCGCCGCCGGGACTACCGCCACATGACGGCCCGGGAACCGTTCGCGGATGTCGAAGGTCATGTAGGTGTCTTCACCCACGGTGGAGGTGTCGTACATATGCGATTGCAGAAGCGATTCGCGCCGGAACCCGCTGAAGGCGCCCGCAAGCGTGAACAGCTGCCCCGATTCCGATTCGAACCGCCGCCCGACATTGAAGGCGAAGTGATATTCATGGAACTCGCATTCGCGAATGATGCGCAGGAGCGGCCCGACGTGGCGGGTTGGGTCGGAGAGCGCGGACGATGTCTCGACGGCGCCGGTAGCAGCTACCATTTCGGGGTCGCGTTCGAACGCCGCGACCATGTTGGCGATCGCGTGCTGGTGCAGGGCAACGTCGGAATCCAGGTTGATGATGTACTCACCGAGCGCGTGGTGGATACCAACGTTCAACGCCCACGGCTTCCCCTGGTGGAACGTGCTGAGCCAGTGGATCGACCCCGCGAACTGCCGCTGTTGTTCTTCGCAGAACACGCGAAATGAGTCATCTCGGCTGCCGTTGTCCACCGCGAGCACCTCAATGAGGTGGTGCGGATACGATTGCGCGCGGATCGACCCAATGCACGCGGCCAGGTCCTTCGAGCTGTTGTAGATCGGGACGATGATCGTGATCCGCGGCCAAACACCGCGCGGAGCGTGCTCCACAGAGGTCAGCGGTACGCGGCGGGCCCTGCCTCTGATCACGGCGAACATGTAGCTCGCCGCGATCACACCATCAAACGCGATGGGGATGACGAGCCACACACCCCAGAACGAAAGGCTGAACAGCCACTCCGAAACCATCAGACCGCACCATGGGCGATGCGATGCCGGACCGCGGACATGGTGGGACGGGTGACCGCGAACCAGAAGATCGCCGCCGTTGCGAAGAAGAACAGCACCCGCGCGAGGAACAGGTGGGCGAAGTCGAGCCACGACTGGCCGGCAAGCGCGAGCACGAGGACGATCACCGAAACCCGAAGGACATTCGCGGCAATCGTCGCGATCAGTGTGAGGCCCACCCGCCGGACCCGCCCCGGCCAGCGATCAACGGGCAGGAATGCGACGAGTCCGACCAGCGCGGCGGCTTCGAGGAGACCCGAAGATTCAAGGCCAACCGTGAGGGCGGTCCGCTGCTCGGGTGCCTGGACGCCCGTGACCACGATGGTCCCGGGGTCCTGGCTGGCGATGATCGAAGCGATCCCAACCGCACGCGTCAGCAGCGTTGCCCCACCCGCGGTGAGCATGCGCATGCCAAGTTCGAGCGGCAGGACGGTGCGCCCCGCGACGACGATCAGTATGGCCAGCCCGGCAGACCCCACAAGGTAGTAGGGCACCCACGCACCCGCGCGCCGGAAGAACCACACCACGCAGACCCAGCTCGCGAACGCACCCGTAAGCCAGGCGAGTTCGCTCACGACCGTGACCGCCGCTGCCGGAGTGCGGCGATCAGCACGGCCGCGCCGAACCCCGCCGCGAGCAGAGGCCAGCCGAGGGCAGGCGCGCCCGAGCATTGCACCCCTTCGCCGCAGGCCGGGTTCCCGTAGTGGTTCCCGTTGTTACCGTTGTTCCCCTGTGTCCCGCCCTGGTTGCCGTTGTTGCCATCGTCCCCTTTCCCACCGCCTTCGCCACCGTCGCTCCCGTTGCCGTCGGCGGGGAACTCGGGCAGCCCTGGGCTGCTCGGCGCTGAGGCGCTCGCCGCGGATGTGCTTGCGGCCGGGTCAGCGGGCTTCACGGTGGCGGCATGGCCGGCGTAGGCCGGGAGGCCGATTGCGGCCCCAAGGGCCAGTCCTGCGACAAGGCGCGATAGTCGGTGCATCAGTTGGCCTCCTCAGGACGCCCGCGCGGCGGTCAATCGCCGGATTGCCGGCACAGGTTTCAGGCTGCGGCCTGCGCCCCAATCGTCGCCGCGGTACCGATCGCCTTGCGCACTTCGGCCTGGTGGTACTCCACCAGTTCGAGAGCCGCCGCCACGGTCTTGGCGCTTATGGCGAGCTTTAGGCCCGATGGGTTGGCGAGCGAATGCAGGACCATCATGATCTGCGTGAGCTGACCGGGGAGGTCGGCGTAGAAGCTCCGCATCGGCTCGGCTTCCGACTCGGTCCGCGCGGCGTTCTCAACCAGCCATTTGACCCACAGGCGCTTCCCACCAGGTCCGAAGAGCAGTTCGGTCACGGCCTACTCCATGCGAGTGCCCAGCACTCCCCCTGATCATCGGAGTGATCGCCCACGGCCTGAAGCGGCTCGGGAACGTCATCCGTCGAGACTGGCGCGTCACCCGCCCGGGGCGGCACGCACCCGAACGTAGGTTGTGGGGTTCTCCCAGAGCGTCAGGGCAACGACACCCGAATCGGAACCTTCGGCGCTGGCAAGGCCATCGCAAAGCCTGCGGAAGAGGAACGCCGCCAGGTTTTCGCCGGTGGGCTGCAGGACATCGAATGGGGCCACTTCGTTCAGAAACCGGTTCGCCAGCTGCTGGACTTCGTCGTTCAGCACGTTCGAAACGCCGCGGAATCCGCGCATCATTCCCTGTTCATCCACGGTATCGCTCACGAGCGTGACCTGGACGCGGAACGAATGCGTGTGACGGGGCCCATCGGCGCCGACAGCGTGCGAGGCGCCGAAGAACGAGTCGATGCCCATCTCATAGGTAAGGCCACCGCTCAGCAGCCTCTGCGTGGCCAGCGCGGGGACGGCGGCACGGATCGCTATCGTCTCTTCACCATGCTGGGGCTTGTCCCGGTGTAGCAGCCTCACGACCGCGATCCTTGCGTGGTGCCTGCGCTGTTCATATGCAGAGCATCGGCAGGTTGGAACGGGTAGCGCAGAGCCCAGCGGCGGCGAAAGGCTACGTGCTCACTGCCGCACAGGATGCAACGAAGCGACCGGCCGCAGCGGGCGCGGCGGCGAAGTGGATGTGAAGATAGGAACTCCAGGTGTTCCCGGCGCAGTAGCCAGAAGGCCCGAGCGCGGGTTCGGTGAAATCCCAGCATGCCGACTCGGAGGCCGTTTGAGACGACCTGGAGAGGTGAAACTCGTGTCCACGGATGACCTCGCCACGGGCGAACACCGGGCCGTCGCGGAGAGCCTTCGCCACCCGGTAGCCGAGCGTAAGGCGGGTCTCGCGCATCGTACTTGTCACGGGGGTAAGGCCGGCCATCGTGTGGGTTATTCCATCCTGTCCCGTCAGCGAATGGCCGAGGTACATGTGCCCTCCGCATTCGGCGTAGATCGGCAGACCGCGCTGCTGTGCGTCGCGCAGGGCCTGGAGCATCCCACTATTCGCAGCCAGTTCGCTCGCGAAGACTTCCGGGAAGCCACCCCCGATATAGAGGCCCGCTACGCCCCCGGGGAGCCCGCGATCCGCCAGCGGCGAAAACGGGACCAATTCGGCTCCCGCCTGTTCAAGGAGGTCCAGGCTGTCTTCGTAGTAGAACGAAAAGGCCGCATCGCGGGCGATGCCAAGGGGCACGCGCGGGCCACGACTTCGGTCCATCTGCGCCGCAGCCCGCGGGATGATTGTTGCCGCGCGGGCGAGGATGCCATCGATGTCGATCGAACGCTCGGCGGCCTCGGCCGCCCGCCCAACGTAGTCGGTCTGGCCCAGTTCGGCTATTGGCACAAGCCCCAGGTGGCGCTCCGGCACCGCGAGTCCCGCATCCCGGAAGAAGCCGCCCAGGACGGTGATGCCCGCCTGCTCTTCAACCGCAATCCTGGCGGCGCGGTAGTGTCCTTCGCTGGCCAGGTTGTTGAGGATGACACCAGCGACGGCGAGGTCGGGATCGAACATCCGATAGCCGAGCGCCATCGCGCCTGCGCTCCGGGCCATCGCACGGGCGTCGATCACGAGCACGACCGGGATGCCCAGCACCTTGGCGAGATGGGCGCTGCTGCCCGCTTCATCTTCGCCGGAACGCCCATCGAACAGGCCCATCAGGCCTTCCACCACAGCGACATCGGCGCGCGCGGTGGCGGCCGCGAAGGCACGCTCTACGGCATCAAGCGGCAGCATCCAGGTATCCAGGTTGCGGGAAGGGGTCCCGGCCGCGGCAGCGTGATGAGAAGGGTCGATGTAGTCGGGGCCCGCTTTGAATGGAGCGACACGGAGGCCGCGAGCGCGCAGCGCGGCAAGCAGGCCCACCGTAATCGTGGTCTTGCCGACGCCGCTGTGAGTACCGGCAACCATGAACGCTTGCAAATTTCGGCCTCGGACTCGAATCTCTTTGCGCCGCGCGGGCACACGGCCAGGCGAGGACTCACGAGAGTCCAGCGCGTCCGACCTCAGAAGAAGAATTGCACCTCGTGGTAAGCCACGAGGTGCAATTCTAACGTACAGCCGAAGCCGCCCCGGGCGGCCATGCCCGTTCGCGATTACGCAACCGGGACGATGAGCGTCTGGCCGATCTGGATGAGACTCGGATCGGTGATGCCGTTCAGTTGGCTCAGGACCGCGACTGTGGTGTTAAACCTGGTTGCGATTCCGGTGAGCGTATCGCCGGCCTGGACCACGTAGATGGTAGTGGCCGACGCCGACTGATAGGTGAAGCCGGCAGCGCGGGTAGCGTTCCCGGCGGCATGAAGGACGACTACCGCCACCGAGCCGGAGCCCGCCGGGGTTGTCGCGTTGATCGTCGTGCTGTTGACGACGCTAAAGGCCCTCGCAGGTGTCCCACCGAAGGTTACCCCGGTCGCGCCGGTGAACCCGGTGCCGGTGATCACGACTGCGGTGCCACCCGCGGCTGGCCCGGTGCTGACGTTCAGCGAAGTGATCGCCGGCGCCGGGCTGGGCTGCGTGTTGCGGCTGGTATCGAAAACGCTGGTACCAGCCGCAGCGGCCACACAGATGACATCACCGCTGTTGAGCGAAGTGATGGTGGAGAACGACGGCGCGGCGGCGAACCAGCTTGAGAACTTACCATCCGGGAAGTTCAGCCGGTTGACGGCTTCGATAGCGGAGTTGAACCGCGTGGTGAAGTCGGC
>Ga0315281_10014922_pt1 | contig 10437 bp, 9 predicted proteins | sample YL17G07_0_MG_FD_204540 | JGI IMG/M metagenome (GOLD analysis project Ga0315281, IMG submission 204540) | Sediment microbial communities from Yellowstone Lake, YNP, Wyoming, USA - YL17G07_0 | ecosystem: Environmental > Aquatic > Freshwater > Lake > Sediment | place: USA: Wyoming | collected...
AAGATCATTCGGTTCTGCCACGGTCCTTTATGTTCGTAGGCTTCAAGTCTGTCGCCAACATCGAGGCCGCTGTCGCCGAAAAGGTCGAGATTGGTCCCCTTCGCTCGGCGCGAGCGAATACCCTCAAGGATTGCCTTGGTTGAGTGCCGTTCGTGTACAAACAGCGGCACGGTTGGCACAGAGATTTGGTGTCGCTCGGCCTTACCTGACCAGTTCAGGAACGGCTTAGTGAGAGTTTGCAAAAGATCTGCTGTCGCCTTGAGCGATTCCACCCGGACGCTTCCGCCAGTCCAGGATTGCGGCTCCTTGAACACAGTTCCCTCGCCCGCGGTAGCGCACCGCTGGACGAGGCCGAGCAGCCATTCCGTCAGCTCCCGGTCGCGGCTCTCGTCCCAAGACAGCGCCGGATCGAGGCTGCTGTCATAGCGGTAGGTCTTCGGTGGCTTCTTGGCTGAGAACTGATCCTGCACCCCCACATCGGGCCGCTGGACGGCCTCTTGGGAGTGCTGATAGTCGGTGGTCTGCTCCTGCTGCGCGGGAGTACGTCGTTTAGCCAAGGCTGTCCCCCTGATGATTTCGCTGGCAGAGGGATTCTGCCCCAATCCGCGAGGGAGCGGCGCTACGATTACGGTGTGAGATATCGACTCCCAAAGGAACGGATCGAAATCAAGGTGCGCCGGCGGCCCAATGCCACCTACACGCCCATGCCGCAATGCCGGTTGCGTAGACGCACGGCTGCGCAGATTCGGGACGTGGAAGCTCACCAGGCGAGCCTGTTGGGGCGTATGTTCCGGGTAGGAGGCATCAATGACGCCCGACGGAAAGAAGATTTGGAACAGCCCCGCTGGCGCAAGCCTGATGGCGGCCATGCTGGGGCAAAAACCGGTGAAGCCGCAGGACCAGGCGACGGTGAAGGCGCTCGTCAAAACCAGCAAAGCGGGCCAGACAAAGCCCGGCGCTTCGAGTGAACCCACGAAGGAGGAATAGATGGGATCTTCTCGATCAAGGCCTTACTGGACACGCGCAGAAATTGATGCGCTGCGGCGCCATGTGAAATCGCTGCCGTTGGACAAGGAACCAACACCGGATACAAGAACCCAGCTCGCGCAGCTTCGCGCGCAGAGCGAGGCGTACTTGGATCGGATCGCGGGCAAGCCTCTGTCGGAGAAAGCGAAGCAGGACATGGCGCTACTCGATTCAGCCCGAGCGACCAAGCACTAAGCATCAAAGATGGACGACGACGATCTCAAACGATTGCCCGAGCCGTATACAAGGCTAGGGGCAGACGTTCTCGAGGGAGAGCGGCCCTACATGGGAACCTACACGCCGCCGGCGCCCTATCGCGTGTTCAGGCTCATCCATGGCGGCGGTAGCCCGGAGGGAGCGACTACCTGGGTTCATCCCGACGGTTTTGTCTGCCTGACGATCAGGCCCCGCAGTTCACCGCGGTTGCGCGTGGTCGATGAGGCGAATTCGATCCTGACCGACGACACGCCGCAGTTCTAGCCATGCAGGGAAACGAGCAACGTCGGCCCAGCCCGGCCATTTCCTATCGCACTGCAGCGAACTTCAGGCAGATGTCGGCTTCCGACCCAAAGCAGTCACCCGGCCGCATGTCAACGCTCAGCTCGGGGGCTGCGGAGCGCTGGCCTCACGTAGGACGAATCCTTCTATTGAGACGGTGTACTCGTTGGCCTGGGCAAGGTAGCGGATGCACGATTGGGTGGGGTAGTAGCCCTTGACGCCCACGGCCGGCGGCGATTTCAGCGGAAAGCACGTAGCAGGCTGGCTCAACAAGTACTCGCGCGTCAACATTTCCTCATAGAAGGTAATGCGGCCGTCATAGACACCGTAGATCCAGGTTCGCGTGAACTTCTTCTTGTTGAATTCGGGGCTCGTTAGGTCGATCAGGTGATTGCCCATCGCCGGAGCCACCGCATCCACGCTCTTGAAGTCGGCGTGCATGTAATTGGACGGTAGCGGCTTGGTCGCAATCTTGAACTGGTCGCAGCGGACAAACTCGGGGCCGCAGGGACCCGGTGCGATGGCAAAGATCTTCTCGATCGGTTCGATATAAAAGTGCACGTCGAAGTGCGGCAGGTCATACACCCCGGGCGGGATGTGTCCGTGCGGGTTCCAGTTCAGCCCGACCCATTTGAACGGAATCTCCGAACGCCGCGCCGCCTCGGTGGGCAGCGGGATGACCCACTCGTGCGAGCCGAAGCACTCTTTTTCCAGGTCAATCTTGCCATCCTTGTTCTGGTCAAAGCAGTGATGCCCGTCGGAATGTGCGCTGGGAAGCCCGTCCAGAGCGCCCGCCTTAAAAACGATGCCGATTGCTTTGGGCGCGCCGCTCTTGTCAAACTCGGCGTAGCTGCTCACTGTCCCTTTGCCGACGCTGGAATCGGCACCGAGCAAGCGCCCGGTTGGCGCCCCGGTCTGTTTATTGTCCGAACATCCCACGATCGCCAGAGCGGAGAACAACAAGGCCGCCTTTCGTAAGTTGCAATCCTCGAGCAGTCGGCGCGTCATCGACGGTCGAGCGGCATTCCGGGGTGACCCGCGCCGATGTCTTTCCGATTCGCTGCTTGAATATTTCATGCTTTTCTCGCTTCCCATATTCGGCCCCTCCCCGCGCTATATGTGGCCGGCGCATTTTACCTGCGATGAGGCCAGCGCGAGGCGAAAAGCCTACGGTCCGAGTGTCCGCTCCTGGCCGGCAGCCGTCGTCCAGCCCAACGTGACCATTTCCTACCGCACTGCAGCGAAGGGGCGGTCGAAGTCGGGTTTCGACCCAGAGCCGACGTTCGAGGCGTAGACTTTCCCGCAGGCGACCGCAGGGGGTTGTATGTGGAAAGACCGCCGAAGAAAGTTTCTACTCGCGTCGGGCGCGTTGCTCGCCGCGCCGTTCGTCTCGCGCGCCCAGGCGCGCATGCCGGTGGTGGGGTTCCTCCTGCCGCAGCACAAGCCGTCGCCGGAGGTCCTGGCCGGACAGATCGCGAAGAGCCCGGTCCTTGCCCGGCTGCGGGAGTTGGGCTGGGTCGAGGGGAAGACGTTCAACGCGGAACGCGCATTCGGCGGACCCACGATCGAGGGGCTGTCGGAGGCGGCCGCGAACCTCGTCGCGAAGAAAGTCGACGTGATCTGGGTGCAGAACTCCCCGGGAGCGGTTGCCGCGGCGCGGGCGACGAAATCCATCCCGATCGTCTTCGTGCTCGCGAGTTTCGTGGTCGAGTCGGGGCTGGTCGATTCGTTCGCGCGGCCTGGGCGCAATGTCACTGGGCAAGCCTGGTTCGCCGAACCGCTCGCGCTCCTCAAGCCGACCGAACTCCTGCGTGAAATCGTCCCGAAGGCGCGCCGGCTGGCCTTCCTCACCGTGCCGCCGGACTTGAACATGCAGACAGTCGCAGGGGGGCCGGTGGACTTGACGTCCTTCATGAGTGGGATGAACGCCGGAGTGCGCCGGCTCGGATTCGAGGGAGAATCGTTCCCGATCAGGAATGATTCCGAGTTCGAACAGTTGCTCGCAGCGATCGAGAAATGGGGTCCCGATTGCCTGCGCGTGGCCAGCACCACGCGCACCGACCGGTTCCAGAAGCAGATCCTCGAGTTTGCGCGGCGCCACAGGCTTCCCGATGCTTACGAGGGACGCAATTGGATCGAAATAGGGGGTCTCGCCTCCTACGGCGTCGTCACGCTCCCCATGTTCCGGCGCAGCGCGGACATGCTGGACCGCATCCTGCGCGGCGCGAAACCGGCCGACCTTCCGGTCGAGTTTCCCACTCACTACGAGGTGGCGATCAACCTGAAGACCGCGAAAGCGCTCGGCATCACGGTTCCGCAGTCGGTCCTCGTGCGCGCCGACCGGGTAATCGAATAGCGGTTTCTTATCGCACTGCAGCGATTCCTAGTCAGATGTCGGGTTCCGACCCAAAGCGGTCGTTCGCGCTCCGTCGATTTTACGCGCGTCAACACGTCATTGGGCCTTTGCCGTTGGTTGGGCATATCATTCAAGTGACGAATGTTTCGTTAATGGGGGCAGACAAATGCGACTCACAAACTTTGTTCAGGCGTCGATAGTGATTATTTCTTGCGTGGTAATTTCGATGCCCGCTTTGGCTGTCACATTGCCAGCGTTCGATCTGCCGCAAATCGGCAGCATTGACTTACCGAAGACGGCAATAGTCGGTGAAACCGTGCGGGTGACCGTAAAGGCAGCTAAAGATGGAACGTCAACCTGTGGGATGGCCCTGGACTTTGGCGATGGTGGTAATCAACAATTCAAGATCAACGCGGATGGGGCAAAGTTACCGGTCAGCGTTGAGCACGTTTACAAAAAGGCCGGAAAATATACGGTCCAGGCGAAGGGCCGGAAAATTACAACTCATCACAGCTGTAAAGATAGCGCGTCAGCGGCCATCGAAATCACGCCCGTGAAGCAGCAGAAGGGATCGACTGGGAAGAAATAACCAAGTTGACGCCGGTGGCGCGAATTGGGAGTGGTGGGCCCTAGAAGTTCAAGAAAGGCCCGCCGGTTTAAAGGCCGTCAACGACCGCTTCCAATGGGATGGACGCCCCCACTCGCAACGGCATCGATGTGCCAAAGTGGAAAGCGTTAGTCCAACCACTTGAACCGAGGGGAGCGTCCGAGATGAAGATTACGACGATCGGCATTGATCTGGCAAAGAGCGTGTTTCAGGTCCACGGCGTGGATGAGCGCGGCAAGACGGTGCTCAAGAAGCAACTCAAGCGCGCTCAGATGGCGGGGTTCTTCGCGAATCTGTCGCCGTGTCTGATAGGCATGGAGGCCTGCGGTGGAGCGCACCACTGGGCGCGCAAGCTGCAGGGGTTCGGGCACACCGTGCGGTTGATGGCGCCGCAGTTCGTCAAACCCTACGTGAAGACCAACAAGAACGACGCGGCCGACGCGCAAGCGATCTGCGAGGCGGTGGCACGGCCGAGCATGCGCTTTGTGGCCATCAAGAGTGTCGAGCAGCAAGCGGTGCTGGCCCTGCACCGGGCGCGCCAGGGGTTCGTCAAATCACGCACCGCCCAGGCCAATCAGATCCGGGGCCTGCTCGGTGAGTACGGGCTGATCATTCCTCAAGGCATTGCCCACATCGCCAAACGGGTGCCTGAGCTGATCGAAGATGCGAGCAACGAGTTGCCGGGTGCGTTCCGGGTGCTGGTGGATCGACTGATGGATAACCTGAAGGGGCTCGACCAGCAGGTCGCCGAGCTCGAAGCCCAGATCAAGGCCTGGCACCGCGACAGCGATGCCAGCCGCAGGCTTGAGCAGGTTCCCGGCATTGGCCCGATCACGGCCAGTGCGCTGGTAGCGAGCATCGGCGAGGCGAAGAACTTCGATAACGGCCGCCAGCTGGCCGCCTGGTTGGGGCTGGTGCCCAGGCAACATTCCAGCGGAGGAAAGGCAACCCTGCTAGGCATCAGCAAACGGGGCGACTCATACCTGCGAACGCTGCTGATTCACGGAGCGCGCTCGGTGATCCTGGCCGCGCGGCGCAAGACCGCTCAAGGTGGCTGGCTGCAGGAGCTGCTCAAGCGGCGCAATCCGAATGTGGCGGCCGTGGCCCTGGCCAACAAGAACGCGAGGATCGCCTGGGCGTTGCTCGCCCACGATCGCAGGTACCGAGCCGATTACGCCGGCGCAGGCGCCTAAGCAGGTCCGCCGGCAGAACGCACCGCAACAATCCGCAGGAGACTCAAGCCCAAGATTGCTCAGGCGAGCATGAAATGATGGCAAAACAGGTAAGACCGTGGTTGGCAAAGCCCGTTCGGGTCGGAGCACTTACAGTGCGCGCTTTCGATTGGGGCGCCAATCAGCAAATCCCACCAGGGACAGCGGCCATGCCGCACCAAAGTCCGAATGTACGGGTGCAATCTTTACCTTCTTGGCATCATTAAGTGACCGCTTGGCATACCGGGGGCGTCCATGTACGACCCGAAGCCGACATTGGCCCAGAACGGTATTCGACCAGGCCGGATATGCGTGTGCGGTCGCGCCTTACCGCCAAAGAAAAGCCTGCTTGCAAACCGGGGAGGGGTCCATATACGGTCATTCGTGCCATCTGTGCAACCGTTGAACGGACACGCGAGTAAGAGGCTGCGATTGGCCTACTTCGGAACGCCTGCGGCGAGAAATATTTCGGCGCTCCGCTTCCGGAACTCCGGATCCTTGAACGGAGACACGCTCTGGGAGCGCGACACCGTGAAATTGGGCGCGAGCTCGAGCATGCGCTGCGCTGCCAGCTTCGCCTCCTCGATCCGGTCGAGGTTCCCGAGTGCAATTACCATCAGCCGATGGCCGCTGGCGAAAGTCGGGCTCTCCTGTACGGTGCGCTTGCCCGCAGCCAAGGCTTCGTCGTACCTGCCGCAAATCAGGTGCGCCAGACCCGTGCCAACGATGAATGCGCCCATCCCCGGATCGAGCGGACTGATGCGCATGGCGCGCTCGAAATGTCCGAGCGCTGCATCGCCCTTACCGACGAAGGACCTGATCATGCCGGCACAGAACTGCACCATCAGCAGATTCGGGCTAAGACTCAAGGCGCGATCGATGGCGCGCTCTGCCTCATCGTAACGAAAACCCAAAACGCGAAACCCCAGCGCGCGATATCCAAGCGATCCAAGCGCCAGGCCGGCGAAACTCAGGGTCGTCGGATCGTCGCTCTTTTCCGAGAGCGCCTCGTCCGCGTAGCGCAAACCCACCTTCACGTCCTCAGCATCCCCGTAGCCATCCATGAGGCGTTGCAGGCACGCAAATGCGCCTAAGGCCTTGGCCAGGGCGTAGTGCGGGTCCATCTCCAGCGCGCGGCGAATGAACGACGACGCCTCGTCCTTTTCCGCCTTTGTCGTACCGGGCGATAGCCCCGGAAGGGCACGGAGCAGCAGATCGTAAGACTGCAAGTTCGAGGCCGGCTTGACGCGCGCGCGCTCAAGCTCGGCCCGCCGCATGCTCGGTTCGATCGCCAATACGATGCTCTCGGTGATACGGTCCTGGAGCTCGAACACGTCCTCGAGCGTGCCCTCGAACCGTTCCGCCCAGACATGGTGCCCGTTTTCCGCCTCGATGAGCTGGCCGGTGATTCGGATGCGATTGCCCGCTTTCCTGACACTGCCTTCAAGAACGTAGCGCACCCCGAGTTCGCGGCCCACCTGCTTTATGTCTACGGCCTTGCCCTTGTAGACGAAGCTGGAATTGCGCGCGATGACGAAGAACGCCCCCATGCGCGCCAGGGCCGTGATGATGTCCTCGACCATGCCATCGGCGAAATATTCCTGCTCCGGATCGCCGCTCATGTTGCTGAACGGCAAAACTGCGAGCGACGGTCGATCCGGAACCGGCGGCGCTGCCCGGATGGCGGCTGCGGCCGGCGGGGCGGCGCCTACGCCCGCGACCAGGAACACGCGCACGGGCTCGGGGATGTTCTTCACCGTCTGCTCGCCGCGGTCCTCGAAGGCCGCGCTGACCTTGCCCTTCACCGCGGTGCGGATCGATTCCGAAACCGTGATGCCGCCCGGCTCGGCAAGCGCCTGCAGCCGGGCCGCGATGTTCACGCCGTTGCCGTAGACCGTTCCGTCCGCCTTCTCGATCAGGTCGCCAAGGTGAACGCCGACGCGAAACTGCATGCGCCGGTCTTCCGGCACTTCGTTCGAGGAGGCATTGAGGTCCTGCTGCACCGCCAGGGCGGAACTCACCGCGCCGACGGCGGTCTCGAACACCGCCAGCACCGAATCGCCGGCCATGTCGATCACACGGCCCTGGTTCGATTCAATCGCACGTTTGAAGACGCTGCGTGCCGCATCCAGCGCCGCAACCGTCGCATGCTCATCCGCCGCCATGAGGCGCGAATAGCCGGCCACATCCGCGGCGAGAATTGCGACCAGTCGCTGCTTAAGTCCGGAATCGCTCACTCGGATTTAGCCCCTCCCCGAGGCAGTATCCGGTGCATGTTACTCCCGGCTTGTCAGGGTGATCGAACGACCGTTTCCGACCCAGAGCCGTCATTCAAACAAGCGCACGGGAGCGCAGCCTTACGACAATCGCAGGTGCAGCATACGGGACACTGGCGAGGGTTTCAGCCCGTCTGTCCGGTTTGAAAAGTACCGGCGCGCCTGCTCAGGTGCAGCCATGTCCTCCACGATCTCATAGCCCAGTTGGGCGACATCGGCATGCAACTGGACGGGATCGAGCATTCCGATGAGTGGCTCACCCATGCGACGTGCGAGTTTTTCGACCCAGAGCAAATCGCGCAGCTTGTCAGAGTCAATCAGGTGGAGGGGCACGGAATAGTCCAGCACCACCTCGCTTCCCTGCGCCGAACAGCGGGCAATCGAGGCCAGTGTGGCGAGGGTGGCCTGCGGCGTTAGGTAGTGAGTTGTCCCCAGCCATGAATAAAACGCAGGCGTATCGCGCCGGTGACTGCTGCCCTTCATCGCTTCGGAGAGTTCCTGCCGCTCGAAATCGATGGCGACAAATTCGAGGTGAGCGGGCAGCGCAATGCCCAAAGAACCGAGGCGCTGCCGCTTTGTGCGCTGCGTATCGGGATGATCGACTTCAAAGATGCGTAGTTGGCCTAAAGGGTCCGAGCGGCGCAAAGCGTACGAGTCCAACCCCGCACCGACGATCACGTATTGGTCGATGCCGCGTCCTACGGCGATGGCCAGCGCATCTTCCGCAAAGCGGCTGCGCCCAAGGACCTGAGCCACGATTGGTTTGAGCCTGCTAAGGGCGTGCGAGAACACAAGCCAGTTGGAGACCCGGCTCGACAACGCGGCGCGCCAGCCTCTGCTGGTCAGAGCAAGTGCATAAGGGTCTTCAAATACCCGAGGCTGCGCATACAGAAAATGGCTGGCCCGAAACGCTGCCGCTGCCTCGGCTGTCCTGCTGTTTTGACCTTTTTTGATAGGTTTCTCGTGTTCCGACTAGGAAAACTTTGACCAGATCTGATTGCGCAGCCGCCAATACTTCGCGCCGACCTGATGATTGCATAGCACGACTGCGAATGGCCGCTCTCGGCCGTTAACTGTCGTTCAAGTCAATCTGGCGATTTCTTGCGGCACCGCAGCGAACCGCAGCTTGATGTCGGGTTCCGACCCGAAGCCGACATGCGCCGAGAACGGTAACCGGTCCGGCCCTTAGAGGGCGGAAATAAGCGTGCAGGCGTACCTTCCCGCGAGAGAAGTTCTAGTCGTCGAACCCGGCGCAGGCCGATATACGGCCGATGCCATAAGCTGTGATTTGCAAGTCCCAGCGTCACCTCAGCACAGTTCGCAATCCAGCAACAATGCCGTCCTTCGCGGCGGGGCCAGGACTAAAATGATCTCTTCAAGCGCCTCACGATTGAACAGATGAGACTCGACTTGACCTATCGCCGCACTGCATCGGGTGACCAGGCGTTGCGCAGTGTGGATACTGCGATTCCCGTTGATTATCGACGCATTCTCTGTCTCATCAATCGGGACACGCACGCGAATGTAATTCGAGGTCGATTACGACAGTATTCGGACGCGCTAATTGCAGATTGGCTGGCAGAGTTGGTGGAGATCGGATTTATCGAACCCGCAGATGCAGCCGATAGCTATGGCCTAGATTTCGAGCCGCTAGCGAAGCTCATCCCGTCTGCAGGGGCCCTTGGTGAAGTTCCTGAAGAACAGCGGCGAATCGACGATGAAGCTAGGGCCGCGAATACGGCCCTGAGAGACAAGGGCTCGTACTTGGCGATGGCGCGGCTGGAAAATCGCGAGCCGCTGTCAAAATCTCCTGCACAGACCGTGGTACTCCTTGTGGAAGATGATCCGGATCAGGCCGCGCTTGGCGATTTGCGGGTCAGCATGGCCGGGTATCAAGTCAGGCTCGCCCGCGGCGTTCGGGAACTGGTTTCGGACCTGGAGGCTCAGCCCCTTCCGGATCTGATCCTTCTGGACGTAATGCTGCCGGACGGTAACGGTTTCGGCATCCTGTCGGTTATGAGAACGGACCCAAGGCTGTCACTGCTGCCGGTGATCATGTTGACTGCCTTGACTGGCGCTGAAGACATTCGGCGCGGCTTGGATCTGGGCGCGGATGGCTATGTAACAAAGCCGTATAGCAAAGATATTCTGGTGAACACGATCCGCCAAGTCTTGCGGCAAGTTTAGGTGGAAAATTCGAAGTAGCTTCTTAATCGCTATCGGCAGCCCTCACACTGGCGCCGCTTCGGCGGGGTTTTTGCTTGCCCAAGCGCCCAAGTTGGTTCGGTTGCGAGTGACGGCTCCTGGCCGGTCGCCGTCGCTCGGCTCGGTCGGGTAGTTCCTTGCCGCGGTGCAGCGAACGGACGGTCGAAGTCGGGTTTCGACCCAGAGCCGACGTTCGAGGCGTAGACTTTCCCGCAGGCGACCGCAGGGGGTTGTATGTGGAAAGACCGCCGAAGAAAG
>Ga0315281_10014923_pt1 | contig 10437 bp, 11 predicted proteins | sample YL17G07_0_MG_FD_204540 | JGI IMG/M metagenome (GOLD analysis project Ga0315281, IMG submission 204540) | Sediment microbial communities from Yellowstone Lake, YNP, Wyoming, USA - YL17G07_0 | ecosystem: Environmental > Aquatic > Freshwater > Lake > Sediment | place: USA: Wyoming | collected...
CTATCGCAGCGAATACGCTCGCGACCGCGACCGCGTCATCCATTCCCGCGCCTTCCGCCGCCTGGAAGCCAAGACCCAGGTCTTCACCACGCGCTTCTCCGATCATTTCCGCAACCGCCTTACCCACACCCTCGAAGTCGCCCAGATCGCCCGCACCGTCGCCGCCGCTCTCGGCCTCAATACCGACCTTGCCGAAGCCCTGGCCCTGGCCCACGACGTCGGCCATCCCCCCTTCGGCCACGCCGGGGAAGAGAAGCTCGATGAACTGATGCGCGCCCACGGCGGATTCTTCGACCACAACCTGCACGCTTTGCGCATCGTCGAGCAGTTCGAGCAGCGCTACCTGGATTTTCCCGGCCTCAATCTCACCTTCGAAGTCCGCGAGGGCATCATCAAGCACTCCCGCGACTACCCCGCCGAAAAATTTCCCCAGCTCGCCGAATACGATCTAAATCTTTATCCGCCGCTCGAAGCCCAGCTCATCGATTGGGTCGACGAAATCGCCTACAACACCGCCGACCTCGACGACGCCCGCGAAGCCCACCTGCTCTCGCTCGACGTCCTCCTCCGCGAAGTTCCCCTCTTCGCCGAACACTACACCGCGGTCTGCTCCGCCTATCCCGACGCCCCCGATAAATTGCGCTTCAACGAAGCCATCAAGCGCGTCCTGGACCTGCTGGCCACCGACCTCATCGAAACCACCCGCCGCAGCGTGGCCGAGTCCGGCGCCCAGTCCTCCGCCGATATTCGCAAAGCGCCCCGCCGCCTGGCCGGCCTTGGCGCGGAGGCCGCCGCGCGCAACGCCGAACTCAAAAAATTCCTGCAAACGCACATCTACCGCCACCCCGCCATTCTCGATGACCGCACCCGCTCCGTCCGCTGCCTCGAGGAACTCTTCGCCTTTTACCTCCTCACCCCCGACGCCATGCCCCCCTTCCACGCCCAGCTGGCCCGCAAGGAGCCCCGCCACATCGTTGTCTGCGACTACATCGCTGGCATGACCGACCAGTACCTTCTCCGCCAGCACCAGGAACGCTTCGGCTCGTCCCGCCGCAGCGTAAACTAACCGCCATTCCGCGTAGGGGCACGGCATGCCGTGCCCCTACGTGCCCTTGCACGCCAAACGGGCCAGCGCCCCATGGAAAAGGCGCTGGCCCGTTTGAATTCAAACTTCTTCCTCTTGCTGCTCGCTACTCCCCGAAGGTGTAGCCCAGGTTCAGCGTGTATTCCGGCACGATGTTGCGGCCGAACTGGAAAAAATTAGGCACGAAGCGCAGATCCAGCCGCGGTTCCAGAAAAACATTCTTCTTCGGATACATCCGCAACCCTCCCGCTGCGTGCAGTTGGAAGTGGCTGGAAGCTCCGATCAGGCTGTTGGCGGACGAGCAGCCCAAGAGGGAGTTGCAATTCTGCGGGAGAAAGAAGCTGATCTTGGCGCCCCCGATCCCGCCCTGAATCACCGGAACAATGCGCGCCGACTTCGTAACCGGATGCCAGATCACGTTGAAATCGTAAAAGGTCGGGCGGTAGTTCAGCCCCGCATAATTTCCCTTGGCCCCGCGCCAGGAGGTGTCCACTCCGAATCCCAGGTGCTTCTTGAACATGAATTCGCCCCCGAGCCGGATGAACAGACCGGTCATTTTCGGCGTGGGCACCGCGCCCGTGCCGAAAAAGTCAAAAAATTGCCCGTTGGTCTTGTCCATGGCGGTCCCAAACCCGATGTAAACGCTGGTGCTCTGGGCGCGGCCGGGTTGTGCGGCAACGAAGAGGAAAACGAGGACAAGCGCGAATGCAAGCAAAGTGTGTTTCAAAGTCTGCACCTCCGAGAGATTTTGCGCCGCGTTCGCCGGGCAGCCCGCGGCACACCTTCAGCATAGCACCTGCCTGCCTTCCGGCGTACACGCGATAAGACGTTCCCAGCAAAGACTTTGGTTGCCCCGCTATTCTTTCGCACATCTTCCTTTTTGCCCTCTTCTGTCCCGCCCGCCCTGGTGCTATCGTGGAGTTTCAATCCCGCGGGGGCGCCCCGCGCGCAACTTCGGCGAAGGGAGAGCGGCAATGGCCAAACGAACCTTGGTGCTGGCGGCTTTGCTGATTTGCGGTATGGTCCTGGTGATGGCCGGAAGCCCGCGCAGCGGCACTAAATCCGCCGACCCTGCCGTCCTCCTCCAGGCCGACGAAGCCTTTGACCGCGCTCGCGCCGATCACGGCGCCGAAGGTTTTGCCTCTTTCCTCGCCGAGGATATCGTCACCATCCGCCCCAACCAGCCTCTGGTGCGCGGCAAAAAGGATTTCCTCGCCGGATGGAATTACTCTCCCGAAATGGCCGTCCGCTGGAAGCCCGAATTCGCCCGCATCTCCGACGATGGCACCATGGGCTTTACAACCGGCTCTTACAAAACATCTCTCACTGAAAATGGCGCGCCAAAAATCGTCGCCACCGGACGATACATCACCATCTGGGCCCGCCAGCCCGACGGCTCCTGGAAAGCCGTCTTCGATTCCGGCGTGGCGGACAAAGCCCCCGCGCCTCCCGCTCCCGCGGCGGCGGAAACCAAAAAGCCCTGACCCCCGCCATGCCGCAATCCCATTTCAGAAAACTGGAAGCGATGTACCACGCCGCTCCCATTAATCAGTGGTTCCTCCCGCGCCTGCACATCCCCGAAGCCGGCAGCGCCGAACTCTCCCTCGCCGTCCGCCCCGACTTTTTCCACGCCGCCGGCGCCCTGCACGGATCCGTCTATTTCAAAGCCCTCGATGACGCCACCTTCTTCGCCGTCCAATCCCTCCTCACCGAAACCTTCGCCCTCACCGTCTCCTTCAATCTTTATTTCCTCCGCCCCGTTCAGGACGGCACCCTCACCGCCCACGGCCGCGTCGTCAGCCGCAGCAAGCGCCTCTTCATCGCCGAAGGCACTCTCTTCGACTCCCGCGGCAAAGAGGCCGCCCGCGGCTCCGGCACCTTCATGCCCTCCTCCACTCCGCTCGGCGAAAACATCGGCTACCGCTGATTCTTTTACCCCCGGGAACGCCAATCTCCCGATTGGCGTTTTCTCCCACCCACCCAGCCCTTTTCTTGACTTACCCCCTCCCCGCCCCCGATAATGTTTAAGCATGAGAGACAGCGCCGGAGGCGCGGATTCGATGTTTTTGGACGTCAAGGACCTGGCGGTCCACAAGCTGCCAATTCGGAAGAGCTACGCCCCGGGCAGCTTGGACTATGGCCTGGCCGAGGTGAAGCAAACCGGTTCGCTCGAAGTCCGTGCGACCGCCGAGCTTCTCGAAGAGCAGATCCATATCGAGGGCAAGCTCGAAGTGCGCATCGAAATGGTCTGCGCGCGCTGCCTCGAACCGCTCGTCGAGGACGTGCACCGCGAGTTCGACCTCTACTACAGCCCGCTCCCCAAAGGCGCCAAGCCCGAGGAAGAGCGCCTGAAGTACGACGATACCGAAATGGGTTTTTACCAGGGCGAAGGTCTTTTCCTTGCCGAAGTGCTCACCGAGCAGGTACTCTTGTCCCTGCCCATGAAGGCCATTTGCCGGAGTGATTGCCGGGGCTTGTGTGCGAATTGCGGCGCGAACCTCAATCACGAAGAGTGCCGATGTGAGACCCATGCGACCGACCCTCGTTTGGCTCCCCTCGCGCGCCTGAAGCAGGAATGGCTGAAAAAACAATAGGTTCCAGGGCCAAAAGCCCGTAAAATTTGCGCCCCGGCTAACGGGGCAAAGAGGAGTAGTGTTATGCCTAACCCAAAGCGCCGTCATTCTCATCAGCGCAAAAATAAGCGCCGTTCCCATGATTTCCTGGAAGCCCCCGCTTCCGGCGGCACTTGCCCCAACTGCCATGAAGCCAAGCAGCCGCACCGCATCTGTCCGCAGTGCGGGCATTACAAGGGCCGCCAGGTTCAGGAAAGCAAAGCCTGACGATTTCCCGGCCGGTAGACCGGATTCCCCATGATCACCATCGCAGTCGACGCCATGGGCGGAGATCAGGCGCCCCGCCCCGAGGTTGAAGGCAGCGTTCTGGCCGCGCGCGAGTTCGGTGTGCGCGTGTTGCTGGTAGGCCGCCCGGACGCCATTCGCGCCGAGCTGGCCCGCTATGCCGCGCCCAATCTTCCCATCGAAGTCGTGGCTGCCTCCGAGGTCATCACCATGGAGGACCATCCCGCGCAGGCCTTCCGCCGCAAAAAAGACAGCTCCGTGCACGTCGCCGCGCGCCTCGTTCATGACGGCAAGGCCGACGGCATGGTCAGCTCCGGCAATACCGGCGCGGTCATGACCACCGCGCGCTTCATCCTGGGCACGCTCGCCGCCGTCGATCGCCTGGCCCTGGCCGCTCCGCTTCCCAACGCCAAGGGCGGCGTCACCGTTCTTCTCGACGTCGGCGCCAATGTCGATTCCAAGCCCGAACATCTCGTGCAGTTCGCCGTCATGGGCGAAATCTATTATCGCGCCACGTTCGGCGCGCGCCGCCCCCGCTTGGGTCTCCTCTCCATCGGCGAGGAGGAAATGAAGGGCAACGAACTGACCCGCGAGGTCAATAACCGCCTCAAAAATCTGCCCATTCATTTCATCGGCAACGTCGAAGGCGGCGAACTTTTCTCCGGCAAAGTCGACGTCGTGGTCTGCGACGGCTTCGTCGGCAATATCGCCCTGAAAATCAGCGAAGGCCTGGCCATGGAGATTTTCGGCCTCCTCAAGAAAGCCCTGAAAAGCTCGCTCTCTTCGCAGCTCGGCTATCTTTTTTCCCGCAAGGCTTTTCGCGGGCTGAAGAAGCACATTGATTATTCCGAATACGGCGGCGCCCCTCTTCTGGGCGTTCGCGGCGTTTGCGTCATCGGCCACGGCCGCTCCGACGCCAACGCCGTGAAAAATGCCATTCGCGTGGCCGCCGGCCTGGCCCGCGCCAAAATTAACGAAAAAATCGAACAGGAGCTAGCGGCCGTCCCGGTCAGCGTCTAGGGGACCTCCCGGCAGAAAAGAGCAGTCAACATGGGAAAAATCGCATTTGTCTTTCCAGGACAGGCTTCACAATATCCCGGCATGGGAAAAGAACTCGCCGACGCTTATCCCGCCGCGCGCCAGGTCTTTGACGCCGCCGACAACGCCCTCGGCTTTTCCATCTCCAAAATGTGCTTTGCCGGCACCGAGGAAGAACTCAAGCAGACCGCCAACACCCAGCCCGCCATCCTCACCTGCTCCGTCGCCGTCCTCCGCGTCCTCGCCGACAAGGGTGTTCAGCCGGACTTCGTCGCGGGCCACAGCCTCGGCGAATATTCCGCCCTCGTCGCCGCCGGGGCCATCAATTTCGCCGACGCCGTCCGCCTGGTTCGCAAGCGCGGCACGTACATGCAGGAAGCCGTTCCCGCCGGCGAAGGCGCCATGGCCGCCATCATGGGGCTTTCCCCCGCCGTGGTTGCCGACGTCTGCAAGCGCGCTGAGGAAAACGAAATCTGCTCCCCGGCCAGTCTCAACTCCCCCGAGCAGACCGTCATCTCCGGCAACGCCGCCGCGGTCAAACGCGCCGTCGAAATCGCTTCTCAGATGGGCGCCAAACGCGCCGTCATCCTTCCCGTCTCCGCTCCCTTTCACAGCGCCCTGATGATGCCCGCGCAGGAACGCCTGGCCAAAGACCTCAAGGATATTAAATTTTCCCCCTTGCGCGTTCCCCTGGTCACCAACGTGGACGCCGAAACCATCACCACCGGCGACGAAGCCCGCGACGCCCTCATTCGCCAGGTCTCTCTCCCCGTCCGCTGGGAGGAATCCGTCCGCCATCTCATCTCCGAGGACGTCAACGCCTTCGTCGAGGTCGGTCCCGGGCGCGTCCTCGCCGGACTGCTCCGCCAGATCGAGCGCTCCGTGCACACCCTGAACGTCGAGGACGAAAAAAGTTTGAAGAACACCATGGAGAAAATCCGGCAGAATTAGCCCGGGGGCGCCTATGTTCAGTCTGCAAAATAAAGTCGCGCTGGTCACCGGCGCATCCCAGGGCATCGGGCGGGACACCGCCCTGGCCCTCGCCCGCGCCGGCGCCAAAGTCGCCGTCGCCGCGCGCAACGAGGAAAAACTCGCCGCTCTCGTCGCCGAAATCTCCGCCGCCGGCGGCGAAGCACTGGCCGTCAAAATGGACGTCGCCGAAGCCGAGCAGGTCAAAGCCGGCTTCAAACTGGTCCTCGAAAAATTCGCCCGCCTCGATATCCTCGTCAACAACGCCGCCATCACCCGCGACGGCCTGGCCCTGCGCATGAAGCTCGAGGACTGGGACGCCGTCCTGCGCACCAATCTCACCGGCGCGCACCTGTGCATCCAGCAGGCTCTCTCGCCCATGATGAAGGCCCGCGCCGGACGCATCATCAACATCACCTCCGTCGTCGCGCAAATGGGCAACGCAGGCCAGGCCAATTACGTCGCCGCCAAGGCCGGCCTCATCGGCCTCACCAAAGCCATCGCCATGGAAATCGCCTCCCGTAATATCACCGTCAACGCCGTGGCCCCCGGCTTCATCGCCACGCCCATGACCGACGTGCTTCCCGACAAAGTGAAGGAAGAACTCAAAACACGCATCCCCCTCGGCCGCATGGGCGCGCCCGGCGACGTCACCGCCGCCATCGTGTTTCTCGCCAGCGACGAAGCCGGCTACATCACCGGCCACGTTCTGGACGTCAACGGAGGCATGTATCTGGCCTGAGCCCCGCCGGTAAAATGAACGCTAAAGTTGACCAGAACCCTTCTCGCATCTAAAATGGTCAGGTTATCTGGGTGGCCTGAAATCCGGGGTGCCAGCAGCATCAGGCAGGCTTTCGTGATACAACAGGGTTTGAATCAGTTCGCATAAGGCGGAGGATACGCATGCCAAGCGTGGAAGAGCGCGTCAAGCAAATCATTGTGGAACAACTCGGAGTGGACGAGGGCGAAGTCACGTCCACGGCCTCGTTCGTCGACGATCTGGGAGCCGATTCCCTGGATCAGGTGGAACTGGTGATGGCCTTTGAAGAAGCGTTCGGGATTGAAGTTCCCGATGAAGACGCCGAAAAAATGGCCACCGTCAAGGACGCCGTCGAATATATCGAGAAGCACGCCAAGGGCAAGTAAGCCCCGGGCCATTCTGCACGCATCTACAGGAGCCAGCCTACCTTGACACGCCGGGTCGTTGTTACGGGCGTCGGTCTGGTCTGCGCGCTGGGCATCGGCACGGAGGAAACTTGGAAAAACCTCCAGGCCGGGCAAAGCGGCGTCGGCCCGATTACGCTTTTTGATGCCACGGGGTTCGATTGCCGCATCGCGGGCGAACTCAAAAATTTCGACCCCCTCAACTGGGTCGAGAAAAAAGAACTCAAAAAAATGGGCCGCTACATCCAGACGGCCCTGGCCGCCGCCGACTTCGCCGTGAAAATGTCCGGCTGGCAGCCCAATGACGCCGACTCCGACGAAACCGGCGTCTATATCGGCTCCGGCATCGGCGGCTTCGACGTCATCGAGCGCGAGCACTCCAAGCTTCTCCAGGGCGGCCCCGGGCGCATCTCGCCCTTTTTCATCCCCGCCTCCATCGTCAATCTCGCCGGCGGCCATGTTTCCATCCGCTACAAGGCGCGCGGCCCCAATTCCGCCACGGCCACGGCCTGCTCCGCTTCCGCTCACGCCATTGGCGACTCCTTCAAAATCATCGAACGCGGCGCCGCCGAAATGATGATCTGCGGCGGCACCGAAGCCACCATCACCCCCATGGGCGTCGGCGGCTTTGCGGCCATGAAAGCTCTCTCCACGCGCAATGACGAACCCACGCGCGCCAGCCGCCCCTTTGACCTCAACCGCGACGGCTTCGTCGTCGGCGAAGGCTCCGGCATCCTCATCCTCGAATCCCTCGAACACGCGCAAAAACGCAACGCCCCCATCATTGCCGAAATCGTCGGCTACGGCATGTCCGGCGACGCCTATCACATCACTTCCCCCATGGAAAACGGCGACGGCGCCTTCCGCGTCATGAAAGCCGCGTTGAAAGACGCGCATCTCACTCCCGAGGACATCGGCTACGTCAACGCCCACGGCACCTCCACGCCCATCGGCGACGCCATCGAAACCACGGCCATGCGCCGCCTCTTCGGCGACCGCGCCAAAAAAGTTCCCGTCAGCTCCACCAAGTCCATGACCGGCCACCTTCTCGGCGGCGCCGGCGGCCTCGAAGCCGGCATCAGCGTCCTGGCCCTGCGCGACCAGATTCTTCCCCCCACCATCAATTACGAGACGCCCGATCCCGCCTGCGATCTCGATTACATTCCCAATCACGCGCGCAAAGTCTCCCTCGACTACGCCCTCTCCAACTCCTTCGGCTTTGGCGGCACCAACGCCGCCCTGATTTTCAAGCGCTGGACCGGCCAGTAGCCCCGGCGCTTCCTGGTTTTTGTATCCGCCCTCTTTAGAGGCGGTGTTTTTCTTTGCTTTTGTAGCCCGGCCTCTTTAGAGGCCGGGGGTTTTCTCTTCCGCTCTTCCGTCTGGAGCAGTCGAGAAAAATCCCCCGCAGCCGCCAACCCCGGCCGCGGCAGGAGGCTCTCTCCTCATGCTTTCGAAAAGGACCACCCCATGAACATCATCGTCTGCATCAAGCAAGTCCCCGCCAAGGACGCTCCCCTGGCCATCACCGGCAACTGGATCAAGGAAACCGACATCGCCTTCGAGATGAACGAGCCGGACAGCTACGCCCTCGAAGAGGCCCTGCGCCTCAAGGAAAAGCACGGCGGCGAAGTCATTGTCCTCTCGATGGGCCCCGAGCGCGTCAAGCAGACCATCAAGGAAGCCCTGGCCAAGGGCGCCGACCGCGCCATTCACTTCGCCGACGATAATTTCCATCAGCTCGACCCCCTCGGCTCCGCCCGCGCCCTCGCTGCTGCCATCCAGAAAGAAAAGTGCGACCTCGTCCTCACCGGCCTGCAGAGCGACGACCACGGCTTCGGCCAGACCGGCGTGCTCCTCGCCGCTCTCCTCAATCTGCCCCATGCCACGCTCATCATGTCCATCGAAGCCACCGATGGAAAAATGAATCTCAAGCGCGAACTGGAAGCCGGATGGTTCCAGTGGATCGAATGCCCGCTCCCTGCCGTCCTCTCCATTCAGTCCGGCATCAACAAAGTCCGCTACGCCACGCTCAAAGGCATCATGGCTGCCAAGAAAAAAGAGATCGCCACCGTGACCCGCGAATCCCTGGGCGTCTTCGCCGAAGCCACCCAGCGCGTCGAAAAAATCTACGTCCCCGTAAAATCCAAGCAAACCGAATTCCTCACCGGCTCGGCCAAGGAAGTCGCCGCCAAGCTGGTCGAAAAGTTGAAATTCGAAGCGCGCGTGATCTAGCTGTAGGGGCGGGGCAAGCCCCGCCCGCTGTTTTTGTTCTTTCTGTTCTGTTCTTGTTTTGGTTGTTATTTCGGTTTTGTTTTTGTTTTTGTTTTGTCTTTTTCTGTCATTCTGAGGCCCGGTGGTTTTTACCGGGCCGAAGAATCTCAACTGTCCGGGAAGGGAACTGCATCATGAAAATTCTCGTCATCACCGAACAACGCCAGGGCAAGTGGAACTCCGTCAGTTTCGAAACCCTCGTCGGCGCGCAGCAGCTCGCCGCTAAAACCTCCGGCAGCGTCTCCGCCGTGGTCCTCGGCAAAGGCGTTGCCGCTCTCGCCGCCGAACTCGCCGCCAAGAACGTCGCCGAAGTCATCCTCGCCGAGCACGACCTCCTCGACAACTACACTCCCGACGGCTATTGCGCCGCCCTCGCGCAGATCGTCAACGCCGCCAAGCCCGACCTCGTACTCTTCCCGCACACTTATCAAGTCCGCGACTTCGCTCCCAAGCTCGCCGCCTCCCTCAACAAGGGCATGATTGGCGATTGCATCGCCGTCCGCGAAGACGCCGGCAAACTCACCTTCGTGCGCCAGATGTTCCAGGGAAAAACCGCCGCCGACGTCACCTTCCAGGGCGCGGGCCCGTGGTTCGCCTCGTTCCAGACCGGCGCCTTCCGCGCCGACCAACTCGCCGCGCATCCCTCCGGCAAAGCCCCGGTGAATTCCGCCGCCATCGACTTGAAACCCGAGCAGATTCGCACCATCCCCGGCGAACTCTTCCGCGAAGCCAAGCAGGCCGTGGACCTCACCCAGGCCCCCATCATCGTCGCCGTCGGCCGCGGCATCAAAGCCCCCGAAAATATCGCCCAGGCCGAATCCCTGGCCAAAGCCATCGGCGGCGAACTGGCCGCCTCCCGCCCCATTTGCGACGAAGGCTGGCTCCCCATGGAGCGCCAGATCGGCAGCTCAGGGCAAACCGTGGCTCCCAAACTCTATCTCGCCCTGGGCATCAGCGGCGCCATCCAGCACGTCGTCGGCATGAAGGGCTCGCGCACCATCGTCGCCATCAACAAGGACCAGAACGCCCCCATCTTCGAAATCGCCGACTACG
>Ga0315281_10014924_pt1 | contig 10437 bp, 12 predicted proteins | sample YL17G07_0_MG_FD_204540 | JGI IMG/M metagenome (GOLD analysis project Ga0315281, IMG submission 204540) | Sediment microbial communities from Yellowstone Lake, YNP, Wyoming, USA - YL17G07_0 | ecosystem: Environmental > Aquatic > Freshwater > Lake > Sediment | place: USA: Wyoming | collected...
GCGACAGCGAAGCGACGGTGTGGCTCGCGCGCCTGGACGAGATCCCCGAGAGCGCGCCGGGCGAAGTGCGCCGCTAGTTCACGCGCACCGGGATACGAAGGGAAACGGCACATGATCGGCGCGATCATCATCGGCGACGAGATCCTGCGCGGCAAGTATCAGGACAAGCATTTCGGAAAGCTGATCGAGATACTCGCGGCGCGCGGGCTCTCGCTCGACTGGGCCGAGTACCTCGGCGACAAGCCCGAGCTCATCACGGCGACGCTTAAGCGCACGCTGGCCTCGGCGGACATCGTGTTCAGCTTCGGCGGCATCGGCGCGACCCCCGACGATCACACCCGCGCCTGCGCGGCGGCCGCGGCCGGGGTCGAACTGCATCTGCATCCCGATGCCGAAGCCGAGATGCGCGCAAAGTTCGGCGCCGAGACGACACCGTTCCGGCTGAAGATGGGCGAATTCCCTCGCGGATCGAGCATCATCCCCAATCCGTACAACCGCATTCCGGGGTTTTCGCTCGGCGATCACCACTTCGTGCCGGGCTTTCCGGTGATGGCCTGGCCGATGGCCGAGTGGGTGCTCGATCAGCGCTATGCGCATCTGTTCCACGCGCGTTCGGAAGCCGAAGCCGCGATCATCGTTTATGAGCTGTTCGAGAGCGCCATCACGCCGCTGATGATTGATACCGAGGCGCGCTATGCGGGGGTGAAGACTTTCAGCTTGCCCAGCCTCGCTAATGCAGAGCGATGTCGGCGCATCGAACTCGGAGTGCGCGGCGCGCCCGACCAGGTGGCGGCGGCGATCGCGGAAATGAAGACCGGCGTTGTCGCGCTCGGGGGAACCTGGGAGGTGGGCGGCTGAAAAGCGCACACTCGAGCTGTGGCCCAGCGTTAACGAAAAACCCCGGCTTGCGTCGGGGTGAGATTCAACGAAAAACCCCGGCGTTGGCCGGCGTGAGGCTCAACGAAAAACCCCGGTTTTCACCGGGGTTTTAAGGCGCCCTCAGAGAGGAGGAGGAGGGGGGAGAGGGCGCAAGACCTGTGCTGCTGATTCAGGCAGCTTTTTTCTTGGTGTCCTTGACGGCCGAGGTCGCGGAGGCAAAGTTGGCTTCGGCGTACTCGGAAGCCTGCTTGGCGACGCGCGTCAGGCTGTCGTAGGTCGAGTTCGCGGCCGCGAGTGCGGATTTCACGGCGGCGATAGCGACGTCCGAGCCGGCGGGCGCGTTCTTGGCGAACTTGTCGAGGTTGCCGACGACGTTTTTGTTGAACTCGGTCGCCTGGGTTTCGACAAACTTCGTCAACTCGCCCTGCGTTTGCGTCGCGACTTCATAGACGCCGCGCGAATAGGCGACGGCTTTGTCCAGCATGGGCTGGGCGGCGGTGGTGCTCAAGCTCGCGAACTCCTGGGCATCCTTAGCGCCGAGAATCGCCTTGGTAAAATTCATGCTGTCCTCGAACGCGGATTTGGCGGCGTTGAGATTGAGCGCGGAAATCTTTTCGAAAGCGGCAAACTGGGCCTGCGCGAGGCCGATCAGCGTATCCGTCCCAGCTTTGTTCGCTGCGGCGATTTGTTCGGGCGTTGCGTACATGGTCATCTCCTTGAGAGGCATCTTGTATCGGGTGTTCTTTGGTGCGGCAACTGATATATTGCACCGCAACAATTCGTATTCTAGTCTAAAATCAGGCTCTGTCAAGAAAATCTTTTGCACTGCAGCATAAATCTCTGCGTCAAAAGGGGTTCTCTCTGCAAACTCTATGTATAACAATAAGTTAATCTACTAAAACTGATTTTTCTGAGCCTCCAGAATCCCAGTATCTGCAGCGTGATGTAAGTGAACGCTACCATTCAAGCCAATGATTATAAGAAGAAACGTTGACAGCCTGTCGAAGGTGGTTGGGGGGCGCAGTCATCCCGGCAGCGATGCCGCGTTGACGGGCGTGGGCCGCGGATGGTATCAACCAAGCGGCTCTGTATGGGGAGATAGTCATGGCGAGCGTGCTGGAAACCTACCGTGGTGTCGTCTATCCGTGGCACATGGACCATATGGACCACATGAACGTGCAGTTCTACACCGCACGTTTCGACGAAGCCACCTGGCATTTGTTTGCCTCGCTCGGCATCAGCTCCAGCTACCTCAAGACGAATGGCCGCGGCATGGCCGCCGTCGATCAGCGCACGCAGTACAAGCAGGAGTTGCATGCCGGTGCGCTGATCCATATCACCTCCGAACTGCTGGAGCTGAAGGACAAGACGGTGCGGTTCGTGCACCGCATGTACAACTCCGAGACGGGCGAGGAGGTGGCGACCTCGGAACTCGTGGGCGTGCACATCGACACGGCAGCAAGGCGCTCGGTGCCGTTCCCGCCCGAAATTCTGCAGCGCGCCGCGCGGCCTGCGGATTGAGGCGGCGATGACCCGCGCCGCGCCGCACACCCGCGCCGACTACCGGCATTTCCTCGCCATCCCAACGCGCTGGATGGACAACGATGTCTACCGGCACGTCAACAACGTCGTCTATTACTCCTATTTCGACACCGTGGTGAACCAATACCTCATCGAGCGCGGCGTGCTCGATATCGAGACGAGCACGGTGATCGGACTGGTGGTGGAGACGCAGTGTCACTACTTCAGCCCGATCGCGTTTCCCGATACGGTCCACGCGGGACTGCGAGTGGCCAAGTTGGGCACCAGCAGCGTGAATTACGAGATCGGCATTTTCCGCAGTGACGAACCGCAGGCGGCGGCGCAGGGTCATTTCGTGCACGTCTATGTCGACCGGGCGAGCAACCGGCCGACGCCGCTGCCGGCCGCTTTGCGTTCGGCGCTCGAGGCGCTGCGCTGAATGTGAACAGGCCCTAGGCGCCGGCGGGCGCCGGGAGCGTGCGTTGCCGCGGCACCCGCGCAATGTTCCAGTGCTCGCGCGCCCAGCGCCAGACCAGCGCCGGAGCGGCTCGCGCCAGTTCGGGTGGAGGCGCCTGACCGAGGAAGCCGAGCGCAGCGACCAGCGTGGCTGCGGCATGCGTCGGATCGAGCGGGCGCGCGAGCGTCTGTTTCGAGAGTTTTTCGCCGTCGCTGTTGCAAGCCGCCGGCAGGTGCGCGTAGCGCGGCGTTTGCAGCCCGAGCAGGCGCTGCAGGAAAATCTGGCGCGGCGTGGAGCCCAGCAGGTCGGCACCGCGCACGACATCGGTGATGCCCTGTTCGGCGTCATCCACGACCACCGCGAGTTGGTAGGCGAACAGGCCGTCGGCACGCTTGACGATGAAGTCGCCGATTTCACGTTCGAGGTTCTGGCCGACCGGGCCCTGGACCGCGTCCTCGAATCCGATGAGTTCATCGGCCACGCGCACGCGGAAGGCGCGCGCGCGGCGACCGGCCTGCAGGCCATTGCGGCAAGTGCCGGGATAGACCCGGTCTCCTTCCGGGGCCAGCACCGAATCCGAGAGTTCCTTGCGCGTGCACGCGCAGGCATACAGGGCGCCATGCGCCTGGAGCCGATCGAAGGCGCTCGCGTAGGCTTCGGTGCGGTCGCTCTGACGCAGCGGCGTTTGGTCCCATTCGAAACCGAAACCATCGAGCACGCGGAGCATGAGGTCGGCGACACCCGGCTGCTCGCGCTGCCGGTCGAGGTCCTCCATCCGGACCAGCCACTGTCCGCCGCGCGTACGCGCCTCCAGGCAGCTGCCGAGCGCCGCGACGAGCGAGCCGAAATGCAGAGGGCCGGTTGGGGAAGGTGCAAAGCGGCCGCGATAGGGATTCATCAAGATGTCGTCATCATGCGCAGGGGCTCTATGATGGGGCCGCGTGCCGCGGTTGAAAAGGCGCCCGGAGCCGAACGGCTCGGCAGGCCGGCTTGAGAGGCGCTGGCCGCGGGGACAGGAGTGCCCCTCTGGTATACTGATTTTTTCAATTTCCGAGGATTCCTCCCATGGCGACGGTCGCGCTGACCAAGGAGAATTTCGAGCAGGTCGTAACCGGTAACGACATGGTAGTGATCGATTTCTGGGCGCCATGGTGCGCGCCCTGCCGGTCGTTCGCGCCGACCTATGAAGCCGTCTCCGAGCGGCACGAAGGCGTCGTGTTCGCGAAGGTCAATACCGAGGAAGAACAGGAACTCGCTGCCTCTTTCAACATACGCTCGATTCCGACCCTGATGCTGTTTCGCGAGCAGGTGATCCTGTATTCGGAAGCGGGGGCCCTGCCGGCGCCGGCCCTGGAAGAGATTCTGGGCAAGGCCAAGGCGGTCGATATGGCAGTCGTCCACAAGGAGATTGCAGAAGGCGGCGGCGGCTCCTGATGGTGTCGTTGCGGTCGCGGATATCCATGCCGCATGGTCGCATCGGATAACGCCCGCCTCGCGGCCTCGGAGGCGCTCGCACGCAAGGTCGTCGCCGAGCGTGTCCGCGACCTTTTCGAAACTTCGCCTTACGGCCACGCGGCCGCGTTCGCCTGCATCGCGGTCGCGGTGTACGGTCTTTATGACGAGGTCGCACGCCATCTCCTGATCGGCTGGGCGGCTGTTCAGGCGATCATCGGCGCAGCGATGATCGGTTTGTATCTGCGTTTCCGCAGCGTCTCGTCTTCCGGGCGGGATCTGTCCCGCTGGGAGCACTATTTTGCCGCGGGCGCCGTCGCGGCGGGTTACGGCTGGGGACTGTTCGCCTATGTCCTCATGCCCGCCAACAGCGCTCTGCATCAGATCCTTGTGATCTTCGTCATTCTCGCCATGGTTCTGGCGGCGTTGAGTTCGATGCAGGCAAGCCGGCTTTCGTTCGCGTCGTTCGTGTTGCCCGCGCTCGCGGGGTTGGTGCTGGCGTTGGTGATGCGCGGAGAAAAAATCTCCCTTGCAACGGCGGCGCTGGCCTCGGCGCCGTCGGCGGTGATGCTCTATCTCTTTTTGCTCGTGAGCCGGGAAATGGAGCAGATGCTGAACACTCGGGTCGAACTCGCGGCAACTCACGACAGGTTGCGCGATGCCGTGGAGAGCATCCCTGATGCTTTCGCCCTGTTCGATCCCGACGACCGGCTGGCGCTCTGCAACCGGAAATACTCGGAAATGTTCCTCGACGACAAGGGTCTCCAGGCATTCCTGGGCGCGGAAGGGCTCGAAAACTTTGCCGGCTGGACCTTCGAGCAACTGGTGCGCGCATCGATCGCAAAGGGCGAGATCATTCCCCCGGAGTTCAATGGTGATGTGGAAGCCTGGACGGCCGAGCGCGTGCGCATGCACCGCCATCCGGGGGAGCGCGAAGTGCTGTTTCAGATGGGCGACGGCAGGTGGTACCAGGTGCGTGAGCGGCGTACCAGGGACGGCGGCATCGTCGGTGTGCGCGCCGATGTGACCGAGTTGAAGGCGGCTGAGGAGCGTACCCGGCACCTAGCGAATCACGATCCGCTCACCGGGCTTCCGAACCGGCGATTGCTGCAGGATCGCATGGACCAGGCGTTCATCCTGGCGCGGCGTAACGAAGCCTTGGTCGGTGTGCTGTTGGTCGATCTGGACAACTTCAAGGTGATCAACGACCGGGATGGACACCGCATTGGTGACGAAGTCCTGCGGACAGTGGCCGTCCGGCTACGCTCATGCGTGCGCGAGGCCGATACCGTGGCGCGCCAGGGGGGGGACGAGTTCGTGGTGCTGTTGCCGGAGATGAGCAACGCACAGGACGCGCTGCCGGTGGGCGAGAAGATCATCGCCGCTCTCTCTGCGCCGCTCACGATCGAGGGCAATGAATACCGGATAGGCGCGTCGATAGGGATTGCGATCTATCCGAATGATGCGCAAGACACCGAGGGGCTGCTGCGCTGCGCCGACCAGGCGATGTACCGTGTCAAGCAAGGCGGGCGCAATGGTCTGGAGTTTTTTTCCGCATAGACGGGTATTCTTCGCCCCGGACCGGGCGAAGGCGCCCGGAAGCACGGGACGACAAGGAGTCAAACATGCAGATCATCCGCCGCGCGAACGAGCGAGGCTACGCCGATCACGGCTGGCTGCGTTCCTTTCACACGTTTTCGTTTGCCGACTATCACGATCCGCGTCACATGGGCTTCGGCCCTCTGCGAGTCATCAACGAGGACCGCGTGCAGCCGGGCATGGGTTTCGGCACGCATGGACACCGCGACATGGAGATCATCAGCTATGTGCTCGAGGGCGCGCTCGAGCACAAGGACTCCATGGGCAACGGATCGGTGATCCGGCACGGCGACGTGCAGCGCATGAGCGCCGGCAAGGGCGTGCAGCATTCCGAATTCAATCATTCGAAATCCGAACTTGTGCATTTTCTGCAGATATGGATCGAGCCGAATGTCGTGGGGATTGCACCGGGCTACGAGGAGAAACACTTCGACGCCGCATCCAAGCGCGGCAAGCTGCGCCTGGTGGCCTCGCCGGAGGGGCGCGACGGCTCGGTGCTGATCCATCAGGACGCCTGCCTCTACGCCGTGCTGCTCGACGGCGCGGAGTGCGCGGTCCATGCGCTTGCGCCGGGGCGCCGCGCCTACGTGCACGTGGCGCTCGGCCGCGTGACGGCCGGCGGCAAGCTTCTCGAGGCGGGAGACGCGCTGGCAGTCACGGACGAGACGCAGATCGTGCTGGAGCAGGGCCAGGGCGCGGAAGTGCTCGTTTTCGATCTGCCGTGAACGCCGCAGCGTTTACGATCGCACGGGAGACACGGCCGTTTCTTTCTGCGTCGGCCGGCTGTGACGGAGGGTGCGGCGGTACAATGCGGGGATGAAATCTATCGTCATCCTCATCTCCGGCCGCGGCAGCAACATGCAGGCGATCGTCGAGGCAAGTCTTCCGGTGCGTGTGGCGGCGGTGATCAGCAACGCGCCGAGCGCCGCCGGATTGCAGTATGCGCAGGCGAAAGGCGTCGCCACCGAAACCGTCGACCACAAGGCATTTCCCACGCGCGAAGCCTTCGACGCCGCGCTCGCGCAGGCGATCGACCGCCATGCGCCCGACCTGGTCGTGCTGGCGGGCTTCATGCGCATTCTCACCGACGGTTTCGTGCAGCGCTACGAAGAGCGGCTGATCAATATCCATCCATCGCTGCTGCCGTCCTTCCCCGGACTGCACACGCATCGCCGGGCGCTGGAGGAGGGCGTGAAAATCCACGGCTGCACGGTGCATTTCGTCACTCCGCGGCTCGATCACGGGCCTATCGTTGTTCAGGCCGCGGTGCCGGTGCTCCCGGGCGACACGGAAGAAGCGCTCGCATCGCGCGTATTGCAGCAGGAGCACCGCATCTATCCGCTCGCGCTGCGCTGGTTCGCTGAAGGGCGGCTGGTCATCGAGAACGGCATCGTGCGCGTTAATGGGCAGGATTGCCTTCAAGCGGCGTTCCCCGACCGATGAGATCCCAAAGCGTGACCGTGCCGATCACTGCGGCCCTGTGCCTGTTTGCCGCTGTGGCGTTCGCGGTGCCGCAGCGCGTCACGCTGCGCTACGACGTCAGCCGCAACGGTATGGCCATGGTGGAGGCGACCGAAATTCTCGAGCACGATGGCCGCAGCTATCGCATCCAGGCCGAATGGCAGGGCAAGGGAGTGTTCGCGCTCAGCGCGCGCGGATCGGCGAAGCGCTCCAGCCGGGGGGTGATCGACGCGCAGGGATTGTCGCCGCTGGAATTCCGCGACCAGCGCGGCAACGATCCGGTCGGCGTCGCGCGGTTTGACTGGGGAAAGAAGATCCTGATCCGCGAGCGCGACGGCCGCATCGAGACCGAATCGCTTCCTGCCCGGGCGCAGGACCGGCTGAGCTTTGCTTACGGGTTTGTTTTTTCGCCTCCGGCCGGCGCTGAGATCAGTGTCGTGATCGCCGATGCGCGCGGCCTGTCGCGGCACCGCTATGTCGTTGCCGGGCGCGAGACGCTGAAAACCGGGGCCGGGGAGTTCGAGGCGCTGAAACTGGTGAAGCAGCGCGACGCCGGCGACGACCGAGGCACCGAGATCTGGCTTGCCACGCAGCGGGACTATCTGCCGCTGCGGGTGCTCGTCATTGAGAAGGACGGCACGCGTCTCGATCAAGTCGTCACGCGGATAGAATCCTAATGGCGAAGGATCTGTCCTTGACGCCGCCCGCGATGCGCTTTTCGCGGCCTGTGCTCGATGCCACGGCGGTGGCGCTGGCCGAGGTGCTCAAGCTTGTGTATCCGGCCGATTCAGTGCTGTCGCGTTTTTTCCGCGAGAACCCGAAACTGGGACAGCGCGACCGTGCCGTCGTCGCCGAGACGGTCTACGCCGTGCTGCGCCGCCGGCGCCTGCTGCAAAGCCTGGTAGGCGGAGAATCGCCGCGCGATACCGCGATGGCCGCCTGGGTCGTGTTGCTCGGGGCGAACCTGAGGGAACTGGAGTCGGTCGCGCGCAAGACCGAGCTTGACCGGCTCGCCGAGATCAAGCGCGATGCGCGGGCCCCGCAACCCTTCGAGATCGAGTGCGACCTCCCCGACTGGCTGATCGAACGCCTGCGGCAACGCTACGACGATGCGTCGCTGCTCGAACTCGCCAAAGGCATGCAGCGCTCGGCTCCGCTCGACCTGCGCGTCAACCTCGTGCGCACCTCGCGCGACGAGGTGCTGGCGCGGCTGGCGGCCGACGGCATCGCCGCCGCCGCGACGCCTTATTCGCCTGCCGGCGTGCGGCTCGCGGGCAAGCCTGCCATCAACCGGCATCCGCTGTTCATCGAGGGCTTGGTTGAAGTGCAGGACGAGGGCAGCCAGGTGCTGTGTCATCTGGTGGCGCCGCGGCGCGGCGAGATGGTGGTGGATTTCTGCGCCGGCGCCGGCGGCAAGACCCTGGCGCTCGGCGTGATGATGCGATCCTCCGGGCGCCTGTATGCCTTCGATGTCTCCGACAAGCGTCTCGGATACTTCAAGCCGCGCCTTGCGCGTTCGGGATTGTCGAACGTTCATCCGCAGCGCATCGAGAGCGAGCGCGATCCGAGGATAGGCCGGCTGGCCGGCAAGATCGACCGGGTGCTGGTCGATACCCCGTGCAGCGGCCTGGGCACGCTGCGGCGCAATCCCGATCTCAAGTGGCGGCAGATGCCGGTGGATGTCGAAGAGCTCGCGCTCAAGCAGGCGGCGATCCTCGCCGCCGCTGCGAAGCTGCTCAAGCCCGGAGGCCGGCTCGTCTACGCCACCTGCAGCATCCTGGAAGATGAAAACAAGCGCATCGTCGAAGCGTTCCTGGCTGCGCACCCGGATTTTGCGCTGCGTCCCGCGGGCGAGGTGCTGGCGCAGGAGCGCATCGACTTGCCGATGGGTGAGTATCTGGAGTTGTGGCCGCATCGGCATGGCACTGACGCATTCTTCGCCGCGGTGCTGGAAAGACAGAGTTGAGGGAGTGGGTGTGACGCGGTTTGCCTTCATGCTCGCGATAGCGCTCGCGGCAGGCGCGACCGGCGCGCAGTCACTGCCGGCTCCACCCATTGCGGCGCAGGGCACGATACAGGTCGCTTTCACTCCTTGGGACGACGCCGAAGGCATGATACTCGGCGCGATCGCCGGCGCCAGACAACAGATTCTGGTGCAAGCCTACAGTTTCACCAGCCGCAAACTGACCGGCGCCCTCGTCGCCGCACGGCGACGCGGCGTCGACGTGCAACTCCTCGCCGACCGCGAGCAGACCTTCTCCGGGGACAACAGCCGCATACCTGAGCTTGTCGCTGCGGGCATACCGGTGGCGCTCGAAGTGCGCTATCAGAGCGCGCACAGCAAGATCATGATCATCGATGCCGGCACGTCCGAGCCGGCGGTGATTGCGGGGAGCTACAATTGGACCTACGCGGCGCAGAATCGCAACGCGGAAAACGTCCTGGTTTTCAGGCGTCATCCCGAGCTTGCCCGCCAGTACCTTGCAAACTGGCGGCGCCACGCCCAGGATGCGCTCCCCTACGCGGAGGCGCGGCAATGAAAGAACCGCTGCAAGGCATGCTGCAGGGCCCGCATCAGAGTCCGGTTCAAAATCTGTTGCTTGACCTCTGGGCTGACCTCACGGATCCCGGGATCGTCTGGCAGGTCGGCGTGCTGGCGCTGTGCCTCGGCGGGGCGTGGATGCTCGCTCGCGCGATCCGGTTCGACCGGGTCGAGGCAAGAGGCGCATGGAAGTTCGGTATCGGCGGCGCCAAGCGGATGGTGTTCCCGCTGATCGCGCTTGCGCTGGTGCTGCTGGCGAGGCCCCTGCTCGCGCAGTGGCACCATGTCAACCTGCTGCGTCTGGCCGTGCCTCTGCTCGGGTCGCTGGCGTTGATACGCGTGCTGGTCTATCTGCTGCGCCATGCGTTTGTCCCGGGCGGCATGGTGGCTGTATTCGAGCGGCTGATCGCCGTCGTGGTGTGGAGCATCGTGGCGCTTCACATCGCGGGGCTGCTGCCCGAGTTGATCGAACTCCTCGGCAGCATGGCGATCGTGATCGGCAGGCAGCGCATCTCGCTGTGGCTGA